>Ga0210057_1000679_pt1 | contig 55408 bp, 54 predicted proteins | sample CryGeyCG2114_010_2_FD_183968 | JGI IMG/M metagenome (GOLD analysis project Ga0210057, IMG submission 183968) | Groundwater microbial communities from aquifer - Crystal Geyser CG10_big_fil_rev_8/21/14_0.10 (SPAdes) (version 2) | ecosystem: Environmental > Aquatic > Deep subsurface > Groundwater ...
TAAGTACTCCGTGCCCGCCACAAACCTTACATGGATGTTCAGGGGTGGAGCCAGATCCTCCACAGGTTTGGCAATCATGCACCGAAGTAAAGGCTCCAAGGAAAGAGCGCTTTGTCTCATGAATACGACCCTTCCCTCCACAAGTTTTACACTCCACTTTTTTACTTCCCGCTTCTGCACCAGAACCACTACAGTTCTCACAGGTACCCACTTTAGAAATAAGCACTTTTCGAGTAACCCCGAAGATTGACTCTGCAAAACTGACTTGGATATCTACAGAGATATCACGCCCTCGGCGTGCCTGTCCTTGTCCACCAGTAAAAAATTCACCAAAAATATCTCCAAGATCAAATCCTTGGCTAAAATCAAACCCTCCCTGGAAACCCTCAAAGCCGGGACCTGCACCACCTCCAAAGGTACTACCGTAGGCGTCATACTCAGCACGGCGCTTATTATCAGAGAGAACGTGGTACGCCTCGTTTATCTCTTTAAACTTAGCTTCATCACCGCCCTTTTTATCAGGATGATACTTATGAGCCATTTTATGGAAGGCTTTTTTAACATCATCTTGTGAGGCATTTTTAGAAATGCCAAGAGTCTCGTAGTAATCTTTACGGTTAGTTGCCATACTATTTTACATCTGCATCACGAACGTTTCCCTCAGGAGTATCTTTTGGTGGCTCTTGCTCTTTAGGCTGTTCTTTACTTAATGCTTCACCAATTTTCATCATACTTTGAGAGAGTTCTTCGGAGGCTTTTTTAATTGCAGATTCATCAGTCCCATCTTTTACTGCACGTATTGCAGTAATTTTTTCTTCAACATCCTTTTTAATATCATCAGAAACTTTTCCTTCTGCATCTTTAAGCGCTTTCTCTGCTGTATATGCCAAAGAGTCAGCATGGTTACGAGTATCAATAAGCTCACGCTTCTTCTTATCTTCATCAGCGTGCATTTCAGCATCCTTTTTCATCTTTTCGATATCTTCTTTCGAGAGAGAGGATTTTGCCTCAATCCGAATACTCTGCTCTTTACCGGTAGTCTTCTCCTTAGCGCTCACTTTAAGGATGCCGTTTGCATCGATATCAAATGCAACCTCTACTTGTGGCGTACCGCGCTGTGCAGGAGGAATACCCTCTAACACAAAACGACCGAGAGTCTTATTGTCAGCAGCCATCTCACGCTCCCCTTGGAGAACATGGATTTCAACACTTGTTTGATTATCTGCGGCCGTAGAAAAGGTCTGAGCACGAGATACCGGGACAGTTGTATTCTTTTCAATAACTTTAGTAGAAACTCCACCTAAGGTCTCAATCCCTAATGAAAGTGGAGTAACATCTAAGAGGAGAACATCCTTGACGTCCCCTTGAAAAATACCTCCTTGGATAGCTGCACCTGCGGCTACCACCTCATCGGGATTAATAGAACGATTAGGCTCCTTTCCAAAAAGCGCCTTTACCGCCTCTTGGATAGCAGGCATGCGAGTTTGTCCGCCGACAAGAATAACTTCGTCAATTTGATCAAAACTAAAACCTGATGCAGTAACCGCACGCTTGCTAATATCAATTGAGCGATCAATGTACTGCTTAGTTAAAGACTCAAGCGCAGCACGATTCATCTTCATAAGAAGGTGCTTAGGGCCTGAGGCGTCAGAAGTAATGAATGGGATATTAATTTCCGTCTCTGTAGAAGTTGAAAGCTCATGTTTTGCTTTTTCTGCTGCTTCCTTAAGGCGCTGGAGGGCCAGCTCATCTTTACGGATATCAATACCGGATTCCTTTTGATACTCAGCAGCAATATACGCAATAACATCCTGATCAATATCCTCTCCTCCCATGTGAGAATCCCCATCAGTCGACTTAACTTCAATTGACTGCTCTTCATCTCCGGTTACTTCCAAAATTGAGATATCAAAGGTCCCACCCCCAAAGTCGTAGACGGCAATTTTCTCGTTTTTCTTTTTATTAAAGCCGTAGGCCAGAGCAGCTGCGGTAGGCTCGTTAATAATACGGCGAACTTTAAACCCCGCGATTTCTCCAGCATCCTTAGTAGCCTGTCGTTGGGAGTCATCAAAGTAGGCCGGTACCGTAATGACAGCTTCCTCTATTTTTTCTCCTAACTTTGCTTCGGCATCCTTCTTAAGCTTCTGTAATATCATTGCTGAGATTTCCTCTGGTCGATGATGCTTATCTCCCAAAGTTACCTTTACCCCACCATCATCAGCCTTTGCAATCTCAAAGGAAACATTAGTACGGTCACGCTCTACTTCCTTATCATCAAAACGGTGACCCATAAGGCGCTTGATACCATATACAGTATTTTTAGGATTGGTTACTGCTTGACGTTTAGCAAGGAGACCGACAAGGCGTTCCCCTGTTTTGGAAACAGCGACAACAGAAGGGGTCGTACGATTCCCCTCTGCATTCTCAACGATTTTTGGTTCACCACCTTCCACCACAGCCATCGCTGAGTTTGTTGTTCCTAAATCAATTCCAATTATTTTTGCCATACGTTTTACTTTTTATATTACTTCTTAATAGTATAGTCTCCGACACGTACCTCTGCTGGTTTAATAACACGTTCACCAAGCTTGTATCCCCTTTTTACCACCTCAAGTACAGTATGATCATCTTTCGGATTATCAGTGGGGAGAGACCCTACTGCGTGGTGCTCATGCGGATTAAAGACCTGACCAAGAGGATCAATTGAGGAGAGACCTCGACGTTTGAGTACCTCCATAAACTGCGAGTGAATGTATTCTACTCCTGTTCGCCAATTCTTTTCAACTGCCTCCCACGCCTGCTTGTTAGCAAAGGCCATTTGGAAACTCTCTTCAACAGCAAGCAGTTCAGCGATGAGTGACTCGGCAGTATAGTCTCGCATTGCCGAAAGACGCTTCTCATCGTCTTTTTTGTAATTAACGAGATCCGCCTTCATGCGCTGCCACCCATCAAGGTACTCTTTACGCTCAGCCTCTGAAGACTTGAGCTTCTCTTTTAATTTTTTAATTGTTGTTTGTGGATCTTTGGCCGCAGCGCTCTCCGCATCACCGACTTCGGACTCAAAAATCACGTCATCATCATTCATGCGGGAGTAGTATAATCTATTACACCACACTTGTCAACTTTTGAGGAGAGTAAAGGAAAAGCCTACGCGGGAGCGTAGGCTTCGGGGTTCAATGACATCAATTCAATAAAGGTTTGCTGCTGAATATTGCCGGTGAGTGGGGTCATATGACCACAGACAGGGCAGGAAATATCGTGATAGATGTAATTCCCCTCGTTGCCTGTCTCTCGTGACCACTTGAGTGGAATTACAACAACATCTGCGAGCGTAATTCGGAGCAGACTCAGACAGGTGGAACATTGCTCTTCCTTCACCCATATTCCATTGTCGTTTCTTCTCCAGCAATCTGAACGTAAAACTTCCATAACAAAACCTCCCTTTCAATAATCTAAGAGAGATTATACTACAAATATATAAATATTACAAGCAGTTATCGTTTAGTCCACCTACAGCCTGTTTTGCTTCGCGCAACAACGGCTGTTGCCTTACGGCACCGGAGTAAACGATAAGCAGTTATCGTTTACTCCACTGAGGAGCTTTGCGGGCTTTTTTGAGACCAAACTTACGACGCTCTTTAATACGTGCGTCACGAGTAAGTAATTTTGCTTTTTTTAATGGTGCTTTAAATTCAACTTCTGCTTTACTGAGTGCTCGTGCAAGTCCATGTGCCATAGCAGCACTCTGTGAGCTAATTCCCCCACCAGTGATGTGGACACTTATATGATACTTCTCCGTGTTAGCTACGACCATAGGCTGCTTAGCCACCGTACGTAATTCCTCTGTAGGGAAATATACTTCAAAGGAACGCTCATTTACTGTTATAGCTGTTTTAGCTCCAGGTGTTACGCGTACACGTGCAATAGAGGTCTTGCGACGTCCTACAGCTTCTATATACGGTGTTTTTGTCTGCTTGTCTGCCATATTAATTCTTAATAGTAAGATTCTTCATCATAATAGGTCGGAGGCGATTTGCGGGGAGCATCCCCTTAATTGCTCGGATCAGCGCCTCTGAGTGACCGCGACGATTTATTAAACGAGCAAGCGTTTCAACCTTCTCACTTCCTGGTCGTCCAGTGTGTGTGCGATAGGTTGTTCCTTGTGCGCGACGCTCACTAATAAGGAGCTTGCTTGCATTAACAATCTCCACCATATCTACAGGTGCCGTGTGGCGCTCATAGGTAGTGTTCTCTTTGCCACGCAAAAGTACCGCTGCGTTACTTGCTACGCGTCCAAGTGACTTCCCTGTTGCATCTATAGTGTACTTCATACAAATTCAATTAAAGCACGGGGACTTGCATCTCCAGTGCGTGGGGTCATTTTTACAATTCGTGTATAACCACCGTGTCGCTCAGTGTAACGAGGAGCAATCGTTTCCATAATCTTCTTAGCTTCAGGCATACGTCCTAAGCGAGAGATGAGGATGCGTCGTGAGGCAAGCGTCCCACGCTTACCATGAGTTACTAGCTTCTCTACGAGGGGACGCAACTCTTTTGCACGTGCAAGCGTTGTTGTAATCCGACCTTCATTCACTAAATTCCGCGCAAGAGAGCGCAGTAAAGCCTCACGCACATTGCGCTCTCTTCCAAATTTTCGGTTAGTGTTATGGTGTCGCATAATAATTTTTAACGCAGTGAGAGTCCGTAATGTTCAAGGGCTGATTTAATTTCTTCTAAACCTTTTTCTCCCAATCCATTAATCTCCATAAGGTCTTCCTCTTTTTTCTTTGAGAGACCAGCGATGGTACGGATACCAGCGGTTGAGAGTGCTTTGTGGGTGCGTACAGAGAAGTTAAGGTCATCAATCTTCACCTTCGCAGGATCATCAGGACTATCTGATGAATCTGGACGTGCTTCATCAGCAATTGACTCCATGGACTCCTCCTCACGTGGCTCTTCAAACCCTACAATAGCCTTCAGCTGGCTAATCATCGTGTGAATAGAGCGCTCTAATGCCTCACGAGGAGTAATGATGCCATCCGTCTCAATGGAGATTTTGAGTCTATCATAGTCAGTACGATTACCAACACGCATATGCTCTATTTCGTAATGGACACGACGGATAGGAGTAAACACAGCATCAAGCGCGATTGTTCCTACTTCAATCTTTTCCTTATGGAGAACCTCTTTAGGAACATACCCTAAGCCAGTCTCGATGGTCAATTCAATAGAAAGTTCTGTTCCCTTACCCGTAACTGAGGCGATGTGCATATCAGGGTTCATCACCTCTACCTGACTTGGGGTCTTAATATCTTGTGCAGTTACTGTCTTTGGACCCTTAACGGAGAGAGTAACAGTAAAGGGGCCCTCATCAGAGACACGAAAACGCACGTGTTTAAGATTTAAAATAATGTTGACCACATCCTCCTTAACTCCCTCGAGAGTAGAGAACTCGTGACTCGCCCCATCAATTTTTACGGAAGTTACCGCTGCCCCAGAAAGAGAGGAAAGGATAATACGTCGAAGAGAGTTACCTAAGGTATGTCCATACCCTGGGTAGAGGCCTTCAATTTCATACACACCAGCATTCCCCTCTTCAAGAAGAATTTTTGGCTTTGAAGGCAAGATGATTGCGTGCTCACTCATAGTATGTAAAAACGTTACGACTAATAATAATTGTTACACTCGACTATAAAACTCAATAATGGTACCAAAGTTGATACTTAATTCACCCTCTCCAGGAGTTGGGGTCCCTGTTACTTTCCCTGAGAGAACCTCTGGATCAAAAGCAACCCATCCTGGTTGAGTATATGTTTTTGCGCGCTCAGGAAGACCAGCAACAATACCGTTTGAGCGACTCCCCTCACGAACAGCGATAACATCCCCAGGTTTTACATGGTAGGAAGGGATGGTTACTTTACGGCCATTTACTGTAATGTGGCCATGTCCAACAATTTGTCGTGAAAAAATACGAGAGTGTACAATCCCCATACGGAAGACCGTGTTATCGAGTCGTGACTCAAGAAGGTGAAAAAGATTTGCAACAGGATTGCCTTGGACTGACTGTGCTTTTTTTACATAGTTTACAAATTGACGCTCCGTAACTCCATACGAAAGGCGCGCCTTTTGCTTCTCTAATAGCTGAAGGCCATATTCTGTTTTAGGACGTGGAGGGCGTTTAGAGCTACGACGCTTCATCCCTGCAATAACAAATTTACTGCTCTGACATTTAGGAAAAATGCGCTCTCCAACCATCCGACAAATTTTGTATTGTGGTCCTCTTTTCATAAAAAATTATACGCGACGCGCACGTGGTCGGCGCGGGCCATTAAACGGTACTGGTGTGGTATCACGAATTGTCCCAAGGGCCACTCCTTTTGAAACAAACGCACGCATTGCTGACTCACGCCCAGAACCGACACCTTTAATTACTACATCCACCTCCTTAAGACCCATCGTCTCAGCTTTTTCAGCAAGAAGTTCGCCTACCTTCGCTGCGGCAAAAGGAGTTCCCTTTTTAGCCCCTCTAAAACCTAAACTTCCCGATGAAGACCAAATTAATGGGTTACCCTTAGTGTCACACAAAGCAACCTTAGTATTATTATATGTTGCCTCAATAGTAAGGATGCCATGCTCTAAACGGCGCTTAGGCACACGTGAGGCTGAGCGCTCGCGGAGTCCCGCGTCACCCCCCTCACCACCTTTTCGTACAACTCGTTTTTTACCCATAATATATTATTTCTTTTCGAGCTTCTTACGGCCAGAACCCATCGTTTTGCGAACATTACCACGCACTGTTCGTGAGTTAGTTTTAGTACGCTGCCCTCGTGCTGGCAAACTACGCGCATGTCGCGAACCACGGTAACTCTTAATATCTTTTAAACGGCGGATATGCGCAGCAATCTCACGCTTTAGGTCTCCTTCAATTTTTAACTCTCCTTCAATAATTTTACGTAAACGAGCTTCCGCATCAGCATCCACCTCACTTACCTTAGTTCCGTACGAAAGTTCTGCACGGTCAAGGATGCGATGTGCCAAAGGACGACCGATGCCATAAATCGCGGTGAGTCCGATTTCTAATCGTTTTGTATCAGGTATATTGATTCCTGCGATGCGCATAATATCTATCCTTGTTTTTGTTTATGACTAGGCTTAGCGGCACAGATGCAATAGAGGCGTCCTCGGCGCCTTACAATCTTACACTGCGCGCAACGCGCCTTTACTGATGATCGCACTTTCATACTATTACATTCGCCTTACGATACGACCCTTCTGTCCATATTGATCAAGAAGGACCTCCACACGATCTCCAACAAGCACACGGATGCGATGAATGCGCATCTTTCCTGCAAGGTACGCTATAACTTCTCGGTCTTGCTCATCAAGAGAGACACGAAAAATCGTGTTTGGCAGTGCTTCGAGCACAGTGCCAAGTACCGTGGCTTCGTTTTGACCACTCGTAATATCCATCAAATAAGGCTACGAGAAGATAGTATCATACTGGCTAAAACAGTCAAATTATTGCTCAATATTCTTCTCTATATAAACTTTGCTTGAGTCACTCGGGAAGGTCTTAATCCACGCAGGACTAAAGGTCGCATCAGCTCGGGTAATGGCAGGGAAATTACGCAACACAGCAGTGTAATCTTTTGAACTCTTACTTACCAACGCTTGCGCAAGTTCATTTGAGTCAAACTGCCAGACTATTGTTGCAGGACCACGAAGAGAGAACGTGATATTTTGAGTGGTACTTGGATTAATACTGTCCTTACTCAAAAGCTTAAAATCTAGGGTGTCTGGGCTAGCGATATATACATTGCCGCCGTCAAAGTCTATCAACCCCTGCTGCGCAACCGCATGTGCAAACTCAGACTTCTTGAACACAATAAGGGACAGGCTCCCCTTCTCAATTAATTCTGCCTCAGTCGCACTTCCCTTTTGTCCAACCTCTTCACTAAAGGAAATGAACGCAGCATCTTCATACGTAAGGTACTCCGCCGGGAGTTCCTTTTTTGCCTTATCTTTAAGCATAGTACTCAAGGTAGCTTGGGCTGCATCGCGAACTTTGGCACGGTCAGATTCTGCAATAATTTTAGTCGTACCAACAAAACCACCTGAGATATCTGTTTTGGAGCGTGCATAGACACTACTAAAGCGAGGGTCCCCTTTAAGTCCAGGGATGGTAAAATCGCTTTTATCAATGTTGTAAGAATCTCCAGCTTGATCGGCAACAACAGTCACCTCTAAAGTCCCTGGTCCAGCGGAAGTTTTACCAGGGATGGAGATTGCCTCTTGGATGCGGTACACCTTGCCATCAGAAGTCTCAAAACGTGTATTTTTAATCAATTTTTCTGGCTTTTCACTAAAGTCATTGTAGACAACAATTTTACCACTGGCTTTTTTTTCTACGTTCTCAGTCCCACCAGAAGGGACCATGGTGGATTGAACATCTTCAATAGTAATCACATCAAAAAATAGCGGGGTACTAGAGGCATCAGCGCTTATACCACTACGTACAGCAATTAGGTTGGCATCCACGGAGAGCTTTTGCTGACGAGGGGTAGCGGTAATGGTTGCCGTAGCGAACATCTTGGAAACTGCGTACCCACCGACAAGGAGCACAACGAGTAGGATTATTGCGCCATATACCCTCCAAGGGAAACGGCGCGGCTTAAATCGTTTCCCCTGCCCAATAGGGCGACCATACTCTGGGGAAGCGGGATGCTTAGCTTCTCCTTTGGGAAGGAGGTCTCGTAAACTACGTTTAGGTGTATTATTTTCTTCCATATCAGACCATCCTAGCATAAAATAGACAGACAAGCATAAGGGCTGGGTTTTGCACATCCGCCTCAGGAAGAATGAACCTTTTTGTTATTTCCTCCTGAAGAGAGAGGAAATTGAAGGTAGAATCAGTAAAAGAGAGGTGAGATAAGTCTTCTGCAAAAGCATGTGTCAAAGCAACAGCAATCCCCGACTCCCCACTCACAATAACAACGCGGTCGGGAAGAAAAAATTCTTCTAACGCAGAGGCTGCGGCAATGGAGAACGCCTTCATCCACGTATCTCGAATCTCACGTGATGCTTCAGCTATTTTTACTGACGCCTCAGGAGTAGCTCCTCCCTCCGCATATAAACGAATAGCCGATAACGTTTGCGTGGGATCAAGAGAGAGCGCTTGTCCTACTGCAGAGAGATAATTGTTAACTCCTAGAGTTACTGTACTTGTATCAGCAATACTATCATTCCACACCATCACTACGTCCGAATGATTTTCTTCTATACTTATAATGATAACACTATCGTACTCCGGTAAAAGATTAGCAAACGACTGCGAGGCACTATAGGAGAACGAGGAGAAAGAAATAGCAGTATGACGTGGCCACGCAGTACTGACAGCACTGGTAATAGTGTCTAATAGGGCACGAGAAGTAAGGCTGGTGTATACGCGGTACTCACGAGTGCGAGCCGTGAGACCAACAGGATTAGAGCTACTATACCCATTTAAAAACGAACTGAGGAGTAACGACTCAAGAGCAACGGGCTCTCCAGAAATAAGCGTAGCGAGTAGTGACCCATGCGCCTGAACAAAGGTCTCACTCGCCTTCCTTATCATCTGTGTAATTTCATCTTGAGTAACTGTATGTTGCTCAGGAGACTCTTCAGTAAAAGTATGCGTCTGGGAAAGTGTTAACGGAGCGGCAAGACAAACGTCTATAGGGAGAGACTCATTATTACCGAGTGTTGTTGCGAGAGCGCTAATATAAGTAGGGAGATCAGTAATAAAACGTGCCGGGTCATACAGAGTGCCAAGCGGAGCACCCTCTCGAGCAATACGGAGTATGTGTGGTGCCTCATTTTTTGTTTTTGGCACCTCCATAAGTGCAGCACTCACTGCGCCCCCTGTCACCAAGAGAACAATCTTTTTCATTCCCTGTAGTATATCACTACTCAATGATTGATTTGAAAATATATATAAAGAAAAACCCCATCATACGATGGGGTTTGTGCGATTGTGTATCTAAAGAGATGCTACCATGTTGCTTCGGGAAGATTTTGTGACTCACTTGGAGACCACACTTGGCTCCGATGAATGAGTAATTTGTTTGTATTGAGCACTCCAAGAACTTCTTGGTCACCGAGAGAATACTCTTTTTTAAACTCCGAGACAAAAACAGGATCTTCAACCACAGCACGTAGTTGCAGGTAATCGTGCATTGAGACCTCCTCAGCATTTTTAATCTGCAAATACGTATTGTACGCTCCCGAATAACGACGTATTACTCCGCCACCATAATCAAGCGCTCCAACAGTGAGAGATGTGTGAGGCTGATCAGAACTTCGATGCCCTGCAAATATTAGAAGCAATATACCAAAGGCTCCTGCCATCCCTACTCTCCAAGCAATACGGTCGCTTAACATAGACACAGTTATATTTCCTCCTTTCAAATGTTCAAGCTGATTGTAAGATAATACGTTTTTTACTTTCTGTCAACTCACTCTAACACCGCCTTTATACGGCGGACACCAGCTGCGACAGCTTCCTCTTTAGTAATTTTAAAATGTCCTAACTCACCAGTGTGAGTAACATGTGGTCCACCACAAAATTCTTTCGAGTAGGCGTGCTCCATATCGCTACCAATAAAGTATACCGATACCTCATCCCCATACTTATCTTTAAAGAAGTGCCGTGCATCTGTGCTCTCTGCTTCCTGCCGCGAGAGGACCACACGTTGCACCGGTACATCTTCCTTAATTTTTTTATTCACAATATCCTCAACTTTTTGCTTCTCTTCATCGGTCATTTTAGCGGCGTGAGAGAAGTCGAAACGCAAGCGCTCAGATGTAATGTTACTCCCCATCTGCCCTACTCCCTCCCCAAGCACGTCAGTAAGCGCTTGATGTAAGAGGTGTGTTGCTGTGTGATAGCGCACCTCCATATCTGAGTGTCCAGCGAGCCCACCCTTAAACTTTTGCTCGGCACCCGCACGTGAGAGTTCTTGATGAGCCTTCATTTCAGAAAGAAACTCTTTTTCTAATCGATCAATATCTGTACTACTGATTTTTCTACCTCGATTTTGTAATTCTTCAATTGAAAGTTCAAATGGAAATCCGTGTGATTGATATAAATTAAAAAAGAATTTTCCAGTCAAAATATTATTATCCCCCGGAGTAAAACCACCAGAAACATCAAGAACGCCAATCGCTTGACCAGGAAAATAATCTCGAGCATATAATTCCGTATTCAATACCATAATTCCACGAGCAAGCGTCTTACGAAACGACCCTTCTTCTTTAATAACGGTTTCAGTAATCAATGTCTGTGCATCTGACAATTCTGAGTACACATCGCTATAGATACCATGGACTGACTCTGCAATATAAGCGAGTGCCCCCGCCGGTATACCAAGTGTATCTGCATAGCGCACTGCACGCCGCAAAATGCGACGTAAAATATACCCACGGTCAGTGTTTGAAGGGAGTACCCCATCAGCAATCATAAACACCGCAGTTCTTATATGGTCAGCGACCACACGCTCTGCATGTTCATCCTGCTTCGTCGCCTGTGAACGAATGACATCAACAATTGGAGTAAACAAGTCTGTATCAAAAATACTCTTCTTACCCTGAAGCACCATCGCCAGTCGTTCTAAACCGGCACCGGTATCTACATTTTTTTGCGAGAGCTTCCCCACCACTTTCCCCTCTCGCTTCTCATACTCCATAAATACATCATTCCAAATTTCTACCACTTCTTGTCGTTCATCGGCAGCGAGGAACTCCTCGCGAGAGAGATCTCCCAGTCCTTTTTCACTCACATCGTAAAACATCTCTGTATCAGGACCGCAAGGCCCAGTATCTCCAGGGCTCCACCAATTATTCTCTTTAGGTAAAAAGTAGATACGATTCTCTGGGATGCCAACAGACTGCCAAATGTGAGCAGACTCATCATCACGAGGAGCACTCTCGTCCCCGGCAAAACAGGTAATGTAGAGACGTGCCGGATCCAAACCAAAACCTATTTCTTTTGAAATAAGGAGTTCGTAGCTCCACTTAATTGCCTCTTGTTTAAAATACCCGCCTTGTCCAATGCCGTCAGGCGAGGCAGGATCTCCTAAGGACCAGTTCCCAAGCATCTCAAAAAAAGTGTCGTGAGTGGCATCCCCCACCTCGTCAATATCCTGCATGCGTATACACTTTTGCACATTAGCAAGGCGCTTTCCAAGAGGGTGTGCCCCACCGAGTAAATAAGGGACAAGTGGGTGCATGCCAGCCGTGGTAAAAAGTACTGAGGGATCATGCTCAGGTACAACAGATGCGGAAGGAATTATGGAGTGACCTCGTGTCTTAAAAAAAGTGAGGAAACGTGTGCGGATTTCTTGTGACTGCATAGCACAAATCTAACAGAAGTAGAGCTAAAAAAACAGAGGGCGAGCGCAGGCGCCCTCTGTATGAGGTGTAGACTTAGGTACGAAGTTCAGGTGTCTGTCTTTGATGTTTCTGCATCAACTGAGGAAAATACTTAACCAATTCCTCGCGTGATTCTGGATCCCTTCCGTTTGTTATACGGAAAGAGTCGAGGGTTGCGGTCGAAAAAACTTTTTCCCATTGAGACCGGTGCGCGCCAGCATCTTCAGGAATCCTAAGAAGTTCGTGATTTTCCATACACCATCACCTCCAAAGAACCTTTTACCTATTATACAATAATCCCTCCACCAAGACATTCATCTCCATCATACAGAACAAGTGATTGACCAGACGCCTTCAGTAGTGCCTCAGTTAACGTGACAGTAGACCCAGCAAACGTAGCAGGAACAAGTGGAGCACGATACCGAAGACGCGTCTGATACGGTACTCCTTTTTCTGGTTCTCGAGCAATCCAATGTATACGCTTAAGTTGTATAGTTTTAGAGTACTCTTCCCCCACAGTAAGACGGGCTGAAACGGTAAGTGTGTTACGTTCGACATCCTTAGCAATAACGTAGAGTGGTGTTGCTCGTGATACCGCATCGGTAATAGTAAATCCACGCCGCTCCCCCAGAGTAAAAAGGAGTGCGCCAGGATGAGTACCAATTACTACTCCCTGTTCATTTAATACAGCACCCTTCTCTACAGCAATAAATGCACGCAAAAAGTCTTTGATATCAACCGGTCCAATAAAACAAATCCCCTGACTATCTTTCTTCCCTGCAGTAGGTAGACCAAGGTGTAGCGCATACTCACGTACCACATCTTTAGTCATTCCTCCCACAGGAAAAAGTGTGCGAGAGAGCACTTGGGTAGACATTCCCCATAAAAAGTAGCTTTGATCTTTTTCTGTATCTACCCCGGCATAGAGTGTACCCATCTGTGTACGTGCATAGTGTCCTGTAGCAATATAGTCGGCACCAATAGAGTCTGCATACTCACTGAGTACATCAAATTTTACTGACCGATTACAAAGCACGTCAGGGTTAGGAGTGCGGCCGACACGATACTCTGCAATCATCTCATCCACCACATCCTTCTTATATCGCTCTTGAGCATCAAGTGTTTCTAACGGGATACTAAGATGCACAGCTACACGGAGCGCATCACGACGCTCCTCTCGCCAATTACAAGCACCAGGGACCTCCTGAGGCCTGCCTGTCTGGTAGGCAGGCTCCCACACACGAATAAAAGCTCCATAGACTTCATACCCTGCCTCAATAAGGAGCGCTGCAGCTACCGAGGAGTCAACTCCCCCACTCATCCCTACAACGACTTTCTGTCCACCAAGCATAGTTACCAAGCTCTTAGGATTCAGACTTGCCTGTCCCGAGCGAAGTCGAGAGGGGAAGACGGAACACGAGCCTGTCCTTCTCATTCCAAACACCACCAGGCCTTGTATAAGGGGTAAGTAACTTTAAACCACTTTCGGTGCGACCCAGATGAAATTCATCTTTAACCCTAGATCTATCTTTTTTATTCACATACCCATAGTAAATTGGCTCCATAACAATATGGAACCAATTCCTAAGAGGTAGGTTTTGATTCTTTAGAAGATAGCTCGGTCCAGCATCAGAAGGACACAATTCCAAACCGAGGATTTGGGCACGCTCAACTATTTCACGTCTTTCCATTTTTATCGTTTCTTTTGTTTTTTTGAAACCCAAATCGGCCTCGGTTAGAAATACAAGTACCATCGTCTCTCGATTTTTAGTTGGAATAAATTCCTCCGAATTTTGAAGCATAGTCTTAGCATGATCACTAATATCGATACCCACCTCTTTCATCTCAGAAATAAGTTGCTCGGCAGACTTGCCTCCGATTTCCACCTTTTCTCTGCGGACCCTCCTATCAGGAAATGAGGTGTACACATACTCAATATTCTCTGGCAACCTTTTAAATATGCCCGGCTCAAGCTGACCGACATAGGCCTTAGTGTTTTCATTTATCTGGCTCGGCACGTGAGCGATCCCATCTCTGGTGCATTCAAATATGACGAGCATATCTTCCTCCGAATTTCTCCCCTCCCGAAGTTCGGCGATGCGAGGGTCTTTCTCATACCCGAATCCTTCGATGGTGCCGTTTATTTCGTACAGGAATACGAGATCATCTTTAGTGAAAAGCTCTCCTTTTTCCCTTTTGTGATCAAGCGCAGTGAGCATCCGCATACCCTCACTTTTCTTTCGATACGCGTCGGCTTCTCCCCCGAATTCCGAAAGCTTACTGTCTAAAGCTTCTTGCATAATCGGTTCCACCCCTTGATGCGGCAAAATACCTCTTACCTCACCGATCCTCTTGTCTCCATCCATACGGATAGCAAGGCGAGGCTGAGTCGGAACGCCCGATGAGTCATTGGTGTAGTACACATAAAAATCACCTCTTTCTATCTGCGTCTGAGCGGTAGATGCCCCTGCCGTACACCAACCGGTGCCTTTGCCCTCAAGGGATTGAAAAAGTTTCTCCGCATCGCCATCTCTCCCCTGTTCGTATTTTATCCATTCACCCTCAATCTCCTCGCGATTCTCTATTGAAGCGGCAAGAGATTTTGAAATAAGTTCGGCATATAGATTTGGGAACTTCTTTGAAAAAGCATCTCTCACCTCCGGCTCTTTGAGAGTCTTGTTATCCTCCTTTACTTTCTCGTAAATGTCGGCGATTTGCGCGAGCGGTTCACGATAGATATCCGGATACGGAGCGACGGTGCTGTCGGTGCGTTTCTTGAATTCTCCGCGCTCTTTGTCGAATTGCGAAAGCTTGGTGACGTTTCTCCAGACGAAATATTTAAACCACGCCGGGTAAACAGCGTCTTCGGAAGAAAGATAATCCATCCATGCGTCGAGCGACACTCTCTGATCTTCGATGGCGACGTCCATCATCTGCTCACGGACGTTTTCCGGGATTTCTTCGACCGCCTGTCCGCGTTCTCGCGCTATGCGCTTTTGTAATTCAAAATAGCTGTCCGGAAAATTCTCCCGTTTTATGATGAGCGCGTCGTATATCTTGTCTCGGAACATTTCCATGTTGCGCTCGCGTGTATGAACGTCCGGATTGAGAAAAATATTCTCCAAACGATCCGTGTAGGCCTCTATGCGTTCCGCCGGGTCGTTGGGCACCTTTTCGCCTGTTTTCTGTTCCTCACGCTCAACCGCCCGTTGCACTTCGGGCGATGTCTGCAATTCAGGATTTTTGAGGTGTAACGGATGTTTTTCCATTTTGTTGCATAGAACTTAGGGGAGTGCTATCAATTTTTTATAAATTTCAAACGTGGCACGAATATCACTCATAGCAGAATGCGCTCGTTCATTTTCCACGTTAAAATAGCGGCTTAGTTCTCCAAGATTGTAACGCTCTAATTTAGGATCATGACAACATTTAATAAACGCCATCGGAATAATATCTAAGCGATGAAAATACATTTTGTTCTGCACCCCAGTCTCTTCAAATGCGTGTTTGAGGAAACCCCAGTCAAACGCGACGTTTTGCCCCACCATAATAGCATCGGCTGTACGCTGCGCTAACTCGCGCAGTGCATGCTCTAAATCAACAGCAAACAGCCAGTCTGCCTCTGTATAGTGATTAATCCGCAATGCCTCAGGCTCAGCTGTTTCAATATGGCGAGGTTTTACTTTTACATCAAACTCATTAATTACGCTAAAAACCGGCTGAGATCCAGACCAATCCTGTTTTACAGTCAAACAACCTATTTCAATAATTTCATGCTGTTCTGGACGTAGACCTGTTGTTTCTAGGTCAATAAATGCAAGGTTATGTTTCTTCATTATTAGTTAAGATATTTACGACGGTTAGCAACATGCTCTTCAAAGGTGCGAGCATAGCGCATCGTACCATGCTTGTCGTGGAGGTAAAAGAGGTAGTCATTTTTTGTTGGATGTATCGCCGCTCGGATAGAGGAAATGCCTGGGTTTGAGATAGGTCCAGGGGGAAGCCCTTTGTGGACATAGGTGTTATAAGGTGAAGGATTTGCTAAGTCTGCTTTAGTAACCTGGAAGGTGTTGCGCCCAACAATATAGGGGAATACAGCATCCACCTGTAGTGGCATCCCTAGTTCAATCCTGTTCCATAAAATTCCAGAAATCATAGCACGATCATCATCAGTTTTTGCCTCCTCTTCAAGTAAGGAGGCCATCGTAAGAATCTCATGGAGACTATGTCCCGTTATAAGCGCTTCTACCTCATAGGGTCCAACTTGTTTTTTAAAATTTTTCTCTAGCTGCGCAAGAACATCATTCTCCGTCGCTACGGGAGTAAAGTAGTAGGTATCAGGAAAGAGGTATCCTTCCTTTTCCTCTGTTAAATCTAAAAAATTCTTTCGAGTAAACAGCGGGAGGTTTTTAGCAGAGAGACTCGAAATCTCAGCAACTGTTGCACCTTCAGGAATTACCACCTTAACCATATGGAAGCCGAAGGTTCCTGAGATTAGACGCCCCACAATGGTAAAGAGTGAGTACGGCCTATCAAAACTGTACTGACCAGCAACTAAATTCTCTTGCTTACCCGAAATAGTTACCATGGAAGCAAATACTGTTTGGGAACGAATAACACCCGTCTCCTTAAGGCGTGAAGCAATTTGTTTGAGTGTCATCCCCTCTTCAATACGTACCGTATTACGTAACGGAAAATTAAGTGGCGGAGAAAAAACAAAATAATATGAAAGTGAAATCACAATAAGCCCAAACACAGCATAGACTTGCCACGGGCGAGAACCTCGAGGAATGTAGGCGCGTAAACGGCGCTGGAGTGTAGTGAGAATACGCATATGTTACAAAGGTAAATTGTTTGGCGGTTCCCCACGGCGACTCTCAATACGCCCAAAGGTAGGTGTCTCAGACACCCCCCCAGGGAAATGGTAAATAGTTGCAAGCTCCTCCGTATTAAGGACAAAAGGCTTACTCCTTCGGAATGGGGGGTAAAAGTACCCTCGGTTACGATACGCACGAAGCATCTTACGCTTCATACGGGGAACCCGCGTGCCAAATATATCTTGCCACGGGTAATCAACACTCGTTGTGTTGTTTGGTTTAAAACCATTAAGATCCACGGAACTAAACTGCTTAAACTGTGCAATCACACCCACAAAATTAATTGGCTTAAATTCATCCTTTTTTGCGATATAGATAGTACGGATACCACAATCAAAACCAAGTTTACTAACACTTCGTGCGATCGCCTTAGCTACAGTTTCCTCTGTAGAAGACAGCGCTGTGGGAATTTTAGCCTCGCCTTCCTTGGGTTTTATATCTCGCTTCATTAACTTATTAATCAACACTTCTCCCTCATCCTTCCAATCCCCCATTGTTCCATCTTTCTTCTTATATCGTTTTTTTGCACCTTGGATAAGTATCTGAATCCAAATTTGGTGCCCTTGCTCTATACTCCCAAGGAACTCAATGACCGGAGTAATAGGGTCGTTTTTAAACTCCTCCTTCGGATCTCTCTCTAGCCCATAGTCCATGTAGGTCTTAATAGGATAGGGGTCAGGTTTGGTAAGAATGAACTCCCCTCCCCACATCTCATATTCGGAGTCTGGTCCCGTGTAATCAGCTGAGTATACATAGTCAGCTACATCATAAATCTCTACATCTGGATACTGGGAATAAATATTAGACTCTATTAGCTTTCGGAAAAACGAAGGGGTACGAATAAAAAAATGTATCTCTCCACCCGAAGATACTAGCTCTAAAGAAAACCACGCCCGAACAAAACCCTGTAACACACGATGATAGAGCTTTTTATCTGACGTTTGGTGAAAAGCACCCAATACCACTTCCATCGCCAGTGGCGACTTAAGAATCTCTCGTGGTAATTTAATCTCAAGTGTAACCCACTCAATACTTTGTATATAGGTAATGAGTGTGTAGTAACTGTAGGCACTCCATAATCCAAAGGCAAGCAGGGGTGGTAACCAGTACCATCCGTAATGAAATGCACTCTGTATTGTGTCACCCAGGACACCCGAGAGAAATTGAGAAAAAAGATGTAGGATGAGAGCAACGGCTTCCATCGCTTCAGTATAACACGCTTAAAGGATTGCGTAGCGTCCGTCTGAAAGCTTTTTAAAGTGACGATTGTTCTGTAAATTAACAATAATCGTATTGTGTTTAACTAATCGTTCAGCGAGGACGTCTGCTAAAATTTGATCTTTAGAAAGTGGACCTTTGCGTTTTAACAACTCGCGGATAATGTCACGCACAACACCCTCCTTGTATCCCCACTCACGAAGTGCGTATAAACCACGCCCCACAAGGATAAAACGATTATCCTTGATTAATTCGTTGTGACAGGTAGCAGTATGAGCCTTACGGTTAAAGAGCTCGCGAATCTTTTGGGTCACTTCTGTAAAGTGCATCGGTTTACCATTGTCGCGAATAACTAAGTAAGCATAGTCACGCATCCCACGAAGTTTAATGTTAGGAGATGAAGAAAGCCCCCATTCCCCCAGAGGATTACGCGAAAGTTGTTTGGAAAGCTCAAGCCAACGACGTGCAAGATCAGGATTGTTAGTGTCACGCACAATATCTTTAATTTCTTTTAAAAATTGTGCAATGAGCTGCTCCTCTTTAATTAAATCTTTTTCAGATACACTTGAACACAATTTACGAATAGCTGTGTGGACCTTCTCAGATAATTTTTTGTCCACAGTCCAACGATGATGAAACTCTTCATCCTCCTTTAACTTCTCAAAACGGTCACCAAGCACAAGGAGAAAATGAAGAATATTTTGTGTACCCTTCTCCTTAGAGAGATGGCTTAAAAACTTTTGCTCATTAACAATTCCGCCATAGGAATTTACTGCCTCCTCAAGTTCATCAAACACGCTCACCGCGTCTTGGTAAGCAGGAGATTTACGGAGAGCTTTTAAGGCAAAGTTTTCAATCTGGCGAACACGCTCTCGAGTAATACCGTAGGTCTGCCCAATAGCCTCAAGTGTTGCGTGATCTGTAGATTTAGCAAGCCCAAAACGTTGTTTAATGACATCCTGAGCACGAGTAGGAAGAGGAGAAAGGAGCGCCTTTACGACCTCCTTCGGATTGAACGAGAGTACCTCTCGAGAAGCTTTGGTTGTAGTTTTTGTCTTTGCCATAATTCTATCGTGTAATAATAGGTATCCCTAATCTACCACTCTTCTTATTTTTGGTCAAGTTATACCACAATACTGACCAATCGCCCCTTGACATATAGGGTTTTTTGAGTTTTTTGACCATTTATCCACAGGGTCACCTTCTCTCGTGCGAGCGCCTGAGCCAATACTTCAGACTCAGAGAGCTCAGCGTCAATCAACATTTCATCACGCACCTTACCATTAATTTGGATTGCTATCGTCACCTGCCCCACTTTAGACTTACTCTCCGCAAAAACAGGCCAGGTAGCGTTGTAGACAAACCCTTCTCTCCCCACTATTTCCCACAACTCTTGACTGATGTGTGGCGCAAAAGGAGAGAGTAACATAAGGAAGGTAGAGAAGTCTCCTCGTGAGACCGCTCCCCCCTCAAAAACATTTGCAGTAATCATCATCTTCGAGATAGCAGTATTGAACTTAAATGCCTCAATATCCTCGGTGACTTTTTTGATTGACTGATGCAGTGAGCGCTCCACTTCAGGACTTGAACTCTCTCCCACCTTTCCAGCAACTCTCCAAACTTTTTCGAGGAAGCGGCGAGACCCCACCATATTGTCGGTACTCCAACTAATACCATCCTCAAAAGGGCCCATGAACATCTCGTACACTCGCAATGTGTCGGCACCAAAGCGCTCAACAACTTCGTCAGGATTAACCACGTTACCGTAACGCTTACTCATTTTGCGTCCATCCTCGCCCATAATAAGCCCTTGATTTTTGAGCCGCATAAAGGGTTCCTCTGTAGAGACTACACTAATGTCAAATAAAAATTTATGCCAAAAACGTGCATAGATAAGGTGGCGTGTTGCATGCTCCGTACCACCCACATACATATCGACTGGCGTCCAATATTTTTCTTTATCCTTACCAACAAGCTCTTTATCATTATGCGGATCCGTGTAGCGTAAGTAATACCAGGAAGAACCGGCCCATTGTGGCATCGTGTTTGTCTCGCGCTTAGCAGGACCGCCACACTTTGGGCACGTAGTATTGACCCACTCGCTAATATTAGCTAGTGGTGACTCACCGGTGCCCGTAGGCTTATAGTGCTCTACCTCTGGCAAAAGAACTGGTAAATCTTTTTCTGGCACTGGTACTACGCCTCGCTTTGCAGGATTGCTGAGGGCGCACTTCGCGCAGTGCACTACGGGAATGGGTTCCCCCCAGTAGCGCTGACGACTAAACACCCAATCCTTGAGACGATAGGTTGTTGTCATCTTTCCCCCCACAAAGTCCACAATTTTTTGCTTTGCTTCCTCACTGGAGAGATCGTCAAATTTGGCAGAATTAATAAGGGTGCCGAGGTTGCTATATGCACCCTTAGAAATATCTCCACCAGTAACTACTTCCACAATTGGGAGTTTATATTTTTGTGCAAACTCGTAGTCGCGCTCATCGTGAGCAGGGACAGCCATAATAGCGCCAGTACCCACATCACCTAGCACATAGTTTGTTACCCACACAGGGACATCTTCCTTATTTGCAGGATTAGTGGCAAAGACCTCACTAAAGATTCCTGTTTTCTCAGGAGTATCTTTGTATGTTTGTGTTGCGCGTTGTGCGAGGGTCTCACTAATATATTTTTTTACTTCATCACGCGCTTGCCACCCTACATCCAACCACTTTTGCGCGAGCTCAGGGGAAATGGCAATAAACGTAGCGCCGAAGAGTGTGTCCGGTCGAGTAGTAAAAACTTCTATAGAGTGCTCGCCAGCAACTCCCACTGAGGCGGCAGTAGTAACAGGGAAATTAATCAAAGCTCCCTTACTCCTCCCTATCCAATTACGCTGACTCTCCTTAATACTCTCTGGCCACTCGAGTGTATCCAAATCTTGTAAGAGACGCTCCGCATAATCTGTAATTTTGAGTACCCATTGACGCATCGGCTTCTTCTCCACTACTGAGCCGCAACGCTCACAGTGACCATTCTCTAAGTCCTCATTAGCAAGACCTGTCTGGCAGGAAGGACACCAATTAATTGGCTCATGCGACTCATAGGCAAGCCCCTTCTCTAAAAGTTTGAGAAAAATCCACTGGGTCCACTTATAATATGCGGGATCTGTTGTGTTAATCTCCTGTTCCCAATCATAATTTAAGCCTAGCTTCCCCAACTGCTCTTTAAAGCGCGCAATATTCTTCTCCACCGCCACGTGAGGATGCACCTTATTTTTGATTGCATAATTTTCCGCAGGTAGACCAAAGGCGTCCCATCCCATAGGGTGCAGGATAGCGTGCCCTTGCATATGTTTGGCACGAGAGTAAATATCTGTGGCAATGTAGCCCTTGGGATGCCCAACGTGGAGCCCCTCTCCCGAGGGGTAGGGAAACATGTCGAGTACGTAGCACTTCTTCCCTTTCCCCTCCTGAGTCTTATAGATATCCGCTTCCTCCCATCGCGCACGCCACTTCTCCTCTATCTGTTTGTGGTCGTACTTCCTCACGCTTAATCTCTTATTTTTTTGACACCGAGCCAGATGAGTGCGGCAAGCGCAAACCCTAAGATGATGACGCGCAAGTAATCATCCATATCTGACCAGTACCGTACAGAACCAATGATGAACGAGAGTACGCCCCCGAAGGAGAGTCCGAGTGAGACCGCAGTAATCTGGGAGAAGAAAAATCCAATAATTAATGAAGCAACACCAAGGACAACGAGTGCGATAAAGACATTCCTATTGTAGATATTTTGCGCCTCATTAAATGCTTTAGAACAAGTGAAGTTGATATCACACCACCCAACACGCTCTCCTGACGGCGCCACTGTTGGTACAGCAACGTTACCCTTAAGAGAGACATCGCCTCCCTCAGTCCATGCGCCACCTTGCGCAACACACTCCTGCTGGTTTTGAGGAGTAATGGTGACTTGTTTTTGTGGACAAAAGGTATCCCACTGAGGAGTCTTGTATATGAGTGAGATAGAGTAATTGAAAAAGAGGTTGAGTACTACCACAATAGCAACTACCAGTGCCCACTTAAGAACTGAGAGATTTTTCATAGCAATAAAAAGATTACCGAATAATCCCCATTATGCAACATTTATATCTTACATTCAACCAATTTTTCTGGTGAGTTGACAAGGGTACTTTTTTATGTTACCTTATACCCTAGCAAAGCTCATTGAAAGGAGGGAATAAAAAATATGGCCGAATTGAGTGTGCGGGCACGCATCGCGGATATTGTTACAAACAAATACGTGGTGACGTACCCAACCAACGACATACCAGAGATAGAGCGAGGTGAATCCATCACCTTTGCCCCTAAAAACTGGCAAGGCCCTTCCCCACCAGAAGTGGGACAAATCGCATTCCTTACCGGAGTGCAAAAATTTGTGGGAGGATGGCGCGCTTCTGAAGCACGACCTTCACTTCTCTCAAAGGCACCAACTCGCGCGCGGCGCTAGTTAGCACCAGAATTAGAAGGAGTAGTCGCATGACCAAAAAAGAAGTTGCTATAAAGGATCTGACATCATCGTTTTTCGCTCGAAAAGAACTCAATGAAGATAGAGTCATCTTCTTCGGAGAGTTGTACGAGAAAAACGTGGAGGTTGATCCGATTACCGCCGTCGAAAACACTTTTGAAGTGATCGATGGTCGTCATCGCATCGCGGGCGCGGAACTGGTGGGAAAAGAGACAATCGTGGCTATCCTAGCCAAACAGCAGGCTCGACCAAAACTCATCGCCGCAGCATTGGAAGCAAACTATGGTGGCGCTCTCCCCCCCTCGCGAGCGGATATCGACTACGTCATCCGCCAGCTCATCGCAGAGAAGGTGCCCGTCACCAAAATCTGCGAACTCCTCGCCTTCATCCCTGAGGAAATCCTTAGGATGCATGTCCGCGAGGTGAAAAAGCGTGAGCAGAAAAGGAAGGTTACGAACGCCATCTCCCGTGTCGTGGATGGAGCCACCGTCTTCGAGGCTGCCCGGGAATTCGATATCGACCCCAAAGAGATCAAAGCCCGCCTTGGGAGAAAAAATTCCGAGGAGAATGGTAGTGCGCTCTTTGGCGACGACAAGAAGCGGGTGCTCCAGAACCTCCGGAGTATGGGGAGTGGTATCGGTAAAACGCTCGGCAACACATTCCCGTTGATTGAATCGGGGGAAGTAAGTCTTGAAGACGCGCAGAAGTTCGCAGAGGAAATCGGCCGCCGGCTCAAGCTTCTCCAGAAGCGCAACCGCGATTGGCTTAAGCGTTTCGAGACGCTGAAACAGACGCTCTAACCCCCACCCCTCCTTGCAGTACCCCCGTCTCTCATTAGACCGAGAGACGGGGGTTTTCATTTTCCTAAATTTTAAACTCTATGGCACTACCATCTTCTATTTTACTGAAATGTGATAAACTACAGGTACTCAGTAGTGAGAAGACTAGCCAATCTCCTACCTCTCCGCAGAGAGTGACAGAGTCGGCTACCGCAAGAGTTGGGGACTTAGTAGCGGCAAGCGAACAGTCTTGTACACACCACCCAACACATTCTTGCGGTTTTTTATTGCCTAAATTTTAAACTCAATCACATCACCATCCTTCACAATATACTCTTTGCCCTCGGTGCGCAGAAGGCCTTTCTCACGAGCCGCGGCATACGAGCCGGCGTTTAGGAGCTCCTGCCAGTTGATAACCTCTGCGCGAATAAATTTTTCTTCAAAATCAGTATGGATTGCAGCACCAGCTTGCGGTGCAGTACTCCCCTTTTGTATGGTCCACCCGCGCGTCTCATCCACCCCTGTGGTAAAAAAGCTCATGAGCCCCAACAGGGTGTAACTCTCGGTAATAAGCGCATTTGTCCCATCATCAGTAGCACCTAACTCTGCACGGAACAACTCCTTCTCCTCGCCTGGTAGCTGAGAGAGCTCATGCTCCACCCGCGCATCAATACGCACAAAGTTTGCCTTACTCTCTGTTAAAAACTTCATCAATGCAGTCGTGTCCGCTTCGGGCGACCCCGCCTTCCCGTTGAGTGCATAGAGAATTGGCTTCATCGTAAGCAGATGGAGATTTTTTAAAATTCCAATCTCTTCATCATGCACAGTAACCGAACGGGCAAAGTGTCCTGCTTCCAAAACTTTTTGCGCCTTCTCAAGCACAGCGTGTTCACGCGCTGCCTCCTTATCACCTCGCTTCACATCACGAGAGAGAGAACCTATGCGCTTAGCAACAGTTTGCATATCCGCAAGGATGAGTTCCAAATTAATTGTCTCCACATCAGAGAGTGGATCAATAACAGTGTTTACATGGAGGACATTACTATCTTGGAAGATGCGCACCACCTCAAGGATGGCGTCTACCTCACGGATGTGAGAGAGGAACTGGTTCCCCAAACCCTCACCCTCCGAGGCACCTTTTACCAAACCAGCGATGTCTACAAATTCAATCGCGGCAGGGATAGTTTTAGCTGAGGCACTAAACTCTGAGAGTTGTGCTAAACGCGCGTCAGGTACAGCTACCACACCAACCGAAGGGTCTATAGTACAAAATGGATAGTTCTCTGCAGGAACCGACTTTTGAGTCAGTGCATTAAAGAGCGTAGATTTACCTACGTTTGGTAACCCCACAATACCGATAGAGAGTGACATGGTTATTGTTTAAGTGCCTTGAGCTCCGACTCATACTTTTGCATCACTCGTTGGAGTGCCTCTGTTTGCCCCATACCACTGGTCACCTTCTCCTGTGCTTCCTCAGCTATCTTTTTAAAGAGGTCAGGATTTTTTGCAACGAGCTCAAGCACCATATCAATCTGTTCATTGGGCACACCTTGCCGCACCAACATCTGCTTTAATAAAAAGTTTTGTAACATCGCCCTACTGTAGCACATGAAGATTATTTGACAAAAAATATAAAAGGTGTACTATCTTACTTGGACAGCAAATCCGTTTTTGCGGACGTGCGCTCTCCCCAAGTCCCATCCGCCCCCTAGCGGATGGGACTATTTTATTGACAAATGGGACTATTTTATTGACAAGAAGTTTATGAAAGTGATAAGGTTTAGGGAGGTCATGGAAATCCTGCCCGTGCCAAGCAGGACGCACCTCCTTTCAGGAGCCCCTCCGATGCAATGTCGGAGGGGCTTAATTATTTCTGTGGACCGGATGAGACTTGAACTCACGACCCCTCCCATGCCATGGGAGTGCTCTACCAGCTGAGCTACCGGCCCAAACGAGTCACTGAATAAATATTGAAGCAGAAAAATGCTATATTTTCAATGATATGCAAACACACCATCTTACGTATGGGAAGTAGGACTCCACAGGACATATAGCCTTTTTCTGTTTACTTAGCTATAATCAGACCGGTTTACCTTGCAGTATATTGAAGGGCCTATATTTAAGAATATACGCCCCTCACTCGGAGCTAAAGAATATGCAAGCATATTCTTTATTCCTCACTTGGGCCTATAGCTCAGCTGGTTAGAGCGCCTCATTTGCAATGAGGAGGCCAGGAGTTCGAATCTCCTTAGGTCCACCCGATTGAATTTATTTCTGAGTGAGAGCGAGGGTTACCACATGATCTAAAAAGTGTTCATACGGGGCACCCACCGCAGCAAGTGATTTAGGGAGGAGTGATTCCTCGGTTAATCCGGGGAGATTGTTTGTCTCTAAGATAAAAATACCTCGCGTTGGATGAATCATAAAATCACTCCGTGAGTAGTGTGAGAGTCCAAGTGTTTTATGTGCGGCTACCGCCATATTTTGGAGTACCTCTTTTTCTTTTTCACTAAATCGTCCGGGGCATAGCTCTCGTGAGATACCCGAGTACTTTGCCTCATAGTCAAAAAAGGATTTATCAGTAGGAGGAACAATCTCTACAGGGAACAGCGCGTACACCTCTTGTCCACGATACCCTTCCACCACACCACAGGTTGCTTCCTTCCCACGGATATACTCCTCCACTAATGCCGTTGGAGAAATAGCAAAGGAATCACGGAGTGCAATACTCAAGTCAAGTATCGTGCGCACCACTCGTACCCCTACCGAGGAGCCATTATCTAACGGCTTTACCACCCATGGTGGCGCCATAGTACGAAAAATTTTTTCTGCAGCCCGATCCTCTGCATCCCCATCCTTCACAATAATATGTCGCGGAACCTTAAGCCCTGCGGAAGAAAAATGTTCTTTCGCCAAAGCCTTGTTCATAGCAAGTGCAGACGCATATGCTCCAGATCCAGTGTAAGGAACATGCACTTCATCTAGTAGTCGCTGGACTCCCCCATCCTCACCAAAAGTACCGTGGAGTGCATTAAAAATAACATCGACGGTATGATGGAGACGATGTACGTGCGTTGGGAGGCCATCAATATTCCACACTCCGTCCCGAGAGAGGAGAATGTCACGCGCCTGATACTTATCTCGTGAGAGATATTTGAGTACTGAGCCACCCGTCTTGAGTGACACATCATATTCCGTACTCGGACCTCCCCGGAGTACGCCAACACGAATTTTTGCCATAACGATTGTTACCTAGAGCTCTGCCTTGATTTTGTCCATCACGTCATCAAGAGTAAAGTTTGCTTTAATGAGGAACTGATCTGCTCCAAGCAGTTTTGCTTTTTCAATGTCTTCTTTTTGCCCAAGATTAGAAAAAACAATAACAGGAACTTTCTTTAAATCAGCGTCTGCCTTAAGTTTACCCAACACAGCAAAGCCATCAAGCCCAGGTAAAAGCAGGTCAAGGAGGATAAGATCTGGTTGTTCATCTTTTGCTGTAACAAGCGCAGACTCGCCATCTACGGCCACAGCTACTACATAGCCCTCCTTCTCTAAACGCTTCGCCGTGAGCGAACGGAGAAAGTTGTCGTCTTCAACAATGAGAATTTTTTTCTGTGCTGACATACGTTTAGTGTAGCATCCCCTTAATCGAACAACAAGAGTATTAGGTGGATTGGTGAACCGGCAACTCTACATGGAATTCTGTCCCCTGACCTGAGGTACTCTCAAACCAAATAGAGCCGTGGTGTGCTTCCACAATAGTTTTAGCAATATAGAGCCCTAGTCCCGACCCGTTTGGCTCGGTGCGCTTGGCGTTAGGTGCGCGATAAAACTTGGTAAAGATATCGTGCTGAGCCTTCTCATCAATACCGATACCGCTATCTTTCACAACAAGTTCAATAACCGCATGAGCAGAGTTTACTCTGTTGGTATTTAAGCTAACTAAAATCTCCCCACCAACGGAAGTATATTTAATCGCATTTTCAATAAGATTATCTAGCACCATACGAATCTTATCGAGGTCAATTTCCACCAAAGGCACAGACCCTTCGGGCTTGGTAAATATAAGATGCACCCCTTTACCAATAGCAGGAGCTTGGAACTCAACAACCGACCCTTCAATAAGTTTAATAGGATCAGTATATGCAAAAGAGACATCAAAATGCTCATGCTCAATCTTATCAATACTCAAAATCTCATTTACAATACGCGTCATACGCTCGGTAGCGGCAAATCCTTTTTGTAACAACTCTTGATCATTAGGATTAGGATTACCTTGGAGGAGCGCCTCAAACGTCCACTTAATACCCGCCAGCGGGGTGCGGAGTTGATGTGTTGCTACCGAAACAAAATCTGACTTTGCTCGGTCTAAACCAGAGAGACGTACATTGGCACGTTCCACCTCATACTCCTTTGATTGTAGTGCTCGAGCCGTTTCTTGATGATAGGTCAAGTCTGACTGCTTTTGTGAAGTAGTATCATTCTGCGGAGCATGAGGAGTAGCAATGAGTAGTGACCTATCACGGAGAGCTTTACCGTATCCCGCACTAATTCCTCCAACAATAATAAAAGAGAGTATAAAGATCAGCCCAAAAAGTGGTAGGGGGAGTGAAATTAAACTTGAGGCAAAGCTCAAGGAAATAAACAAAGGGAGTGCGAGCACTGACTCTCCGCCAAGCACAACCGCTAATACACACAGAGAGGCCCAGAGGGAAACAGCCACCGAGGCCCGCGAGTGAAAGAGCGATGCGCTACCGCTAATAGGGACCATAAGGAGAGTAAGTATCCCTACTTCCCCTGAAAGAAGGGCAAATAGAGAAATAGCAATCAAATCACTACCAACCTGAAAAACAGAGAGGGCCCGCACGGAACGAGAGGAGCCATTGATACGAATAGTAATACTTACCACTAGCAAAAGGAGGGCTAGCACTCCATACACAAACGGAGCTATAAGCGCACGCTGAGGAGATACAACGACTAAAGAATTCCCTTGAACTATGTACACACTAAGCACTAGAGCAATAAATGCCACCGAGATAAAAAGTCGCTCTATGGCGTAGGCAATATTTGCCTGAGCACGCGCACGTACAGAGACTACTGTTTCCATATCATTAGTATATCATCCTCAGCGGATTTTCTCTCGTAGTTGTCGATGGTACGCAACAGCAAAGCGATGTACTTCAGCGTTAATAGCAAAAATATCCTCCTTATGGTCATGGATAATTTTTTGTTGGCCAATACAATGGTGTGCCTTATGGTGCATATCTTTTACCACAGCAATAACAGGGATAGTGCTCCCCATATTTTTGACTATCGTTTCGGCGGCATTTTTTTGTGCCAGAGCTCCATCTACCACAATAAGTTCGGGGAGGGGCCATTCGGTATGTTGTAAACGTCGAGTAAGTATCTCACTCAAAGCACCAACATCATCATTTTTCTTTGTTCGTAGTTTGAACTTACGATACTCACTCTTTACCAAAATTCCCCCTTGGAGCACCACCATCACACCCACACCAGAGGTACCAGAGATGTGCGACACATCATATGCCTCAATCCGCTCCCCTCCCAACGATTGAGCGCGCTTCAAAAGAGACACATCACGAATGTGAGTAAGCGCAAACAACTGATTACGGAGCTGTGCAGCCTCTTCAAACTTTTGCATTTTTGCATACTGTCGCATCTCTCGCTCAAGTGTCCTCATCAACTCACCTTTTTTGCCGCGGAAAAAGAGTTTGAGATGAGTGATAGTGTGGGCATATCCACGCTTCTCCACATCACCACTACACACACCTGGACACAATCCTATCTGAGCGTTGAAACATTTTTTACCCGCATAGGGTTCGCACATATCACAAAAAGGGAAAATCTTTCTCACAATCTTCATCGCTTCCTTCAACTCCCCACTATGGGGAAACGGCCCTGCCTGAAATTGGAGAGGGCTATCAAAAAATGGGAGGTCTTTCGCTCGCACAATGAGCACTCGCGGAAAGTCCTCTTTGGTTATCACCACATAGTTCCAACTTTTATCATCTTTAGCATCAACATTATATCTTGGCTGGTATCGCTTAATGAGCTCCGCTTCTAAAATCAATGCCTCTAACACGGAGTCTGTTTCCTTATAATCAACAGTTGTTGCTAGTGCACACATACTCACAATACGTGGTCCACGAGTCTCAGTAGTGTCGCTGCTAAAATAGCTCCGCACTCGATCTTTAAGTGAGGTAGCTTTGCCCACATATAAAATGTCCCTCCCTTTTTTAAAGAGGTAGACACCAGAGTTGTCAGGCAAGTCCATTTTTTTAAGCTCTTGACGAGTCATAGTATTTAGTATATAAAAATTCTTAGAAGAAGTACATTCGCAAAAAAAATAAAGGAGTCTGTATATGAATCAAATGGTCCCCCTTGATACACAAGCATTTCGCACGGCACCACTCAAACTTGGGTTTAAACCGAATAAACGTCCGGGAGACAACCTCCACTTGATGACATTCGTTAAAATCACACAAACAGAGGCCCGGGTTATTTCTGCCCCAGAACGCTTTAAACACCGCATTAACACGAAACAGTATTTTCGTCCACAGCGACTCGTTGTTCCTGTATAACACACCCCCCCTTCTCACCCAAAAACCCCCAATTTTATTGGGGGTTTTTATTACTTGACAAATATTTTATATATGTATATAATACTACGTAGAGGATTTAGGTCCTAAAATACATATCTAGGAGGAGTACTGCTATGCGTTTTTTCAACATTCTCACAACTTTGTTTCGTAAGGTCTTCAGGCTCGAAGCCTCGGTGCATACCGAAGTCCCCGAGTCATTCCCCAATCAAATGCCCGCATTCGTCCCGATCGCACCAAGCCCGCTGAGAGTGGAGAACGACCATTCAACCAAGAAGAAGTTCCAGGGTTCGCTCCGGTACCACCACGTCGGCCCCATAACGGTAATCTATTGTGGAAATCGTCACCGATTCCGTGAAGTCACCAGAGCAATCGACAAGATTGCCAACGCCCAGCGTGCCGGTATCGACCACAGACGAAAGGTGCTCGAGAGAAAGATCATCGTTCTACAACAGGACCTTCACATCATCAACCGAGCAATGAGCGGAGCGTCATATCACGAGCTCCGTGCCGCTGCATAAGCGGCTCCTTTCCCGAAGCCCCGTCTTCCTATTGGACAGACGGGGCTTTTTCATCACCATATATTGACTTTTAATAATTAATACTCTATAATACTTGTAGAGTTCATATTATACAAAGGAGACGCGAAGTCATGACAAGAAAAAATGAAGAGCTGTGGCCACGTAAGGTAAATCGTGCTTTCCAAGCACAGATAGAAAAATCCCTCTGGCATTTATTGCGAGATATAATTTCCTTCGCAAGAGCTCAGTCAAGAAAAACCGACACCGAGTTTTGGGCAGAACTCAGATTTCGTCTGAAGGAAAAAATCGACGCGTTAGTCGACAAAGCCCAACAAGATGTCACGTCCCCAAAGAAAAAAAAAGAGGCTGCGCTAGTATAGAGACCTCTCAAGAGCGGACCACCACAACGGTCCGCTCTTTTTATTTTTTCTTTAGCGCACGCTTAAGATATTTTGCTGTATGCGACTTAGGGTTATTAGCAACATCCTCTGGTACACCTTTTGCCACCAACTTCCCTCCCCCATCTCCTCCTTCGGGACCCATATCAATAACCCAATCAGCGCACTTAATCACCTCCATATTATGCTCAATAACAACTACCGAATTCCCCCTGTCTAATAGTTTTTGTAAAATTGCGAGCAGGTGTCGCACGTCCTCATAATGCAGTCCGACAGTTGGCTCATCTAAAAGATAAATAGTGCGTGTTGTTAATGGGCGATACAACTCACTAGCAATCTTCATCCGCTGAGCCTCACCACCAGAGAGTGTTGTAGCTGACTGTCCTAATTTAAGATAACCTAAACCCACTTCCATTAGTGTTTGGAGTCGATCACTAATTGCAGGGATGTCCTTAAAAAAGATACAGGCCTCCTCAATGGTCATCTCCAACACATCGTAAATACTCTTCTTTTGGTAATGAACCTCTAAGGTCTCTTTTTGGAATCGCTTACCTTGGCACACTGAGCACGGGACATATACCGTTGGGAGGAAGTGCATCTCTACTGCCACCTCACCATTACCTTGACACGCCTCACAACGCCCACCCTTAACGTTGAAAGAGAAACGTCCTGGCCCCCATCCCCGCACACGGGCAAGCTCTGTTTGAGTAAACAAATCACGGATATGAGTAAAAGCACCTGTGTACGTTGCTGGGTTTGAGCGTGGAGTACGACCGATAGGACTTTGGTCCACCAGAATCGCCCTCCCTAAATACTCAGTGCCAAGGAACTTTGCGCAGTGATACGTTTTTGCTGAGCGATAGCGACGGTCAAAACGTGCCGCCAAATTTTTATGCAAGACATCATACAAAAGAGTACTCTTACCCGAACCTGAGACTCCTGTAATAGCAACTAACTTATTGAGTGGTATATCAATATTTTGATTTGTAATGTTGTGAACATTCGCACCAACAATTTTAATCTCCCCCTTCTCACTCTTACGACGTTTCTTAGGGACCTCAATCTCCACCTCTCCACGGAGGTATGCAAGTGTGAGCGAGTCACCTGGCGGAGTTTTTTTTGCAGTTAACAACTTATCGGTCTCACCAGCGGTAACAATATAGCCACCGTGCACTCCCGCGCCAGGGCCAATATCAACTAAATAATCTGACGCAAAAATAGTATCTTCATCATGCTCAACAACAATAATTGAGTTACCAAGGTCACGTAACTCGAGTACCGTTTTAATTAAACGATCATTATCACGCGAATGGAGCCCAATTGTTGGTTCATCAAGAACATATAAAGTCCCTGTGAGTCGTGAGCCAAGTTGTGAGGCTAATCGGATGCGTTGAGCCTCACCACCGGAGAGTGTGTTAGCACGACGATTGAGTGCGATATACTCTAAGCCAACGTTAAAAAGAAAATCTAAACGCGATTCAATCTCACGCAAGACTACAGCAGCTACCTCAGTATCTTTAGGAGAGAGTTTGAGTTTAGTAAAAAAATCTCGCGCATCAGTAATTGAAAAAGAAGAAACATCAACAATATTCTTCTCTCCCAACAACACTTTAAGCGCCTCAGGACGTAAACGTGCGCCACCACACACATCGCAGGGATCCTCACCAAAAAGATGTTTGGTTCCTAATCCATTACACGCTTCACACGCACCCGCTGGTGAGTTAAATGAAAAGAGTCGTGGCTCAAGCTCAGGATATGAAAAGCCATCATAGGGACACGCAAACTTTGAGGAAACAATGAACCCCTTCTCTATCGTCTCACCAACCACAATCCGAACTAAGCCATCTGCCTCCCGCAATGAACGGTCTACAGCCTCAGCTAAACGCTCGTTTGCACTTTTAGTATCTAACTTCCAATCCTCCGGTATCAACTCATCAATCAATACATCAATGTCATGTTTGTTATGGCGACCAAGGACGATACGCTCACGTAAATTTTTTCGTGTGCCATCTATTAACACCTCTGCATACCCCTTGTCTAAAAAATCATAGAGCAACTGGTAGTACTCACCCTTACGTCCACGCACTACCGGAGCATAGATACGGAGATTCTCCTTATGCTTCCCCGTGCGCTCATTAATAAGTAAAAGAATCTCCTCGTTAGAGAGTTTTTGAATCTCTCGGCCACAGGTTAAACAATGTGGTTTACCCACGCGCGCAAAGAGCACACGTAAGTAATCATAAATTTCAGTAATTGTCGCAACCGTTGAACGGGGGTTATTAGAACGAGAGCGTTGGTCAATGGAAATAGCAGGAGAGAGACCAGTAATTTCATCCACATCTGGCTTCTGCATCTGTTTTAAAAATTGCCGTGCATAAGCTGAGAGTGACTCTACATAGCGACGTTGCCCTTCAGCAAAAATAGTATCAAAGGCGAGCGAACTCTTACCTGAGCCAGAGAGGCCGGTAAACACCACTAATTTACCCCGAGGAATCTCGAGGCTTACATTTTTTAGATTATGTGTACGTGCACCAATAATTTTAATGATGTCACTAGTATTTTTTTTCATATACCAGAAACCGCCCCGAGAATGCTCTCTAGGGGTAGCTATGTTGACACAATACACTCATATAAGCTCTCAAGCAAGCAGACATTTGACTTTATCTTACTTTAGGTTTATAGTATTTCTACAACCACATTCCTCTAGGGGTCGACTGGTCTTGTAGGCAAACAAAAACAAAAAGCCCTAATGAGGAAGGGCAGCCCCCAATCTGCACTGCGGAGACGGGGGCTTATTTTTTACTCTCTTTCCCCATCCCTGTCCCCTCAAGTGCCGCTATCTCATCACGGAGGATAGCTGCCGTCTCAAAGTCTAACTCCTTTACTGCCTCACTCATTAAACGCACCTTCTCTCTCACTAACTTCCTTTTATCCTTACCTAAAATTTGACGATCAAGTTCCAACTCAGCACGCACTGCCTTACTGTGAGTTGACTCAAACGCATCGGTAATATCTTGGATACTCTTACTAATTGTTTGCGGAGTAATGTGGTGCTTGATGTTGTATGCAAGTTGAATAGCGCGCCTGCGATTAGTCTCGTTGATGGCGCGCTCCATAGAGCCGGTAAGTACATCGGCATAGAGGATTACGCGCCCAGCTGCATTACGCGCAGCACGCCCAATAGTTTGGATGAGTGAGGTCTCCGAGCGCAGGAACCCCTCTTTATCTGCATCTAAAATTCCAATAAAAGAAACCTCGGGTAAATCTAAACCCTCACGCAACAAGTTAACCCCAACTAAACAATCAAAAGTCCCACGCCGAAACTCGGTAAGAATTTTAATCCGTTCCAAAGTTTTTATATCACTGTGGAGATACTCTGATTTAATTTTCCGTTCTTTAAGATACTCACTCAAATCCTCTGCCATTTTTTTTGTTAAGGTAGTCACCAGTGCGCGGTCACCTTTTTTAACTGTCTTCTCTACTTCAGAGATTAAGTCTTGTACCTGCCCTAAATACTTCCCATGTGTAGTAATCGGTCGAATCTCTATCTCCGGATCAATGAGACCGGTTGGGCGAATAATTTGTTCTACAACGCGGCTACTGTACTCACGCTCATACTCGGCAGGAGTAGCACTCGTAAAAATAGATTGCCCTATGCGCTCTTTAAATTCTTCAAACATAAGGGGGCGATTATCTCGAGCACTGGGAAGGCGGAATCCGTGCTCAATAAGTACTCGCTTGCGACTTGCATCGCCCGCGTACATACCCGCAATTTGAGGGATGGTAACGTGAGACTCATCAATAACAGTTAAAAAATCTTTTGGGAAATATGCGAGCAAAGTATCGGGTGCTTCCCCAGCAGCGCGACCAGAGAGATGGCGAGAATAATTTTCAATCCCGGAGCAGTACCCCACCTCTCGTATCATTGCAATATCGTAGGTAGTGCGACGCTTAAGACGATCCGCCTCAAGCACCTTCCCATCTTTTTCAAATTTTTTGAGTTGTGCATCAAGCTCACGTTTAATAGAGGTGACCGCTCTTTCCCGAGCTTTCTTGTTGGTAATAAAATGTTTTGCAGGAAAAATAAAAATAGTGTGCTCCTCTTTTACTATCATGCGCGACACAGGATCAATGGTGGTGATAGAGGATACCGCATCACCACTCATGGTGATACTCCACAACACTCGCTCCCCCGTAGGCATGACCTCCACTGTATTACCTGTGGCACGGAATGTCCCTGGGGTGAGGTCTGCATTAGTACGTTCAAAATGAACTGATACCAAATGCTTCATTAACTCTGAGCGGGAAAGATGCTGACCACACGTTACCTTTAAGTTCTCGCGCTCGTACTCCTCGGGGCTCCCTAATCCATAGATACACGAGACAGACGCAACAATGATGACATCTGTACGCGTAAGGAGTGCTTGGGTGCTCGCGTGGCGGAGGCGGTCGATCTCCTCGTTAATAGACGCATCCTTCTCTATATACGTATCGGTAACCGGCATGTACGCCTCCGGCTGATAGTAGTCGTAGTACGACACAAAGTAGTGCACCGCATTGTGTGGAAAAAATTGTTTGTACTCTTGTGCCAATTGCGCGGCGAGAGTTTTGTTGTGGGCAATCACCAGCGTGGGCTTCTGCACCTGCGCAATGACATTTGCCACAGTAAAAGTTTTACCCGAGCCGGTCACACCTAAAAGTGTTTGGGCATCCTCACCCTGCTTCAATCCCTCAAGGAGTCCTTTAATTGCCTTGGGTTGATCTCCCGCGGGCGTATATGGTGCTTGTAAGATAAACTTGCTCACGCCACTAATCTACCACATCCGTCAATAGTTGTCTCATTCAGCCCTCTTATACCGTGCGAGAAAAGTGTTTTTATAATCCGCAAACGTATCGTTTAAAATTGCTTGGCGGAGCTCCTCGGTAAGGCGCACTACAAAGCGCATATTATGGATACTTGAGAGGGTACCGGCAAGCATCTCCCCCGCGCGGAAAAGATGCGCAATATACGCACGGCTGTAATGCGCACAGGTGCAGCAATCACAACCCTCTTCCACCGGCGCAAGATCCTTACGGTAGCGAGAATTTAAAATATTTATTCTCCCCTCTCTCGTGTGGAGAGAGCCGGTCCGTCCGTGCCGCGTGGGGGTCACGCAGTCAAACATATCGCAGCCATTCTCTACACCATTAATAATATCTTCCGGCTCTCCAATACCAAGGAGGTGTCTCGGTTTATGCTCGGGCAAGAGCGCATTCACCCACCCAACAGCAGTGCCAATATCGTCTTTATTAAAAGAGCCCCCAATACCAAACCCATCAAATCCTCCCGACGAGGTCGAAAGCTCTGCCAAAAAACGCGCACTCTCTTCTCGGAGTTCTCTCACCCGCCCACCCTGTACCACGCCTAAGAGTTGTTGCGGACCACCCAGTGCTTGGTGTTTTTCCAAACTCCGACGTGCCCAACGATGCGTCCGCTCTAGTGCCTCTTTTTGATACGCATCACTCGCGTGTGGTGAGGTACATTCATCAAAAGCCACAATAATATCTGCACCAATATTGTGCTGTATCTCAATAGAGCGCTCGGGGGTAAAGAGGTGCTCGCTCCCATCACGATGTGATTTAAACGAGACCCCATCTTCCGTCACCGTCGCAAGTGGCGCCTCAAACGTACTCTCCTCCTCCACCATATCTCCACGCGCCACCTTACTAACCCCCCCTTTACCAAACGCCGCGCCAAGGGAAAAAGCTTGAAAGCCACCCGAGTCCGTCATGGTGGGGCCGTCCCAGTTCATAAATTTTCCTAAGCCCCCAGCATCGCGCACCAACTCATCTCCGGGCTCAAGGTAGAGGTGGTAGGTATTTGCAAGTACCACCTGTGACCCCGCACTTTTAAGCATGTCGGTGGTAAGTGACTTAACAGTTGCCTGCGTACCCACCGAAACAAAAGTGGGTGTCTTAATAAGGCCGTGAGAAGTACCCACTACACCAGCACGCGCGAGAGTGCCTTCTAATTTTTTTTCTATCGTAAAATAATTTTCCACTGGAGCACTATAGCACGTATTGACAGAGAATCTATCTCCGAGTATAACTAAATAAGAAATGAACTTACACTTAATCGTTTAAGGAGGGTTCGCCTATACGTCATACAGTACCAATCCAAACGACTGAGCCAGTCTCAGAAAACCGCCCAGACCCTCAACCCTGGGCGGTTTTTTATTTATGTAAACGTGAAAGTGTAAGCGCACCATGGAGACCGCCAAGATCTCCGAGAGCTGAGTGCTCAATAGGTGGAGGCGCACCAAACACAGTAAGCAAGGAGGATACCTGATCGCGAACAGCAGCAATTGGTATACCAATCTCATTAAGCATGCTACCACCCAGTATCACAACATCGGGTGACCAGTGCACAACAGTATTATTAATACCAAGTGCCAATAGTCGCGCAAGTTCCTGCCAAATAGCAGGATCACCAATTTCCTTTGGTGAGCATTTATATTTTTTTTCTACAGCGGTCCCCGACACCAACCCCTCCAGAGTACGGACCCCATCAATAATTTGGTGTCCTGGTTCAAAGCCATAAGAATTTTCATCAATATGTCCATTCACAACACGCGCACCTCCAACGCCCGTTGAGACAGTAAGATAGGCAACAATCTTATGCCCCTTCCCTGCTCCATCACTTGCCTCACCAAGAGCAGCAAGCGCCGAGTCGTTCTCTATATACAACTCTGTTTGAAAGGCTCGCTCTAAACTGGCACGTATGTCTTGCCCAGTCCACAGAGGGAAGGTGGGGTGAGCGCGCATGCGTCCTGTGTGTCGCTCATAGGCACGGATACCTCCACATACTTTTTCAATCCTTTGACCACCAGCCAAATCTAAAGCACGAGAGCTTATTGTACTCATGGCCTCATCGTAGTCTGCTGGCGTAGAAAAAATAGTAGGTTCTCCAAAAGTTTGCCCATCCACCGATGTAGCTATTCGTGTTTTTGTCCCCCCTATATCAAATAAAATAATCATGAAGCGAGATGTTTACGCGATAGTTCCTTATATCCCTCCACATCAGGCTGGTCGAAGGCAGAGATACCACGCATACGAGCACTATACATAACTGAGATCATCATCATCTGCATACAGGCACCGAGAGACTCCTCACCAGTGTCCGGCAAAGTAAGCTCAGTAAACGGGAGTTGGTGAGCGCGATAGCTCTCTTTAGTACCCATATACAGAGCATTTTGGATTTCCTGTAGTTTTTTCCCAGCAAGATTTTCTCCAAGCGCACCCGTCTCGGGAGTCATAGAGACAGCATGTTGAGGAGAAGGTGCTTGAGCAACCGAGACAAACGTAGTGGCAATGTTACGCGGACCACCAAAATAATGCTGCCCAATGGAATGTAAATCAGATGAACCAAAAGAAACAATCGGCAACATCCCCCCTCCATTTTTTCCTAAACTTTCTGCAAATAATTGACGGTACCAATTACCTAAAGCTACAAGCTCAGGACTAAAAATAAATAAATTATGTGCGAGCAACCCTTTCTCTATCCATCCAGAGTATACGGATGCAAGCATCAGCGCAGGATTTTCTGTCACTGATGCAATAAGGCTGTCAGAACGTCCAATAACAGCACCTCGACGTAAGGCATTGATATCAACACCACCATACTGTGCAGACAATAAATGTGAGGAAGTAAAAAGACTAAAACGCCCCCCTACAGTAGGAGGGAGAGTCTGTACGGGTGAAGCGTGTGACTGCGCATACTGCATCAGCGGAGAATCCTCGTCAGAAAAAAAGACACAGCGACTACGTAACAGCGCCGTGTCACCAAACCTCTGCACTAAATATGCAAAAAGTAACTCGTATTGGGTGATTGTTTCTACTGTGCGCCCCGACTTGCTAACAACACACACAAGCAGTTCATCTGGGCGAGTTACCTCTCTATCTAAAAAATCTGTTACCCCACGCACGGCCAACTCAGAGAGCGACTCAAGGTAAAGGAGTTTAGGACGACGAGGAGAGAACGCATCTACCCATCCTTGTTTTATTGTATACAGAGTTAAACTGCCAAGCGAAGAACCGCCAATACCCAACACAAGTACCGCCTTAAACGTCTGCGTGTCACCAAGTGTCTTAATGAGATTACGTAAGTCTTCAGCAAGAGACTCATCTGAAGGAAGGAGGATGGAGGATTCAGGAGTAGTATAGTCTCCACTCGCCAACACCTCCTCAAGGTGGCCACGATACTCACCAACACTTTCCGCGCGCGTAATAAGCTCAGGAGTATCAAGACCAGCACTTTCTTGATAGGTATATGATATATGACTCATTACCTTGTAGTATATCGTCTCCACAATAATTTGCGAAGGCACAGACACCATTGTCGCAATACACATATTGTGGTACGGTGACCTCTGGCTAGTTCTTTACAAGAACGCTACAATAGAAATCTATGGAGGAACAAACAGTGACACATCAACCGCTCGCGGTGTTAAAAGAGATAGAAACCGAACACAGCACGCGCATTGTACTCCCTGATCGTCTAAAGAAATTGTATGGCGGAGATTTCTTTATAGCAACGGCTCAAACAAACCGCCCTCGTATCCTGGTAAATTTTGTGCAATCGATAGACGGTAAAATAAGCTTTAATGAAGCGGGTCACAGTGGCGGTGGAGACGTAAGCGGTGGAGACCTCCATGATCGTGTGATTATGGGTATCTTACGTGCAATCTCTACTATTGTTTTTGTAGGAGCAAACACACTCACACAAGAACCGGAGCATCTTTGGACACCAGCGTATATTTGTCCAGAATATGCAGACGACTTAGCGACACTCCGACACTCACTCAACCTAACCGATACATACAGTACTGGTTTTCTCACACAAAGTGGACGCGTGCCTGAAGAGGCGGCTGTTTTTCACGACTCACAAAGTAAGGCCATCTTCTTCACTACAGAGGAAGGCGCTAAAAGTATCCCCTCCTCCGTGCGCGCTGTCGCACAGATAAGCACGGCTCCACATTCTCAATTTGAGCATCTGAGTGCTGAACATATGTTTGCAGAATATAGTGCGCACACAGCTTTGTGTGAAGGTGGCCCACATGTCTTTAGCTCCTTCCTCGAAAAAGAAATTGTTGATGAGCTTTTTATTACAACATCTCCAAAACTTATAGGGACAAGCCCCACACAGGTGCGCCCCAGTCTCGTAGAAGGACACTCATTTACACACACGCAACACCCCCAACCAATTCTCTTGAGCGTACGAAGTAATGGCTCATATCTCTACTCGCGATATAGCATCAAATCCTAGCTTCTACTTTTATCCCATACCTCTCGGCATGGGATATTTTTTTATGAGAGAGCTGCGACAGAAAGATGTGTAACAAGCGGATTGCATGCCGCACATAACCCTAAAGCCTCAAGGCGATCAAGGTATGATATGACCGCATTAACATACGCAGCATGACTCCACACTAACGGAGCGGCAGAGAGACCAAGTCCGCTATACGGATTAATTTGCTCAGGAAGAATCCCACTCTTGTCAGCGCGCGCAACCGTCCACTCAAACAATTCTTTAGCTCGATTTAAGTCTGCCTCATTTTGTGCACGTGCAATATAATATTCGGCAAGCCATAAAGTAGTTACAACCCACGGGTTACCAGGGGTATCAGCTCCGACGCGATAGTAATGGTCTCCCTGATAACGCGCAATACCTCCAATTGTGCTCGACAGTGACAACTCCCGCTCTGTCGCTTCAAAAGCACGCGAGAGCCGGGTGTCAGAATGAGGTAAAACTCCGAAAGAAAAAATACCATATGCACTAGAAGCATCGAGTGTTCGATCAGGCACTAAGGTACCTTCAACAAGAGATGTAGACCGGTGAAAGTATCCTCGCTCTTCGTCCCATAAATGAGTGAGGATTCCCGTCTTAATCTCTTGTGCAGCTTCAGCAAAACGAGTCTCACTTTTTGCCTTTCCTAAAATAGCAGCGAAGCGCGATGCAGACATGAGTGCGCCATACACGCTTGCGGCCGTATAGGTGTGGATACCATAACGTTCTTCCCACAAATCATGCGAAGCAAGCGGGAGCCCTGTATGTTCATCGCGGTATGAAAGCATAAACTCTGCTGTATGTTTAATGAGTGAGTTATAGACCATCTCAATAAATTCCAAATCCTTAGTGAGCTCATAGTGTCGCTCAAGTGCACACAAAACAATTGCTGTTTCGTCTTCCTGAATAGGCAGTTCTGGCATACGTGTATCACGATTTACCCACCCATGCCATGAGCTCCCGAGCGATCGGTCAGGACTATATTTATGCATAAAATATCCATGCTCCGAAACTACAGCATTCGAAAACTCAAAGAAGCGCTGCGACACAGTAAAATCACCAGCCCGATCAAGCGCTAGAGCTGAGTAGGCTCCGTCGCGATGCCACATATAGCAATAATTATCTTTGCCTCCCTGCTGCATCATATCGGCATCACTTGAGGCAATGAGGGCACCACCTCGGTCAGCGTGCGCACGAATAATAAAGAGTGATTTTTTAAAAAGGGAGATGGCTGCAGGAGATAAACCATAAAAGCTAAAATTCTGTCGGTTGATCCACGCCTTCCAAAAATCAGTGGTCGTCTTTTCCATATGAGCAGGACTTTTATGGAGGACGAGCGCGTTTAAACGCTTTGCATAACGGTGAGACCGCGCAACACACACCCAGTATGAAGCAATGCGCTCCTCCCCTGCTGCGTAGTCGGCAGAAAGTCCAATGACGGAATCGGCAGAGCCATGCTCTATTGGATTTTTTGAAAGGACGCCATCTTCCGCATCACGGTGCGTCCCCTCTTTGCCTTCCGCGTGAAAAACACCCGTTGAGTAATCATCAAAAGCAACACCATCAAGGCGCGCATTAACCAGAAATACACGCTTACCACGATAGTGAATAATGGAATGAGTGCCCGGATCATAGTACGCAGTATGTGCACGCGATGACTCTGAGAGTTCGAATTGTTGGGCAAAGTAGAGTTTAATAGAACGCGTAGTGCCACGTAAATTTTTAATTACTATTCTTCGTAAAAAGATATTACGCTCATTGTAAACAGTATCTGAGATTAAGAGAGAAACACCTAAAGAACGATTTTCTGCATGGATCCTGCCACTTAAAGACTCGTCGACACTCTCTACTTGTACATCCCACGATGAGTCAGAGAGCCACGCAAGAGTGCCGTCAACATACACACCAATACGGTGTACATTATTTCCTCCGATATGATTCTCCAGTCCAACATAGGGAAAATAAAAATCACGAACTTGGCCAGCATGATCAATGCCAACTAAAATATTCCCATTGCCGAGTGTAAGCGCCTTGGGCATAGTAGTTATTAAATTGTATCATGCTCTCCCCTTCAGCGTATGGTGGATAATTTTTTATTACTCTAAAAGTAAGCCTTTTCGAATGACTGGATAAAACCAAAAAAGCATGAGCGTAATCCAAATCATATTAAGTCCAGTAAAATATGTGAGTCCGTGGTCAACAAGTGTTACTCTCCATAAAAACACACTTATCCCCGCACAACCCAACATAAGGTGCGGAAGAATAAGTGCAATATCACGCTTACCAATACCAGCAAGTTTGCTCGTAACACGGTATTTAATTTTAAATGGTAATAGAGAGAGTGTTAAAGCCTTTATATTAACGGGAAAAAATGACGCCCAAAACTGACTCGTAGAAAAAGAGTGCCCACCTAAAGAGTAGTACAAGTAAAGAATCGGGAGGAGTGAGGGTACCCGAAGGAGAATGTAGGTACGCTCGTCACTAATAATATGAGTGTCCAAATAGAGCGTTATGATTGGTAAAATAAATATAATAGGAATAGCGAGTGCGGAGACGATGTAGGTCCACCCTATTTCAAAATAGTGTAAACGTTGACGCATAGTAAATCCCTTAAAGAAGAGCGGAGAACGTCTAAAGAAGATACGGAGGGTGTCTAATGCCCACGTGCCACGCTGTTGATAAATGCCCGTGAGGTCCTGTGGAGCGAGTCCAAGTGTATAAGACTTATTAACATAGAGACTGGAAAACCCGTGAGCATGTAGTACGTAAGAAGTGTACAAATCCTCAACAACGTTCCATGTTTGGAAACCACTAATTTCTTCTAACGCTGAGCGCCTATAAAATACCCCTGAACCACAAGAGATGGCGGCATTATCAATATTTTTACCTGACTGCATATGTTCATAAAAGAGAGTGTCGTGATTAAAATCATTTTCGGGAACATCAAAACTTTGGCGAAGAGTAACAATCGCTAAACGTCTGTCCCCTTGGAAATAACCGAGGATATCTTTAACAATAGCTGGTTTGGCAACCTGATCAGCATCTAACACAAGGATAAAATCGCCATAGGTTTGCTCTAACCCAAAGTTTAAGTTACCCGCCTTACGGTCATTGTGGATACTACGCGCGAGATATGTGACTCCATATTTTTCTGCTAACCTCTTTATATGTATGCGTGGACCATCATCAAGCACATAAATAGTTTTAGAGGCGTACTCGATCTGTGTTGCAGCTCGAAGGGTAGCTTCAAAAACTGAAAGGGGCTCATTGACTACAGGTAAAAAAATATCAACCGATCCGACAGCTTCCACCTTACTATGTTGCACATGGTGCTGAGACCAATGATTAATTAAAAAAAGTAAGCTCAGTGAGGCAATAAGTAGCTCAGCTACAAGCAAGAGTCCTCCTCCAATCCCCTGTACATGGAAGCTAAGCCATGCAAGATAGATAGCATTAAAGACAACAACAATGAGACCCAGTGCTCTATCTTTATTTGGCATGACACTCCTTCTATCACATAGAAACTCACTTGTACAGAAATAAGATTATTGACAGCAAATCGAAAGAGAGTACGCTAAGGGTAGTCTGTAGTGTGCTCCTTTTGTATTTTGCTCGCCACCTCGAGACCGGCGAGCCCGACCAAGGGCGATTCGTTACAACAAGCGAATCGCCCTTATTATTTTATAAAAACACCCCAGAAGTTTCCTATCGTTACTGCCAACCACTTAGGACATACGCAAAGGCGGCAAAGATGAGCACGAAACCAAGACCAATGGATACTAAGGCGTATGCTCCCATTTTAAACACTGTCTTAACTCCTCGATTAATTACAACTGGCCGACCAATAGCATCTACTGTAGTAGGTTTGGTTTTCTGATATACAAAATATGCCCCAACACAAATTAACGGGATATCGATAAAAATCATCATATTCCTATTCGGAAGAAAAAAATATAAAACCGGCTGCAATAAAATAGAGAGGATTACGATTAATGAAGTCATTATTTAATACTTAGTAATAATCATTATAATACTTTTTCACTCGCTCCGAGACGGAGCTTCATATCTTCTAACACATTCATATAAGAGATAAAGGCGTCATAAGGAGACTCGTACGGATTGAAGTATTTATGCACATCACCATCATTCCACCACTTAGTGCACATGTAGTAGAAGTGGTCAGAGGTAGTGAGACGCCTCCAATCCTCCAACACGCGCCGGTCACTTGACGCACGCACCGCTGGTTCTAATTCATACAAGCGTGAGATAGCATCGTGCTGTATCTCATTGCTGAGCCACGCTGAGAGATCACGCTCGGTGTCTGCCCACGACACAAAATTTGTCACATCCAGCTCCCCTACCGGCTCATAGCGTTCTACTGCCTCCGAGACAGTTACAAAATCATTGTCGGGGTACTTAAGTATCTCATGCGGAAGCGCTTCTAAAAATTTAAAAATACCCGTATCCTCCCATTGATGTTCCCCAAAGGTCTCATAATCCATAAATAAATTAACCGTATGGCCATTACCATTAACAGCGTTCACCCAGTGAGCAAATTTACGTGCGGTCAGCGGATACTCCTCCCACGCGCGAGAACCGAAGCGAAAAGCAATATCATCAGACAATTTATAATTTTTAAGTAAGAGCGCAAGAGTGGTACCACGTGGAGTATAAATAAAGTTAGGACTCTGCCAACCAAGAACGTGGTCTGCACCCTCAGCAATCACTCCTTTAAAACCAAGTCGCTGCGCTGCGTGCGCTAAGTCATTATTATAAATGAGCTCCGTATTACGGAAAACACGTGGAGTTACTCCAAATAAGGTGTGGAGCTTCTCACTGTGCATACGGACCTGCTCATCAAACTCTTCGGGGGAATAAAGGAACGATAGAGAGTGATAGTATGTCTCAGCAAGAAACTCAACTTGACCTGTCTTTGCAAGACGTCGGAATGACTCCAACACATCATCACCGAAGGTCTCCATCTGCTCCATAAATACACCTGAGAGCGAGTAGCTAACTCGGAAGCGAGGTTCAGCTCGCAACATTTTGAGCATGAGCGCGTTCGTGGGTAAATAACACTTCTCTGCAACCTTACGAAAAATACGCTCGTTATTAAGATTAGTTGCCGACCGCTCGTCAAAGTAACGGCCCCCTTTACCAATATCAAAAACACGGAAACGCTTAACACGCCACGGTTGATGAACTTGAAAATAAAAACAGACAGATGCCATATTAATGTATCGCGACTAAACCTTGATATAAACCGACGACCTTAGTTGCTGCCTTAGACCAAGTAACAGCTGATGCCTCACGATTACCATTACTACGCAACGTTGACTGGAGTGATTTATTTTTGAGTATAGAGATAATTTTATTTGCCATCTCATCAGTATCCCAAAAATCACTCTTTAACGCGTGTGAAAGCACTTCTGACACGCCGCTTTGTTTGGAGATAAGCACGGGTGCTCCATTTGCAAGAGCCTCAAGAGGCACAATCCCAAACGGCTCTGAGACCGAGGGCATCATTACCACATCAGCAGCTTGATACATTCTATCGCGCTCCTCGTCCCATAACGCACCGACAAAAAATACTTTATCGGAAATCCCTAGGTGTACCGCCTCACGTACCATTTGTGGCAACATATCACCAATACCAGAAACAATAAAGACAGCTTGCGGGTAAAACTCAAGTACACGACGCGCGGTACGAAGGAAGTAATCAGGACCTTTTTGTAAAGTCACTCGGCCATGGAACAGTACAATCTTTTTCCCTTGCGCCTTCCACACATCTAACTCTGAAGGGAGTCGGCGAAAATCTTGCTCTTCTACACCATTATGGACAACTTCCACTTTATCAGCAGGGATACCGTAGTGCTCAATAATAATATTTTTTGTCCACTGAGACACAGCAATAATTTTATCGGCTTCCTGCATTCCGCGACGTTCAATATCATACACACAAGCATTAACACCAGTGCCTCCAGTACGATCAAACTCAGTAGCATGCACGTGTACAATTAATGGTTTACCACTAATCCTTTTTGCCTCTATCCCGGCAAGAAACGAGAGCCAATCATGCGCATGAATAACATCAAAAGAAGACAATTTTGCGATTGCTGCTGCACGAGCAGCGTATGCTAATACCTCCTCAAAAAGAGTACTCCCATATATACCTTGCCCGAGCATTTGATACTGCGAAAGATATCTCTCTTCAGTAACGTATGGGTAGAGCATCGAGTTTACACCCGTAGCAACAATATCGGGAATATCGGCAAAGGTGAAGTCCATGTAAGTTACCTCCGGCTCCATACGTTTGGGGAGAATAAAACGTACCTGTACCCCCTCGTGCGCTAGTGCACGAGTCAAACCAAAACAAGCCACGCCCAAACCTCCGCTGGAGCGTGGGGGAAATTCCCATCCAAACATGAGCACGCGAAGTGCCATAAACTTAGTATACCCCGAGAAGGGGGCTACCTAAGGTGGACAACTCTATATAAAAAATAAAATCCCCGTTAACACACATCCCTTGTGTTAACGGGGACCTCTACGGGAGGACTTTAACCTCCACCGTATAGCTACTTAGAGTACTAGCTATACAGCGCTTTGCTGCCGTGAAAAAATATAGATGGTATAAAGGACAACTAAGGAAGGATGCTACCAAAGTTAATCAGAAAAATCAAGAACCAGAAATCTCACTAATGTCACGTTTGGAAAAGAGATTTACCGTCCACTCAACAGCAACCTTCAACTGTTTTTGCCAGGTAAGCATTTTAAAGAGATACACGGTACGCCATAGCCACCAAGCAAACGGTCCAGAAATGAAGATACCGCCAACAATACCCGCTGCCCGCCAGCGACCCAAAGAGACAAGCGTTCCAGATGAACGCCACGTAAATACTTTTTGTTTTGCACCCGTAATAGCAGCGGCAATATTTTCAGCAGTAATATACGCCTCCTTGGTTGCTGACTGAGCAAGATCCGGCACCCGAACACCGTGCGCATCAGTAACGAGCGCTAAATCACCAAGAGCAAATACTTCCTCATAACCACGCACCCGCAACAGTGAATCAACCGGGATACGTCCACGCTCATCAATAACTGTTGCCGGCAAAAGTTTTGGGGTGCGAGGTTTAACACCAGCGGCCCACACAACAGTGCGCGCAGCAAGATGTTCTCCACTTTTAAGAAGGACTCCCTCTTTTGATATCTCAGCAACATTAGAACCAAGACGTATTTCTACCCCTTGAGCAGAGAGAGCCTTCTCCGCAGCATTGCTGAGGCGAGGATCAAGTGAGCAGAGGAGACGGTCACTGCGATCAAGAAGGATAACCCGCGGAGTTGCGCAGCGCTCCTTACAATAGGTAGGGAGCAGTGTGTAATGCACAAATTCAGCAAGCTCTCCTGCTAGCTCAACTCCAGTTGGTCCCCCACCAATAACTACAACGCTACCGAGCGACGCACGATTAGCATCACGTGAGTATGCAGCTGTTTCAAAACATTCAAGGATATGATTTTTTAGTCGTGCAGCGTCAGAAAGTGACTTAAGTGTAAACGCATGCTCGCTTGCACCGGGAGTGTCAAAGAAGTTAGTCTCCGACCCAAGAGCAAGCACTAAGTAGTCGTATACAAACTCCCCCGCACTTGTTTCCACTTTTTTTGCAGAGAGGGATATACGCTTTACTTTTGCCTTACAAAAGTCACTCTGCCCAATAGAGAGTACTGTGCGAATTGAGGCAACGACACTTGAAGGAGAGAGCCCTCCGGTGGCAACCTCATGGAGAAGTGGGGTAAATAAAAAGTAGTTCTGCTCACTCACGAGAGTGATACGAACGTGGAGTGTCTCACGAAGTAGGCGCGAGAGATAGTAGTAAGTATATAAACCACCAAAACCACCCCCCAAAATAACGACGTGTGGGATGTGGTCCTCTTTCATTCTGTGATTATATCACGAGAGAGACGAAGTGAGTTCAACACCACTGAGAGAGAGGAGAGTGCCATAGCACCAGCGGCAATCATAGGGTTTAACAGTCCTAGTGCGGCAAGTGGTATTGCGGCAACATTATAGCCAAACGCCCAAAAAAGATTTTGTGTGATAATACGAAAGGTCTGTTGTGAGAGAGCAAGTCCTTCCGCTGCCTTTAACGGACTCCCCTGCACAAGCACGATATCTCCCGTTTCAATAGCAATATCCGTACCAGTCCCAATAGCGATACCAAGATTTGCTTGTGCAAGCGCTGGTGCGTCGTTGACCCCATCACCCACAAAGGCAACTTTCCTTCCCGCTTTTTGGAGCGCACGCACCTCGTTCAATTTATCTTGTGGGAGTACTTGTGCATGTACCTCATCAATACCCACCTCGCGAGCAATCGCTTCCGCAGTGCGCTGATTATCTCCGGTAATCATAACTGAACGAACACCTCGCTCTTTAAGCGTGGTAATGGCAGTTTTTGCTTCCGGTTTTACTGCATCAGCAATCGCGAAAAATCCAAAAAATATACCGTCTTGAGTTATTACCAGTACCGTTTTTGATTGTGATTCCCATATTTCCACCTGTTTTTCTAGAGAACCAAAAGAAATATCTTGTGCCTTTGCACTCATCACGCTCTGTATTTTGATTAGTGCCCCAGACACGCGAGCTTCCACTCCCTTACCCGACTCGCTCGTAAAATTTTCTGCGAGAGGAATAGTGAGATTACGTTCTTCCGCGGCGCGGACAACCGCTCCAGCAAGAGGATGTTCGGAAAGTTTTTCAACAGCTGCAGCATTTGCTAAGAGTTTTTCTTCATCCATACCTTCAAGAGCGCGTATATCAGTGATAGTGGGATGCCCAACCGTGAGAGTTCCTGTTTTATCAAAGACAACCGTGTCTATCCCCCGCCCCTTCTCTAAAGACTCACCATTTTTAATGAGAATCCCTCGACGCGCGCCCACTCCTGTGCCCACCATAATTGCGGTAGGAGTCGCAAGTCCTAATGCACAAGGACAGGCAATCACCAGTACCGCAACTGCAGGAATGATACTCTCTACTATAGAGCTCCCAGTAAAGTACCAGAGGGTGGCGGTTGCAAGAGCAATAAGGATGACGATGGGGACAAAGACCGAGGATATCTTATCGGCTAATTTTTGGATTGGTGCTTTAGAGCTCTGTGCCTCGACAACCATTTTTACCATTTGCCCAATCACAGAGTCTGCTCCAATTTTTTCCGCCTTGATCTCCAGTGAGCCATGTTGATTGAGAGAAGCGCCAAATACAGTATCCCCCACTTTTTTCTCTACGGGCATACTCTCACCAGTAAGCGCTGATTCATCTACACTTGATAAACCAGAGAGCACTGTGCCATCAACGGGAATTTTTTCCCCTGGGCGAACACGAATACGATTTCCCACCACAATGGATTCAATTGATATTTCCTCTTCTGTTCCATCATCATGGATAAGGCGTGCCGTTTTTGCGCCGAGCGCCATCAATTTTTCAATCGCAGCGCTCGCTTTTCCACGCGAGAGCGCCTCAAAATAACGTCCGAGGAGTATGAGCGCAGTAATAATGGCACCTGTCTCAAAATAGAGTGACTCACTATCTCCATGTGAGAGTGACCAAAATGAGAGCGCCAGCGCGGAAAGCGTGCCTACGGAGATGAGAGTGTCCATGTCTGCGCGAAAAGATCTCAGTTGCTTCAACATTCGAAGATGGAACTCGCGACCAACACCAAGGATGACTACTGTTGAGAGAAACGCCTGCACCCACACACTTGAGTCTATGCCAAGAGCGCTCACGCCAAAAGTAATACCTCCCATCGCAAGGAGTGTCGCGGGAATAGCGAGTGTGAGAGCAATAAAGACACGATTTTTTGCCTGCCCCACACTCTCTGCCGCGTGGATATGTCCCTCGTGTTCCGAAACAGCAGTATAGCCATTCTTACGCACAGACTCGTGAAGTGCGTGCTCATTTGTTTGTGCCTCATCATAACTGACCCGCGCACCACGCGTAGCAAAATTGACTGAAACCTCACTTACTCCGGGGACAGACTTGAGTGCTTTTTCATTTGTCACCACACAAGAAGCGCAATGCATATCGGGAATTGAAAATTGAATAGTTTTCATACTGTACTTATTATACCCCACACCCACCACCACCTTTCAGCTCTGGAGGACGGACCTGTGTGAGTACTCGTTGGTATCCAGCTGCACTAGAATACTCTGCACCCAGCACTTCACGCGGGTCAACATCCTGCCATGCAATACCCTGACGCGCTTTGAGTGTTGCAATGGTGAGATAGGTATCGGGGAACCAATACGAATTAATCGTCAGAGCGACCTTCCAAATATCCTGCTCGCTTACCCCTTGACTTGCCATAAGCTCCAAGAGCCCGAGCATTGCCATACCGTGATTACAATCAGGGAAATGGGTTGAGTTGCCACAGCAAGGTCGGTAGATACCCCGCGAAACTTTATCAACCAGTGCTTGCTGTTTCGTCGTCAACATAAAGAAATTGTGGTGGCTATAGTGATCCATCACATCCCCTTTTGTGAGTGTCCACCCACCCGTTGAGGCAAAGTTCTCCGCTCCACCGTATTTCTTATCTGTCATCTCACCCGAATCCAAAATGGGATTCTTCTGTGCGAGACCAAGAGCCCAAAATAAATTTAAGAGATATCCAGCATTGTCTTTTGTAATTTTGATGTTACCGTTATCCTTTTCAAGAAGGAGTGCTTGATATTCACTTGTGAATTCCCCCCGGGCTTCGTAAATTGCCTTAAACTTATCGACGTCAATTACCCATTCACGGACAAGCTGCGTACCGAGGTCCCCCCAACGAACTGGCAGTGTAACTCCATCTGAAGGTAAAACTTTTTCCTCCAATGTTTGTGCTGTAGGTAAAAGACTAAGCCCAGTCTTCACCCTAGTCGTGTATGTCCATACTCCCACAAAAATAAGTGCGGCAGTAAGGATACTCATCGATATAATGTATTCTTTTTTCATAGCGTTATTCATCACAACAGTGAGCCAACTTCTTTATAATATCACCCGCCGACCACGGCTTGCCGTTACCTATTTCGTTTAGAATCTGCCGACGTTTTTCACACTTCCAACAATGTGGTATGTGCAAAAATTTTGTGATTTTAGCAATAGTGTCGCCCAATTTTAGTCGCTTTTTCATATGAACAAAATTAATATTCCAAGAATAAGCATGGCGAGTCCCGCCCAGAATCGAACTCCTTTCATATTTGTTTTTTTCCATTCTTGTATTTGACTCACTACCACTTTGTTGGCAGCAAGAGAGAGAACCAGAACAAGTGGAGTAACAAGAATCAGATTATAGAGCAGTAGGTAGAGAAACCCTGTGTTATATGTCACTTGGTCACGTAAGAGTCCAATAACCATAAGATACGGGCCACCCATACAAGGGAACTGGCAAATACCAACAAGGAGACCGAGTCCAAGCGCTGCAGGAAATGAGACTCGCTCCATAAGCCGACTCATTGCGGAATGAGATACTGAGGGAATTTTGAGCTTCAACGGGAAACGAGGAAAGAACTCATTGATAAGATTAATGAGTCCAAAAACAATAAGGATTGTTGCTCCAAGTTTTCCCATAAAATGTGGGGTATTAAACAAATGGAGCACTTTAAGGATACCAAGACCAATGAGGAGGTAGGCGGTAAATATACCAGCAATATACGTTCCACCAATTTGGAGAATCTTTTTTCTCGTCATCTGCATCCCAAAGAGGAAGGCAATGGTGATAAGGAGAATAGAAAATGAGCACGGGTGAACACTATCTAAGAGTGAAGAAAGGAGGACAAGTGGAAGTAACCACGTTCCACCCCTACTCATATTCCAAACGAACTGCGCAGTAAGTGGACTATGCTTTAAAAAGATAACCCCAATGATAGTAACAGCAACAACGAAGAGTAAGATGTGTATTTTTTTCATACATCCCTACGGAGTTACTATCGCTTGTATCTCGAGCTGTAACTCTTTACCTGAGGAATCAATGAGGTAAATAACCCTATCAATCGACCCTACCCCAGCAGGACCATGGGCGTTAGGATCATACACAACTTTTATATCCCGTGATTCCCCGGCTGTAAGAGCCTCATTTGCTGGAGGTAGATATCCCATCCCCTCCATGCCAAAGGGACCTTTTTCTCCAGATGGACTCTCTAGATAGGCAGTAGTACACATGCACGAGGTATACACCTTCTCAATAAAAACATCTTTGTCAGACGAATTAGTGATTGTGAATGTATGGTTAACCAATCCATCCTTCATAGAGATTGTCCCAAAATTAAACACCTGTTCAGACGCGACTAAAGAATAGGAAGGCCTAGTGTTTGAGTGGGTAGTAATTGTTTGTCTACTCCGACCCCAGAACATGAGGCTGAGTATCCCTAGTACAATTACTGTGCTAATCAGTAAAGTTTTTTTCATAGATATTTTGAAGAAATTACAATAATAAAAATCCTCAAACAGCCGTATAACGGTTGTAGGAAGAGTAATTAGAGAGCAGCAGGACTATGCTCGTACAAAGAGAGCCAGCGAGTTAATTGTTGACGATATGGCGATAAAAAAAACTCAAAATATCGATATAAGTAAAGAGAAACCTGTGGTAGAGAAAATAACGAAAAAATCACAAACGTCATTGCGAGGGAGAGTAGGATGAGTGAGAAAACAGAGGGAAGTGTATCTTTAGTGAGGAGTAGTGATGCTACGACACTACTAACACATTGAGAACCACCACCAAAAGTAAAGGCACATTGGCCACTTGAGGACATGTGGTTAAAACCCGCATTATAAATAAAGCTGCCGACAACGACAAAAATGACAGTACTGAGAACCATAATAGCTAGCCACTTCTTCATATACATATACCATACCACAAACAAACCCCTCAATGCTATGCACTGAGGGGTTTACTGGGTGTTAGAAACCTGGGCCTTGCGCCTCAACTGCGGGCTCGTATGGCGGAGTTGGCCGTAGTGGAGTGGTAAGTTTGGGAACAACACGGTAAAAGATAGAGATAGTAAGCCCTGAATTTGACTCTGATTGATGAAATTGGGGATCAACTATCCTATCGCTGTTTTGATCAAGCCAGGTGTTTATGTCTTTTTTAAGCTCCTGAGTGTCAAAAGTAAAAGTCCTAAATATCTCAACTCGGAACATATACCTTAACCTCCTATTAGGATTGAACTATCTGCGTGCACCGTACTAAATATAGTAAAAACTGTCAACTGACTACTCTATAGTGCACTCTACAGGACTCGAACCTGTGACCTTGCGAATGTGAATCGCACGCTCTAACCAGCTGAGCTAAGAGTGCTTGCTACACTCACGAGAGAATAGCATGTCTGCTTAAGGAAGCTTATTGTGCAGCCCCAGTAGGTGCACCAGCACCAAGCGCACTCACATCAGTAAACTGAACAGAGCTTGGAAGAGTAAAGAGCGCCGCATCAGGAGTTGAAGGGGTACAGTTATACTCTTGCTTTTGATTAATATCAACACCATTTGATGTTTGACCTCCCTCCTGCTGTGTACCCATCATCATTTTAAATCCTGATGGGAGTCCGTCTCCCCATACATATGCAGTCGTACCATCGGTAAGCATATGTGAGATCATCGGCTGACCATTAGCAATAGATTGGAAGTCGCCGCGCATATGACCGTTAGAGAAATAGACGGTCCCCTCACTCTGTGAAGAGTCTGTATTTTGAGAGAAGGTGCACGTCTGTGGAGTACCCAACGCTAGGAGCTCTGCAATAGACTGCCCTCCAGTACTTGTCTCAGTAGTTGTGGTAGTTGATGTACCTGCCCCCCTTTGAGTAAGGAAGTACCCCGCCGCTACTACAATGATAATAACTAACCCCAAAATCCAGAGTGTTTTACTGCTCCCTCCGATTGGAGCGCTTGCCTTTATTTCTGGTTCCATATTTTATAGAATCTGTGCTTATTTATAATACCGTGTCGCTAGTATATCACTTTTTCTTCAAATCGAGGCATACAGAGTTAATGCAATAACGCTTCCCACCAGCTTCGGCTGGACCGCCCGCCTTGCCAACAAAGCGAAGCAGGTCATCAAACACATGCCCTAAGTGAGCTCCGCACGTTTTACAAACAACTTCAGTGCGCTCCATGCCATAATTAGTGTCTGTGCGTAATTCAACGTGCTCTAAGTTCACCGGATCAGTAAAACTGGGCCACCCAGTACCAGAATCAAATTTAGTCTCTGAAGAAAAAAGCTCCGTACCACAAATAGCACACGCGTACATCCCCTCACTATGCTCATTCCAATACTTACCGGTAAAAGGAGCCTCTGTCCCCTGCTGCCGCGCCACTTGGCGCAATTCGGGAGAAAGTTCTTCGTCTTTTTTCATTGTAGTTTGTTAGGGAATTTAGTTTTAATCTTCTCAACCTTTGGTTCAATCACTACTTGGCAGTAGGGCGCAGATCGATGAGTAGCAAAATAATCATGGTGGTAATCTTCAGCTGGATAAAAATTATTCAACGGCTCTACGCTTGTCACTGACGGCACACCACGACCTTTAAGTTCCTGGATATACTTCTCCGCTTCCGCCTTCTCCTCCTCATCACTATAAAAAACCGCTGAGCGATACTGTGTACCAACGTCATTGCCTTGTCGGTTTAATTGTGTGGAATCATGCGAAGCAAAAAACACATCTAGGAGTTCGCGGTAACTTGCCACCGCTGGGTCATAAGTAACCTCAATCACCTCTGCATACCCAGT
>Ga0210057_1000680_pt1 | contig 55374 bp, 42 predicted proteins | sample CryGeyCG2114_010_2_FD_183968 | JGI IMG/M metagenome (GOLD analysis project Ga0210057, IMG submission 183968) | Groundwater microbial communities from aquifer - Crystal Geyser CG10_big_fil_rev_8/21/14_0.10 (SPAdes) (version 2) | ecosystem: Environmental > Aquatic > Deep subsurface > Groundwater ...
GGGCGTTCGCGACGGTGTCGGTCACGGAGAGCTTCCTCCAGGGGGTGGTGGTGCCGACCCCGAGATTGCCGAGGAAGTACGCGGTGCCGTCGTTCAGTATTCTCGCGAGCGTCGTGGAGGCGCTGTTGACGACCTCGAAGGCATGTCCGCTGCCGGTGTCCGCGCCCCATACCGTGAGCTTGGCGTAGGGGGAGGTAGTGCCGAGCCCCAAGTTGCCGCCTGAGGTGACAGTGAGAAGCGTGTCATCAGCAAAGTTAGCAACTCTGAAGAGCGGGTCGGTGAAGCCGCTTGTGCCTTGGACAAATAGTTTGGCAGAGGCCGTGGTGGTGCCGATGGCGACGCGGTCGGTCGTGTCGGTGAGGTATGACTGCGTGTTGTCGTTCGTCCAGCCGCCGGCGGTGGCGGAGACGGGAGCTATCATGGCGCCGGAGAAGTGCGTAGCAGTGGAAGCAGACACATCTTCAGTAGTGACCGAGTTGGACAATTTGATTTTTGCTTCAAAATAATCGGTGGTTCCGTTCGCATCCGCTACTATGGAAGTACATATAGATGCAGGATTTTCAGTATTACTTGCTTTACGGTCAGCGCTTGTAAGCGCACTGCCATTTCGCGCGATTTGAATTCCGACGATTTTACCGTCATCGAGGTTGTCAAACGACCCGCACGCAGTTAGCACATACTTCCCCGGCACCGTTGGGGTAAACCTGTCGGTGGACGGATCAAAGTTGTTGTTTGTGTCAAATTCTGCATCGGGAAAGTTTATGGTCACAGTAGCTCCGTTGGAAACCGTTTGTGTGGCACCCCCGGTACGTTCTGCATAAAACGCCGGCCCGCTCGTCGCCGTCGTCACGCTCTGCCATGTCCCTCCGCTGTTCTTGAATTCGATGGTGCCGGCATTGTCGCGGAAGCCGTAGCCGGACTCGCCCACAGTGTTGGTATTGCCGAAGTTGATGTAGCGATTGGAGCCGTCAAGGAAGATATTGCCGTATACGGAGAGTTTGGAAAGCGGCGAGGTGGTGCCAACACCAAGGAGCTCTGCGGTGGAGAGGGTGAGAGTGGAGGTGGCGGTGAGTTCGGTGCCGTTTGCGGCGTAGTATGCAAGTTGGCCAGTGGTGCCGCTGCCGACTCCCCCGCTGCCGCCGCCGACGCAGGTGCCATTCACCGCAAAGCATCCCGAAGTGATGTTCCAGCCGACGTTGGAGGTTGAGGTGGCGCTTCCGTTGATGTCGAGGCCGGTGACGGTGGTGGTGGCGTTCCCCGTTGCCGAAATCCGAAGCGCCGTGGTGGAGGCGCTGGTTACCGCCTCAAAGATGTTGCCCGTGGATGCGCCCCATGCGACGAGTTTGGAGTATGCGGTGGTGGTGCCGATGGCTAAACGATTTGTCGTGGTCGCGAGATATACGACGTCGTTCGCTTCCGTGAATTTCTGCGTGTCGTCTGTTTGGGAGTATTCGTAGACGATGACGATGCCGCCGGCGCCGGCTCCACCAGCGCGCGATGTTGTGAAATCTCGGTTTCCGCCACCACCGCCGCCTCCATATGCTGAGCCCGCGAACCCTGACCCTCCGCTGCCACCACCGCGGCCGCCGGCACCCATTCCGTTGCCGGACGCACCACCCGAGCCATCGTACGTGTTGGAAACGCTCCCTCCCCAGTGACCTTTCTCTCCCGAAAGATTTACATCTCCACCAGAGCCACTCCCGCCATTACCTCCTGCTTGGTGGTCATTACCTCCATGCGGCCCGCCGCTACCACCCGTTGCCGAAAGGTGTGCGCCAAACGACGACGTGCCTCCTCCCGTGCCACTGTTCGCGCCTGCCGAACCGCCCGAGCCGCCAGTGCCAACTGTTACCGTTTCCGAGGAACCAAGGTCGGCGACCGCAATGCGCTCCATGGCATATCCACCTCCGCCGCCGCCAGCTCCGACTCTTCCGTCCGTATTCCCGGAGGCACCACCACCTCCGCCGCCACCAACAACCTCCACGATGACGTAGTCAAGGTTTGCAGGCTTGGTCCAGGTATCACCTGAAGTGTAGACGCGGACGGCAGAGAGCCGCGCACCGCCGGTGCCACTGCCGCTCCCCGTCCCTGCACACTCGCCTGATGGCAGAAGGAAACAGCCGCTTGTGAGCTTGATGCCGTTGACAAAGGTGGAGGTGGCAGTGCCGGAGATGAAATTGCTTCCGACAGCGAGCGAGCCGCTTGTGTTGAGGTTCGTGGCGAAGGTGGAGGTGGCGGCGGTGGAGTTAGGGATGGAGAAGAGCGTCGTCGTGGCACTTGCAGTAGAGCTTGCGACGGCAAAGAGCGTTGTGTTCGTTTCGCCGTCTCTCGCGTGGAGCGACAATTTTGCAAACGGACTGGACGTGCCCACACCCAATTTCGTGCCGTCAAAGGTGAAGTTGGTGTTTGAGGCGAGCGTATCCGCGCTTGTTGTATAGAGGACGGTGTTGTTCCCGCCGAAAGTGGTGAGTCCCGTCCCCCCTCTGCCCACGGTCAAGGTGCCGGTGGTGCCGCCGACGATGGGAAGATTCGTGGCGTCTTGGAGGTCAAAGGTGGGGGTGGCGTCGGTGCCGCCGAGGGAGAGGGTGACGCCGCCGTAGGAGATGGTGGAGTTTGCAAGCATGGCGTTGGTGACGGAGGAGGCGGGCAGGGAGAGCGTGTTCGAGACGATGAGGGCGGAGGTGGAGGCGGTGCCGGTCACGCCGAGGTTCGTGGAGGTGGCGTTGGTGAAGATGCCGAGCGCGGGAGTGGAAGCGCCGATGGGGGTGTTCTCGATGGTGCCGCCGGAGATGGTGAGGTTGTTGTCCACCTGTGCGTCGCTCGCGGAGCCGACGAGGTCGGTGAAGTTGATGGCAAGCGACGAGGTCGCAAGCTGCTGCCAGCCGCCGCCGGCGTATGTGCCGAGGAGGACGCCGGCGGCGGTGGGGTTTGATATGCCCGTGCCGCCGCTTCCTGCGGCAAGGGCGGAGGCGAGGGTGAGGACGCCGTCGGTGCCGAAGGTTGAGGTCGCGGTCTCGCCGAAGTATGCCCTGCCTCCCGAGAAGAGTGTGCTGCTTGCGTTGGCGAAGGATTGGAGTGCGCTCCAGGTGTTGGAGTTGGCGAGGTTGAGGCCCACGGTGCGGGCGGTCGAGCCGTCATAGCTTCCGGAGAAGGTAAGGGTGGAATCTGTTGCGGTAAGGGCGGCGAGCGTGTCGCCCAGGGCGATGCCGGAGATGGTGGAGTTGGTGAGGCCGGCGTTGTCGAGAGTGCCAGAGAGCGAGGGGGTGAAGGTGATGGTGTTGCCGCTTCCCACGGCGGTGAGGGCGGTCGTGAGGCCGTTGAAGCTCCCCGTGGAGGTGGCGAGGGTCACCGTGGGGCCGGTTTGTGTTTGGCCTGCGGGGCCGATCTGGGTGAGAAGTCCGAGAGAAGAGGTGGCGGTGAGAGTGTAGGTGCCGCCTGCATTGCCGAGGAGGAGCTGGCCGTATGTGGGGGTGTCGGTGATGCCCGTGCCTCCCCTTCCCACCGCCAAGGTGCCCGTCGTATCAGAGAGTGCGATGTTGAGGGTTGAAGTCGCGGTCCATGCAGGGCGACCGGTCGTGTAGTCCTGCGTCAAGAAGCGGCCGGCGCCTGAGGTGGTCGCGAGTGCGGTGAGTGAAGTGCCGCCCGAGCCAAAGAGGAGCGTGCCGTCCGAGACGGCGGTGAGTCCTGTGCCGCCTCTCGTGACGAGGAGGGTGCCGTCGGTGTCTGAAAGCGCAATCCCAAGCGACGAGGTCGCAAGCTGCTGCCAGCCGCCGCCGGCGTATGTGCCGAGGAGGACGCCGGCGGCGGTGGGGTTTGATATGCCCGTGCCGCCGCTTCCTGCGGCAAGGGCGGAGGCGAGGGTGAGGACGCCGTCGGTGCCGAAGGTTGAGGTCGCGGTCTCGCCGAAGTATGCCCTGCCTCCCGAGAAGAGTGTGCTGCTTGCGTTGGCGAAGGATTGGAGTGCGCTCCAGGTGTTGGAGTTGGCGAGGTTGAGGCCCACGGTGCGGGCGGTCGAGCCGTCATAGCTTCCGGAGAAGGTAAGGGTGGAATCTGTTGCGGTAAGGGCGGCGAGCGTGTCGCCCAGGGCGATGCCGGAGATGGTGGAGTTGGTGAGGCCGGCGTTGTCGAGAGTGCCAGAGAGCGAGGGGGTGAAGGTGATGGTGTTGCCGCTTCCCACGGCGGTGAGGGCGGTCGTGAGGCCGTTGAAGCTCCCCGTGGAGGTGGCGAGGGTCACCGTGGGGCCGGTTTGCGTTTGGCCTGCGGGGCCGATGGCGGTGACGGCGTCGGCGAGAAGGCCGAGAGAAGAAGTGGCGACCCATTGTATGCCGCTTCCGCTGGTCTGGAGCACCATGCCGTCGGTGCCGCCCGTGCCGCTTCCGTCGTAGAGGCGGTTGGTGATGGAGAGTGTCGGGAAGGTGGAGGTGGCGGTCGTGGTGGCGGTGAAGTGGCTTGCGACCGCTTCCCCGACAACGGAGAGTTTGGCGTAGGGGGAGGTGGTGCCGATTCCTAGATTGCCGGTAGACGTAATGCGCGCACGCTCGGTCGAAGCCGTGATTACATCTGTGTAGAACCGGATGTCTCCCGTGGAATTACTACCTCCGATATCTACGCCATCTGCGCCGGTAATAGCAAGACGATCACGCAAATGAGAAAAAGCAGAGTTACTTCCGTATATAGAGAGAGTTCCAATAGAACCCGCGTCGTTGTCTAATCGGATACCTGCACTGGAGCCGGAAAGTGGATTTAGATTCTTTACGGTGATACCGGCAAACCCGTTCACCTCATCCTCTATGTGCAAGATGGTGGTTGGACTCGTCGTCCCGATACCGACGTTCCCGACAAAGTATGCGGTGCCGTCATCTATGAGATGCATGAGTGTGTTGGATGCGCTGTCAGTCGCCTCGAATACGGTCGTCCCATCAAATGCTCCTTCGCCCCAGACGGAAAATTTTGCGTACGGCGTCGTCGTCCCGATACCGACCCGTCCCGTACTTGTGATGAAGATGGAAGAAGTGGCCTGTGCCGTGCCCGCGTCGTCGCCCACTAGAAGATTGCCTTTGGTGAGGGAGAGCGAGGAGGGCAAGACGCCGGAGAGGGAGAGAGTACCTGCGGCACCTCCCACGAGAGAGCCGAGTGTTCCTGAATATGAAAGCCCCGTGCCGAGGGAGAGGGTCGTGGTCGCAACACTCTGCAGCGCTCCCGTGCCTGCGCCGTAGAGGAGGGAGCCCGCGGTGAAGGAGGTGGCGCCGGTGCCTCCCCTTCCCACGGTCAAGGTCCCCGTGGTGCCGCCGACGATGGGAAGATCTGTTGCGTTGGTGAGTGTCGCGGCCGATGGCGTGCCAAGATCGGGTGTGGTGAATGACGGAGAGTTGGCAAAGACGAGCGCGCCGCTTCCTGTCTCGTCCGATACCGCCGCGGCGACTGCGGCGGAGTTGCCGGTGGAAGCGAGGTTTTTGCTTGCGTCGGTGAAGACGAGGCGGCTCCCCGTCAGCCCGCTGATGTTGACGTTGCCGTTCACGTCGACCTTGAACCGGCTCGTCCAGTTCGTGCCGTCGTACGAGAAGAGCGTGAAGCCGCCGGTGCCGCTGTTGCGCGTATCGAAGACGAATTCCGCGCCGCCGCGCTGGGTGGTTTCCGTGTAGTTGTTGCCGAAGACGGAGAAGTACGCGCCGACGGGGGTGCCGGAGGAGTCCGTCATGCCGAAGTTTAGCCGGCCTCCCGTGGAGTTCTGGAACATGCGGCTGTTGGCCGTCGTGAACTGCACGCTGCCGCCGGACGTGACCGTGCCCGAGAACGTGGGGCTTGCGGAGAAGACGAGGTTCCCGGTTCCCGTCGTGCCCGAGACGGAGCTCGCAAGGTTCGCCGCCGTTATCGAAGACGTGAGGTTCTTGTCCGCGTCCGTCGCGACGAGGCGGCTTGCCGTGAGGCCACTGACATTCAGGGAGCCGGAGTAGAGGGTGCCCGAGACCGTGAGTGCGGTGGAGGAAGCGTATGGAATGGTCGAGGCGATGCCGTCGCCGCGGATGGTCGTTGTTGCCGTGCGGCCGACGTAGAGGGTGTCGTATACGGAAAGCGCGGTGGAGGAGGCGTTCGTGAACTGCTGGAGTGCGGTCCAGGTGTTGGGGTTCCCGAGGTTGAGAGAGAGGATGCCGCCGGAGAGCGTGAGAGAAGCGCCGACGGTCGTCGTCGCAAGTCGATCGGTACCCGCGCCGGTCAAAAGCGTGTTTGCCTCAATTTCTTCCCAGCCCGTGCCGCCGCGAGCAACGCCAAGAATGCCGGTCACATCGTTCGCGAGATCAACGAGCGAGGTGGCAACTACGCCCGCGGTCGCCTTTAAGAAACCGGTGAGATTCCCGAGTGTAAAGCTGTTTGAGGTAACGAGATCGGAAGTGGATGCGGTGCCGGTGACGGCAAGGTTCGTCGTGGTCGCGGCGGTGCCGGTAGCATTTCCAAAAGTGAAATTCTGAAGCGTCGTGGAACCCGTCGCAAGCAATTCATTCGTCGCGAGTACCGTGCCGTCAAAGGTGAGGTCGGCGGAGTCGGTAAAGGCGCCGGCGGCCGCGATGTAGGGTATGCGGTTTTGCGTGAGTGAGGATACGGTCAAGTTCGTCGTTGAGGCGGTGCCGAAGTAGCCCGTGCCGGAGACGGAGATTGCAGTGGAGGATGCGAACGGAATCGTGCTTGCAACGCCGTCGCCGCGGATGGTCGTTGTTGCCGTGCGGCCGACGTAGAGGGTGTCGTATACGGAAAGCGCGGTGGAGGAGGCACCGGCAGAAAACTCCTGCAGGGCGGTCCAAATATTCGCAGTCGATGTATCAGCGCCAGAGATAATGCCAAGCGAAGAAGTCGCCGAAAGTGCATATGTGCCGTCGGCTTGGCCAAGGAGGAGCTGCCCGTAGCTTGGTGCTGTGGCGATGCCGGTGCCGCCTTTGGTGATGCCGAGCGTGCCACTGAAGTCAGTCGCGGTGACGCTGCCGCCGGAGATGGTGGCGCCTGAGATAGTGCCGCCCGTCCAGGTGGAGCCGGAGATGGTGACGTCGGAGAGGGCGTCAATGCGTATCGCGGAACCGACCGCTTCATATACATTCGTAATGTGCGTAGAGTTCGCGGATGATAACGACATCATCTTGTCGGTAAGCTCGGTGCGCAGCGCGGAGAGCCGTTGCTCTACCACTTCCTCGCTCACGCCGACCATCGGCGCAGCGCGCTCCCGCTCGATGATGCGTTCGACCACAGGGTGGTTCGTAACGAACACCGCTGCCGGCGAAGCGTCCCCAATGCTAGTCGGTACAATATCGGGACTTCGAGGAACTATCTCAACCACAACGCTGCCACGCTCAATGCCTGTCCCGCGGAAAAGGTATTCCTCCACCATGGAATCAACATACTTGTTTACCGAACGCGCGATGGACGAAAGCGGCAACAGCGCATGGCCAACTGACGCGAGTGATCGTTCCGGTTCCTGTGCGACGTCCGCGACAGATTCGCGTACGGCAGCGGCAAGTGCTGCATAATCCGCGCCCATCACCCTGTGCGCCGCATCTTTAACATACGCGACATGCGCACGAGCAGTGTCGACTGCAAAGCGAGCGTACTGACCGTCAACGATCGCATACGTACCGAACGTAAGCATGAACGCTGTGACAAGCGCGGCTACACGGTTCAGGAACTCAAGAAGCGGGCTCGTCGCATACAGCGGCGCATGCGCACGCGTCTCCACTGCGCGGGCTACCGGCCGTGCATGTAGCGCCCGCAAGAGCGCCGCATGCACCATGTCGACAGGTTCCGAAGAACTTCCCCCCGATAGTGCTCCCCCTTGAGAAGCAATAGCGGTATGCGCAGGCACTCCGCCAGCGTGCACTCTCGCCGACGCCGCATTACCGTGATACTCGCGGGACCTCTCCGCTGATAAACTTTCCTTCCGCTTTTTTCTTTCGATCGCCTGTTGGTGCATGTAGGCGCGGAACCCGTTGATATCGATATACCAATTTCGCCCGACCCGTCTTCCCCTCACCTTGCCCAGACGTGCAAGTCGCGCGACATAGTCCTGGGTCAACGAGAACTCATCTCCCACCTCGCGCGCGGAAATGTAACGGACACCATCAAAAAGTATTTCGTCACTCATGGAAATAGCAGAGCCGATTTATCTATAATTGTACTAGTCATTTCGGCTATCCGGACTCTGTCCGATTGTGAGTGTGGGGATAAAAGACACAGATCCCACATGGGGACTTTATGCCGCTACGCGCGCCGCGGCCTCGTCGACAATTCCTGCAAACGCATGTATCTCGCTTGTCACCCGAGGTTGAAAGGGAAAAATAGAGTACGGCTTAGCCGTTGCCGAGCATTTGTGCAAGTAATTATTTCTTTTAATCGTACTTTCCCGCTTCTAACACGCCTAAAAACTGTATAAAAACGTCCCTCGGCTTGCCGAGAGACGGATAATTCCGGAGGAGGAGACAGTCAAGACTCACCTATCTACGATACTCTAGTGACTTTGAGAAATACTGCCTGACTCTTTCTGCCGCGACGCTCTCACTTAATACCGCAGACACTACGGATGCCTGCTGCATTACCCCCGACACCCGCACGGCAAAGGTAGGGTTCTGCGGAAATGCCACTAGTGCTACGTATACCGTTATAACTAAGGCACTTAGAGACCCTGCAAGAACCCAACCGAGCCCTTTTTTCCTGATCGTCCTGGCTGCTGCGTCCCCACCGCGCTCAACGGCTACCAGCGGTACTGTGTCGCCTCCAGCCACTGATCGGTGCAATACGCGTATCGGGATGCGCTGTATGAGCTCGTCCTCAACGTAGGGCTTATTTTCTCTTGTTATTTCACCACCTTTCACCTTATTCAGTATAGGGAGTGCTACGTGTTCAACCGTATGGTACGAGTAGTGGACTCCACCGGCAGGAATTGCGCTCCCGATAGGATCTCCCCCTGTGCTCGGCTGCATAGTCCGCACAAGACCTACTGATTCGGCCTGCACTCGTGCAAGCAGTGCATCCTTCTCGGCCTTGTGCGCGCGCAGTTGCTCAAGGTCCACATACCATCGCGTACCTATCTGTCGCGCCATGATAGTGCCGCTCCGGGCGAGTTGCCCAACGTAGTCCGGATTATAGCCGCACAGTTCTGCAGCTCGGTTAGCCGAGATATAGCTTCTACCCTCGAATGACACGACGGATTCCACTTGTGGCTTCTCAAACCTGACCTGTGGTCTCGATTGCAGAACCCTATCTCGCTCGATCTCACCGGCGTGATGCTTTTCAATGGAATCCTTTCCCACATACCAAAGTCCGCCAATTCTGCGTGCATCAATTTTGCCAGCGCGCGCCAGCTGCCCGATGTAATCCTGCGCGTAGCCCGTTAATTGCGCGGCTCGCCTAGACGAGATATATTCGGCACCCTCGAAAACGACTGTATCGGTCATACAGGAAAGTATACGCCCGATTCTACCGAAGGTGCGAGAATTGCACTCCTTGTGTGGATTACGCGGTATGACTACCCTTCTGTATCTCCTCCACCAGTATCTTCTTCAAAAGCTCCGGATCTGCCGCACCCTTAGTCGCAGCCATGCCCTTGCCTACAAGGAACATGAGCGCCGCCTCTTTTCCCGCGGCGTAGTCCGCCGCCACACTACTATTTTCCTCGAGGACACGCCTCACGACCGCTAGCAACGCGTCATTATCCTGCATCTTGAATAGGCCCAGCTGCGTGGCGAGCGTTACAGGGTCCTTGCCCGTACGGACCATCTCCCGCAATACATCCTTCGCGCCGCGAGAGGAAACCTCTCCGGCCTCGGTGATACGCACCAGCTCGGCAAAATCCGCGGGTACTATCGGAATCTCGGATTGGATCTCCGTATCTCGCTCGGCAAAATCTCGGATTATATTCGCAAGATCATTGGCTATGTAATTGGAGGCCAGCGCCACGGTGTTTGGTCGGTCCTGCAGCTCGCCCACCACCTTGTCCACGAACCCTCCTAGGAGCGGGTCCCGCACGTATTGCTTGGCATCGGACTCCTTGATTCCTAGTGCGACATATCGGGCATACCTCTGCCATGGCAGCTCTTGCAGAGTCCGACGAAGATCTTCCGGAGCGAAGTCAGGCAACTCGGATAGTCGTAGTGACGGCAAATCAGGATCGGGGAAATATCGATAATCTGCAGAGACCTCCTTCACGCGCTGCGTGAACGTGGCTTGCTTCTTCTCATCCCAGCCGCGCGTTTCCTGCGGCACCGACTCCCCTTTTTCAAGAAGTGCCGTTTGCCTCTCTATCTCATACCGCACTGCACGCTCCATGGCATTGAAGGAATTCAAATTCTTTATCTCAACTTTGGTTCCGGATGGATGGCGTGCACCGTTCACTGCTTCCTGGCTACTCACGCTTATATTGGCCTCAACACGCATCTCGCCGCGCTCCATCTCGGCATCCGAGGCGCCAAGGTAGCGCAGAAGAAGCTGCAGTTCCCGCGCAAACTCGCCCGCTTGCTCTGCACTTCCAATGACCGGCTCCGTCACAAGCTCCATAAGCGGCACGCCCGCGCGGTTGTAGTCAATGAGCGTTTCCCCCGTGGATTCATCGTGCATCGAGCTCGCGGTGTCCTCTTCGAGGTGTATCCTGGTAAGCGCGACTCCTGCGAGTTCACCGCCGGAGACCAGCGGATGCTCATACTGGCTTATCTGATACCCCTTCGGTAAATCGGGGTAGAAGTAATTCTTGCGGTCGAATTCCGTGTAGTCCGCGAGCGTCCCGCCGACCGCGACACCCACGCGCAGCACGTGCCGCACCGCTTCCCTATTGACGACGGGGAGCGTCCCGGGATGCGCCATGCATACCGGGCACACGTTCACGTTCGGCCGCACTTCGCGCGTATCGTTTTTGGACGAGCAGAACATTTTCGTCCGCGTCTTGAGTTCGGCGTGTATCTCCAATCCTATAGTGGGACGATACTCTGACATGGCTAGTGTATGGCCTCTCGGCACATCACGGACAATGTACCACACCGAGGCGGCGAGCAGAACATGGCAGCGCGGAGTCGAGTCACTGCTGCGTCTCGTCACTGCCCTGCTCCTTTACCGCAGCCCTTCCCCGAGCACGCAGCATATACCACGCAAGAGCGAATACGGTGGCGCCAACTACGACCATACCGGCTAAGAGCAAAAAGTTTCCGCCAATAAGTATTGAGCCGCCGTATGCAAATATGAAAGAAAACGGTGCAACACCGATGAGCGTCGCGAGCGTGTAGGTGCCGAGCGGAATGGTGCTTACCAATCCGATGGCGTAGCTCAAAAAATCGACAGGAACGACCATGCGCAGCAGAACGAGCGTGAAGAAGTTGAGCCGTGCCGGTACGCGCCGCTCGTACCGTGCCACTTCATCAAGGGAGACGAAACGTGCAACAAGCGGCCTGCCCCAGCGGCGCGCTATGACAAACGCGACCACGGCCCCCGCCGTCCACCCTAATACACTGAGCGTGCCGACAAGCGCTGGATGCAAAAATGCGGCGGCTACAGGGATGGCGGGCGTGGCAGTGATCGGCGCGACGACAGTCGCGATAAACATAAGAAGCGTGAACGAGATGCCCACCAAGAAGGGCCTTCCTTCGGCGAGTGCGATGATTTCCTCGGGTGAGAAGCCCCACATAAACAGGAGCGCGGGAACGACAAAAAAGAGCGTAAGTACGCCCGCCGCGAGAATACCGAGTTCCATCTTTCTCGTCATATAAAGAGGCGCTTTACCAGTGTACATCCTCTTTGCGTTTCGACGACACCGAGATGGGACATCCTCGCCCCCCCTCTGCTGCCCCTTAGGACGAGACGATGCGCCAGCCGGAGGCGAGAAGCGGCTCGGCCTTTTTGTATTTCATCTCCTTTTTCTCCTTGCCGTCCGTAACGACGACCTTGTCGTTGCGACCGTACGTCTTTTTCATCGGCGCCGCGCTGCGTGCCGTTATCGCGCTCGCCTGCCGCATGACGGCGTTCGCTTGCGGAGCCGCGCCAAAAGTAACGATAGGTGACGGCGGCGACCGTAGGAAATCAGACAAAAGCTTCCCCACCTGCGCCGTGTAGGACTCCTCCATCTGTTGGAAGAGGCGCAGGCCTTCTTTCTTGTATTCGACCAACGGATCGCGCTGGCCATACGCGCGCAAATTGACGCTCGAGCGCAAGTATTCCATTTGCTCGAGATGCTCCACCCAGAGAAAATCTATCGACTGAAGCAGAAAGCGCCGCGCGGATGTATAAAACTCCTCGCCGAGCGACTCGCGCTTCTCCTCTATGAGCGCGGCAAGCTCTTTGTTCTCCGCCGTTATATCGGCAAGCTCTTGCTCGAGCGCTTCTTTGCCACCCGTGAGTATCGCGCGTCGGCGCTTATACACGCTTCGCCGCTGAATGTTCAACACGTCGTCGTACGACAAGACATGTTTGCGCGCGTCGAAATTCAGCTCCTCGATGCGCGTCTGCGCCTTCTCCAGGGAGCGCGTTATCATCTTGTTGTAAATGGGTTCGTCCTCCGGAATGCCGAAGGTACCCATGACCCGCTTTATCACGTCGGATGCGAAAATACGCATGAGCGCATCCTCGAGAGACACGAAGAACTGCGTCTCGCCGGGATCGCCCTGCCGGCCGGCGCGCCCGCGCAGCTGGTTGTCTATGCGCCGCGCGTCGTGCCGCTCCGTCCCGAGCACATAGAGGCCGCCGAGGCGTTTCACCTCCTCGTACTCCTCATCCGTCGCCGGATTGCCGCCAAGCTTGATGTCCACGCCACGGCCGGCCATGTTGGTCGCGATAGTCACCATGCCCTTGCGTCCCGCTTGCGCGATTATCTCTCCCTCGCGCTCGTGGTTCTTTGCGTTCAGAACCTCGTGCGGTATGCCCGCCTGCTTGAAATGGGCCGCAAGAAGCTCGTTCTTCTCGACGGACACCGTACCGACCAAAACCGGCTGCCCCTTTTGCTGAAGCTCTTTCACCTGCCGCGCGATAGCTTTGAACTTCCCCTCCTCCGTTTGGAAGATGAGGTCTTCGTGGTCCAATCGCGCCGTCGGCTTATTGGTAGGTACCGTCACCGTGTTCAACCCATACACGGTGAAGAATTCCTCCGCCGACGTCGCCGCCGTTCCTGTCATGCCCGAGAGTTTGCCGTAGAGGCGGAAATAGTTTTGATAGGTAATGGACGCGAACGTGCGGCTCTCCTGCTGGATGCGCACGCCCTCTTTCGCCTCTATCGCCTGATGCAGCCCATCGCTCCAGCGGCGCCCGGGCTGCAGCCGCCCCGTAAACTCATCCACGATGATTATTTCGCCATTGCGCACCACGTATTCCTTGTCGCGGTGGAATAGCGCCTTCGCCCGCACGGCGGTCTCAAGATGATGCACGTTCTTGATGCCTGCGTCCGTGTACAGATTATCGACCCCGAGAGCCGCTTCCGCCTTCTCGATACCCGCGTCCGTAAGCGCGACCTGCTTGTGCTTCTCGTCTATCGTGTAATCTTCTTCCGGCACCAGCGTGCGGGCGATAGAAGCGAAGCGCTCGTATAGGTTCTCCGCATCGGCCACCGGCGCGGAGATAATAAGCGGGGTGCGCGCCTCGTCTATCAGAATGGAGTCTATTTCGTCGACGATGGCATAGTGGAATTTTCCGTCCTCGGACATGCGCTGCCTGAGTTTTTGCGGCTCGTATTCCAAGTTGTCGCGCAGGTAATCAAAGCCGAACTCACTGTTCGTACCGTAAGTGATATCCGCTTCGTACGCTTCGCGGCGTGTGCAAGGCCGCAGATACTCGTGCACGATCTTGTAGGAACCGAGTGCGTCGCGTTCGGCATCCGCCTCACGCTCCTCGCTGGAAGGCACCGCGCTCGGATCATAGAGATACGACACCTCGTGGTTCAAGACGGCGACCGAGAGGCCGAGCGCGTGGTACACCTGCCCCATCCACGCGGCGTCGCGGCGGGCGAGATAATCGTTCACCGTAATAATATGCACGCCCTTGCCGGTGAGCGCGTTGAGGTAGGCGGGGAGCGTCGCGACCAAGGTCTTGCCTTCGCCGGTGCGCATCTCCGCTATCCCTCCCTGATGCAGCACCATGCCACCGATAAGCTGCACGTCGAAATGCCGCTGCTGGAGTGTGCGGCGCGCGGCCTCGCGCGCCGCGGCAAATGCCTCCGGCGCGAGCGAATCGAGCGTATCGCCCGTCATGAGCCGGTTCCTGAAATCGTGCGTTTTAGTGTGGAGCTCCTCATCAGAGAGCGCCTTCATGTCCTCTTCAAGCGCATTTACCTGCGCCACAATAGGCTCCGCACGCTTCAGCGCGCGCGCATTCTCATCCCCGAACAAACGCTTGATGAACGACATATACCGTATGGTAGGAGCATCCTATCACCAAACCAAAAACGAAACACCCCTCTACTGAGAGAGGGGCATTTCTTATCCGAGAAGAAGACTATCGGCGCTTCTTTTTTGTTGCCTTCTTCTTTGTGGCCTTTCTCTTTGTGGCCTTCTTCGCGGTCTTCTTCTTTGCCGCCTTTCGCTTTTTTGCCATGGTATGTGTAAATTCGTTTTCGACTAACATCGACCCGCATCTGTGCGCTTGCGTGCGCGAGCGTCAATGCGTTTTATTAATTATTGCATTCACTTGCGCGTACAAATGTTTTTTGCACATATTATGTGGATAAGTCGACGCAAACAAAAAACTTTCTCGCGCGCGCAGTAAAAACATTTCATCCTATTTTCAAAATCAAAAATGTTTTTGCTCACAAACCTGAAATCTCTCAGTGTGCGAATGCATCGCACCCCTTAGCGAGAACGCCGCGCTCGGAGAGTCGCGCGAAGTGTGGTTCATCCCACGAGCATTCTTCTACAAAGACACTGCGCCATGCGAGCGTGATGCTTGATGAATGATTCGCGCGCATCTTGCACACAATGAATCGTACGTATCTTGCACACACTCATGCACATGGGAATTCCCCTAACCCCTGTGGATAAAACCCACGAGGTGACACCTCGTGGGTTAGGATGGGGTATGGCTTACAGGCGCGTTCCCTTCCAAGTGGACGAGTGGTTCCATTGCTATAATCGCGGGATCGACAAACGCACAGTGTTCGAATCAGAGGATGACTCTGAGAGATTTCTACAACTGCTGTATCTCGCAAATTCGGAGGAGAAACTACACCTTGCCGACATCTCTCTTACAACCGATGAGATTATGTGGCATGAGCGGGGCGCACCGCTTGTGTCAGTTGGTGCGTACTGTCTTATGCCAAACCACTTCCACCTAATGCTAAAGGAAATCCGCGAGAACGGCATTACCCAATTTATGCGAAAACTCGGGACTGCCTACACTATGTATTTTAACCTTCGGCATGAACGCACAGGCAACCTTTTTTTGAAACCGTTCCGTTCCCGACATGTCGACTCAGACAGGTACTTCCAGCACGTGGTCAATTACATACACTGCAATCCGGCCGAGAGAATCGACGCTGGTTGGAAGGAAGGTAGGATAAACAGTATGAACAGATTGGAGCGTGAATTGCGAGCATATCGCTATTCGAGTTTTCCTGACTACGTAGGTAACAGGCGACCGATATCTGCGATTTTATCTGATGATGTCCGCGAGACGTATCGTCATGTTCCTGCTCGCAAAATGCTCAAAGAAGCGCACGCATACTACCGCGACCTAACCTTCGCACTGTAGGCCGCGCACTCTAGCCTGCCTCACACCCACGACACCCACGAGGTGACACCTCGTGGGTTTAGCATAATGTTGTAGGAAAAGAACCAAGAGTATACAGGTAACGGCGCAGTGCGGAGGACGGGTGCGAGCTCCAAAGTGAAAGTCTATGTGAGTGCCGCCGCCCTCCGCACTGTGCCCTTTTCGGTACGCGACGCGTGAAGATTCTCTTATTACAAGGTACCACGGCCACCTACAGAGGCAATTAGCGGGAGCCATAATACCGAACACCCCCCGGAGGGGGGTGCTTCGGCGACTTTCTGCGGAGCCACAACTTTTGAAGTGGCACTCACACGAACAGTATATGCAGCGGTGCAAAAAATGCAAAGAGGCGATCAGATCTGCCGTATGAGCGCTTCGTGCTACTCAAAGTTGAACGTGCCCGCGCGCATCTCCGCAATGAGCGCGCTGATATCCAGCGCGCTCGCCGGCGCGACTTCGCGCAGCGCTTCGAGCTCCTCTATCGCCTGTGCCCTCTGGCCTGCAGCATAGAGCGCAATTGCATACTGCACGCGCGCCTGCACGTCGTTTTGGTTCTGCTCTGCATATCCGCGGTACAGACCCGCAATGCGCGCGAAGTCGCGCTTGCCTGCAAGGAGCGAGAGAATTCGCCTATCCGGCGCCTCTCCCCGCGCGACGAGCGGCGCAAGAAGCTCGTCGCCCAGCGTGTTGCGCCCTGTTTCGAACGCAGTCAGTGCATACAGTACGCGCGCCTCGCGATACGCCGGCGCCAGATTGTACGCCTCTTCGAAGTGTCGCAGTGCTTCGTTCGCCTCGTCGCGCGAGAGCGCGTTCACGCCGAGCTGAAATAGAACGGCTTGCTTGCGCGGGCTCAGCTCGCGCGCACGCTCCAAGACGGGCTTCGCCTCGTCGTGAAATCCCGCACTGTCGAGAAATCCTCCGAAGAGCAGCAGGAACCGAAGCGTGTGCGGCATTTCCTCCATCTGCTGCCGCATTTCATTTGCGGCGCTGGCAAGGAACTCCCGCTTCACCTCTTGCGGGAAATCCGCCGCAAGCACACGCGACGCGAATTGAAGCAGCTGCTCGCGCGCTTCCTGTGTGCCGAAGGTATCGCGCTCTATCGCCTCATTGAAAAACGCGAGGTTGCTCATGATGTCCTGTTGCGGAGATATCGCGCGGATGATGGCGCGATTCGCGGCTAGCGCGTCCGCATTCACATACCACGCGACGCCCCATGCGCCCACGACGGCAAAAAGGGCGAGTATCGGCAATGCACCGCGCGAGAGCGTGTGCTTCTCAAGGAGCGGGGGCGCACCCTGGTGCGCGCGCGCCGCGATATAGGCGAGCACCGTGACGAACAACATGTAGCTCGTAATGTTGTCAAAGACGGTGAGATTGTTGAAGAAGTAGCCGGCGAGAAGCCCCGTGAGTATGGCGCGTTCGTATGCGGCAAAGGCGGGCGAGCGCCAGAGGGCCCAGAGCGCCGCAGCGAAGAGCGCGAGGTAGCCGAGAAGACCGAATACGCCTCCGGCAATGAGCCAATCAAACACCGCATTGTGCACGCGGTCGAACCACGGCTCCTGCGCATACATGCGCGGGTCGTAGTATTTGTCGAAGACCACCGCGTAATTCTCCTGCCCCCACCCCAGCACGGGCCGCTCTTTGAACCCCTCCCACGCAATGCCCCAGTTAAGGAATCGTGCAGTAACCGTCGTCTCGGAAAGCGAGATGGAGGCAAGACGCTGCAGCGGCTCCACCTTTTGCACCCAGGCGGCGTCCCGCGCGAACCACAGGCCTCCCGCCATGACGAGCGCGACAGCGAGCAGAACAACAATGCGCTTCAAGAGCCGCGCCCGGGGCGCCTGCACGATATACGCGAGCGCCGCCACAAGCGCTCCTACGGCGAGCCCCAGCATGGCGCCGCGCGCGAGCGTGAAGGCAAGGATGAATGTAAACAGCGCGAGCGCGAGCGCGAGCGCCACGCGCGCGAGCGCATAGCTTCCGGAGCGCATCCACGCGTAGAGCCAAACACCCAGAGAAATGATGACGAGAACGACACTCGCGCCGCTCTCATGCGCTTGCGACACCGCGTACGCATGCCACACGGCAAATACCTGCAGCGCCGCCGCCGCGCCAAAGAGCGCCGCGGGGTTGCCGATGCCCTTCCCCTCTATCTTCTCGCGCCCCCATACCAGCGCGGCGATAAAGATGTGGAAGAGCATGTAGACGGCAAGGTAGATGGCGTTCCCCAAAGTCGCGTCGAGGCGCACCCCGCCTTGATTGATGGTGATGAATCCCGCCAGTTGCAGCATGCCGTAGAGCCCGACGAACACCGCAACAGAGAGCGATACCTGCCAGAGCGCGTTCCACAGCCGCTCCGTGTTGAGGATAGATACGGCAGCGAGAAAGTATGCAAAGAGATGCGCCAAAGTCACCCAGCCCTCCATCCGCTCAAAGTTGGACCAAATGCTTTTCTCCGGATACACGCCAAAAAGCGCCGCCGCACCGATGACGAGTAAGAAGAACGCGAAGGCGAGCAGTACCCAATTCCATCGCGGCCGATACTCGGGATTCACCGCGGCAAGCGCAAGCCAGGCAAAAAAGACCACCTCCGTAATGAGCCGGAACACGAAACCCTTCCCCGTGATGAACGGAAAAAAGAGCGCACTCGAGACATAGAGCACGACAAAAGGGAGCGCAAACACCCCCGCCAGGACGATATTCCGCAGCCCCCTCTCAAGCGCCATCACCGGGATTGTATCACGCATGACGTGGTGCTTAAGATGCATCGAGGTCTCGGGGTTGTTTCCCCGTGCTCCTTTTTGTTGCGTCATGCCTCGGCTACTCCACGTCTTGCTCAAGAATCAACTCATCCGAGGCAATGCTGCGTAGCGATTTCTTGCCTAGTACCGAATCTAACTTATCTGGGCCAAGGCCGGTACCCGGTCGCTTCAGTGCGATTTTCTCCCTCGTTATAACCTCGCCTTTTCTCACATCAACCGCTGCTACGATACTCTGTCGTGCCCACTTCCGCGCCGCATCGAGCTCTGCCGCCCTTGCACGAGACGAATGTTCCATCGATGCCTCTATGTCGCGTATCTGCTGGACCATTACGACCAGCTCTTCGGGGGTGGTAGAGACCGGGCAATCAAAGGAGCGCGTGTCCGTTTTATCGAACGATTGATGTTTTTCTATCATCGAGGCGCCCAGCGCAACGGCTGCGAGCGGTATATGCCACCCGACCGTGTGATCGGAATATCCTATGGGGTAGTCGAACATATCCTTATAACGCGTTATCATCCGCAGGTCGCTTTTCTCCGGCGGAGTAGGATATACCGTGTTGCAGTGAAGGATTACGATCTCACGGCAACCGCCGCGTTCAAGTGCGGCGACGGACGTACGAACCTCATCCTCCGTTTTGTGGAGACCGAAGGAAATAACGACGGGCTTCCCGCGCGATCCCACGCTCTCAAGAAACTCAAGGTTTAAGGATTCGCCTGAACCGACTTTAAAGAACGGGGCGTTAAGCTCCTTATCTAGAAAATCGAGGTCCACTTCCGTATGCGCCGTAATAAAACACTGTATGCCCCGTTTCTTGGCGTAGGTGTAGAGTTTGGCGAGTTCATCGTGACTCAGTTCTTTATATTTGAGCCGATCATACCAGTAGGGCGACACTTTCCGCGAAATGAGCACCTCGGTAGTTTGGGCTTGGAACTTAATGGCGTCACATTTGGCAATTGCAGCCGCATCTATTTGCTTCTTTGCTAACTGTACATCTCCCCAGTTGGTAAGGCCCCCCTCAGATACGATATAGACGGGTTCTCCTTCTCCCACTGCGCGTCCTGCGAGTAGAACCTTTTTTGCCATACATACACTATATCGTACACACAAAAGACCCCGATGGTTACTCCGTTTTAGATACCCACAAAACACGCGGCATAATGATCTCTTCGTTGATGAGATCTTTGTGCTCAATGATCTTCGCAAGCATGCTTTCTACGAGCACATCCGAGAGCAGATGCGGCTTGAGACCAAGCTTCGGAAGCGCTCTGTGAACAGGGTTGTAATAGTGCTGTTCAAGCTCCGTACGAGGATTCCGTACATGCCGTATTTTTGCGCGGATGCCCATGTCCGCAGCGGCACTCTTCACTTTTTCTGCAAGCTCTCTGATGCTGAACACTTCTGTAAATTGATTAAATACGCGGAACTCGCCCTTTTTGGCCGGATGCAAAGCCGCCAATTCCACGCATCGAAGCGTATCAACAATGTTGAGGAATCCGCGTTTCTGGCCACCTTTCCCATAGGGCGTAATGGGTACACCGGCCACCGCCTGTACACAGAAACGGTTCAGGGCGGTGCCAAAAATATCGTCGTAGTGGAAACTTGTGTGCAAACCGTCGGCAAGCTTCGTTTCTTCAGTTTCCATGCCGTACACCACACCCTGGTTGAGATCAGTCACCCGCAAACCCCACACGCGGCAGGCGAACTCGAGGTTATTGCTGTCGTGCACTTTGGAGAGATGGTAAAAGGAACCGGGTTTTTTAGGAAATAGCATTCTGTCTTTTCTCCCCTTGTGCGTAATGGTTATCCACCCTTCTTCAATGTCTATGTTCGGTGTTCCATATTCGCCCATAGTACCCAGCTTGATGAGATGCGCCTCGGGTGTACTGCGCTTCATCGAGTAGATGACGTTCAGCGTGCCAACGACGTTGTTTATCTGCGTCTCATTCGTACGCTCGTTCCCCATCATGGAAAACGGGGCGGACGGCTGCTCGCCATAGTGAATGATGACGTCCGGCTTGAAATCCCGGAAAATACGGGCAACGAAGCGCTCGTGTGCCAAGTTTCCGACGTACATCCTTATCTTTTTACCCGTCGCTTGCTTCCAGATGCGAATGCGCTGCTGGAGCGAAGGGATAGGGATAAGGGGTTCCGCCTCTACTTCCGCCTCCCACTGGCGTTTTATAAAATTATCGACGACCGCGACGTCGTGTCCCTTCCGGGAGAAATACATGGCGGTCGGCCAGCCCAAGTAGCCGTCACCGCCGAGAATAAGCACCTTTTTCTTGACCATAATGTTCCGCACCACAGTATCAGAAGTCGCCCCTTTTGCAATTTCCGAACCGGGTCATTGACCCCGCAAGTGGTCAACTGTTTTTGCGACTCCCTCCTCTACGCTGTATCGCGGGGTCCATCGCAAATATTGTTTTGCACGCTTATTGGACAGAATACTGCGCTTCACCTCGCCTCGGATGGCAGGCTTAAAGACCAGTTTCGCCTTTTTGCCTATAAATCTCTCGATGAGCCGTATTACGCGGATGACGCTTGTTTCCACTCCGCCGCTGATATTACACACTAGGTAGTTCCTTTTTCTGCGGCTTAGCGCGCGTACGTTTGCCCGCGCAACATCCTCGACATAAACAAAATCGCGGGTCTGTTTGCCATTTCCGTTTATATATATTTTCTTGCCGTCACGCACCCGCTGTATGAATGACGTGACGGCGCCTACGTGCTCTTTCCGCTCGTTGCGAGGTCCGTATACATTACTGTAGCGAAGGATGACGACAGGCAAATCATGTACGTGATGGTAGTAATAAAGGTACTTTTCACCGGCGAGCTTTGCGACGCCATACGGTGAGATGGGATTTGCGGGCATGTCTTCGACGCATGGCAGTGTCTTTGCGTTCCCGTAGAGCGCACCGCCGGTCGACGAAAATACGAACTTTTTTACCGGATACTTCTTCGAAGCCAGCTCAAGAAGATGCACAAGCCCAAGAATGTTCGACGTAATGTCCGCGTACGGATCCGAGAGGGACTCGCGCATGTTTGTCTTTGCTGCCAAGTGACATATTGCATCAAACCTCTCCTTTTTGAATACGTGTTCCAGTTTAGGACTCGTGAGCGCAACCTTATAGCACTTCACTCCCTGGTGCACATTCATCCGGTGGCCCGACGAAAGGTCATCAACTATAACGACGCGGTGTCCACCTTTTAGGAGCGCGTCCACGACGTGCGAGCCGACGAACCCCGCCCCCCCTGTAACTAGTACTTTCATATCAATATGTTATTCGTTTTCTCAATAACGTCCCGCCAAGCTGCACCGTGCGCAGCACGTGCGCGATGCGCTCGCCTGCCCTCCCCCTTCCGAACAGATAATGATTCCTGCATCTTTTCTTGAATGTCGGCGACGTCGCGAGATTAATCGCGGAAAAAACCTTGGCTGTGGTCGGCTCTTCGACCGCTATGATATTCGTATCGCGTACGCGTCCGTCCTGCCGATGACCGACGGTTATGGACGGTAGGTTGAAATACGGTGTTTCCATGAGTCCGCTCGAAGAGTTCCCTACCATAACGCTGGCTCCTGCCATCAACCCCCAGAAGTCCTCCGCCTGTATGTTCTTGTGCACACTGAACTGGGGTACATTCTCGAATTCCTTAAGTGCCTTCAAGACGAGTGAGTACCCTTGATCGTTGCAGGGCCACACGATAAGCGTGCGCCATCCTTTTTTCTTAAGCGCCATGTATACGGCTCTTGCCTCTCGGTAAGAATGTTCTTCGTCCAATGTAGTCGGGTGCTGGATGCAGATACAGTACGGCTCGTCCGGCTTGATACCATATTTCTTCCTCACGATACGCTCCGGCGTATAATCACCCCTGACGACCAGATCGATATAGGTGGAACCGTAATCAAACACGCGCCACTCCTCTTCCCCGAGGTTCAGAATACGCTCATACGCGTCCCTATTCGCGGGGAAGTGCAGATGCGCCAGCTTTGTGACCGCATGAATGCGCACGCCGTCCCGATTTCCCGAGACATCGCCTCCCAGAATATGTGCAACGGGAATATTCAGCTCCAGGGCGGCCATACATGCCGCTAAAACTTCCCCGCGGTCGCCCAGGGTCACCAGTATGTCCGGCTTCGTACGGGCAAAAACTTCCAACAGCCCGTCCACCGTGCGCGCGAGGGCTTTTCCCCGCTCAAGATGAGAGTCCCCTTTTTGTTTTGTCGGAACTCGGACAGTTTTCCCGTACCATTTCTCCACCTCCTTGACCGTCCCGCCAAAAAAAGAAGAGAGGTGCATATCAGTGGCGATCGGCACAACCTTGACGGCCGGATCGCGCCGCAGTGACTGGACAAGCGTTATCATGGCGCCGGAGCCCCCACGCTTGCCTGTGAGTACGGCAATAACTCTTTTTTTTACTTTAGCCATAAACGGCAAACGTATACTACGCACTACGACGCAACCGCGCAACAAAACGGTATCGCTTGGATTTGCCTTACTTCTTCAACCGGAGAAAGGCCTCTATCCTCTCGAGATCATCCTTATAATCGATGTCAGAAGAGTACTTGGCGGCAACAATGATCGGGTACGTTTTGTTGCCCTCCATCTTCCCTTCTCGCATCACTGTTTCATAACTCGCGAGCCACAGATTCGCCGCGCGATAGAACTTCGGCCGGTCTTTTCCGGTCACCGTATAGTGGAGTTCGTTTTGCCAAAAGCGCACCGTGCCATCGGCTGCCATTTCCCGTACATTGTACGGATGGTTGACCGTATCGACTTCCGATACGTTGACGACCGAATCCGCGCCCTTCTCCTTCGCCAGCGCGACAGCTGCGTCTATCTGTTCCGGTTCGATAAGCGGCGTCGTCGGCTGAAGCAGGACGACGTAGTCGGCGCGGTAGCCATTTTCCTTCTCCAATTCCGTGAGGACATGCTTCACCGCTTCGATCACGGGGCTTGCGTCTGTCGCGAGCTCTGCAGGGCGTATGATGACCTCTGCACCATACTCTTTCGCGACCCGCGCTATTTCTTCGCTGTCCGTAGACACGATGACGCGTTCGACTTCTTTTGCCCGCTTCGCCGATTCTATCGGCCAGGCAACGAGCGGTTTTCCGCCGAGAAGCGCCACGTTCTTGCCGGGAAATCGCTTGCTTCCCCCGCGTGCAGGTATCACCGCAATGCAGTTCATAATGATAGTATCTCACGTATTCGGAAGGCAAGGCGTTCCGCACTTTTCCCGTCGGTAAAATGCACTTGCTCACGCACGAGCGTACGCCTCCCCTCGGTGTCGAGCGCGGGATTTGCATGGTAGGCGGCAACCGCATCAAGCAGCTCGGCCCGGTCTCGAACGACGCGCACAGCGCCTGTCGCAACGACATTGCTGAAGTGATTCGTGCAATAGTACCGCTCCACTGAAAGGTAGAACGGCAATTTCTTTTCTCCGTCGAACGCTATGCCTATAGAGGGGCGGTCGAGAATAGCCGCTTCCAGGACTAATGTCGAGGCCATCGTTATGAGGGCATCGGCATGAAAGATGGAATTGACGAGGTGTTGTATGTCATCCGTTTCGAATTCCCACCCTCCGGCTGTGTCTTGGATACGTTTGCCCGGCATATCGACGATAACGTTCGAGAGTTCGCTCGCTCGCTCGCACCATGGATAATTCGGATGCGGACGGTAGAGGACCTTTGTGCGTGCATAGCGGGGATCGGAACCCATCGCATTCGCTAGCGCCGAGAGAACTTCGCACTCACCGGGAAAAAGGTCCAGGCCCTCGCCGCCAAAGAGTACATAGTGCTCAGTCGGCGCAACCCCGATCGTACGGAGAAACTCATCTCGCGGCATGAGAATGTTTTTATGGAAGTAGAAATCGAACTGGGGAATGCCGCACACCGTTACCCGCTGCTCGGGGTAATCCATGTACGAGACAGCTTCACGACGCAGTAACTCGTTCTGCACCAAGAGGTGGTCCGGATGCACCGCTAAAAAGCACTTTGATGTAATACTGTCCCATGACTTAGTCATACCGACAATGCGCACACCCTTTCTGCGTGCTGCTTTCATGAGCCCGAGATCCATGCGATCGTACAGCGTCGTGGCAAAAACGAGATCCGGCTTATGCGTATCAATGATGGGCATATACGCCGAGCAGGGCGAGAATGAGTAGAGAAAGCGCAGGAAGCGCCGCCATGGCCGCACATGGCCGAGGAGCCACATGGCACGCGTCGCACACAGCCAGAACCATCGCACGAAACCTCGCTTTGAATAGAACGCATGCATTTGCCGGTTGTAAATGGTTGTTGTGGGAATACTCTGGCGCAACACGCGATTTGCCCGCTCTTCGAATTTTTTATAACGATCAGTGGGCGCGGACTCTACAATAACGTCTGTGCGGCCCATGAATTCCTTTTTGTAATACTCCTCGCGATATGGCGGAACGAGTAGGATGACTCGCACTCCCCCACCTGAGAGCAGGGCCGCCAGGAACCCCGTCCGAAGTAGCCCGTAGGAAACCGCTCCGTTCGGGATGGTTACAATGACGGTATGCATCCAGCCAATACTAGCCCATTTTCCCGAGCTTCTCTATCGCATTCGCGGTGCGCTCCGTAGACCTGCCGTCAAACATGCCGAGACGCGCACGGTCGTCTCGCCGCGCCTCTCTTTCCTCGCCGGAAAGGACAAATCCCCGTGCCAGCTGCGCCTCGAGTTCTGGAAGCGTTCGCGCGCGCCGCACGGAAGCGTACGGTTGATAAAATTCGTCGAAGCTCCGAAGCCGGAGCTTATAGGCAATAACGGGCGCGTCCGTTGCGAGTGCGGCCATCACGAGAGAAGATGTGAACATGCATACAGCGTCCGCAATCGCTGTAAGCCGATATGCGTCCCACTGTGTGTGCACAAGCACCACGTTGCGAGTTTTGAGTACGCGAAGATACTCATTCCACTCACCCTCAGGAATGCCCGGGTGAAGCTTGATGGCCAGCGTGTGGTTGTCCGGTACAAATGTCTCTATGATGCCAAACACGCTCCTCAACTCCTCGCGGATCGCTGGAAATTCCGCTGGATCGTACGTTCCCCTGAAATGTGTACCGAGTACGAGAAAGATATTTTCGGCACTCGCGTTGAACTCTCTCTCGAATGCGCGTTTCGTTCCGCTGCGATCCCGGCATATCCGAGCCACGATATCGTGCGGCGGAAACCCAACGACTTCCATGCACCTTCTCTCCAAACCTTGCACGGCATTTTCCTCGAACTGTGCATTGGAGTTTACGAGTATTTTTGCGATGGCGGAGTTGGAACCGCGAACCCAAGGATTTTTCGGCAAGAGCGTCCTCCAGAAGAGGACGAACGGAAGGAGCGCGCGAGGTTGATAAAAATGCGCTTCTTTCCCATCGTTCATCCGTACGTTCGCCGAGTACATCCTGTGTATTATCAAACGCGCGAGCCGACGGAACGCAGTCAAGTGCGGCACGATGGACGACTTGTCTTCCTTGAGCGCGTCGAGGCGCATAAGCGTCTCGACGGGCAGAAGAATAGCGGGAATAGTGAGCTTCGATGCAGCGCGGAGAGCTGCCAGGGGATAAAAAAGTGCACGATCATCGGTCACGACGAACACTTCCGCGCCGCTTCGCTTCAAGTATGCCTTCACGTACCGGTATGATACCCATGCCGAAATAAGCGTGCCGAAAAAGGGTATGTAGCGACCGGCTCGCACTGCCCGTGCGTGCCAACCGCCGTTAACAAAGCCGTCGATCTGCACGTCTGCGCCATTGAAGTCGCTTACGCGCCTGAAATATTCTTCGCTCGGCTCACGCAGTATGAGCACGCAGCAGGAGTGCCCCCGCCTTTTGAGTTCATCTCGCACGCAATCAAACATCCGTACGTAGTGCCAATTATGAGCGAAGAAACAGACTACCATGAGCGCGGGGTTTACGAGTGGTACATGCGTGCGAAATAGGAAGAAGGATCCGTAAGGAGCTGCTCCGGCGCACCTGATTCGACGAGCTTGCCTCTCTCCAGTACGAGGATGGTGTCGGCTCGCATAACGGTCGAAAGGCGGTGCGCGATGACAAAAACGGTAACATGACCCCTGAGAGCGAAGATCGACTCCTGAATAAGACGCTCTGACTCGTTATCAAGAGCGCTTGTCGCTTCGTCTAAAATGAGGATGTCCGGCTTTCCGGCCAGCGCGCGCGCGAGAACGAGCCGCTGACGTTGGCCACCGGAAAGCAATACGCCGCGATCGCCGATCCGCGTTCCGAGGCCGTCTGGCAGCGCCTCAACGACGTCAAGGACGTTCGCCTGCTTGAGCGCCTCAATAACATCCTCGCGCGAAACGGTCGGTCGATAGAAGCGTATGTTCTCGAAGACCGTATCGTTGAGCAAGAAGCTGTCCTGTGGCACGTACCCTATGTGCGAACGCCACTCATCAAGACGGATTTCGCGGATCGACACGCCATCAACGAGTATATCTCCCGCAGTGGGAGTGAACAGGCGAAGAATAAGGTCCGCAATGGACGTCTTGCCGGCACCCGAGGAACCCACCAGACCGACAAGTGTACCCTTAGGGATACGGAACGACAAACCGGAAAGGACCGGTTTGTCTCCATCATACGCAAAGTACACATTGTCAAACGTGAGCTCGCCACTGAAGCGGAAATTTCTCCCGCTTGTCACGCTTTCTTCGCGACTTTGGCGAAGCCGTTTTTTAAAGCCGACAACACTCTCGGCGAACGGAACGAACTGATTGATGGAATGGAGCGCGCCTTGGCCGGACTGAAGATAAAGAAAAATCTTTTGTATCAGGTACAAAAGCGCCACGAAAACGGCGATGTTCAAATTGCCGGTTACATACAGAAAGCCAAAAACGATAAGAATGAATATCAAGCTGACGGGCTGGATAATAACCGTTCCTAGAGCCTGCACGACCGCATTCCTTGTAAAGAGCGATTGGAACCTGGAAAGATAACTCTCGCCGACGTCCAAAACGGCAGTCTCCGCCCCGGCTGCTTTGACGCTCTTTAAGCCGCCGAGGTGCTCGACCATTAAGTGCGAAAACTCCTTTTCTGCATCACTCGTCTCCTCGCCTATAGACTTCGTCTTTTGCACTAGAGGACGTAACACGAGAAGCAATATCCCACCGGCGAGAGCCGTAACGACGGTTATTAGCGGTGATAGAAGAAAGGCGATGACGAAGTACACGATGAATCCGCTCCATGATTGGATGAATTGGGCGATGACCTCAAGAAGCCCCTGCGTGCGCCTTATGTCCCAATAGATGGTATTTTGGAGGTACCCGGCTTTTTGCTGCAACAGAAAACTCCATTGAGAACGCAAGGTTGCGGTAAGTAAGTGCGACATTTCCTTTTTCATAAAGTCGGCGGCGATGTAGGCGCGCAGGTAGGAAAAGGCGATGAGCGCGAACGCTCTTAGAGTAAAAACAGAAATTATGAGAAAGAAGAGGTACCTGAACTTGAACGGGACGCCGAAGAACGCGAACACTGCCTGGATACTTGATGTGACAAAATCACCGGGAAGCGTTGCGTTCCCCATAAGAAAAGAGAGAAGCGGTACGACGGCGCTTATTCCTATACCGTCGAGGAAGGCGCTTACGAAGCCGAGCGCCGTGAGCGCCGCAATGTGTTTTCGGTAGCCGCCGAACGTCTCCACTAGAACCCGCGCGGAGCCGTCTTTGTAGAATTTCGTAACTGTACTGCTGTCGAGATTCGCCATGGTATTACTGTACGACATCTCCCTCAGAGAGAGGCGTTCCGCGTTCGATATCGTGCGCCGCTCGCCTCCCTATCACATCGTCGTACCGATTTGGGGAAAGGCCGTACGCCGGGCGAATAACGCGGACGTTCTTGGGGGTGAACACGTCCCCTTTCTTGATATCGGAGACCGCGAACAGAGAGCGGCGCAGTTTTTTGTAATTTTTCTCGTCCTCGCCTGCCGGGCCGTATCGCACGCGGCCGAGCAGGACTTCTGCACGCCGTATCCCGCGAACCATTTCTGCAAATTCATCCGGTTCTACGGAAAATCGAGAGTCCGGGCCTCCGGTACTGCGGTCCAACATGAAGTGTTTCTCGACGATAGAAGCGCCCGCGTATACGGACGCAACAGGGGCCTCAATACCTGCATTATTATCCGAGAAACCGCTGACTACATCGAAGCGCTCTGCGATATCTCGAATTGTGCGCAGATTCATACACTCCGGCCTCGGCTCATCCGCGTATGCCGTCACGCAATGCAATAATGCGACCTCTCTTGCGCCCGCTTCCCGCACGGTTCTCACGGCTTCCTCGACCTCATGGAGCTCCGCAAACCCGATAGAAAGAATCACGGGTTTTCCGGTAGACGCGACTTTTTTCAGGAGCGGTATGTCCGTTGCCTCATACGAGGCGATCTTGTAGCATGGCACATCCATCTCTTCCAAAAAATCAACGGCCGTCTCGTCGAACGGAGTCGAGAAAAAAGCGATGCCCAATTCCTCAGCGAGTTCTTTTAGCTTTGGCTGCCACTCCCACGGCGTGTAAGCCGTGGCGTACAGATCATAAAGATTTGATTTTTTCCACGACTCCGGCGTGTTTTCCCCCTCCAAAAAAAACCACTTCTTATCCGAATCGATCGTCATCGTGTCCGGTGTGTAGGTCTGGAACTTCACGGCATCCGCTCCAGCCGCCTTCGCCGCTTTCACGAGCGCTTCCGCCTCCTCGTATTTTTGATGGTGGTTGGCTGAGATTTCGGCAACTATAAAACACGGCTCTCCCGGGCCGATCTTCCTGCCGGAAACAACAAGGGGCACCATATCCACAGCCATATTACGGCACTATAGCACTCCTTCCTTATTTCTCCTTTTTGTAGATCTTTAGTTCGTAGGTATGGCCGCGATGTCTGAAAAAAGCAGGGTACCGCTCATTGTCCACGACGCGCAGCAAGTTGAATTGCTCCGCAATGGATTTATCCGGGTCGAGCTCGCTGTCTTTCGGCGTTCGGCGTCGATAGAACGTTTCGGTTCCTTTCTGTTTCCTCCCCCCTTTCGGCGGAAATGTCTCCAGGAATTCTAGGACAAGAGCTATCGTCAGTTCGCCTTGTCTCTCACGAAGCTCATCTACTAATTCATGTCCTTCGAAATGTAACGTGCCTTCCGCGTACACGTCGCCGCTATCAACCGCCTCCCCCGCCTCAAATAGCGTGACGGGAATGTCTGTCCTCCCCTCGAGTATCTGCCACGTGAGCGGCGACCAGCCTTTCCCCTCGGGCAGAGCGCTTCCGTGCACGACGATATTGTGGGTGTTTCTTGCCCGTATATCAGCAGGCACCATTTTCTCGCAACTTAAGAAAACTGCGCAGTCGCCCTCTGGCATTGCTTCGGCGCTATTAATGAGTACGACATCGTGCCCTCGTTTCTTCAATTCCGACGATAACTTCTTGGCATACGGAACTATCCAACTTTTAGGATTGTCAACAAGGAGGGCAATTTTCATACTCTACGGTACACGAGCTCGAACGCCTCGGCGGCGGGAAAGCCCGCTTGGCCACCCCTCACCCTCGCGAGCGCCTCCAAATACTCCGCGGAACGCGGATGCGGAAAGCTTCGGATCTCGGACCTGTACGCGCGCATGGCCGCGATCTTCTTTTTGAGCTGAGCTTCTGTAAGCCCGACGAACACCTGCGGCCGGAATAACGGGCGTGTGAAGTTCCATTCCGTAGAGGACGGTACTTCGAACGCACGCACCTCCATCACGCTGCCGTCTTTCGCTGGACGAACTGCGGTGAGAACAGCATCAGATGTTATACGATGGTCCACATTTACATCGGAGCCATGGTGAGTATAGACGATGTGCGGCTGCATCTCCTTCATAACCGCCTCGATACCGTGCACCACGGAAAGAAGCGGGACGCTGTCAAAGGCGTTGTCAGGCAAGCTCTTCTGCACCGGCGCGCCAGCTCCGAGGAACTTGAGTGCCTTCTGAGAGCATGCATAGAGCTTCTTTTGCTCGCGTTCAATGCGCTCGCGCGGCACTCCGGCGCGTGACGATATGTCTTCGCCGAGAATAAGGACGCGTACGTTGTCCTCCTCCTCAATGTGGCGCGCGATCGCGCCTCCCGCCCCGAGTATTTCATCATCGGGATGCGCAGCTATAACGAGAATGTTTTGTTTCGACATACGTTAGGTTATTTCGGCGTCAGCAGATACGCTTCCCTTTTTAAGGCGAGCGTTGCGCAACGTTATGCGCCTATCGCCGCACTCTACGAAGGCCGGAGGGTATTCGGGCGCATCTAGCATCCTAATAAAATCATATGCTTGGCGCATTGTCAGTCGAGAAGGAAGTTTGCTCATCTCGGGCGTTCGGCGCTTGAACGTAACAGCTTTTCCTCTCTGCGGTTTGGGCCGCAACTGCTTTGCCACTATGTCCGTCATCATCGCAAAAGAAAGCGCCGATGCCTCCTTATAGATATCGTGCGCGCTTCCATGTCCAATGTTGAGTGCGCGCTTCATGTATATTGGCCCGGTATCAAGGCCGCCATCAACCCGAAGTGCTGATATCTTCGTTCTGTATATGCCGCGTGATAAGAGGTTCTGCAAAGGCGAGCCGCCTCGCCCGAACGGTAGATCAGTCATGTGAAAGACGACGCACTCGAATTGCTCATGCACGCTTTTTGGGATGATCCACGACCAGTGCGGAAAAAAAATATAGCGCGGATTCAGCTTGCGCAAACGCTCCGGCGTCAGGTCTTCTTTTCGAGATATAAGGACCTTTCGGCAGCCCTGTGGGGGGTGCCATCGCCGGAATTGCTTCATATTCCATGGTCGTATGGCGGCAACGACAAGGGTTTCTTTGAGCATAACCCTTACGAGAGCATATAAGAGCGGATTTGTCCAATCTCTTGCGCCCGCTCCGGGTACCTACCGCGAAGCGCCTGGAGAGCCCGTTCTACAAGATCTTCATCTCCCGTAATACTGTCTTTGCTCCGATGGTACACAAAGACAGGTCTGGAGACGTGCATTCCCCGCCAGCGCCCCCACGTCCGAAAAAGAATGTCGTACTCTGGAAAGATCGTGTCGTAGGAGTATCCGCCTTCCACAAAAAAACTCTCGCGTCGCCACGCGAATGCTCCTGCGGGTGCTGCGAGAGGACTCTTCGGGCGCACGAGTTTTGTATCTCCCTTGTATTCCTCAAAATAATCACCATATACATACGCGACATCGTGTTGGAATCCCGAAGCAAAGGAGGAGATGGCTTCCGGAGTCGCCTCATCATCGGCATCCAAAAAAATGAGGATTTCTCCGCGTGCTTCCTGTGCACCAGTTTTCCCCGCCCCGGCAACACCGGCATTTTCCTGGCGAATGAGACGGATCAGGGGCGAGCGGAAGGTAGACACCACCGCACATGTACTGTCCGTCGACCCGTCGTCGACGACCACTATTTCGTATGACTCTTTGGGAAAGTCCTGCTCGAGCGCGCTTTCCACCGTACGACGGATGGTTGATTCTGCGTTGTGTGCACGAATGACAAACGAGGCGCGCATAGTACGGATTACCGCTGTGCCTCTAGTGAATAATCCCCGTACTTCTTGACAAGACTATGGTCGGGAGCCCGCTGCAGCGAACCATCCGAATTCACTTCGAACAACATCTTATCGGTGAATGAATCCACTATCGTATCGAATTCTTCGGGAGTCATGTTGAAAAACTCAAGAAACTCAGAAATAGCGACTTTTGGCCACTTGCCGTCGTACTCGGTCACGAGCTTGACCGCCTCATCGCGTGTAATGCGACCATTTCTGACGTCCAGGCATGCATGATCCGTCGCGCGGCCGAACCCGAATTTCACGAACTTCAAATAATCGTGAACAGCAACGATGGCGTCATCGAGATTCTCGTAGTTCGTATACGTTCCCTCCACCGGCCCGTCCTCCTTCACCGAGAAACCGTATTTCTGCATGAGCTGCACCTGCTGCCGCGCGTCCCATTTGAAATAGTACCCAAGGAAGGCACCGAAGAGGCCGGCCTCTTCGAGCTCTTTATCGCTCGGATAAAAGTACGAGACAAGATCTTCTTTGGTGATGCCCTCAACCCCGATCATATCCTCGACGCGAAGGCCGAGGAGGCCTCCGAACTCTTCGAGCCATCTGCGGTCAAGCACGTTCTTCATGCGAGCCGCTTTCGGTCCTCCGTATTCAAGTTGTGAATTCTCTCCCCAGAGAACGAGAGGGATCCTGAACTGAACCGCCACGCGTACCGAAAAGGTAAAAATACCGATATGGTTCGGCCACTCGTGGTCACCCACCTGCTTGAACGCATAGAGGCACATTTTCTTATATATTTCCGGATTCTTCTTAAACTCGAGTAGGTCACCGAATTGCCGAATGTTCTCAAGGTTTTTTCTTCCCAGTTCGTTGCGCAATGTCGCCTCGAAATTTACCATGAGCGGATTCAGACCGTACTTGCGAGCCATGTATGCCTGGTAGTGACTGTCCTTCCCGCCTGAGATAGGAATGACGCAGTCGTAATTCCCGCCGCTTTTATTCTTGAAGCGCGAGACGAGCTCGCGGAATTCCGTTTCGCGCGCTTCCCAATCTATGGTGCCTTTCATCTCCGCAGAACGGCACGCATCACATACACCCTCTTCATCGAACGAGAGGTCCGGCTTGGTATTCGGCATCACGCATTTGGTGCAGTACCGGAAAGACATATCAACGACGTTTCTCAAGGAGATACATTTGGCTCACGTTCTTTTCGTCCGTCATTCGATATTTCCTTTCCTTAACAACTTTCAGGTCCGCGAACGTGTCCGCGAACAATCCACAGAAGTCAGCTTTCCAAAGAAGGTCGCTCGTTCCTCGATACGTTACTTCAGTATATTCAGGCGAATAATACTCGAATCCCCAGATGTAATGACTCGATACTCTGTGCATCTCGGAAATGATGCTCTTAATATCGTCCGGGGAAATATGGATGAGAACGCCCGATGTGTACACGAGATCGAACGCTCCATCACTAAAGGGCACATCAAAGCCAGACCCGAGGATGACCTCGACTTCGGGATGGAGCTTTTTCGCCTGTGACACGGCGTACTCATTTATCTCGAGACCCGTTAGGTTCGTGAATCCCATGCGGCGGAGGAATTCAAGCTGCACGCCAATGTTCGCCCCCACCTCCAGTATCTTTAAGTCCCGCGGAATATCCGCAAGAAACTCTTCATTCATCGCGGTACGCGACACATCGTAGTCCTTAAGATACAGACGGTCAAACTCCTCGGGAGATTGCGGGTTGCGATCCGTGTACTTTTTCCCCATCTCCCCCGCCCACTCAAAGAGCTGCTTTGTGACCTTCGTTTTGCCCATGCGGCAAATCCTACCCGATTCGAGCGGGAAATCCAACGTCCGCGAGCGCTCGCTTTATCACATTCGGCGTTACCTGCGTGTATTGGAACATACTTGCGGCAGCCACCGCCGACGCGCCAGCCTGTACGGCTTTAACGCAGTCGCCGGGGATACCCGCGCCGCCTAGCGCGATGACCGGGATGCGCACCGCATCAGCGACCGCTCGGATAAGCTCTGTATCGTATCCCTCCATCGTGCCATCAAGATCAATCGAATTAAGTAATATCTCACCGGCACCTAAATCTTCGACCTCCTTGGCCCACGATACCGCATCCTTACCGCCATCAGCGGAACCGCCATGCGTGAATACGCGCCAGCCGGCATGTACCATCCGCACGTCGATTGAAACAACAACACACTGACTCCCGTAGCGACGCGATGCTTCTGCGATAAGCCGGGGGCATTCAAGTACAGCCGAATTCATGGCCACCTTATCGGCGCCGGCTGAGAGCAGGAGCTGCACGTCCTCTACCGTTTTTACGCCACCACCGAGCGTTACCGGCATGAAGCACTCCTTGGTAACCGCTTCAACGATCCATCGCTCTATGCCGCGCTTCCCCGCGTCCAGATCGAGAAAAATGAGTTCGTCCACGTCCCGGGCGTTAAAAACCCTGACGGCCGCTACGTAGTTACCGATATTTCGATGATCGCGGAATCGGACGCTCTTCACGAGCTTGTGGTCCTTTATGGTCAGACATGGAATGACGCGAACTTTAAGCATAGGAAATGAAATTCTTAAGGACAGCGAGTCCTCCCTTCTGGCTTTTTTCGGGATGAAATTGCGTGCCGAAAATGTTTCCCTTCTCCACCGCAACCGGGAACGTCTCGCCATACGCACAGGTACCGACAACGATGTTCGGATCGTTCGGACGCAATACATACGAGTGTACGAAGTAAAAATGACGAGATGGAACGCTCTTGAAAAGTATCGAGCTTTCAATCGGGGCAACCTCATTCCATCCGATATGCGGAAGCCTGTACGCATCTTCATCGACTCGTAGGCGCTCAACCCGACCCTCGATCCAACCTAAACCGGGTGCGCCGCCGGCCTCTTCTCCATAGGTCGCGAGAAACTGCATGCCGAGACAAATGCCAAGAAAGGGCTTTCCCCTTACAAGTACCTCGCGTTCCATATCCGAGAACCCGGGGCACGACTTCAGTCGCCGCATTCCGTCAGGGAACGCGCCAACGCCGGGCAGAATGATATGAGACGCTTTCTCGAAATCTGCTCCGTGCGCTGTAACGATCCCTTCCGCGCCTAGAAAACGCAGCGCATTCCGTACGGAACCGACGTTCCCCATACCATAATCGACTATCGCTATCATGCGCGTATGCCTTTTGTAGGGTATTCCGCGTCACGAAACGCGTTGAGGGACACCATCTCCGGGTGAGCATCGAGGTAGGCAAGCACATCGGGAACATGAAGGATGTCCCCTTTCTTCTCATAGAAACGCTCGTACAGATGAGAGAGCAGTTCGTAATCTTCCTCATAGTCGAGCGTCAAGCGGAACTGCGGCCGCGCATAGATGTCTCTCGCGACGAGTTGCGGTCCGATCACGAAGTCCTCTTTTTTATTCTCGTGTATATACGGAGTCACATGCTCTCGCTCGTATGGGTTTTTTGCTTCTCGATGAGCCCTCTCAAGCGCAGCGAAGGAGAAAATCTCGCAATCCAGCCCGCGCGGGAAGGTACGGGTGTTCGGCGCAATATTGCTTTGATAATCATACCTACCCGCACCGAAGTTCTGAACAAGTTCAGAGAGGACGCTTGGGTCAATGAGAGGGCAGTCAGAGGTGATTCGGACGACGGGGTCAAATGGACCCGTTTTTGCCGCTTCGAAGTAGCGAGAAAGCACGTCGTCTTGAGAGCCCCGAAAATGCGTATAGCCATGCTCCGTGCAAAAATCCACTATCTCATCGTCTTCGGGTGCAACAGACGTCGCGACAATGACGCTGTCTATCCCTGGTGCCCGTTTTACTCGTTCAACAACGTGAAAAAGCGCTGCGTATCCGGCAAGTGGCAGAAGTACCTTCCCCGGCAGTCTGGTCGAGCTCATCCGCGCCTGAATGATAGCTGCAATCATGAGCGTAGGTGAACACCCTTAGAGGACTTTTCGTAGTTCACGAATAACCCTGTCCTGTTCGCGGAGGGTGAGATCAGGAAAAAGCGGGATTGAGATCTCGGAGGCATAGAAGCTCTCCGCGCGCGGACATAGCTCCTTTCCGTAGCCAAGTTTTTGATAGTACGGATGGAGGTATACGGGCAGATAGTGCACCTGCACGGCGATACCGACGTTACGAAGGGCGTTAAAGACTCTCGCGCGCGCGGACGGCTCGGCGACACGAATAGGAAACAGATGCCACGCCGAGTGCGCATCTTTACTGTCCGAGGGCGGCAGGATGAGGCCAGGAATGCTCGAGGCCAGCTTTTTGTAGCGATGTGCGAGCGCGCGGCGTTTCGCGATGTGCGCGCGAAGCCGCTTCAGTTGCGAGAGTCCGAGTGCCGCCTGAATGTCAGTGAGCCGATAGTTGTAGCCGAGGGACTGCATCTCCTGATGCCACGCAGGCGCGTGTTTTTTCTTAAAAAGCGTCCGGTCCTTCACGATACCGTGGTGACGGAACGCGAGGAGTTTTATATAAAACTCCTTGCTGTTCGTCGCAATAGCGCCTCCCTCACCCGTCGTGATGGACTTCACCGGATGAAAACTGAACATCGTCATGTCGGCGAGCGACCCGACGGGGCGACCCTTATATGACGCGCCGAGCGAATGTGCAGCGTCCGCGATGAGAAGAAGCTTGTGTTTTTTTGCGATACGCCGCAGTGCAGTATAGTCCGCCGGGCGGCCCGCGTAGTCAACGGATATGATAGATCTCGTCCTCTTTGTTATCTTCCTCTCAACGTCGTGTGGATCAATGTTCCCTGTTTCGATGTCCACATCCGCGAATACTGGCTTGGCGCCAACATACAAAACTGCGTTCGCGCTCGCCGCGAAGGTGAGCGCCGGCACGATAACCTCGTCGCCCTTGCCGAGCCCCGCTGCAGCGCACGCGCCGTGTAGCGCCGCCGTACCTGAAGAAAAAACCGCGCAGTAACGCGTACCCGCTGTGCGTGCGAGCTCTTTTTCAAACGCTGGAATGGCCGGACCCTGCGTGAGAAAGTCAGAGCGTAACACGTTCACAACTGCGCGAATATCCGCGGCTGTAACAGATTGACACGAATACGGAATGGATCTCACGTTGATTTCCGCGCTTTTGCACGCCCGGGCGATTTGACGCGCGTACGCGCGCTCTTTTTCATGCGGCTCTGTTTCTTCCCGCTACCGCCCTCGGAACCTCCCGCGAGAATGCGCGGAGCATGTTCGACGGAACGCAGAAAGCGCGGGTTATCGCTCGCGTATATGAAATCTACCCCGACCGGCGCGCCTTGTACGGGCGGCTCGTCGTCGAACTGGAGTTGTTCCGGGGAGATAACGTACATGCTTCCTATGTCGCGCGTTCTGCCCGCCTCGTGCTGCGTAATGAGCGTTTCGTGTAGTTTCTCTCCGGGGCGTATCCCTACGACCCTCACGGAGCAATCCGGTGCGAGACATTTGATAATGTCAACAACTTTCACGCTCTCCATTTTCGGTACGAATATTTCTCCGCCGTGCATTTGCTCTAGCGCCTCGATCACGTAATCCATCACGCGCTCAATGCGCAGCCAAAAGCGCGTCATACGATCGTCGGTAAGCGTTATCGTGCCGCTCGAACGCTGCTTTTCGACCACCTCAAGAAGCGAACCGCGGCTGCCGAGGATGTTGCCATAGCGCATAACGGAAAAGCGCGGCTTTTGCGCCCCGCTCCTTCGGTAGACATTTGCTGCTATGGTGAGCCGCTCCGCACAAAGCTTCGTCGCACCGTATAGATTCACCGGGTGAACCGCCTTGTCTGAGGAGGTAAAAAGTACTCTTGCGACTCCTGCGTCAAGTGCCGCCTCAATGACATTTTGCGTGCCGAGCACGTTCGTTTTTACGGCCTCCATCGGGTTGTATTCAAGCGCAGGCACCTGTTTCAAGGCAGCGGCGTGCACGACGAAATCCACGTCCCGAAACGCGCGCATGAGCCGTTCTTTATCGCGCACGTCACCCAAGAAAAAGCGCAAGCGCTCGTCGTCCTCGAAAGCCCGGCGCAGCTCCGACTGCTTGAACTCGTCGCGGCTGAACACGATGATGCGGCTTACTTTCGTCTGCAGGAGACGCGCGATGAAGGCATAACCGAACGTACCGGTGCCGCCTGTTATTAATACAGATTTCTCCGCCCAAAATGAGGAATTCATGGATAGCGGCACTGTACCAAACAGCGCCCCCCTCGGCAACGATCCGCTTTACCGTAACGCACGTATGTGCATCAGTATGTTCCGCGCGCGCTTATCCCACGAGAAGGCGCGTACCAGTTCGCGGCCGCGTGCGGCACGCGTGGCCGCTTCGCTCGGCTGCACGAGAATGTCCCGAAGCGCTTGGACCAAAGAAGTGGCATCGTCTGGCGCAAAAAAATGCACGTGTCGTTCGTCCACGATTTCTCGTACGGACGGGAGGTCGGAGGCGACAACAGGCGTGCCTGATGCGAGGTATTCAAAAAGCTTCACGGGAGAAGTATAGACACGAGACTCGATAGTGGAAGCGGAATTAGGCAATACGAGTATGTCTGCCGCCCGCAAATAGCGCGGGACCAAAGAGTGCCGCTGGTGAGGCACGAGAAGTATGCTCTCAGCATCTTTATGCTCCTCTCGAAAGCGAACAATGTCACGATCTGTTCCGCCCACGAATACAAATAGTAGTTCAGGAAGCATACGTGCGGCATGCGCGAGCGTCTCCACGCCCTTCCAACCGTACACATTGCCCGTATAGAGCACGATGCGCTTGTGCGCTGGGAGCGATAATTCGCGTCGCAATTCATTTTTATCCGCAGCAAACTCAAACAACTTTGGTTCATATCCGTTCGGGGCGACCAGCACCCGCTTGGGAGATACGCCGAAAATCCGACACAGTTTATCTGCCTTAAATTGGTTGGTAGAGATGTATCCTCGTGCACCCCGAATGAGACGCCACCAGAAACGTCGGCGCAGACCGGGAAAGTCATGTATCTCATAGAATACCTTGCACCGCCGTGAGAGCATCCATGTAACCCACTGACTTCTCGTAATAACCGCATCACATTCTACTCTACCTGCACGGCGAAACACGGACATAGCAAAAAGGATTTTCCTCAACACATACCCCAACCGCCCCGGCAAGTGCGGCCCGGCAGGCAAATATTCGATGGAGAAGTTTGAGGTGATGCTGTAATAGTCGAAAACAGAAACGGTAAGGTGATTCGTCCATGTCGGTACGAGAAGCGTCACTTGTGCACCTTGGTCGCCGAGTGCGGAGCACATGCTTGCGATCTGGATGCCGTGCGCCTTTTCCGTCGGCATGCGAGCGTATGCAACATACAGAACTTTCATACTGAAAGAAGAAAATAATAGTGGCTCGGGTCGTCTGGAGTGTGCCCTTCTTCTCTTACTGTGAACCCGGCGTCTTTTAGGAGAACATGAAATTGTGAGAGGCTCCTGTCGCGTTTACCTAACTCCCAGTAATGCTGGCCGTCGAAAACATGTTTCTTCCAAAAATGCGGCATTTTCACCATAACAGACATCCACGGAGTAAGGGGAATTTTTACCGTAAACGCGATAATACTTCCGGCGTACGGAAGCGTAACGACAACATGCCTGCGCGCTATACGTCGAAGTTCCGCAAGCGCCCGCGGGACTTCTTCCCACGGCAAATGTTCGAGCACTTCAGCCGCAAGTGCCGTGTCAACAGCTTTGTCCGGCAGAGGAATGGCAGTTACAGAACCGACGATGTCCGGCTGTAGTGCCGGATCAATGTCGAGTGTTTGCACTTGGAGTCCCATTTTTCGTAGGGCATCTGCGACAATACCGCTCCCGATCCCGACCTCAAGTGTACTTTTAGCGTCGCTTTCCACTACAAGATGTATCTGCCGCCAAAAGTTCGCCCAACGCTCTTTCTTGACATACCCCAATCGGAAATAGTGCTCCTTGTTTACTTGGATAGAGTGCGCCATATTGCTTTGATTATCTCCCATTGATAACGGATGCGCACCCACTCGTATGAGAGTGGATACGTGTTCGGACCGGGATGAACTATGTTGTTATAAATAGCACGAATAGCTATGCCCAACATGGCACGGAGGGCGCGGTATGTTCCGCGCATCCTTTTTCGTGCTGGAGCGTTTTTGTACCCTTCCACATAGATAGCGAGGTGGTGCGGGAGATCTTTTCCATAGTCCGCATTGTAGGTTCTCGACTCTATGTAGTATTGCCACGGTGATGTTAATGTCCGAATAGGAACGTTCGAATGCGGCGTAAACCGTTCGTGAAGTGGTTTTTTATATCGCCCCGCATCCCTATGAAAAAAGCGGACTTGGTAGCCGGGATAATTGGATGAACGAAAGATAGGAGTGCCGTCGAGTATGATCCGTGCGGGAGTCCTGCACACGCCCGGCGGTGGATTGCCGGCTAAGAACACGCGTATCTCGGCAACAAGCCCTTCGCTTGCCGATTCATCGGAGTCAATACTCAAAACCCACGGGTACAGTGCCTCTTTGAGAGCAGCGTTTCTGACGCATGCGAAATTCCGTATGGACCCATCTTCGTTGAGGCACGTACGTTCCTGCTCGATAGTACGCGCGCCGAACTCTCGCGCGATCGCACATGTATCGTCCGTTGAACCACCATCGCAGATGAGAATATCATCAAAATCCTCCACACTATCCAGCGCTCGCCGAAGCGTCGCCGCGGAGTTGCGCGTAAGAATGAGTGCGGTGGCTGGGATGGAATCGGGATTCATAGATATCGACGCATGGCATAGTACCAATCCGCCGCACGTGTGAGCCGCGCCTTAAATTCCGCAAATGATATTGTCGCGTCTATCTGGATGCGCGGCACCATATACGGTTCTTCACCAACCTGCACAGCGCGCGGTTCGGTCGTGAACGCAGCATCGTACCCTGCCTCCTTGACCGCCTGCGCGACCGCAGGGGAATGACTGCCTTTCGGATAGGCAAAGAAACTCGGGAGAGCGCCAAAGCGCTCGCATAGCAACTCTCGCGAACGTATCGCCTCTTCTCGCACTTCATCGACAGAAAGACGTCTTAGTTTACGATGCGTCAGCGCGTGACTTCCAAGTGTCACAAGAGAGTGCTGCAGGGCTATGGCATCATCCCTGCGCAAAAGTTCGCGTTCTGTGCCGAGTTCGCGACGAGCCGTTTCCTCCAAAGAAACGAACACGGTCGCAGGAATACTGAATTTCTTAAGGACGGGTAGCGCGTTGGTGAGAAAGTCTCGGTACCCATCGTCGAAGGTTACTGAAACGGCGCTCCGCGTAAGCGGCGCACCTCCCATATGCTTGAGTACCTGCTCGAGAGGGATTACATCGTATCGCTCCGCAATGTACTTCATCTGCCGCTCAAATTCGACAGGAGAAACAGCATACTGCCACGGTTCGTCAGAAACCGAGTGGTAGAGCATGACCGTAAGCCGCGGGGCGCGCTGGAACCGAGCAAAGAATGCGAGCAGCACCAAAGCCGTTTTGCGCAATAGCTTCACCGTGCCAGTATCCGCTACACAAAGCGGTTGCGCAAGATATTCATACTCTGCATTTCCCGATCGCAAGCTCCCCTTTAACGGCTCCTTATGCTATATAGTATGGACCATACGGTGAAATGGACCGGTAGTACGCATGTCGAGCAATGCAAAATGACGCACTCTACAGGTAAAACAATAACAAAAGAGGAGATTGCTTCAGGTTACGATAGAATCGCTCATAAAATAGGCCTGGATGACGCTTTCTATGAGCGCTGCCTGGACATGCACTCTGCCTATCTGGGAAAGATTCTCGACATTGGTTGCGGAAAAGGTTCATTGCTCCTAAAACTGGCGGCGCGACGCCCGGCGCTGGATGTTCAGCTGCATGGCGTAGATATATCCCCTGTTTTATGCAGCATTGCGAGGCAAAACGTTCCTCATGCTGAGATCATCGAGGGTGATGCTGAGCGTTTACCCTACATGAGTGAAATGTTTGACTTTATCTTCATGACCGAAGCCCTTGAGCATATGCTTGATTATGATGCCGCAGTTTCCGAACTTGTCCGCGTGCTGAAGTCAGGAGGCATCGCCGTTATCACCGTGCCCAACCACGACTGGATGTCTTTCGAGTTCTACGACAGGAGGAGGAATAAGAAGCGCCAGCCCGTGGACGACCATTATTTCCGTTTTCAAGAAATCAGCGAGATACTCAGCACCCACGGTCTTACCATAGTCAACGTGCGAGGTTCTGATAATCTTTTTTACTACGGATGGAAACACAATTTTATAGAGCAACCATTGGCCTTCTTCTTTCCCTTCCTGCAGAAACGAATGAAGCGCCTGATCTTAAAATGCGTCAAATCGCCTGACAGCAAGAGTGAATGATCTGTAAGAGACTCCTGTTGTGCAAATCCGGCGCGAATGCTGATTTCGCAAGTTCGTATCCTGCGCGCCCCATCTCTCTTATTTTCACGTGTTCGGAAAACTCACTTTCAATAGCGCGCGCAAGCGCCTTCGGCGAACGCTCGTTCACCAGAATGCCAGTTTTCTCTGTAACAAACTCCCGTATCCCGGGAATATCAAAAGCAATAACGGGAATAGCCGCGGCATATGCTTCCAGAACTACATTAGGGCACCCCTCGCGTCGCGAAGGCAATGCTAAGATATCGTGTGATGCATATAGTGCTGCCAAATTCGACGGAGGCATAGCTCCCGCAAACCGCACACGTCGAGTGACACCAACCTCTGCCGCAACCCGCGCGAGACGGGCACCAAGAACGCCCTTTCCGACTATTGTGAGACTAAAGTTACCAGGAAGTTGCGCAAGGGCTCGCACAAGCACTTCATGGTCTTTTTTTTCATCCAAGCTACCGACAGACAGTATACGAACGGCGTCATCTTGCTGACGCACATGCTCCGGCGGATTTAACGGCACATGAACAGCGTTGTGCAGGATACGAACACGGGAAGCGAGATGCGGCGCATACGAAAGAAGAGAATCGCGCACCGCGCCCGACACGGCAATGATTGCTTGCGAACGAAATCCTGTAAGAACATCCAGTGTCTTGTAAAAAAAGGGTTTAACGTCGGCCATATTAGCTTCGCGCGTGATGAGGCAGTAACGTGGCGCAACGAACGAAAGTACACGCGCTATTGCATTTGCCTCGTTCAATGTGGAGTACACAACATCAGGCTGTATCGCCCGGACAAGTCGCCGTGCACGAAAGTAGCCTCCGATATCAAAAACAGAACGGAACGACAGTACATGTACATGATCCGCGGGAATAATGAGCTCATCTCGCAACTCGCCTGTCTTAAAAAGAAGCGCGACATGAACACGCCATCCCGCGCGAGAAAGCGTACGTACTTGAGATACAAAGGTGCGCTCCCCGCCACCAATCGTGAGCGCATTTATCATTAGCAGTACAGTTCTATGTTCTCCTGTCATATTCCTGCGTTCTTGAGCGAATGATACAAGAGGAGTGTCTGCCAAAGCATCGACGGCCGGCGGCGCACCAAAGTAGTGGCCTCTGGTAGGCGTCTGAGGTCGATTAGCCGCTTCTCGCCAAGATACGCAAGCGCGCTCTTGTAATCTCGCTCAAGGTATCTGGAAGCGGCAAAGAACACGGGAGCATCAAGTCCAAATCCGCGCTTGCCGCGGTACACAAGAGATGATGGCAAGTAAGTGGCGAGCATGCGTTTCAACAACGGTTTCTTACTTTGAAGCGGGAGCAAAGCAGGCATGCCCGCCTCAGCTGCTGCAACAATCTCTGGATCAAGAAGCGGCATACGTGCCTCCAGCGATGAGTACATCGTCGCAATATCGACCTTCCGGAGTATTCCATTCTCGAGGTAAAACTCAGCGTCAAGTGATGTGGGCGATGCATTACGACTCCCGAGAGTCCGCTTCGCGTGTCGCCACTGCCGCGGACGCATAAGATCTTTCGTCGGAGAAACAGTGAGGAGGTAATAGGAAAGTGGCTTCCTAAAGAACGAGAAAAGCTTCTCAAAGAGTCGTACTTTGCCCCTAAACCGTGGCGTTCCGATATATAAATAGTCTAATATCGTCATCTCCGCATCAAGCGGCGCGCCGACCATGCGCGATAGCACGAGGCTACGTGGATACCCTAAGAAGTACTCATCGCCTCCGTCGCCGGTGAGCACCACCTTCACATGTTCCGCAGCCATACGTGACAAAAAATACATAGGAAAAAGTGAGCTGTCGCTGAATGGCTCGTCGATCTGTGCAACTACAGTCGGATAGATCTCGTCGAACTCTTTGATGCCGAAGTACCGCTTGCGGATCGAGAGGGCTACGTGCTTCGCTATAGCGTTAAAGTATGCTTTGTCTTCAGGGCGTGCCATGAGCTCTAAACTGAATGCCTCGATCCGGATGTTGCGCGCAGTGAGAATGGAGGCAATAAGAGAAGAGTCCGTACCGCCCGAAAAGAAAAGACCGACTGGGACATCGGCAACCAGATGTGACTGCACCTTTCTTTCAATAAGCGCCTGCAACTCCTCAACCGTCAACGCGTGCGTGGATAACTTCTCATATTCGTGCTCAGTACAGATACCCGTCGCAACATCAACGGTAAGAACGGTGCGCCGTGGCATGCGACGCACGGCATGAAAGATCGTACGCGGCACGGGCACATACCCAAGTGCCCAGTAGATATCAAGAGCCTCCTCATCAGCGGCGATTTTTCCACCGACCCCTCTCAACATAGCAATGACTCCTTTAAGTTCCGAGGCGAACATGAACACGCTCCCAACCTGCGCGTAAAAGAGCGGCTTCATGTTCGCGTAGTCTGTCATAAGAACCAGTGCGCCGGCACTGCGATCGTAGAGCGCAAGCGCATACATACCACGCAGTCGACCAACCATAGCGTTTCCCCATGCCTTATACGCATGCAATAACACTTCAGTATCTGATGCAGTAACGCAGAAATGACCGAGGGACTCTAATTCTTGCCGAAGCTCTTTATAATTGTATATTTCTCCGTTGAATACGATGCGCAAGGTATCATCCGCGTTCGCCATTGGCTGGTTGGCATGTGGGTCGAGGCCGATAATTGAGAGCCTATTGTGACCGAGCGTAACGCGCCCGTCCGATACAACCGCGGAGAAATCGGGTCCGCGGTACGCAAATGTCTTTGCCGCCTCTCGAATGAGCCCCTCGTGCGCACCGGTTATTCCTATAATTCCGCACATAGGTGGTCAGGATAATCCTACAAATAGTCTTTCCATGAGCGTTCTCAAATTATTTTGCCTAACGAGCGTCTCTAGCGCGATACGCCAGTCGCGATGCTCCTCCTCGGTCACGGTAAGTGCCGCGGCGATCCTTTCCGCACAATCGTTCGGCTCGACGGTCTCCAGCACAAGCTCCCGGGGAACATGCTCGGCGAAATCACTGCTTGCAGCAAGGACGAGACAGCCGCAGGCGGCCGCTTCCAGAATGGACTTGTCGTACATGCCGGAGGGCGAGCAATTCACGTAGACTTTGTGCGCACTGAAGAGGTGCGGCGCTTCCGAGTGCGGAATGCCGTCTTGAAAGACCACACTCTCCGCAATGTCGAACACTCGCACTTTTTCTTTCAGACCGCCTATATATGTGCCCTCGCCGGGCCCGCAGAAGGTCGCAGCGAAATTAAAGCCCTTCGTTCGCAGAATGCCGAGTGCTTCCAATAACACCCCCGGCCGCTTTGACGGCGAGATCCGGCCGAAAAAAAGTACTGAGCGCGGTTCTCGAACAACGCCGGGCGCGGGCTTAAATATATCGGTGTCTACGCCCACCGGCATCAAGACTGTCTTTTTGTATTTCGCCGTATAGGAATGTTTTGATGTACAAAATACTTTCGTGCAAAATGCGGCGGCAATATCCGTGAGAAACGTGCCGGCGTAATGATTTCGCCACAGGTATACCCGTTTTCCCAAAAGCTGCCACAGCAACCCGCCAAGCAGAATATACTCTTGATTCATATGGACAAACACCGCGTCATATTCGTGACGGAATTTCCATGCGTAGTGATAGAAACGGATAACATACCTCACGCGTGATCTGCGCGTCTCTTTTCCGAGGGAGTGCACCGACACATTTTGCGGCAGAGAGTATTCTCCTTTTTTGAGGCAAACAACGTGAAGATGATCGTACTGTTTTGCAAACTCCTCTATCCACCGATGAAAAAACCCCAAAATAGGATCGTTCTTGTCGACTGCTTGAGTGATGATTAGGAGGCGCATATGTCCTCGGGGTTCTCACCGTACACTCCTTTGAGTAAATCAAGGTCTTTGCCACTCTTGGTAAGCAAGTCGACGTTTTTACACTCCATTGCGCGCAGGAACGACTGGCCACGAGCGTCATCCGAGAGTCTTCGGGCATAGAGCTCACTCAGCGCCGCCATGTCTTTTATAAAACAGTGGCCACCCGCTCCCCGACCCTGCTTCGCGCCCGGGTGCCCGCTTGCGTGCACCGGCTTTGCATACCTGTTGCACACGAGGGGATCGTTCCGGATGGCCTCCTCGATGGTATTCCAATCGCAGCCAAGAGATCGGGCTAGATCGTACATCATGTTGAAAAATACGATTTGGATATAGCCGCTCCCGTTGTGGGTGTATTTGATCAGCTCTGCCTCCGTGCTCGTACAGGTAAGCGAATACTGTGCCTTGGGCAACACCGAATGCACGAGCTCGGCGGCCGCCCTGTGCCGCTCGCTCTCCTCAGGCATACCGATGATGTTTGAAAAAGGATGCGCGGCATCCTCGGCAGCCGTCCTCTCGCTCAGGAACTCCGGCGAGTACAGTATGGTGACAGTATTGTGCCTATTCTGCAGCTCAGCTGTAGTTCCCGGCAGAACGGTCGATTTAATAACAGCGATCTTTCCTTCCCCGACCAGCTGAAGAACACTCTCAACGACGCTCAGGTCAAATTGACCAGATGTTGTTGGCGTCGGCACGGCGATTATCACTACATCGCATTCAGCTACCTTTGCTTTATTGCCATTGTACGGCTCCTCCAGGGCGTAGCGCACTACCGCATAGCCGCGACGCTCAAAATCGTCGGCGTAGTTTTTTCCGATGTACCCCTGTCCTATAAACCCAACGAGCAGCTTGTTTGCCATAACGCAGCAGTATAGCCGTTTTCATCCCTCGGCGCACGCCCCCACACTAACCCGGCATAATTTCTACGCTGCATTGTAGCCCGCCATAAAAAACGGTGGCGTTGTGGAAAAATTGCGTACGTGAATCTGAAAAATCATACCGTGATGCCAGGGTTAGTGTGGAGGCACGCCCGTATGTCATCGCAATATGCTTGCACATACTCATCAAGCGACGCGTACGGATACCGCTTGAGCTCGCCGCGGCACGGCCCTTCCTTGAGCCACTCGCGAAGCGCATCCACGAACCCCTCCTCCGTCGTAACGATAGCGCCGGCCTCGCGGGCAACGCCAACGTCCGTGGAAAGCACCGGCGTGCCGGCAGCAAGCGCCTCTATGATGACGAGTCCATACCCTTCATAGTGCGATGTGACGAGCACAAGATCCGCCAGTTTGTAGTACGACGCCGGATCCCCCTCCCCCTCGAAGAATATTCGATCGTCGCATGCGCATTCCTTTGCAAAGGACTGCAGCAGCGATCGCTCACTTCCCTCGCCTACAATGATAAGGCACGCATCCCTTGGGGCTACCCGTGCGAAGGCGCTTACAGCAAGCTTCACGTTTTTCTCCGGCTCGAGGCGCGAAACGACGAGCAATTTCGTCTTGAACGCCGAGAATCGCGCCTTGAGTGCGGCATCCGACGGCGCGCTGCGATAGCGGGCGACATCAACGTATATCGGGAGAACGGCGGGTACGGCCCGCTGCCCATAGCCCGTAGCTTGCAGCGAGCGTGCGATACGCTCGCTCACGACGCGGATACGGGTAGCACGAGCAAGAACATGGGGCATAACGAGAGTCCTGATACGGTTCAGAAAGGAGCGGCGAAATTGCGCCGCAAACGGGTCCGTATGCAGTTGCACATGAAGCGGCTTGCCGCGGCGCGCAAGGAGACCGACTAATCCGGATTCGAACGGATCCTGGACGGTCACGACATCGGCTGGCAGGCGGCGCGCGATGCGCGCAGCGTCAAGAACATATAATGTTTTCAAACGTGAGTTGGTCGGATACAGGTGAAGAGGGCCTGCGTGCACTGTTGCAAGAGCATGCGAGCGCAACGAAAATACCACCACGTGCATTTCGCCGAATGTTTCCGCATAGCGCGCCGCGCGTACGCGTGCGGCGCTTCCTTCCCGAAACAATGCCCTATCGGAACCGATAGAAAGCACACGCATAGTCATGTGCGCCTAAGCGCGGTGCATATTTCCCGTGCCATGTCTTCCCATGAGTGTTCGAAGGAGAACGCCCGGCAGGCGCCCTGCAGTTTTGCGTACACTCCCGGCTCGAGCATCCTCTCCACGGCACCCTCCAGTTCTTTCTCTGAGCGCATGTCGATGAATATCCCGCACTCGCCCAAGCGCTCCTTCGTGCCGGTGTCCCGCGCCATGATGAACGGTTTCCCGCGCGCCACCGCCTCTATCGCCGTATTCGAACATATCTCGCTGAAGGCCGGCAGTATGACGGCGTACGATCTCTCCAAGCGCTTCAGGTGCTCGGAATACGGAAGCGCGCGGGCATCGAGCGAAACGCCGCTGTGCTTTGCTGCTATGCGCGCGACCACTCGCTCGACCATGCCGGCATTCTTGAGGAACATATCTCTGCCCGCGCTCACGAACACAATTCCGTCGGGAGCGCGCTGAGCCGCCTTCGGCGGATAATAGTTTTCCAGTAGGTGTACTCGGGAATCGGAAAATTCATAGGCGTCCCGCCATACTTCCCGCTGGAAACGCGTCGTAAAGAAGAGGGCATCCGCGCCTCGCACGAGGGAGCGTATGCCGCGGAACGTACACCGTTCCCGTATCGTGAACCTCCTCTTCGCCGAATAAAACTCAGAGAGCAGTATCGGCTCTCTCGTCCGCTCCACATATATTTCCCACAAAAAATCTCCCCCGATGCGCACCGCGAAACGTTTCCTGCATAGGCGTGCAGCGACAAAAGCGGGAAAACCGACACTCCATGTATCAAGCGCGAATACGACATCGCTTCGCAACACTCGTGGAATGATGCGTATCCCATACATAAGATGCCGCAACCCAGACGGAAGCATTCTCTCCAGTGCATTACGCTCGACAAGGTCGACCGTATGCCCTGCCGATTCAAGCCCGCCCGTAAGGCCCCGCGCGTAAACGCTTAGTGCTTCTATCGACCTATCCGTAAAGGGTGTCGCGACGAGGAACCTCATTATTGAATACTCTAGCGCAGGGTGAAATGAATAGCGAGGAGGCGCCCGAAGGGGCGCCTCAACACGTATGGCGTGGCGTTCACCGAAACGCCGCGTGGATAACTCGGTGGGACCCGTCAACATCCACGCTTTGGATCGCGCGCTCAGCGCGCGATGGCCCTTCGTGTACGACGAGGCGATTAGGTAAGGTCATAGATCGCCAAACCGCGACCTGGAGACCAAGCATCGCCTCTATCCAACGCCAATAAGCAACCTGGAACTCCAACATGGAGGTTCCTCCTTTCTGTGCTTGCGGTTGCGCTGCCTTCAGCTAACACCCTTGCGACCGATTCTCCAAGGGCACTTATCCCCGCACACTTAACCTCCTATTGCAAACTAAAAGATAAGCGTTCCATCAGAAATCTTCTTGCGTTGCCCCGTAACTTCAGTGCCTTCTCTCGTCGCACGGCGTCACGTTCGTCTCTATACGCTTCGTAATAAAGCAGTGTAAAGGGGCGCCGAAAGGCCGTTGAGAAACTTTCTCCATTGTTGTGTTTTTTCAGTCTGCGCCTCAAATCATTCGTCCTGCCGATATACAGTCGGGAGTCACGCTCGCTCCCAAGAACATAGACGTAATACATGGCACAAGTATGCGATTCGAGGCGATAGGAGGTTAAGTGTGCGGGTTATCCCCGCCCGAAAAGCGGCACGAACACCTTCTCGTGCATGTCTTTCGCAACGAGGTCCCAGTCGTATTTTTCGACGACCATTGCCTTCGCCGTAGCGACGACTGCCCGCACTTTCTCCGGATGCGCCGTGATGTCTTTTACCGCTTCGGCTATCTGCTCCGGCGAATCCTTGTCTACCGCCCAGCCCGTCACGGGCTTGTCGGGGTCGCGTGTCTGGTCGAAAAGAAAGTCCGCAATGCCGCCCTCTTGCGTCGCAATGACGGGGAGGCCTGCGGCCATCGCCTCCACGAACGAATTCCCCATTCCCTCCGAGCGGCTCGGGCGCGTAAAAATGTCGCACGCCTTGAGATACTTCGGCAATTCATCGTGCTCTATTTGCCCGAGAAATTGGACACGCTTTTGCAGCCCGTGGCTTGTAACCAACAACTTGAGCTCTTTTTCCAGAGGGCCGGTGCCGAGAATGATAAAGTGCACATTCTCCGATAGCAGGGGCAATGCGCGTATCACGTCATCGAGCGCGTTTTTATGCACAAGGCGCGACGTGGTGATTATGAATACGTCCCCCATCTTTTTGCCGAGGCGGTCTTTTATCTCGTCTATCGCGCGCGCTGGATACTCTTGCGAAAAGTGCGCCACATTGACGGCATTCGGGACGAGGACGGGCTTACCGGGAAATCCACGCCTCTTCGCCCAACGTCCGAGGAAGGTGGAGATGGCCGACACCGCATCGGCCGACGTAAAGGCGCTCTTAAAGAGCGGCCAAAGCGGCAGCATCCTGCGCTCGATATACTCCGGGGGATCACCCTCTTGGAGCTCAAGCACGTAGGACACGCGCGGATGGAAGAGCTTGAAAAGCGCCGCCGGCACGCCGCAGGAGTGCGCCATCATCGCCCATATGCAGTCATAGCGGTGCTTCCGGTGCAGCCGCAGGGCTTTCCACGCGGCGAGGAACTGGAAGAGCAGCTTATTGAGATGCAGCGGCCAGCGACGCAACTCTGCCATAGAGGGGCTCGGCCGCGCGATACCAATGCGGTGGACGAGTACGTTGCCGATCTGCTCGACCGTCGGCAGGGTGGAATCGAAACGATTCGTCACCATGTGGAACTCTATGTCCGGCATTCTGTCGGTCTTTTCTTTTATCGCCACTTCCGCACCCCCGACATGCTTTGGGTAGTACGCGAGCGAGAAAATAAGTACTTTTCTTTTCATTGCGTTTTGCCTTTGTGCAGCAAGACCTCAGCATACGCATACCGGAGCTGGTTGGCGAATGCGTCGCCCTCGCCCATGGAATGCCGCCTAAGCGCTCCGGCGGTTATGTCTCCCGCGCGGCGCTCTTGCGCGGCGCTCGTGCCATAGACCTGGTCCGCATCGGAGAGCACCGTCGCGATGAGGCCTCGCTTAAAGCGCGACACGTCGTCCAGGTCGTGATCCGCAAGCGTGATGAGAAGCGGCAGCCGCGCGTAGCGCTTAAGGAGGACCCCCGCGAGCGCGGCGTAGCTCGCAAGAAGCGACCATGCGAAGAGATAGCGATGCGCTCTGTGCAACCGGCGCGCTTTCCAGTAACCCAAAAGCGGGAGAAAGAACTTATCGAGCGCGCCGCCGAAGCCGACGCGGTGTATGTGCACATTGGGAGAGGGCGGCGCGATGCCGCGCGCGCTCGGCGTAAAGACGGTCGTGACAACGTCGAAGGTTACGTCCGGCATCGCGCGCGCGAGCGCAAGAAGCGCCTCTTCGGCTAGGCCCACCGTCGGATAGAACGTCGTCGAGAACACGAGCACGCGCTTCTCGCGGGAAGCGCCGCGCGAGTGCGTCGACACGAATTCCGCTATGTATGCGTCAAGCGCGCGCTTCGGCTGCCAGCCGAGCGCGCGCGATTTCGCCGTATCCAGGCCGGAGCTCATGCGATTGCCGCCGCGCGCGGGAAGCATGATGATTTCTCCGCCGAAGAGCTCCGCCACCTCGCGTATCGAATAGGCGCGCTCCGCACCGAGCCCATACTCGTCCCCCTGCCCCCTTTCGCCGATGAGCAATAATCCGTCCACGATGTCGTCCACGTGCGTAAAATTCCTCGTCTGGGTGCCCGGCGCGGTAACTGCGATCGGCGCTCCGGCGAGGTACATCTGCTTGAACACTTCAATGACGGTACCGTAGAGGCCCGCCCGCTCCCCCGGCCCGTACACGTTGTAAAAATAGGCAATGGCGTACGGCAGACCGTGGCGCTCTCCACACTCATTCACGCGCTCCGTGTTCGCCGCCTTCGTCGATGCATATGGCGTACGCTCCCGCGCGAGCCCGCCGTCCCCGAATTTTGTGGACGAGCCGGCGTAGACCAATTTGCAGCCGCGTTTTTTCCAAAACTCAAGCACCGCCCCCGTGCCGACGACGTTCAGGTCGTGAACGGCATCCGGCTCCAAAACACTTTGCTCCACGCGCGCATACTCTCCGAGATGGTAGATGATGCCCGGTGTCTCGGGAATGTGCTTTTCAATATCCTTCGTATGCCCCTCGCGATATTCAACGCCCGCGACATGGTTCGCGCGCGAGCCGGCAAAATAGTTGTCGAGCGATATCACCCGCTTTCCTTCTCCCGCAAGGCGCGCGCACAGGCGTGCGCCGATAAACCCGGCCCCGCCCGTGACAACGATTATTTCTTCTCCTTTTTCCATGCCCGCTATTTATCCTTCCTCGATATCCCACTCTTTTCTATTGTACCGCCGCACGATGAGCGTCGCTGCAACGCCGGTGAGCATAACGCCGAGAAGACTCACCCACCAGCCGCCGGAGCCGCCGCCGGCTGCTGCCGCCGCCGCTGCCGCGTAGCGCCCGCGCTCACCAGAAGCGTCGAGGGAATCGAGCGCATGCTCCCCCTCGATAGTGGAAGACGCCCCGGCCGGAGGCAAGGGTGCAGGCGCTTGTACCGCCTGCGTTGCGCCGCGTATGCGCGCCGCAGGAGAAGGCGCTCGAGGAGCGGCCCGCTCACTCGCGCTCTGCGCCGGGGAAGGCGCGGGAGAGGCGCCCGCAGGCGCCTCCTCGACCTCGGCGGCAGACGTGACGACCTCTCCGCTCGGAAAGCGGAGCTCGACCAAACTCGATGCGGCAAAACGAAGTACGGCAGGAGAGAGACGCAGCGCGCCGTCGGGCAGGAGCATCGTTCCCTCGGGCAGGGCAAACTCCTGCGTGCGATCGGCTACCTTCCAGTGCGACACATCCACCTCGCGCCCTGTGCGATTCTCCAGAAGAACGCCGCCGTCCGCCAGGAGCGTGAGGCCGAATTGCGGCGCATCCGCAGTTACCGTAATGCGGTGCGTCGCGGAAGTATCATAGTGCGACGCTTTCACCACCACAGCGTACCGCCCCGGGTGCATCCATCGATGCGTCACCGCTCGCCCTGTGCCTGTCGTGCCGTCGCCGAAATTCCAGAAGAAATGCACGCGCTCATCCGCCGGCTTGCGCTCGCCATCAAGCGCACGCGCAATGAGCGAGACCTCCGCACCGGCGACGATCGTGCGATCGCCTCCGGCGGTGACGAAGAGTGACGTAATGGGAGCCGATGTGCTCGCTCCGCTCGCGCGCTGCGCGAGCGCCTCCTGCTCACCCTCTCCTCCGGGGGGTAGACCGGAAGAGTGTCCGCCCTCTATTGTGATGTGGTCTTTGATGTTGCTGAAGATCACTGCGCCAATTCCGCTCACGTTCTGAATCTCCTCGATGGCCGCGAAGGGACCGTACTGCTGCCGGTAGTCGACGATGCGCTGCGCGATGACCGTACCTATGCCTACCAGCTGGGTAAGCGTCTCCGCATCCGCCGTATTGATGTTGATAGCATGCGCTGCGTGCGTGAAGGGTGCGGTGCACAGGAGGAGCGCGAGCGCAAAAAGGGCTGCCCTGCCGGTATGTCTAACCGTTGCCATTGAGCACACGTTGTAGCACCTCCGGGGAAACCTCGCCATGTGCCCCTTCGCGCGGCTTTTCGGAGCCGGCGGTCTCTCCTTTCGGCTCTGTGCGCCTCTCGCCTGGCGCGCTCTGCGTATTCGCACCGCCGCGCTTTGCGCGCAGAATTTCGGCCGGCGACGTGCCGGCGCCTGCGGAAGCGTTCCGAGATGCGGCGGCCAGCGCCGCGCGAAGCGCGGCGCGCTCGTCTTCCCTGTCTGCTTGGCGCGGCTCTCTTTTCTCCTGGGGCGCTAATTTTTGCACCGGTTCGTGCGGTGCTGCCTCTCTCGGCGCCGGGCGCGGAGCGCGGGAACCCTCGCCGCGCCTATCAGCCGAAACGCTTTCGCGCCTCGCGCCAGGCGCATAATCGCGCCGCGCACTCTCCCGCGGCGGCTTCGGCGGCATGGCGAACTCCAACTGCCGTTTATTTATGAGCGCTTCCACTTCCGCGCGCGACCGGCCGTAGGTAGCGCGCGAGTATTGCGCGATATCCTCGCGATACGACACCGACGGCGTTTCGATGGGGGGAATGGTTTCCGCTGAGAACGGCGGCGAGCCGACGCCGTCTATCATGAGCGTAAGGTATATCTGGCCGATGCCGAGGTTGATGAGGTCTTCGGCGTGGAACGTCGGCTCGAATACCGTCTTCAACACCTCCGCGTCGAACGGCCCGACGCGGAACGCTACCAGCGTACCCACGTTGCCGAACACCGCATTGCGGACGTTCTCCTCCATTTGCTCGATATACTGGTTCGCGAGCGTAAGGGCGAGCTTGTATTTCCGCGCCTCCGAGAGAATATCGGCAAACGCTTCGTTCATCATGGATTGGAACTCGTCAACGTAAAAATACGAGCGCGGTAGTTGCATCAAACGGGCCGCGGGCTCCTCTGCCCGCGACATCGCGGCAAGGTATACCTTGACGGTAAGCATCGAGCCGAGAAGCGCAGCGTTCGTCTCGCCCATCCGCCCTTTCGAGAGGTTCACGATGAAAATCTTCCGCTCGTCCATCATCTTCCGCAGGTCGAACGTCGAGCGCGGCTGCCCGACAATGTTCCTGATGAGCGGGTTCGCGACGAACTGCCCGACCTTGTTTTGAATGGCTGGCGTCGCCTCGCGCGTGTAGCTATCGGTATAGTTCGCGAATTCCTCCGTCCAGAACGAACGCACCAAGGGGTCCGTCACGCGCGCCGTAACGGCAGCGCGAAAACTCTTATTGGTGAGCATGCGGTTCACGTCCAGGAGCGTCGAGCCGGGATACTCGAGGAGTGCGAGGAGCGTGTTCTGCAAAATGTACTCCATGCGCGCGCTCCATGCATCCACCCAGATGCGCCGGAACGCACCCATAAGGCCGGAGACGACCAAGTGCCGCCTGTCATAGCCCACGTCCTCCATCACGTTGAACCCTATCGGATGCTCAGTGTCGAAGGGAGCAAAATACAGTACGTCTTTAACTCGATCGTGCG
>Ga0210057_1000681_pt1 | contig 55373 bp, 67 predicted proteins | sample CryGeyCG2114_010_2_FD_183968 | JGI IMG/M metagenome (GOLD analysis project Ga0210057, IMG submission 183968) | Groundwater microbial communities from aquifer - Crystal Geyser CG10_big_fil_rev_8/21/14_0.10 (SPAdes) (version 2) | ecosystem: Environmental > Aquatic > Deep subsurface > Groundwater ...
CGGGTGCATTGTCAGAGCTTGCCAAATTAACGCCTAAAATAGCTCACCTTATTAAAAATAACAAGACATTTGATGTTGAAAGTGAAAGCCTGAACATGGGGGATATTGTGCTAGTTAAGCCAGGTGAAAAAATCCCAACAGACGGAGAAATTATAAGCGGTGAAAGTAGCGTCAACGAGTCGATGATTACAGGAGAATCAAAGCCTGTTCCAAAAAGTGAGGGCGATGTAGTAATAGGGGGCACAATAAATAATGATGGATCGCTTACTATAAAAGTAACAAAGGTTGGTCGTGATACGGTTATCGCGCAAATGATGGAGCTTGTACGAGGTGCGCAAGACACAAAGCCGCAAGTACAGCTTTTGGCAGACCGTGCCGCAGGGTACCTTACCTTTATAGCGCTTGGTGTCGGAATTACGACTTTTATTTTTTGGACATTTTTCTCACTGCAAGGAGTGGTTTTTGCCATGACCTTAGCAATTGCAGTAATCGTCATCGCATGTCCGCATGCTTTGGGACTCGCTATCCCAACGGTTACAACTATCGCAACGTCACTGGCAGCCAAAAATGGGATTCTTATTCGCGACATGAAGGGCCTTGAAAGGCTTAAGAATATTAACTATATTGTTTTTGACAAAACAGGAACATTGACCGAAGGTAAATTTGGTGTTAGTAAAATCATTGCTTTTTCAAATTTTGATGAGGGTGAGGTTTTAAAACTTGCTGCTTCTGTTGAATATCACTCTCAGCATTCGATAGCGAGTGGAATTTTAGAGGAGACGCAGAGAAGGAAGATCAAAGTTATTTCAGCGCAGCAATTTAAATCTTATCCAGGAAAAGGAGCACAGGGAAGAGTGAATGGCAGAACAATTATTGTTGGAAATGAAACGCTTCTTAAAAGTCTGAAAATAGGTATCAGTGATTTCAAAAATGATGATACGGGAACGATTGTAATGGTTGTGAGTGAAAAAAAATTAATAGGTATTATTTATCTTGAAGATATTATCAGAAATGAAGCGCGTGGAATAATAACAGCGCTCAAAAAGCTGGGCATTAAAACAGCAATGCTAACTGGCGATAATAAAAAAACAGCTGAAAAAGTTGGGAAAGCTCTTTCAATTGATACCGTTATCTCAGACGTTTTGCCAAAAGACAAGGTGGATGAGATAAAAGAATTGCAAAAAAAGGGTAGTATTGTTGCTATGGTCGGAGATGGAGTGAATGATGCAGCAGCTTTAACTCAAGCAGATGTTGGAATTGCAATTGGCGCTGGGACCAGTGTTGCAATCGAGTCGTCAGAGATAATTTTAGTTAAAAATGCATTGCAAGATGTCCTCAAGGCAATAGTATTAAGCAAGAAAACGAACAATAAAATGGTTCAAAATTTAATCTGGGCAACCGGGTATAATACAATAGCTATTCCTCTTGCGGCGGGTGTTTTATTTCCTTGGGGGATTGTTCTTCGTCCTGAATGGTCGGCATTAATTATGAGTGTGTCATCAGTAATTGTCGTATTTAATGCGCTTTTGTTAAAACGCGAGAAACTTTTAATTATAAAATAGATTATTATTTATCCAAGTTTTTTGCTATACTAAATATCTCCGAAAGATTAATATCCTAAGGAAAATTTTATGAAGAAAAATAATTTGACGCAGGGGTCTATTGTCGGGTCATTATTGGCTTTGTCAATTCCAATTGTTCTAGCAAATTTGCTACAAACAGCATATCAATTAATTGATACTTTTTGGGTAGGTCGTCTTGGTGCTGTTGCCGTTGCTGCTGTTTCTCTTTCTTTTCCAATAATTTTTTTGATGATTGCTCTTGGAGGAGGATTATCAATTGCAGGAAGTATTTTGGTCGCGCAGTATAAGGGGCGTAATGATTTGAGAAACGTTGATTTCGTTTCAGGTCAAACCATTATTATGGTATTGATAGTATCTGCTATCCTGTCAGTGGTTGGATATTTTTCTTCGGAGCCTATCTTAAAGCTCATGGGTGCAGCCCCAGATGTTCTTTCAAGCGCAACTTCATATATGCAAATTTCTTTTATCGGATTAATTTTTTTCTTTGGGTTTTTTGTTTTTCAAGCTCTTATGCGAGGAGTTGGAGATGTTAAAACGCCTGTTTTCATAGTGCTTGCAACAGTTATTTTAAATCTTTTTCTTGATCCTATGTTCATTTTTGGTTTTGGTCCGATTCCAGCTCTTGGAGTAGCGGGTGCTGCTTGGGCGACTATTGGTACGCAAGGGATTGCCTCAGTAGTTGGTCTTTTAATTCTTTTTTCTGGAAAGTATGGAATAAGGCTTAAAAAAAACGATTTGAAACCTAACCTTGGAATTATAACGAAAATGTTCCGTCTTGGATTTCCGGCTTCAGTTGACCAGTCAACTCGTGCTTTGGGATTAACTGTCATGACAATTTTGGCAGCAAGTTTTGGAACAACGATTGTGGCAAGTTATGGTATTGGGATTAGAATTTTAAGCTTTGTTATTATTCCAGCAATTGGTCTTTCTATGGCGACTTCAACTCTTGTCGGTCAAAATATGGGAGCTGGAAAAATCGAACGAGCAGAGAAGATTGCTCATATTAGCAATATTATTGGTTTTGTTGTATTAACGATTGTCGGTATTCTATTTTTTATCTTTGCTACTTCGATTGTTGCAGCTTTTATTCCTAATAACGCAGCTGTAATTTCTGAAAGCGCGATATTTGTGAAGATTATGGCACTAACATTTGGATTTATGGGCGTACAAATGGTTGTTTCAGGTGTTTTTAGCGGAGCAGGTGCAACGCTTACTTCAATGGTAATTACAATTGTGTCTTTGTGGGTTTTAAGATTTCCAATAGCTTACGTTTTGTCGAGCAATACATTGCTTGGGGTTAAGGGAATTTGGTGGGCATTTCCAATTACAAATATTTTGGCTGCAGGAATCGCTCAGATCTGGTTTATGAGAGGAACTTGGAAGAAAAAAAAGATAATTGATGAAACTCAAAAAATGCAATCTCAAATTGAGAGGGAAGAGGTAATTGGGGAAGCGGCGAATTAAACTTGACAAAATTTTTGGACAAAAAAGATAATAAGGTTATGGATAAAAAAGACGAAAATTACTGGAAAAAAAAGTTAACTCCCGAGCAATATGCGGTATTGCGTGAAAAAGGGACAGAGGCGCCATTTAGTGGAAAATTCTACAAAAACTTTGAAAAAGGAATGTATGTATGTGGGGCGTGCGGTCAGGAATTATTCCCTTCTGATACGAAATTTGATTCTGATTGTGGCTGGCCAAGTTTTGATAAGAGCATAAGTGGTAATGTGGTTTTAAGTGAAGATAAGTCGCATGGGATGAGTAGGACAGAAGTGCTTTGTGGCAATTGTAATTCTCATTTAGGACATATTTTTGATGATGGTCCGACAGATACGGGTAAAAGATTTTGTATTAATTCCATTTCTCTTGACTTTAAACCTCAAAAATAAGTACACTAATCCTATGTCCAGTAATAATAAAAGTGTTGCAAGGTCAATTAATACGCCACTTTTTCTGATACTTCTTGCTAACTCGATGCTTTGGGTAACGAGCGGTTTTGGAAAGCTTACGGGAGGGGTATTTGTACCAAGCCTAAATAAAACACTCGCTGTGTCTGCTAGCAATAATCCAAATATTTGGTTTGTAGATTTTTTGAATCAAGTTGCAATTCCAAACTATATTCTGTTCGGTACATTTACTATGTGGGGAGAATTATTCTCAGGAATTTCGGTTGCTCTTGCAGTTTTATACTTTCTATTTAACAAAAAAGCCAATAATGTTGTTCTTTCACTTTTGGCAGCAGGACTTACGGCAGGAGCATTTTTAAATTTGATTTTTTGGTTAGCTGCTGGGTGGACAAGCCCTTCAACATATAGTCTTAATATCTTGATGTTTGTAGTGGAGGCTGTCGGGATCTTTGTTGTGTTAAAATTTTTTAGAACTTCTTAGCTTTCATGTCATTTACAGCTAGTGCAAGGCTTGCAAAAAGAATTGCTATATCCCGAAAGACTATATCAAAAAGAAAGTAATTGAAAACTATTATTCCAAGAAGAGTCGCCGCTGAGGCCAGTCCAGCATAAAAAGTTTTCCAACCAGATAAAATCCAAACCCCAAGAGTAAGCTCAAAAATAGAAAATAAATTTAAAAGCATACTGTCAGGGATATGCCCACGTATGAAAGTCGGGAAATATCCAATCCAATTGAGAGGCATAATGAAAGAAGCAATTGCTGCATAGAAGAAAACAATCGCAATTCCAATTCTAAGAAGGGTTATGGATTTGATCATTTTATTTAACTATGACCGTTCCTTGCTGGCTGGCGTTAAGATGATTATGGTAGTTGTATGTGCCGGTATTTGGAAAAGTGATAGATAGCTCTTGTCCTTGGGCAAACGTACCAAGATTAAGCTCTTTATAGCTTGTGTGAATTGGGTGAGGGCTTGAGTCAACGGTTGCTGTTGCGCCGCTTTCATTTGAGAATATAACCTTGTCATCTTTATTTACTGTAATTGTTTTTGGACTAAAACCATTTTCTGTAAGGATAATTTCTGTCTCGTTTTTCATAGCAGAATTACTGGCATTTTCATCCATCATAGTATCTGTCGGAGCGGGAGTTGAAGTCTCTGTCTGTCCGTTTGTTGTTTGATTAGTTTCGGAGTTGTTGGGATTTTGAAGAGCAAAAAAACCAAATGCAGCGGCAAGTAAAACAACAATTGCAACGCCGATTAGTGCTTTTGAACTCACAACTAAATTTTAACAATTTTTATCAAAAAGTCAAGGAAAGTTAGTGGCTATTTATATAATTTTTGCTCGAATTTTCTCCAAATAAAAATCGATTTTGGAAAGGGTAAAATTTCAAAAAGGTAACGTAAAAAAGCTGCCTGATGTAGTATCCAGGCAAGGAGTCCATAAAGTTGGATTTTTCCAAAAAACTCACCCGCGGCATAACGTCCTCTAAGGGGGATAATATATCCAAAATGACGGTATTTATATTCTTTTTCCTCTTGGCCCAAAATCATTCTTGCTACATTCTTACCCGCAGCATGTCCTTGTTCCTCAGCTACCTGTACAACGTTGGGAGCGGGCTTTTTAGTTTTGGAATCAATGAATTCTGCAATATCACCACAGGCAAAAATGTTGGGATTTCCTTCAGCTTGTAAAAATTTATTCACCGTTATATATCCTTGGGCGTTGGTTGGAAGATTGCTCTCTGAAGCAAGGCTATTTGCTTTTATTCCCCCTGCCCAGATAAGAATGTCGTAGCTATACTCATTATTTTTATCAGTCAGAGCTTTTGTTTCTGTGACGTTTTTTATATGCTCTCCAAGTACGAGGTGGACACCAAATGCAGTAAGCCTTTCTTCGGCTAAATTTGAAACTTTTTCATCTAACTCTTTAAGAAGTCTGTCCGACCCTTGAATGAGAGTGATATCGAGACAGTTTTTATCAAGTCCGTTTTCCAACGCAAGCTTATCTTCATAAGATGAGAGCTCTGCTGCGAGCTCTGTTCCTGCAAATCCACCACCCCCAATAACAACGCGAGTTTTTTTATGACACTGCCCATTTTTACAGCAAGCATTTTTAATTCTTTCTTTTATTTTTATCGCGTCATTGAGATTTTTGAAGGTTATTGTATTTTCTTCAAGTCCCGGAATTGCGTAATATGTAGGAACGCTTCCAAGTGCAATTATTAAATAATCGTAATAAATATTATCTCCATTTTTGATTTCAATTTTATTTTCAGATGTGTTTATTTTTATAATCTCCCCACTTACAATATCAAAGCCATTGTTAAAAATATATTTTAGTGGAATTGTAATATTTTTTGGAGAAATGTCAGAAGTAGAGGCTTGATAGAGCGAGGGAGTAAATAAGTGATAGGAATTTTTGTCTATTATGGAAATTTTGACAGGGAATTTTTTAAGCTTTTTTCGTAGAGAAATCCCAGCGCTTACGCCCGCAAATCCACCCCCCAATATAACAACACGTATCATAAAAGACAATATTTATAGTATAGGATTTAGCTTAATACTTCAAGAATGCTTAAGATGCCTTAATCCGTGGTCCCCAAGTTGTTGCCCATTCGCGAATTTCAAAACCGTCCAGATTCCCACCTTTTGTATATACACTTGCGGCAAGGGCATTGATTGCAAGCTCTATAGTTTGTGGACGAGCCGAATTTGACGGATAGAGTTTGACTAATTCTTTTTCTTGATCTCTTAAGGTTTTAAGACTATTGCTTAGTTTGCTGATTTGGTTGCGCGCGCGAACAACAGGATTAAATACTCTAAAAACCCCATCAAAGGCTTGATTTGGTATTGGCAATGTTTCGTCTTTTGATAACTTTCTACTGGCTTTTCTTAATCGTTTTTTAACATCATATTGAGCGTAATAGTTATAAATAAGAGGCAAATCTTCTGTTGGTAATTCTAGAAGTAGAGTGACATGATTCCTATCAAATACTGTCTTTGTGTTTTCAAGCAGCTTATTTGTGTACTCATCCCCATTTACATAGGATTTTTTGCTTTCTTGGTCCATGGGCTGAATTATATCAAAATACTGTATGTTTTTGTTAGGGCTTTTTGATTTCGTGTTATATTATTTGCTATAATGAGCCAAATTTATGAGCGAAATATTTAAGGGGTACAATTCAGAAGAATCCAGCGGTAATGCATTAGAGATTGACTGGCCAAGTGGCCCACTTTTAAAAGACACTTTGGACGGACTAGTAATAGGTTCGCATTCACGCCCCTTAAGAGAGCTAGTCGCGCGTCAGTTAGAAATTGAAGGACGATCTCTCTGGGAGGGCATTAAGCCTAATGGTTACGATAACATTCCTGGCATGAGAAGCAGAGAAGATATTGTTATTCACGAAGGGTATTTGAAGGTGGCGAGAAGGATTATGCAGGGGAGTCGATATTTTCATGATAGAGATGGCTTGGTGAATATGGAAATCAATCTCTTGCGTCTTGCTTTTGATGGTTTTGAAAGTAAAAAAGAAGAAGACGGTTTGCGTAGAAGCTTTGATCATATGAAAAAACAGGCAGTGTTAAGTTTGATGATAGATCCAACTGGAAAGGATTTAGCAATGGAAGAGCAAAAGAAAAACGCTTTTTATGAAATTGAAGAAGATGTGATTTCCTCATTCCAAATAGGGACAAGGCGCTATATAAGTTTGTATGACGAATCATTGAGGGGTGGAGCAATGGGAGATAAAAATTTGGTAGGAGTTTTTGAAAGACTTGTTTTAAAGACCAAGAGAACAGCTGGTAAAATTTTTTAATCGTTTGGCTGCTTAGAATAGGGCGGTTTGAATCATCCACCCACCGAGGAATAAAAGGATAAGACCAATTGCCAAGCGCATAATATGTCTGTTTTTTTTGCGCCAGACCTCAATTTTCTCAGCTGAAAGACCACCGTAAAAGGCGAAAAGTATAAGAATTAAAGGAAGAACAAAAATTATATTATAAGCAATAAGCCATCCTATGCTCGTCGCGTTAACGCCAGAAAGAGACATAACAGATAATATCGCCAGATATACAGCTCCTGTGCATGGAAGTTCGACGAGAGCTACAAATACGCCAAGGAAAAAAGCTGAAAATATATTTCCTGAAATTTTATTTGTATATAATTTAATTCTTTTTGAAGCGCCTGGGAGAAGCGTAAGTGAAGGCCCACGTCCGTACCAAAAAAAATCTTTTAGCTCCAAAAGACCCGCGATAATAACAATTACTCCAATTACACCATAAAGCCACAGGCTTGTTCTTCCAAGCCCACCTATTATGGGCAGAAGGAGAAGTCCTGCGAGTAAATATGTTGTGAATACGGCAAAAATATAAGTCAGACCATGAATTAGAAGTTTGATTTTGCTTTTGGATGTTTTAACAAGATAAGCGAGTAAGAATATAAGTACGCCAAAAGCGCATGGATTAATGCTGTCAATAACAGCGGCGCCGATTAAAATAGGAATAGGTGGCATAAATTAAATAAATTTAGCAAAATTCACAAACTTCTTTTTCTTTATTTTTATGTTGTTCTTTTTCGTGACAGTCTTTGCATGCAAAGCTTGCCCCGCGAAGAAGTACTACGCCTTCATTGACTGGGATTTCTTTTTTGCATTTGACACATTTTCTTTTTTTTACGTCACCCATATTATTTGTATTCTATAATAATAGCATCTCCGTCTCTCCATGTATAGTCTAGCATTTCAGAATTTTTGGTACCGTTAACACTAACTGATAGAGTTGGAGAAGGATTTGTTCCACAGGTTTTTGGGAACTCATATTCCATTTGTTTTAAAAATGAAGATATCTTTAAGGGCGTAGGGTCAAGAGGAATTTTAGTCTTTGGATCTATACGAAGTCTGTCGTGCCAGTGCATTAAGTTTTTTTCTTTGTGAGTATGGGCCTTGCTTAAGTCCCCTTTTTCTTTTGGAAAAATTACCTCTTTTTCACACACGTATATGCTGAGATCTGCATGAGCATGTTGGGATAATTCACAGACTGTATTTGCATCATTACACACAAAAAATCCCTTGTTTTCTTGTTCTGAATTTAAAAAAGTATTAACAGAATAAATGCCCACAGCAATAGTTGTTAACAAGCCAATTGCTATTGCTAGCTTGAGCCATAAATTATTTTTCTTAAATCTTTTTTTTGATTGTTTTTTACTTCTAGGCATAGCTTAATCAGCATAACAGAAATACGATTTCCTTGTCAAAGCTTGACTGCGTCCCATTTTTTAAATTAAGATTAGTATGTGAAAAAAATTAATTTATTTATTCAGTTTTTGATATTTGGTATTGTTTTTGGAATAGCCGAAGATGTAATTGCAATTAAGTTTGCAACGGGTGATCCAATTACAGTACGCGTTTTTGTGATTGTCGTTTTGGTAACGATCCCTTTTGCGATTATTGGTGAGCTTATTGTTGACAGAAGAGACGTTTTTGCTTTTTTTAAAAAAAGAATTGGGAAAAAATTAGGAAAGTCTTAATAATGCGTCTTTTGCTTCCTTGAGGTTTGTATTATAAAATACAGCTTTTTCAAATTCTTCTCTTGCTTGATTAGTGTTTCCTTGATTCAGGTATATGTTGCCGCGAATAATGTAAAGTTCTGAAAAGGCACGGTTCTGATTTGCTAATATTTTATCAGTAATGCTAAAAACTCGCGCGTAATCTCCTAATTCATAGTAGGCGACTATTGGCTCAATTTGATACCAAAGAGTTCTGAATGGCAGACTGGTTTCTATTTTTTCAAACTCAACAACGGAATTTTTAAAATCGCCAATATTATACAGTGCAACAGATAAATTAAATCTGGCATAGATATCGTTTTGATTTACCTCAAGTTCTTTTTTTGCGTTCTCAGCTGCCCTTGTCCATGCTTTTTGAAAATTTACATCATCGCTCAAAATTGCTTTTGCTATATCAAGTTTGTTTTCTGGAACAAGAGCCAGATATTCGTAATTAAACTTTTTCCATATCAAATCAAAATCAGAATAGCTGTAATGTAAATCCTTCCCTTGCAAAGAGTCATCTTGTATAAATCCTGTGCTGTCGTACCCTTTAATTACGCGGTAATGACCGATATCCTCATTTGCTTTTGTCCAAGTTCTTGCGATAACAGGAATATCGTATGCAATAAAAAGTTTGATAATTTCAGGATTTCCGTTTGGGCGGTGAAATGGGGTAAGTCCTAATTCTTCTGCTTTTTGCGCAAGCTCTTCAAGGGTAACTGATTTGTCATCGTTGTCTCCGCCGGGAATTTGGTATGGGCGAAGATCGTCTCCTAATTCTTTTTGAGATTTATTTATTCCAAAGTAAGAAAGAGCCATTGATAGCGATGCGGGCCCGCAATTATTAAAAGACTGAAAGATTTGTATTCCGTTTGACAAAATTTTTGAGCTAGGTGGAGTTTCAAGTTCTATTTTTTCGTTATTGATGGGAGTAGGCTGTAGGGTCATAGTTTTGCTTGACAACTGTGAAACGCTTTTCTCCGCCTTTTTATTTGTTTGAATGAAAAAAACATAAGGCAATGTCAGAGCAAGTATTACTAATTCTAAACCTAAAAATAGCAAGATATTTTTTTTATATCTTTTGATAACTTTTAATATGTTCATAGCTTCATATTTTAACACGATAAGCCTTAAAAAGTTCTTTTACACCATTTTAAAATTCAACCTAGATGTTTACTGTTAGGATTATACGCTTTCTAAATTGAGCAATTTATTCTATAATAATTAAGTATGAAAATTTCCCCTTCTGATTTGAAAAGTTCAATTAGGCTTTTTATTACAGGATTTTCTATGGGGACTGCAGATCTTATTCCCGGAGTTAGCGGTGGAACAATTGCCTTTTTATCAGGAATTTATGACGAGTTAATTTTTTCCATAAAATTAGTAACGGGAGACGTATTAAAAGAGGTGTTGAAATTTAGGTTTAAGCAGGCCATAAGACTTATTCCTTTTAAATTTTTAATTCCTTTAGGCCTTGGTTTATTGAGCGCCGTAGCAACGCTTGCCAACCTTTTGTCATATCTTTTGGCAACTTTTCCAATATTTGTCTGGTCATTTTTCTTTGGGCTTGTTATTGCATCTACCTTTATTGTTCTAAAAAGGGTAGTGAAGTGGGATCTGTCTGATAAGGTGGCTTTTGTGATTTCAGCAGTTGCAGCCTACTTTATAGTTGGGGCGGTACCCGTTGAAACTCCACAAGCTTTAATTTACTTTTTCTTGAGTGGAGCAGTGGCTATAATTGCGATGATCCTTCCTGGAATTTCAGGGTCTTTTATACTCCTTTTAATTGGTAAATATAGTCAGGTTCTTGCCGCGGTGACTGAGAAAAATATTGCTGTCTTAGCCTCAGTTGGAATTGGAGCAGTTGTAGGTCTTGCTCTTTTTTCAAGAGTTTTGAGTTGGCTTTTTACAAAACATCATGATATTTCTGTTGCGATTTTGGCAGGATTTATGCTTGGATCGGTTAGGAAAATCTGGCCTTGGAAAGAAGTTGTTATGACAAGAATCAATAGTCATGGCGTTGAGGTGACGCTGGCTGATAAAAATATTCTGCCTCAAAATTTTGATATAAGTTTGTTGTTAGCAGTTTTTTTGGCCGCTGTTGGAGGATTTTTAGTCTATTTTCTTGACAGCAAACATGTGGTTGTTGAGCAAACAAAAGACGTTGAAAATAAAGAGTTTGAAAAAGAATATAAAGAGTCCCTCAAAAATCAATAAGGGTTTTATGCAGCAGGAAGTGCCAAAACTGAAAAAAGATGACAATTTATTGTCATCAAACGAAAAAAAGTCAAAGAAAAGAAAAATTATTTTTCTTGTTACAATGCTAATTGTTCTTGCCATAATCTCATTCGTAGTATTCAAATTTTATAAAAGCAGGAGTTCAAGTCTGGTTATGCAAGCTCCATCATCAGAAAAATTTGTGTCGGAAAGCAAGTCTTTTCCATTTGAAGAGATGACAATTCCATATCTTAAGGCAAGAGATTACACAAGTAGTCTTGAAAAACTTGTGCAAAATTCTTCAAACGGTTCTTATACTTCTTATCTGACAAGTTATGATTCTGATGGACTCAAGGTAAATGGTTTGCTCACTATTCCAAGCGGAAAAACTCCAGATGGTGGGTGGCCGGCAATTGTTTTTGTCCATGGATATATCCCGCCGAGTACATACAGAACGGTCTCTAACTACACTGCTTACGTTGATTATTTAGCAAAAAATGGATTTGTTGTTTTTAAAATTGACCTGCGGGGTCATGATAAGTCAGAGGGAGTAGCAGGTGGAGGATATTATTCGGGAGATTACATAATTGATACTCTTAATGCCCGTGCTGCTCTTATGAATGCCGATTTTGTAAATGCTAAAAAAATAGGTCTTTGGGGACATTCAATGGCTGGAAATGTTGTATCGCGGGCTCTTGCAGCCAGAGCTGATATTCCAGCAATTGTTATTTGGGCCGGAGCAGTATATACCTATTCTGATTTTTCCCAGTTTCGGATAAGCGATAACAGTTATAGGCCGCCTTCAGATCAGTCACTGGCTCGAAAAAAAAGAGATGAGCTTTTTGAAATGTATGGAGCTTTTGATCCGAAAAGCGAGTTTTGGAAGTTGGTGCCGATGACAAATTATCTAAGTGACATTAAAGGCGCAATTCAGCTTAACCATGCTGTTGATGATGATGTTGTCAGCATTGATTACAGTAGAAATTTTAATAAAATACTTGATAGTACTCAAATTAAGCATGAATTAAATGAATACTCTGGCGGAGGGCATAACATAAATAATTCATTTTTTAATACTGCAATGCAAAATACAGTCAGATTCTTTAAGGATAATTTATAAATGTTCTTTTTCCGAAAAAAAATAAAGCACAAAAAATTGTTAGTTCTTGTATCAGTAGTCTTTTTAGTGGGTGGATATTTATATTATTTTAAAGCCCAGAATCCATCTAGGAATAATTTAAATACAAAATCTATTCAGCAAGATGGGACGCAGAAAGGAGACTTTGAGAAAATCTCACAAAATCTAAATATTCCATGGGAAGTTGCATTTTTACCAAACGGCGAGATTTTGGCAACAGAAAGACCAGGGGCTCTAGTCTCGATAAAAAGTGGTAAGAGGATTGAGATTGCGGGCGTAAAACATTTTGGTGAGGCAGGACTTTTGGGAATGTCGTTGAGTCCTAATTTTCAGACAAACAATTTTATTTATCTTTATTTGGCATCTGATACTTCGAGTGGAGTTAAAAATAGGGTGGAGAGATACAGGCTTATAGGTGATTCATTATCCGATAGAAGGGTTATGATTGACGGGATTAATGGGTCTATTTTTCATGATGGTGGAAGAATTGCCTTTGGGCCTGATAATTATCTTTATATAACAACTGGGGATGCTCAAAATCCAAATAGCGCGCAGGACAAAAACTCTTTAAGCGGTAAAATTCTAAGAATTAATGAGGACGGCAGTATTCCATCAGATAATCCTTTCGGCAACGCCGTATACTCATATGGACATCGTAATCCTCAGGGGCTTGCTTGGGATGATAAAGGCCAGCTGTGGGCAACGGAACACGGAAGGTCGGGAATACAAAGCGGACTTGATGAGCTGAATTTGATTGAGAAAGGAAAAAATTATGGTTGGCCTGTTATTCAGGGAGATGAAAAAAGGGATGGCATGGTGACACCAATTGTTAATTCTGGAGCGAGCACAACGTGGGCTCCAGCAGGAGTCGTTTTTTATCAAGGGAGTATATTTTTTGGGGGATTAAGAGGCGAGGCTTTATATGAGTATAAAATAAATGAGAAAAAGCTTGTGACACATCTTAAGAATGAGTATGGGAGAATTCGAGCTGTGGTTTTGGGGCCAGATAATTATTTGTATATTACAACAAGCAATACCGACGGGCGGGGAAGTGCATCTGAGAACGATGACAAGCTTATTCGCATAAATCCAAAAGCTCTGAATTAATTTTAGTTTGACAAATTTAACCTTGAAGTGCTAAACTCCCAAATAATCATCTGTCCGAAACTTGATGACAAGAGAAGTTGTTCAAAATACTCCTGATACTCCTGAAGCTCTTCAACAGAGAGTAGATAAGTTTGGTTCCGCAATTGATTTTTTGACTCAAACTGTTGAGCATAGAGGGGCGGGTCTCTACAAAAACAGACTGGAAATAGGCTAAAAGAGTGCAAGTGTTAGCAATAACTGTATACGCAGTTTTTCTCATTTGGGACTTCATGCGAATTGATATAGCATCTCACTCTGGGAGTTATACCTTGATAAACTTCGTGCCTCAAGCAGCAGTTGTGGGAGTTATTTTATTTTTACTCCTTAAATTCTTTAAAAAAATTTAAAGAACTTGTGATTTGCCAGGGGAGCTTTGATTTATGTAAATAAAGAGGTATAATATTGTCCAAATGGAAGATTGGGAGAGTATGCTAGCTAAAAAAAGAGCTGCTGAAGAAGCGCAGAGACGAGCGGCAGAGCCCGCAATACCCAGACCACCATCAGAGGAACAAAAACGAGCAGAAAAAAGGCGCAGTGACAATGCTAGATTAAAGTCTATTAGAGAAAGCCACCCTATCCTGGAAGTACTAGATATCCCACATGAACTTTCAACAATTGCTCAGAATATTTGGAAAGTTGGCGCGGTTGAAGATTTTTATTATGATGATGCTTCCGTAGGTCTTAGTAGCCGTTTTACAGAGTTGGCTGGTTACTCGGTGACATTTCATTACCCCGTTTTGTCAAAAGAGTATGAGACATCTATGGTTGCTGAAGCATCGCCTACCGATGCTGATGCCACAATGAATGTCAAGCGAAGAGGGGAAGCCGGAAATGTTGTAATAGATGGGTCTACTGTCCTTAGAGTCTGCTTGGATATGTCAACCGGTTCGAGCCTACCAGGTAGTTGGAAAGAAAATATTTTATTTCAGAGCAGAGAGTTAAAAACAATAATAGTTGATGGAAAGGAGTTGGTAGAAGATCCTAAAAGGCATGATGGGGAAAGACTATTTTTTGAAAGAGAAGTAAGCTTTGAGGAGAGACGGTCGGCTGGTGGGGCTAGGTTTGTCACGCGAACACAGGAAGAATTGAAAGAGGAGGTGTTATATCATCTTGCCTTAGATTGTGAGAGAAGAACAAAGGAGAACAGAATGCCTCTTCAGTTAGCTGAAAGAAGCGCACGACAGATAAAAGAATTTGAAGCGCAACAAACAAGGGCGGAAAAACCATCAGATAATCCTATTGTAAATCTATGGAGAAAAATGCGTATTCAGGATTAAGCCGCTAAACAAACATAAATAAGCTTGGCCTTTTGTGTAGATACAAAAAACATAACCAAAACTTGTTAGTTTTAGTAGGTTTATTTCTAAAAGAAAAAGACTAGGGCGCCCTAGAAATAAGCGAAGCTTGCGGTGCTTGTTAGCACTGCGCTCCTTAAAAAAACGCTTTTAGCGTTTTAATTGGCTACTTTTTCTTGGTTAGTATTACGTAAGCAAGATAAACTGCTGCTACGCCGACAAGAACATCAACGTACATAGTGGCTGATCCAAAAACAGAACTTAAAAAGTCTGCTCCTGTAACTCCTCTATATCCGAGCGATAATCCTGCTATTATAAGAACCCATTTAGAAAGTTTGACTAAAGTCATTTTATTTCACCTCCTTCCAAATATATCTAATCTTAAGCGTAAGGTATTTTTCAGCTTTTTGTCAAGGTGTCATTGTGTGTCGGACTTGTCTTTCACGCATTTAAATTTCCCTTTTTGGTATAATTCTTTGAATGATTAAAGTAATTCTTTTTGATGTAGATGGCGTTTTAATCAGTGGCAAGCGTTTTAGTGAAAAATTTTCCAAAGATTATAAAATAGACAAAGTCAGTTTAGTCAAGTTTTTCGAAGGGCCTTTTCAAGAAAGTTTAATAGGTAATGCTGATCTTAAAGAGTTGCTCGTGCCAAATCTTAAAACTTGGGGTTGGGAAAAAACAGTTGATGAATTCTTAAAGTACTGGTTTGAAGAAGAGATTGAAATTGACACAGAATTAATAAGCTACATAAAGGATTTACGAAAAAAGGGTTTTGTTGTCTGTCTTGCTACCAATCAAGAGAAATACAGATTTAAGTATTTCTTGGAAGAATTGGGTTTTGCCGATTTTTTTGACAAAACATTTGCTTCAGCTCATCTAGGACATATAAAAGAAGATGTTAGATTTTTTGAAAAATTAATGCAGGATTTGAAAAAATTTAAAAAAGAAGAGATTCTTTTTTGGGATGATTCAATTATCAATATCGATACTGCAAGAGAGTTTGGTATAAACGCTGAAGTGTATATAGATTTTAGTGATTTTAAAAGAAAAATATCTAAATACGACTTGGAGTAGTGTGGTTAGAAAATACTTTATTGGTTGTCCACTGTTTGTTCTACTTCTGTTTGGGAGACTGGTTTGACTAGCTGCATGAGCCCAACCAAACCGGATGCAATTAGCGCATAAACGATTGCCGCAACAATTGTGGACCATTCAAAGTAATTTCCTTGAGGAGTTGCGGTTACGCCGAAAATTCCAGCAAAGGGAAGGGCCAAAGGGTCAGAAAGGGTGTAGATAAGACTTGTAAATCCACTAAGCGGGTTTGCACCCAAAATTTTTAACGTAACTCGAAATACCAGAAGGAATTCAATAATTCCCAGAACATACCAAACAATCTGATGTGTTCTAAAAATAATCTTCTTTTTTTGAAATGCTTTTTGTGGAGGCTCTGTGTCGACAGATGGAGTAACCTGTTTGGTTGTCTTGACAACTTTTGCTGGAGTGACTTGAGATGTTGTTGTTTCTTGAGTTTCAGTTTCCATTTTTAATGCCTCTTATTGTAAATACTAATGTATCTCAAAGAGCGAGTCAAGTAGTATTCGCAAACATGTCTCTTGCAATATAAATTGCGATGTCATACTATGTGATTATAGCTTTATATGGCAAGTTTGATACTCACTATTATTTTTGGCCTTATTATCGCGTACTTTGCGACTCTGAATACTAGCTCTGTGTCCTTGTATCTTCCAAATTATACTATTTCAAGTCTCCCTTTATATATCGTAGTAGTTGGAGCTATGCTTATTGGATTGCTTTTGGCTTGGATTATTAGCATTGCCAATAATATATCGACCGGTTTTACTATTCGTGGGAAAGAAAATAAAATAAGGGATTATAAAAAAGAAATAGCTGATCTTACAAAAAGAATTCATCAGCTTGAGCTTGAAAATACAAAGCTTGAGGCAGGATCAGACACTTCAACCGCTGATGATAAATCGCTGTGAAATCCTTTCTTGCTAAAGTTTGGCGCGTGCTCGGCCTCCCCAAAAATATTCAATTGTCCATTATGCGTATTTTTCAAGATCAATTTTTAATTGGGGTCACGGGAATAATTTTTAATAAAGAAAATGAGGTGATGCTTTTTAAGCATACCTATCGTCAAACAGAGTGGAGTCTTCCAGGTGGATATATTAAATCAAAAGAGCATCCCCTTGAAGGGTTGGAGCGGGAGATTGAAGAAGAGTCGGGATTAATTGTTAGCGCTGATCAACAGATTAAAATAAGAACAGATAGGGAGAGTTCGCGTTTGGATATAATTGTGGTTGGAGAATATATTGGCGGGGAATTTAAGCCGTCATCTGAGGTTTCTGAATTTGGATTTTTTTCATTTGACAAGATGCCTTCTATTTCAAAAAGCCAGCTAGTATTTATTGATAAAGCTCTTCAGGCAAGAAAAAATGAAAGGTCAAATAAAAACATTCACGAATCAGAGCCTTTATCTAAAAATACTTCAAAATCATTTTTGGAAAAAACTTTGGATTTGTTTGGGAGAAAGTAGCGTAGCTTTTTTAAAGTAATATTGAGAATTAGATTTTGTGGTTTTTTTTCATTTTTTCAAACGAATTTTTTATTAAAATTTTTAAAATTTCCAAATCTACATCTTCAAGCTTATTTAGATAAAGACAACCAACGCTTTTCTTGTGCTTCCCTAGTTTTTTCAAAAGATCATCAATCCCATCAAATCCTGACATGACGTAAAGAGTTAGGTTTTGTTTGCGTGGAGAAAATCCTGTAAGGGGCCAATCACCTTCTTGATTGCTTCTTTCTGATTTATAATGATATTTCCCAAATCCGATGATACTTGTGCCCCACATTTTTGCTTTTTCACCTGTAATTTTTTCAAAAAGTTTGAGAAGGACAAGTCCGTCGCGGCGACGCGTCTTATTTTCAACAGAATTTATAAAATCAATTACACTTTTGTTGTTTTGCTTTGTTTTTAGCTCTGCCATATATCAATTCTATCATAATTTTAAAATGAGCTGAAGCGTTGTACGATTTGCTTATAGTTTTTTTGCCAAAACGGAGGTATTCGTAGATTAGTAAAAAATTGATGGAAAATAATTAAATTTCTATAGTTTCTCCGCCTAATTTTTCAATGAAGTTCGTATCGTGGGAAATGTAAAGAACTCCACCATCAAAGTTTTGTAGTGAATTTTCGAGTTCTTCAATTGACGGCAGATCAAGATGGTTTGTTGGCTCATCCAGAATTAAAAGATTTGGTTTATTCGCAAACATTTTTATAAGCTGAAAACGTGCTTTTTGTCCACCTGATAAATTCGAAATTTTCTGACGTGCATCAACTTTTGGGTCAAATAAATATTGAGACATGGTACTTTTTAAAAAACCAATATCAACCGGAATGTTATAATTTTCATAAACATTTGTAATTGCTTCTTCAAGAGTCATTGGTAAATATTTTTTGTCTATTTCCTGGTCATATTCTCCAACCCTAACAGTATTTGCAAGCTTAATGTCTCCGTCAAAGATTTTTGCTTTTGGCTTCTCATTTTTGTACTGTGCAAGAATTGTTTTAACCAGCGTGCTTTTTCCGGCACCGTTTCGCCCTTTGATAAAAACTCGGTCTTCATTCCCGATAGAAAATGAAATATTTGAAAAAAGCGGAGTAGTGTAGCCGAGAGATAAATCTTTCACTGCAACGAGTTGGCTAATTCGTTCCTTGTTTGAATGAATTGAGATCTTGACATTCTGTTCTTTGAATTTGTGGTAAGAATCCGAAACGCCTTTATCTAGATCCTCAGCGGATTCTTGGTCAATCCAGAAAGAAGGTTTTACGGTAGCCTCTTTTATTTTTTCATAGTCCTTGACCCAATGGTCATAGCGAATTTTCCAAGCTTTGCTTTTGGCTCTCATTTGAAGTCCCCATTCAACTCTTTTCTTGGCTTCTGTAAGTTTTCTCATCTGGTTTTGGTACATGACTACGGAATTGGTAGTTTGTGCCGTATTTTGCTTGAGATAAGCATTGTAATTTCCCTTGAACGAGGTGATATTTTGGTCTTTAAGTTCGATAATCCTGTCAACATTCTGGAGAACATCGCGGTCATGAGTGACGACCAAAACTCCTTCTTGAATTGTCAGAAGCCAGGAAATAAATTGTTCTTTTCCTGCATAATCCATGTGGTTTGTCGGCTCATCAATTAATAATAATTCAGCTTGCGAATACATCATGCGGACAAGTTCTACAAATCTTTTTTCTCCTCCGGAAAGTATGATAAGCTCGTTATTGGCTTTATCAGCATCAATTTGGAAATCGAGAAGTGTTGCAAGAATTAAATCTTTTATGTAGTAATATCCATTATTGGAAAAATAGTCGAGTGCTTCCGTATATAAATGCATATCTTTGTGATCGCCTTTCTCAAAGTCAGCCAGAACTTTTTCATATTTATAATAATTAGGAACGCTACTTAGAATGTATTCAAGAGCAGTTTGAGAATTATCAGAAAGATGTTCCTGTTTTGTCAAAACTGTAGTCAATTTCTTTTTTCGGGTTATAATTCCGCTATAGTTTTGGTCTAGCTCTCCGATGATATTCAGAAGCGTCGACTTTCCTTGACCGTTGCGCCCTATGAGCGCAATTTTTTCTCCGGGAGCAATATGCAGATCAAGATCTGTAAAAAGAGTTTTTGCACCCATGGTTTTAGATAAATGTTGTGCTGAAATTAACATAAGCTATAAGTATATCACGAAATGTGCGTAAATCAGGCATGGGGCGGAAGATAAGAAGCAAAAACATATGGTGAGTGTGATAAAATCCATTTATGTTAAAGAAAGGAATGGGGCTTTTGTAAGCGGATACATTTCGTTTTGTACTTAAGCACAAGATATTCACCATGAACCTATCTGTTGGAATTGTCGGTCTTCCAAATGTTGGAAAATCTACGTTATTTAATGCGCTTTTAAAAAAGCAGCAAGCTTTGGCTGCAAATTATCCTTTTGCCACAATTGAGCCAAATGTGGGTATTGTTGCGGTTCCTGATGACCGCTTGAATAAGCTTGCTCAAATAACAAAGGCAGAGGAGGGTATGGGCAATATTCCACCTATTAAGCCCGCAACAGTTGAATTCGTTGATATAGCAGGCCTCGTAAAAGGAGCAAGTGAGGGTGAGGGGTTGGGAAATAAATTCTTGTCACATATAAGAGAAGTAAAAATTGCAGCGCATGTTGTGCGAGCTTTTGAAGATGCAAATGTTATAAAAGAAGGAGCAGTAGATCCTAAAAATGACTACATAACCATAAGAACAGAGTTGGCTCTTGCCGATCTACAGACTCTTGAAAATTCAAAAGATAAAACAAACAAAGACTTGATTGGACGGTTGATTAAAATATTAAACGATGGCGGGTCTATCTCAAGCTTGAGTTTTAGTAGAGAAGAGGCGGAATTTGTAAAACAATTAAGCTTGCTTTCCACAAAGCCTGAAATAATTGTTTTGAATGTTGCGGAGAATGATTATTCCAATGACAAGATTGAAGAGGTAATAAAAAAATATGCAGTCGAACTTGATTTACCTCATGAAAAAATGGTCGTGATTTGTGCAAAAATTGAGTCGGAGCTTGCAAGCCTTTCAGAAGAAGATCAGGGAGAGTACCTGGCAGATTTAGGTCTTGAAAAATCAGGTCTTGAAAGGCTCATACAAAAAGCATACGAGCAGCTCGGTCTCATTTCTTTTTTGACAACGGGCGAGAAAGAAACAAGGGCCTGGACTATAAAAAAAAGGTCAAACGCGGTTGAAGCGGCAGGAGAAATACATACGGATTTTATGAAAAAATTTATCAAAGCGGAAGTTGTTTCTTTTGATGACTTTGTAGAAGTTGGCGGGCCCGCCTCGCCCGACGAGCAGGCGAGTCGAGGCGGGTGGAAAAGAGCAAGAGATATTGGAAAAATGAGGCTTGAAGGACGAGATTATATTGTGCAAGATGGTGACGTTGTAGAGTTTAAAATCGGAGCATAGTAGATTATGCTTCAATTTGGCTCGTTTCGTCTGAGACACAAAGATAGCCAGTGGAACCAACTTCAAAAAAAGTTTCTACTGAGCCTACCTTTGGGCTAATTTTAAAAGTTTTGTTATCAGAGTTATAAGTAAAATGTTTAGGATTATCCATTCTTTTTTGCAAAATATACGTATTTGATTCATCTCTTAATCTAGCTTGAGCTTCTATAAATTTTATTTGGCCGTTTTCTTGACAAATGATAAAATTTTTATCAACGATTCCTTCTTGGTTAGCAGATGATATTTTTAATACGTCTAGTGTCTTTGTGCCTATGTCATATTTTTGGTGTTCCCAATCAGCAAGGCTTTGTATCAGCGTCCTAATCCCTCTTTCGTCAAAATCAAAAAATACCTTATTTTCTTTTATTTTTCCAAATATATCTCCGTTATTGCAAACTTCAATAAATTCTTCTGGAGATTTGTAAAATACCACTCTTTTTTCTGACGGATATAGCTTAATGCTCTGTATTTGAAAAGGTAGGGATTTTTGAGGATAACTAGTTATTTCTTGATCTTGGCCATCTATAGTTATTTCTAGCGCTGCGGTGGCTAAAGGATCTTCCCGAGCAGCTATCGCGTACCATTTATCATCATCTTGCATTAATAAAACATTGGAGTCTATACCCATGATCTCTTTATTAAAAGAATGGATAGTGTATCCTGGATCATTTGATCCTGTATTCTGCTCCCATGAATTTAATATTTTTGCAACAGAGCCAATTTTGGAGTTAATCATTCTGGTTGGCACCGTCTCCATTAATTGATATGATTCTGTTTCTGCGCTCATTAATAGATAATATACCATAATAATTTCTCGAATCAAGTTTATTTTGGTAAAATAGTATTTATAAAAGAGCGTATCGTTATTTTCTAGAATATTTATTATGAATAGTTGCGTATTTTGTAAAATAGTTGGAGGAGAAATTCCAAAAAAATTTGATTATGTAGATGATGAAATAGTTGCCTTTCCTGATATAAATCCTCTAAGGCCAATTCATATTTTAATTATTCCTAAAGCCCACATAGAAGATTTTTTTCATGCAGATAAAGAAACAATATTTGCCATATCAAGCGCAATTAAAAAATTAATTGATAAAAAAAAGCTTATGGGAAAAGGGTATAAAGTCACAGTGAATGGTGGAGGCGCGCAGGAAGTAGGGCACCTTCATTTTCATTTGATAGCTCCTGTTGGCAGGGCGACAACAGAGTAGGGTGAGATTTTAGGATGAGGCTTCTTTTTAGACCACTTTTGTACTATAATATATAAGCTTTGCCCGCCACCATTCGGGTTCGCCTCGTGGTTTATATTCACGCAGTCGAAATCTCATTTTGGCGAGGCTCAAAGAAGATGTAGAGCTCACAAGGTTCGTCAACATTTTACTTAAGGAGGTGTTTTATTTATGGTTTTTGTAAAAAAACAACCAGGCGATTCGTCTGATGCAATGATAAGAAAATTTTCAAGGAAAGTTATGTCTGAAGGTGTGATGCACGAGATGAAGAAAAGAGAATTTCATCTTAAGCCATCTTTGGCCAAAAAATATAGGAAAGAATTAGCTCGAAAATTTGCCAAATCATATGCTTCAAGTGATAGGCAGCGTTAAATTAGACAGACATAAGTCTTTTTCTAAACTTGGGCTAAAATAAAATGGAAAATAAACCTTCCTCGCAAAAAAAAATTACGAATAGCGTTTCTGTGCCTATTTATATAGAAAGTAGGTATAAACTTAATCGAAAAAGGATTAAGCAGACAGTTCTTGACGCCTTGAAAGCAAAAGGCATTAGTAGTCCCGCTGAAGTTTCTGTTGCTATAGTCGGAGATCGTAAAATGCGAGCTCTTAATAAAAAATACAGAGGCTTGGATAAGACTACCAATGTCCTTTCTTTTTCTCAATCTGAAGGAGATAAATCAGTTCTTCCCTCAAATTTTTTATTATTAGGCGACGTAGTTATTTCATATCCAAAGTGTGTTGAAGAAGCAGCTCTTGAAAAAATGCTCGTTGATGACAGAATTTGTGAATTAGTAGAGCACGGAGTCTTACACCTCTTGGGAGAACATCATTAATGATTTTAAAGACTAGTGAATAGTAAATAGGCAGTAATTTCATTTGACATTCTAGTCTCTAATAACTATTATCTAGTATCTAGGCTCATGGTATTTTATCGCAAATATATCAATAAATTAATTATTCGCTCAAAATAATGGTATTTTATCGCAAATATATCAATAAATTAATTATTCGCTCAAAATAATGGTATTTTATCGCAAATATAGACCTCAAAAAATTGAAGAACTTGATCTTGTCAGTGTGCGTACAAGACTTGAGTCAATCCTTAAAAGCAAAGAAATTCCCCATGCTTTTCTTTTTACTGGGCCAAAAGGGCTAGGAAAGACTTCAAGCGCACGAATCCTAGCCAAGGCAATTAACTGTGAAAAAAGAAAGCCGGGAGGTATTGAGCCTTGCAATGAGTGTGATGCCTGTAAAACCATCACTAATGGTTCGAATATGGACGTAATTGAGATAGATGCAGCATCTAATCGTGGAATTGATGAAATTCGCGAGTTGCGCGAGAAAATTAAGTTTTCGCCTGCCTCTTTGCAAAAAAAAGTTTATATTATTGATGAAGTGCACATGTTGACAACGGATGCATTTAACGCGCTTTTGAAAACTTTAGAAGAACCTCCGAGTCATGCGATTTTTATTCTTTGTACAACCGAAGAGTGGAAGGTACTCGAAACAATCAAGTCGCGGACGTTTCATGTAGGTTTTGAAAAACCTGCCCAAGAAGAGTTGTTGAATTCTCTCAAGCGGGTTGTAAATGGCGAAAAGTTGAATGTTGATGAACAAACTCTTAATGCTATATGTTCTCTTTCAGAGGGTTCATTTCGTGACGGAGTAAAAATTTTGGAAGAATTATCGTTTGACGCAAAAAGTGGAAAAATCACAAATGACTTACTTGAATCTATTTATAGAACTAAAAGTATTGAGGGCGAAGCAAAATCTTTGCTGCTTTATTTATCAAATAAAGATTTGAAAAATTCAATTAATGTAATTGAAAATGTTGTAAGTCTGGGAATCGATTTTAAAATCTTCACGGAAAAAATGGTTAATTTGCTTCATGCTTCGCTCATGGCAAAATCAGGTCTTGGAGAAGAAGATAAGTTGGAAAATGTTGTTATGGAAGACATAGAGGGAATGATTGGAGTTTTAAATGCATCATATAAGGAAATAAGATTTGCAGTTTTGCCTCAACTTCCCATAGAGCTTGCGGCTATGGAGTGGTGCTTGAATACAACTGACGACTTACAACTGACAACTGACAATGAGAAAAAAAGTAAAAAAGAGGAAGGTTTGGTTATTGAAAAAAAAGAGACCAAAGCAGACAAAAAAGAAGAGATAAAAGAGCAGATCAAAGAAAAAAAAGAAAAAAAGGGAAACGGGGATATGTTTGATCCAAAAGCAGTTGAGGATAATTTTTTCTCCTCACTTATTGCAGCGGTAAAAAAAGATAACCATTCAATCGCGGGAATGTTGCGAGGTTGCAAGCTTGTATCTATAAGCGATGATATTGTAAAGTTAGAAACGCCTTATAAATTTCACAAAGATAAATTGAATGAGGTTAAAATACATAAAGTTTTGCAAGACATATCAGAGGAGTTATTGCAAAAGCAAATAAAGGTAATAATTGAAATGAAAGAAAAAGAGTAAGGAGGTGAATTTTTATGTTTAATCCATTAAAGGGAATGGGCGAGCTCAACGAATTAAGAAAGCAAGCCATGCAACTTCAAAATGCTCTAAAGCAGATTGTAATTTTTGAAGAAAAAGGAAGAGCGAGCGTTGAGATGACTGCCGATATGAAAATTAAAAGCGTTAAGGTAAGTGGTGAAGAAATGAATGATTTACGTGACTGTCTTAATGACGCAATTGAAAAATCGCAGAAAAAAGCAGCTTCCAAAATGCAAGAAATGGGCGGAGGATTAGGTGGACTCTTAGGAGGAGGAAAGTAGGTTTTGGTGCTTTTCCCCTCATGATTCGTCTTAGGCTTTAAGAGGGAATAGATTTTTTTATATAGCTTGTGAAATAGTTATTGCGTCGAAGCACAATGCGGCATCCGCGAATATGCTGAGATATTCTCGTCTTTCTGCACCGAATTTATTTCTTGCTTCCCGTAAGTGATTATGGCTTAAAACAATGTCCTTATCTTCTCTTGAAAGGATAATTGATCTCTTACCAGAAGAATATACTTGATATCTCAATATTTCTCTTAAGGCCCCATGAGTAAATTTTTTTGGATCAAAAGAAACAGAGAGGGTGTCTTCTCTCTCATTTAATATCGGAAGAAGTCTATTGGGACGTTCATTTTCTTTCATATTTTTAACAATTTTTCATTATATATAAAATATAGGGCAATTTAAAGGTGCTATTGACATTTTTGCATCAAAGTTATTAAATATTCTCATAAAGCGTTTGAGTGTAGTTTCCTGCTACGCGAGCTGATTGCGACAAGCAATACGGAATCTTAACCGTAAAATGAAGACCGCTTAAATGCGATAAAGGTTTGATCGGTAACGATTAAGCAAAACAGGGTGGTACCACGAAGTTACACCTTCGTCCTTGTAATTATAGGAGTAGGTGTTTTTTTATGGCAACAATAGACGATTTTCAAAAACTAGACATAAGAATAGGACAGATAATCACAGTCGAAGACTTCCTCGAGGCAAAAAAGCCTTCATACAAACTTACCATTGATTTTGGTACTGACATTGGAATTAAAAAATCAAGCGCTCAATTAGTAAAATATTATAACAAAGCGGATTTGGAAGGTAAAAAAGTTTTGGGAATAGTCAATTTACCTCCAAGACAAATTGGGCCATTTATGTCTGAATGTTTAACTCTGGGAGTTCCTGATGAAAATAACACATGTGTATTAGTTGTTCCGGATCAGGATAATGCTATAATTGGAGGAAGATTATATTAACATGAGATACTCACAAGCTTTTGGCAAAACATTAAAAAATATTTCAAGAGAAGAAGTTTCTATAAATGCACAGTTTTTAGTGCGGGGTGGATTTGTGGCTCGTGAGGTTTCGGGAGTGTATAATTTTTTACCTCTCGGCCTTCGGGTTCTTAATAAGATTGCAAATATTATAAGAGAGGAAATGTTAGCAGTTGGTGGCCAGGAAATTCTATTATCTTCACTTCAGAATAAAGAAAGTTGGCAAAAAACGGGCAGATGGGATAGTTTTGACGCACTTTTTAAAGTAAAAAGTCGGTTTGACCGTGAATACGCTCTAGGCCCAACGCATGAAGAGGTTTTGGTGCCTCTTGCGAAGCAGTTCGTTTCATCATATCGCGACTTGCCACTATCACTTTTTCAAATTCAAAATAAGTTCCGTGATGAGCAGAGGGCAAAGAGCGGACTTTTACGAGGGCGTGAATTTTTGATGAAGGATTTTTATTCATTTCATGCAGATGAGCAAGATTTTAATAAATATTATGAAAAAATGAAAAAAGCATACGAAAAAATATTTGCTAGAGTTGGACTTAACGCTATTGAGACAGAGGCAAGTGGCGGATCTTTTTCTGATTTCTCTCATGAATATCAAGTAATAACCGAAAGCGGAGAAGACGAAATAATTTACTGTCCAGGTGGGGACTATAGCGCAAATACCGAAGTAGCAAAAGCAAAAGAAGGACAGGAGTGCAGTTTGGGTCATGGACCATTAAAAAAGGCAAAATCAATTGAAGTGGGCAATATTTTTCCATTAAAAACTAAATTCTCACAAATATTTAATCTAACTTATAAGGATAAGGAAGGCGTAGAAAAATTGGTTATAATGGGATGCTATGGAATAGGCGTTTCTCGGCTTCTTGGATCTATTGTTGAAGTGCACAACGATAAAAATGGAATAGTCTGGCCAAAAGAAGTTACGCCATTTGATGTCCATCTCGTGCACGTTGAAGATGAGAACACCGAAGATTGGGCAAAAGAGGTTTATGAAACCTTAAGCAAAAAAGGAATAGATGTTCTTTGGGATGATAGGGAAAATGTTTCGACAGGTGCTAAATTTGCTGATGCCGATTTGATCGGAATTCCAAAAAGAATTGTTGTTTCCAAAAAAGTGGGAGTTGGAAAAGTCGAGTTTAAAAATAGAAACGAGCAAGAATCTAGAACTATTACGCTTGAAGAGCTAGAATAATCCGAAAACTTTCGCCCACAAAACGCCCCAGCCTATTAATAAAGCTATAACTAGTACTGCCAATATTTTTCCAGATAAAAGTTTTTTCTTTGGCGGTTTGTCTGTAGTTGGATTTGTACTATTTTGAGGTTGATTTGGTGTTGGTTCTGGAATTGCGTGCGATGCGGGTTGTCCATTTTTTGCTGAAAAGGAAAAAGATTGTCCACTTCCGCTTATAGGTCTTGGGGGAAGAGAAGAGAGAAAGGGAGAGTTTTGAGGTGTTCCTGGCGGCTTTATAGTAGGTGATGGAGGATTTGTCCCAGATGGAGCTGCGGGCTTTTGAGGTTGGTTTTGAGAAGGCGATGCTGCTGGTTGTGCTGGATTGTGAGTTGGGGGTACAGAAGCAGGTTGGTCAACAGTGCCCACAGAAGGGTTTTGTGGTTGTTGATTTGAAGCTGAAGTGGTGGGTTGATTTTGTGGTGGAGCAGGTGGAGTAGGTTGTTGTGTGTTTGTATTCATAACCCTCTCATAAATCTCTTTTAGTTCGGGCGTAAGGTTGGGCTGCTTGTTTTGTCCTGGGTTTTGATTTTTGTCATCCATGTTTTAATAATAAAGACAAACTATCTTTCTTGTCAAGGTCAAGTAAAGATAGACACCTCTTTCTTTCCAAGCAAAGACAAACCTTCTTTATTGTTAAGCTTTAGAAAAAGCGTTATACTATAAAACCTACAGAAAATTTTATGAAAATTATTGTTACACATAAAGCTTGTGATCTTGATGCGGTAACTTCCTCTTGGATAATAAATAGGTTTTTGCCGGGTTGGGAAAATGCTGAAATACAATTCGTTCCTGCAGGAATGAAGCTAAAAGGCGAGTATTTAAAAAAAGGAGAGACGATAGAAGTAATTGATGGACACGAAATAATACATGTGGACACTGGGTTAGGCCCACTTGACCATCATCAAACAAGCGATGATAACACTTGTGCCACAAGTCTTGCGCTTGATTATGTTTTGGACAATAATCAGGATCTAGTAAAAAACGAAAATAAAGTAGAGGCCCTAAGAAGAATGGTCGACTATGTGGTTGACGACGATCACTTTCAGGAAGTTTTTTATCCGAATCCGTCTTCCGATATTTATTCTTTTTCAATTGTGGCTCTATTGCATGGAATAAAAATACAATTTCCGAAAGATGACACGACTTGCGTCAGATTTGGGATGGACTTATTGGATGCGTCATTGCATTATTTCGAAAATAAAATTTGGGCACAGCGAGAAATAAAAGAAAAGGGCATAGAATTTAATACAAAATGGGGGAAGGCTATGGCTATTGAAACGATTAACGATACTGTTTTGAAAATAATTCAGGAAATGGGATATGTACTGGCTGTTAGAAAAGATCCGAGCAATAATGCAATTAGAATAAAAGTGAGGCCTTCAAGAAGACGGTCGGGTAAATTTGGAAAAGGCGTTTTAGAAAATGTTGATGTGGACTTGACGCCTGTTTATGAACAATTGATGAAAATGGATAGCGGCGCAAGCTGGTTTTTACACGTTTCAAAAAGAATGCTTTTAAATGGAAGTACCAAGAATCCTGAAATGCGAGGGACAAAGCTTACTCTCGACGAAGTGATAGGCGTTTTGCAAAATATCTAAGTTTATTCTTCGTTTTCTTCGTTCTGTGCAATTTTCAAATCGGTTAAAATCTTGTCAATTCCACCATCCATAATTACAGGAAGATTGTGGTATGAGCGATTTATTCTGTGGTCTGTAACTCTATCTTGTGGAAAATTATATGTACGAATTTTTTCAGATCGCGTTCCTTTTCCTACCTGAGTTGATTTTAGTTCTGCAACCATTTCATTTCGTTTGGTAACTTCTATTTCCCAAAGCTTCGCTCTAAGTAGTTGCATTGCATTCTCGCGATTTTGAGCTTGATGTCTTTCTGTTTGGCATGTTACGACAATTCCGGTTGGGATATGCTTAAGTCTTACTGCGGTTGAAACCTTATTTACATTTTGCCCCCCATGGCCGCCGCTTCTAAAAGCTTCAAATTGGACATCATCGTCTCTTATGTGAAGGTCTATATCTCCCAGTTCGGGAAGTGTAGATACAACAGCTGTTGATGTATGAACGCGTCCTCTTTTTTCAGTTTCAGGAGTTCTTTGTACACGATGAACACCAGCTTCATATTTAAAAGTTCCAAACGCATTTTTTCCTATAATTTTTATTGCAGTTTCATCAAGGAGTTCTGTTTTGAAACCTTTAATTTCGGCATATCTCTGATACATTCGCACAAGTTCTTTTGCCCAATTTTTTGCTTCGTCTCCTCCTGCCGCGCCTTTTGCCTCTAAAATTACGTTTTTGCGGTCAATGCTTGGTGGTTTATCGCCAGTTGACGTTTCGTAAGAAACTGGGTCTTCAACAGCTTTTTTTAGCTCTATCTTTTGCTTTTCCAAAGCTGCAATTTCCTCTTTTGCTAAAGAGGCAAAATCAGAGTCTGAAAGAAGTTTTTTTTCTTGTTCGATTTTTTCATCAATTAGTTGAATTTGGGAGTCAATAAAAATGTCATCCATATAGAGAGTATAGTTGGATTTTTGCTATTTTTTTAATGCTTCAAGCATTTCACGGAGGGTTTGGGGCTGTTTTGCTTCCTGAATAACTTTTTTCTTGTCTTTTGCTTCTTTTTGGGCATCTCTTTTCATATTGAATTTTTCAATTCTAGAAGCTGTATCAACGAATCTTTGTTGGCCGGTATAAAAAGGGTGGCATTTATTACAAAGCTCAACTCTTATTTCGTTTTTTGTTGAGGCCACGGTGAAGCTATTGCCGCAAGAGCAAACAACTGGTACATTTTCATTGTATTGTGGGTGAATACTTGCTTTCATAATCTATATATTTTATACTATCAAGCACAAAATTGCAATGACAAACGAAACATTTTCACCAGAAGAGAGAGAGAGGGTTTTGTTTCCGAGGTTTAATCTGCAGCAAGCTTTGGAAAATCGTGGGATTAGCAATGAAAACTTGGAAGAATTTGCCAACGATCCCACACTGCAGATGCTTGTTCGGGAAAATTGGGTACAAGAGAAGGATCCGTCAGATTTTCAAAAATTGGCGGAAATACGTAAAAATACAATCTTTGAGGCGGAAAAAGACTCTCCAACCGATCTCGAGCTTATGTATTTAGAGTATCAGCTTTTTGCGAGAAGAAAGATAGTAAATTCAAACATTAGAGCAGAGGCTCTTTCAGAGTATTTTTCAATATTTCATGACGTAGGGCCAGTATTAAAAGAGAGACGTATTTTACATTACAGAAAAATTATTGCTCCAAATTTTTAATATTTTTAATTTTACCCTCTGTGGTATAATGATTAGAAGATGGTTGAAAGAGACGATCTCATAGGCTCCAAAAATCCTCAAAAAATTGATCAGATTCCTCAAGTTGATGAGCAAGAAGCAAACCTTTTAAGAATGGAAGAGGAAAGGTCTTTTACTGTCATTCAGGTATTAGAACAAAGAAAGCTTGAGCCAAGTGCTTGCGAATCAATAGCAGATCCCGATATTTTCAAAAAGTTTATTGATAAAGGGTGGCTATTTTTAAGGCCTGATTTATTTAATGAAATAACTAAAGTTTATAACAAGGAAAGAAGGCCGCTTCCTTCAATTGAGGGCATTTTACATCTAGAAGCATCAGTAAACGTTAGAAGAATCGGAGGCGAGGCTGTTGCGGAGTATCTTTCTTTGATGAGGGGTGATGAAAGGTTTGGACGTAATAGTGAATTTAAAGAGGAAAGACTGTTTATTGCTCCAAGGGTTTCTCTTTTGTTTCGTGATTAATTCCCCCCTTTTTATTATTAATAATCAGATGTGAGAATAAGTGAAATTCTGGGAAGTAGCGAAGTCCTCCTTCTCCCACATATAGACCGCCAAAAACTAATAGTGCACCTATTACAAATGTAGGCGTAATTACTTCTTGGAGAAGGAAAAATGCAACGATTGTTGCAACAATAGGATTAAGATACAAGAAAAATCCAGCACGCGAGACTGTAAGCTTAGATAGTCCCCATTGCCAAAAAATATAGGCTAAAATTGATGATAGTAAAATTCCAAAACCAGCACCTATATAAAATTGTGGGAGATTATAAATTTTTGGAATAACCGTAAATAAATCGTTAAATGCAAATGGTATAAATGTAAGGCCTCCTAACAAAAAAGTGTAAAAAACGATAGTTATTGAGCTATATTTTTTTGACAAACTTTTGCCAAGTAGTTCATAGACTACCCAGGAAAGCGCTGCAAGTATTAGCAGGGCATTTCCTAAAACGCCTGCTGAAAATCCACCATCAATAATTGGTTCAAGTAAGATTACAAATATTCCAAATAAGCCCAAAAGAGCACCAACTAGAAGATTTTTCGTCATTTTTTCATTGAAAAACAAAGCTGAAGAAAGAAGTGTTAATAGAGGAACGATTGCAGCAATTGCGGCTGCATTTATTGCTGTTGATAAATTAAGCCCGATGAATAAAAGGGAAATATTAATTGAGGTTCCAAAAAGAGCCGCCAGAATGATTTTCCAGATATCTTTTTTTTGGATGTGTAAGTTTGGTCTGAGAAAAAGCAGAAGGAGTGCAGCGACAAAAAATCTTAAAAATGCTAGGACAAAAACAGGAGTAACGAGAAGAGCCCATTTCATGATTGGAGTACTCGCACCCCAAACGAGTGAGGTAATACTTAATGCTAAAAGAGCTTTTTTTTTGTCAGTATCAAATATGTTATGAAAGGACATCAGGCAGTTTTTCTTCTGTAACCACATCTTGTTTTCCGGTTTTCATATTTCCAACTATAATTGTCCCTTGCGCATCAAACTTAATCACGTAAGGAATTTGTTTTTTCTGCGCATATTTTATTTTTTTGCCCAGATCCGTATTTTCCTCGAGCCAAATTTCGGTATTTATTCCAGACTTTCTCAAGTCACTAGCTATTTTGGTTGCTAATTCATCATTTTCAGTTATTAAAACTCTTGTTGTTTGTAAGTCGGCAGGGAAGAGTCCTAGCTCATCCATTGCTTCAATTATTCTATCGAAACCAAAAGCAAATCCAACGGCTGGAATATCAGTGTTTGAAAATAAACCAATAAGCTTATCGTATCTTCCTCCCCCACCAACAGACCCAGCTGTATAATTCTCAATTTCAACCTCAAAGATGATGCCAGTATAGTAGTCTAATCCTCTGATCAGAGTCGAATCATATTTTAAATCATTGGTGGAAAATCCCATTTTTTGAAATGCGTCCATGACTTTTACAATCCTTTCAGTAGGTTCCATTGAAGTGACTTTCTTAAGTAGCTTTTCAGCATCAATTTTTTCTAGCCCTCTTTCTTCCATAAGCTCTTTCAAAACACCAACTTCTTGGATTTTATTTAGCTTGTCAATTGTGGTGAGATATTTAGGATTAATTCCTTCTAGAATAGCTCTATCGTTTATTCTTATTTTAGTTTTGAGACCGAGTTTGTTGAGTGATGAATAAACCACAACTAAAATTTCTACATCAGACATTATAGAACTTGCGCCAACAGTATCAATGTCGCATTGTAAAAATTCGCGAAATCTACCTTTTTGAGTATTTTCAGCTCTAAAAACGTTTTGAATTTGATACCTTTTAAAAGGCATAGGAAGCGTATTCTCATTTTCTGCTACGACGCGAGCGAGTGGAACAGTTTGATCGTATCGCATGGCGACCTTCCTTTCACCACGGTCCTCAAATCTATACATAAGAAGATCTCCCTCTTCTCCATATTTGCCTTCCAAAATCTCTGCGTATTCCAGAGTTGGCGTTTCGAGAGGTTCAAAGCCATAAGATTCAAATACCTTTTTCAGGATTTCTATAACATATTGCCTTTTTCGTGCTTGGCTGGGTAAAAAATCACGAAAACCTTTTAAAGTTTTAGGTGTTATTTTCATAATATTTGTATGATATACGATTTTGATTCTATATTCAATTAAATTAGATTAGAATTTATCCTCCAATTCCCCTTCCTCCACGGTTTTCCATCCCTTTTTGAGAAGCGAGTGGTGGAGGAGCTTTTTTTGTACCAATAGTGTCTGTCATCCTCATTTGATTCGTATCTTGGGATTGATTTTCTTGTTGGTTCTCTTGTTTTGGGCGTGTCGTGGTGTAAGTAATTTGATTTACTTGTTGATGGAGACGGTTTATTCCTTCGAGCTTTATTCTTTTTTCTTCATTTTCTCTTTGAGAAGCTTGCTCATCGCTTAGTGGTGCTCCAAATATTTGAGCCCAAGTCTCCTTAATTACTTGTGATGTGCCTTCTTTGATTGCATTTTTTGCTTCATTGGTGACCTTTTCGCCTACTTTTTCGGCTGCTGTTAGTACTGCATTATTTGGCATAATTTATTATACGCACAAAATTTTATTTTCGTAAACCCTATTTTTAAATTTGCAAAATCTAGCTTTATCAAAAGTTTGACACAAAAAAAGGATATAAAATAAGTTTTATCCCAATTCACACAGCTTATGTAGCTTTTGGAAAATTGTTAATATTTCTTGCATCGTATTTAGAGATAGAGTGGCCAAGGATTACAAAATTGTTCTTGGGAAAACGTCAAGCAGCTTCTAAATATTGACTCTTGTAATTTAGCCATGATTTTTGTATTATTGCTATACTAAGTCAAGCGATAAACAGACAGATGCGGTATGCGAAGTTAATAGGGGTCGCAAAGGTCATTTTTCTTAATAATGTCGGCTTAGTTTTCGGATACATCAAAGATTTATGAGAATTTATCAATTAGTATTATTATTAAAATCTGATTTAAAAAAAGAGGCAAAAGACAAGCTTTTAGCCGAGGTTAAAAGTTGGCTTGGAAAATTAACATCTGATAAGATGGAAAGTATTGGTGAGAGAAAACTCGCCTATCCAATAAAAAAGAATCAAAAAGGTGAATATTTGCTGATGAACTTTGAATCAGATAAAATTGATGACGATTTTAATAAAAAAATGGCAATAAATGAGGGAATTTTAAGACACCTTTTGGTGAGAGTTAAATAAAAATTTATGGCAAAAAGTTTGAACAAAGCAGTATTAATAGGAAATCTAACGCGAGATCCTGAATTGCGCTATACCCCTCAAGGAACAGCAGTGTGCACTTTTGGAGTAGCAACCAATAGATCTTGGACAACTGACTCTGGTGAAAAAAAAGACGAGGTAGATTTTCACAAAATAGTCGCGTGGAGCAAGTTGGCTGAAATTTGCTCACAGCTTTTGGCAAAAGGAAGAAAAGTGTATGTTGAAGGGAGATTGACTACGAGGACTTGGGCTGGACAAGACGGGGTGCAAAGAAGCACGACGGAGATTGTCATTTCTGATATGATAATTCTTGATAACAAAAAAGATCAGGGGGGATTAGACCAGAAAGAAGAAATAATTGAGCGGCAAATTGACGAAGACACAACAGAAGCTAAAAAGCCTAAAGTAGAAACTGAAAAAAAAACGGAGCCAAGCGAAGAAGATGTGAATCCTGACGATATACCTTTCTAATTTTTAAAATATTATTAAATATGTCAAAGAAAACAAAAATTGTAAAACGAAAAACTAAAGAAGTTGTAAAAGAGTGCTTTTTTTGTAAAGAAAAGAAAGTTCCATCTTTTTTGGAGCATGAGATTCTTTCAAGATTCACAAGCGAGCGTGGAAAGATATTTCCAAGAACAAAAGGCGGGCTTTGTGGCAAACACCAAAGGCAATTAACTAATGAAGTAAAAAGAGCTCGTTATATCGCTTTTCTTCCTTTTCTGGTAAGGCCTGAATAGATATTTTGATCAGGAAATTGTAGCCATCAATATTGGAAGAAGTCAATAATTTCTAGATAGTTGAACCCCAAAATAAATGAATAAAAAGTTTTCCTTAAAGAGCTTTCAGATAATCTTGATAGTTCTAATTTCAACCCTACTGGGATACGCCATAGGCACAAATACTGTTGTTTTGAAATGGCAAGCGTTTAGACCGATAGTGTCAATACAATCAAAAACTCCACCTGCTGGCCAAAGTATAGATATGACTCTTTTCTATGATGTTTTGTCAAAATTGAATGAACAATTCTATGATAAGGAAAAAATAGATAACAAAAAAATTCTATATGGTGCTATTTCAGGAATGCTTCAAAGCCTTGATGATCCTTACACATCCTTTTTTCCTCCAAAAGAAAATTCCGAATTTAAAACTCAGTTATCTGGGGAATTTCAAGGAATTGGCGCAGAATTAATTGCGTCAAGCGACGGTAGAATTATAGTTGTTGCGCCGCTTGATGATACGCCCGCAGCAAAAGCAGGAGTTAAAAGTGGAGATACAATTCTTAAGGTTAATGATGAGAGCGTATCGGGCAAATCACTTTCTGAGGTTGTTGACAAAATAAGAGGTCCTAGAGGCACGCTTGTGGCATTAAATATTGTTCATTTAGGGGCAGCAGAGTCAGTTAACATATCTATTAAAAGAGATGTCATAACGATAAAAAGCGCTAGTGGATGGGTAAAAAATATATCTTGTAGCAGTTTATGTATAGAAGATAAAAATGGCAAAAGTATTTCTTATATTAGGCTTTCACAGTTTGGTGATAAAACTAACGAAGAGTGGTCAGCTCTTATTAATGACACTGTTCAAAAAATTAACAACAACAAAAACTTTAAAGGCATAATCCTAGATTTGCGGAATAATCCAGGTGGATACTTAAATGATGCAGTATTTATTGCATCTGAATTTATTAAAACAGGAGTAGTTGTCAAACAAGAGGACACAAACAAAAAAATTGTTACAATGGATGTGTCAAGAAAAGGATTGCTAACCGAATATCCAGTAATTGTTCTGATGAATGGTGGTTCTGCTTCTGCATCAGAAATTGTCGCTGGGGCTCTTGCTGATCATAAGAGGGCAGTTTTGGTCGGTGAGAAATCTTTTGGAAAGGGCACGGTGCAGCAAGCGGTTGATGTTGATAGTGGAGCAAGTGTTCATATTTCAGTCGCAAAGTGGCTTACTCCTAATGGAACATGGGTGGATAAAAAAGGTTTAAGCCCTGATATTGAGGTAAAATTTTCACAAGACCAAGATCTTTCAAAAACTCCTTTTGATAATCAGTTGACAAGAGCGATTAAGGAACTTTTAAAAAATTAGTTTTAACCTTACGCCATTTTTAATATTATGAAATTATTCAATACTTTCGATCGCAAAATTGACGAATTTACTCCTCTTATAGATACACAAGTTGGAATGTATACTTGCGGACCTACAGTTTATCGCGAAATACATATTGGAAATTTGCGAACATATATCACAACTGATCTTTTGAAAAGGGTTTTATTAGCAAAGGACTACAGTGTAAGAAGTGTAATGAATATTACCGATGTTGGGCATTTTAGATATTCTCAAGAAAAGGGTAGAGCAATAGATCCAGTTATGGAAGAAGCAAAAGAATTTGGTATAACGCCACTTGATATTGCCAAAAAATACACAGATATCTTCTTAAAAGATTCACAAAAAGTTGGGATAATCCCAAGCGATGACTATCCAAAAGCATCGGAAAACATAAAAGAAATGATAGAAGTTATAGAAGCGCTTATAGCAAAAGGTTTTGCATATAAAACTGACGGTAATGTTTATTTTAATGTCAAAAAATTTAAACACTATGGGAAATTATCGGGAAACACTCTTGATAAGATGGATGAGCTTCTTGAAGCCGTAAGAGTGTCTGTTGAGACAGACAAAAAAGATAGCGCTGATTTCGCTTTGTGGAAAAAAGCAGAAGAGGATCGGGTTATGCGTTGGGACAGTCCGTGGGGAGAGGGTGTTCCTGGTTGGCATATAGAGTGTAGCGTTATGGCAATGAAATACCTTGGAACAACGATTGATGTTCATGCAGGAGGAGAAGATCTTATTTTCCCCCACCATGAGGATGAAATTGCACAAAGTGAGGCCTTGAGTGGTAAAAAGTTTGCAAATTTCTGGATACACACAAACTTTTTGCTTGTTGAAGGCGAAAAAATGTCTAGAAGCAAAAGAAATGTCTATACAGTATTTGATATCGAAAAGAAAAAATTCAGTGCCCTAGCATTTCGCTACCTTACTTTGTTGACTCACTACAGAACAAAAATGAATTTTACATGGAAAGGGTTGGAGGCTGCTCAAGAGGCACTTGATAAAATATATGTACTAGCTTCATCTTTTACAGAAAGCAAAATAGGGTGCTCAGAGTACGAGGCGAAATTTATGGACGCAGTTGAAAATGATTTGAATATGCCAAAAGCAGTCGCTGTCATGTGGGAGATGTTGCGGTCTGATTTTCCGTTATCTGCAAAAGCCAAAAGTCTTTTTAAGATGGATGAGATATTGGGGCTTAACATTAAAGTTAAGGCGGAAGAGCTAAATAATATTCCAGACTCCATAAATCGAATGATTGCTCAAAGAGATGAATTAAGGCTTCATAAACGTTTCAATGCTGCAGATAAAATAAGAGCTGATCTTGAAAAGATGGGATATATTGTTGAGGACGAAAAAAAGAAAACTAAAATCTTAAGAAAAATTTAAGTGAGGTGCTGATTTTTTAGGAGCAATGATTATCTTGTAATTGGGGTGAGCCTCTTTCCGCTACCAGTCGATATAGGACTGTCAGAATTAAAAAGATCGAGATATTTTTTAACTTGTGAGGTAGTCGGCAAGTCCAAAAAGTGAATAATTCTTGATGCGTTTATAATTTTATCGTCGTTGGCGTTTTTAAATCCGGTAATTATTATTCTTTGCCCTGATTCTATTTTCGAATATCCTGACTTAATCATACCTTCTTTTTTGTCAAAAGAAATTGTTTTCGTTGAACTTTCGACGTTAACAGTTTTTTCTTCTCCATTGCTCGTCATGATATTGATTGTGAAATTTGAAGTATTTTTTTCAATCACCCCAGCATCTATAAAGAATGGAATATTTTCGACTTTATAAACGAATCTTGCTAAGAGCCTTTCAGTTTCTTTGTTGAATAATCCTATGAATGAAAGCGCATCGCCTTTTTGAAGATCTGATAATCCGAAAGAATTGGATGTATTTCCATCAAATTTTGTTAATTCGTCGATGTCTATTATGCGGTCTTGATTTTGAAAATCGGATGCTATTATTTTTGTACCGTTGACATCTTTTATTGTTCCAACAATTCCTTTTTTATCAACTAAGTTTTTTTTTGCTGCAGTGCTTGCGATTAGCTCTTTTAATTTTTCAAGTCTATTAATTTCTTCAGTCTCAGAAGTGGGTGTATGGGTGGCTCCATTTGCAAGCTTAGCTTCAAATAAAAAATTTGTCGCAAAAGCAAAAAAAAGTAGCGTTAATATTATTTTTTTCATAAATATAGTTATTTAATTGATAATCAAAATTCCTCAGTCGAAAAAGTAATAGTTCTTAAATCTTCTTTTGTTTTTCCGTCTGGCGCTATTGCTCGAGTAAATAATTTATTTGCGCCTGTGTCTATAGTGATTGTTACCGCGAAGTTTCCACCAGAGCTCGGAGTTGCAACCACATCTTCAATGTTTGTTGATACAACTATAACATTATCAGGATTTGTACTTCCTTTTACCTGTATTGATCTCTTGCTGCTTAATGATTCGTTTTGCGGTTCATCAACCGTTAAATAAATGGTGTCTTTAGGATTGTTTTGGGTTGGAGTTTTTGATAGTGTTCTAACAAGATTTTGTGGAATCGATTTCGCCTGTTGATAGACAAAAAATCCAATCGTTGTGATTAAAAGCCCGAGAGCAACCGCTATAAAAACTATTACTATCCTTTCTTTCATATATTGCAAGCCTATATATTAGTTGAAAAAGGCTTAATTGTCAACAAAAATAAAATCGTTAAATGCGAAAGTGCATATTCTGTTTTAGATAAATGCGGCTCGAGTACAGTAAATTGAAAGATGAAATTATCTTCTAAATATGATAATATGAATTTTACCCAAAATCCATATGGAACTTTCAGCAAGCAAGACAGGTATTAAAATAAAATCAAAAAACTACAGTTTTTCGTTGGATTCATTAGGTGACTCAGATGATAGCGCTGTTTTAATTTCTCGTCCAGATAAGGCTTATGAAAAAGACGACAAGCTTTTTATATCAGGCCCCGGAGAGTATGAGGTGGCGGGAGTCAGTATTAAAGGAGAAAAAACAGCTGGTGGAATAATTTATGAGCTAATTAATGATTCAAAAAGAATATTCATTTTTCCATCAGTCGAGAGCATAAAAGGAAAAGACACAGAGGGTTATGACGCTGTTTTAATTTATATTGATCAGCAAGTTGAGAGTAGTTCTCTATCAGATTTAGCATCGGAGCTTGTAGTGATTTATGGAGAAAAAGATAAAATCAAGATTGATGCGGCGAGTCTTAGAAGTGTAGATAAAGTTAATCTTAAAAAGACTGAAGACCTGAAGGGTTTTACTATATTTTTAAACAAAGAGTAATCTATGGCAACAAGAATTCCTCCTAATAGTGAAGAAGCAGAAGCAGCTGTCCTCGGTGCTTTACTTATAGACCATGAAGCTATTAATGTTGCTTCCCAGCTGGTAAAGGTAAATTATTTTTATAATGCTAACAACAAGATGATTTTTGAAGCAATGCTAGCTCTCAATGAGGAAAGAAAGCCAATAGATATCCTGACTTTAACAAATTTACTCAAAAAAAAGAAAATTTATGATGTAGTAGGTGGGTCTGATTTTATTACATCCCTCGCTGATTCAGTACCAACTTCGGCTAATCTTGAGCACTATGCCCAAATTTTAAAAGAAGCGCATATTAGAAGAACTTTAATTAGTATCGGGGCTGAAATGACAGACATGGCTTTTCAGGAAGATAACGCTGCGGACGAGTTGTTGGATAAGATGGAGCAAAACATTTTTAGTGTTTCTCAAGAAAGCGTAAGGCAGGGGTTTTTGCATATTAAGGATGCTTTGGCTGCGAGTTTTGACAAGCTAGATGAGCTTCATAAAAATGATGCAAAATTTCGAGGTCTCGAAACAGGGTTTGTCGATCTAGATTTTTTACTATCAGGGCTTCAGGACTCAAACTTAATTGTGCTTGCTGCGCGTCCAGGAACGGGAAAAACTGCATTTGTTGTAAATGTAGCGCAATTCGTCTCAAGTGTTACAAAGCATCCCGTCGGTTTTTTTTCTCTTGAAATGAGTAAAGAAGAATTGGTTGACCGGCTTCTTATAAGTCAAGCTGATATTGACGCATGGAAGCTGAAGACTGGTAAGCTTTCAGAACAAGATTTTGAAAAATTAAGCGCTGCCATGGGAGAGCTCGCTGATGCGCCAATTTTTATTGATGATACTCCTGGAATATCAATTGCCGAAATTAGAACAAAAGCAAGGAGGCTTCAGCTTGAACACGGCTTGAAGCTGTTGATCGTTGATTATATGCAGCTTGTTAATCCAGGGCGTAGATTTGAGAATCGGGTTCAGGAAGTATCATACATATCTCAAAGTCTTAAAAATCTTGCTCGTGAACTGAAAGTCCCTGTTTTGGCTCTTTCCCAGCTTTCGCGTGCAGTAGAGCACAGGGGTGAGCGAAAACCGCAACTAGCCGATCTTCGAGAGAGTGGTGCCATAGAACAAGATGCGGATGTCGTGATGTTTCTTTATACACAGGAGGAGGAATTTACTCCTCAAAGGGTTGTTAAGGTAAATATTGCAAAACATAGAAACGGGCCAGTAGGTGAGAAAGAGCTTCTATTCCGTGGAGATAGAATTAGGTTTTATAATATTGAGCATCCCAAAAGTGATTCAACGGCAAATTAAGTTCTTCATATTTTTGTATAATATTCAATAAAGACTTTAAGTTTCGGTTTTATTGTAAAAAGAGGGCCGTTAGCACAGTGGTAATGCATCGCATTCGCATTGCGAAGACGGGGGTTCGATTCCCCCACGGTCCACAGGTTAGGGTCGATTTTCTGATTGCGAAAAGGAAGAGAATGAAGTGGGAGATTTTTTTTTGAGCTGCTTGTTGTTATGAAAAGAAAGCTTTTTCAACTTTCTTTTTTAAAGCATCAAGGGTAGAATTATTCTCAATTATTAAGTCTGCGAATTTTAGCGTTTTATTTATTTGCTGTGTGTGTTCATCATAATTTTCAAGCTCTTGATCGTCCAACGCTTTGAATTTATCAAACTCAATTTTTTCATTTCTTCTTCCTCTTTTAATCATAAAATCAAATCTTTTTTTCTGATTCGCGGTTATTCCCAGTATGTATATATCATATTTTTCTTTCAAAAAATTAACTTCTCCAGGATTTCTAATGCTGTCAATTACAATTGTGTCAGGATTATCAGCGCTAATTAACGAAGCTGTTTTTTTTGCCAAAACACTGCTGCCAAATTCTCTTCTTAGGCTATTGCCAAAAAGCTGAAGACTTTTTCTATTTATAGGAAGTGTATTTTTGGTAATTTCTTCACGAATCCTATCCGAAAGAGAGTAGTAGGAATATCCATGTTTTTGAAAAATAGCAGCAACCGTTCCTTTTCCGCTAGCGATGGGGCCAACGAGACCAATAATTTTTTTCACAAAATTTATTGTACTTTTTTGCTTGCCATTTATCAATAGGTGTATAATTTTGAATAAAATGATTCTAGCAACACTATGTTATCTCAAAAAAAATGGTAGAACATTGATGTTACATCGTGTTAAGAAAGAAAACGACATGCATCATGGAAAGTGGAATGGTCTTGGAGGTAAGCTTGAAATTGGCGAAACCACGCAGGAGTGTGTAGTGCGTGAAGTTTATGAAGAGTCAGGGTTTGTGATAAAAAATCCAAAAATGCACGGCATGATTCTTTTTCCAATGTTTGATGGAAAAAATGATTGGCACGTTTTTGTATTTAGTGCAAAAAGCTTTGTTGGAAGAATAAAAGAATCAAACGAAGGAAAACTTGCTTGGATTGATGATAAAAAACTGACAAGACTGAATCTCTGGGAGGGAGACAAAATATTTTTTAAATGGACGAAAAAAAATAAATTTTTCTCAGGCAAAATGATCTATAAAAAAGGAAAATTAAAAAATTATTCAGTTAATTTCTATTAGTGCCGAGAGTGGGACTCGAACCCACATGAAGTTTAAGCTTCACAGGTTTTTGAGACCTGCGTGTCTACCATTCCACCACCTCGGCAATTTACATAATTAGCCTTGTTTCCAATTGAATTAAGGAGTAATATATTATATACTTAAGCGTGTTGTATCTGCAACTTCAATAAGATTATGACAATTCAACAAATTTATCAGCTCGGAATAGATATGGCGATGAAAGCCGATCCTAGGGAAGATGTGGGCGTAAAAAAGTTTTTAAAGGAAAGGGCAAAGCAGTATAAAAAAATGCCCGAGAAGAAAAAACACTTTTTTGACCAAGAATCTTTAAAAAACCCATATTCAGACTCAAGAATTCTTTACGGAAAACCCTCTCTTGAAATAAAAAAGGTTATGGCAGGAATTGATGCCGATGCTTCAGAGATTTTACTTTGTGACCGTCTCAATCAAAAGGGCCAAAATATAGATTTAGTTATTACTCATCACCCATCAGGCCATGCACTTGCAAGTCTTCACGAAGTGATGGATGTTCAAATTGACATGTATAAAGATGCTGGCGTTCCTGTAAATGTAGCACACGCATTATTTGACGAAAGAAAAGAGCTTGTTAAAAGACGTTTTGGTCCTCTTAATCATACTCAAAGCGTTGATGCCGCAAGACTTCTTGATATTCCCTTTTTATCTCTGCATACTGTTTGGGACAATATTGGAAATAAATTTATGGAGGATTATTTGAATAAGAAAAAATTTGATACTGTCGGTGAGATCTTTGATTATATAAATGAAATTCCAGAATTTATTGAGTCAACAAGAGGCAAGGCGGGACCGTCAATTGTTTCGGGGAATGAAAATAGGAGAGCAGGAAAAGTGGTCGTTGGTTTTACGGGAGGAACAAATCCTTCAAAAGAACTTTATATAGAACTGGCAAAAGCAGGAGTGGGGACTCTTGTTGAAATGCACGTTCCTGAAGATGCAGTTCAAGAGCTTAGGAAATTTCATATCAACGTTATTGATACTGGACATATGGCTGCAGATTCAATAGGCGCAAATATATATCTTGACGCTCTTGAAAAAAAAGGCGTGGAAGTTATCCCCTGTTCTGGTCTGATTCGCATCAAGAGGAGCAAATAAATATGATTTCAGTCAATGATCTTCGTGCTGGAGTAACCTTTCAGGAAGGAAACGACATATATAAAGTGCTTTCTTTTGAGCATATTAAAATGGGTCGCGGGTCGGCAAATATTAAGGCCAAGACCATTAACCTTAGAAACGGATCAATTACAGAAAAAGGATATACAAATGGCGCTGTGGTTCAGGATATTGCTCTGCTTAAAAAAGAGGTCCAGTTTTTATATAAGGATTTAGAGAGTGCTTATTTTATGGATCCTGTAAGTTTTGAACAAATACAAATCCCTTTAAAAAAACTTTTTGGAAATGAGTATTTAAAAGAAGGCGAAAATGTTAATCTCCAGTTTTATGGAGACGAACCTTTAGACTTGATTTTACCACCTAAAGTAACGCTTGCAATCGCACAAACAGATCCAGGGGTCAAGGGGAACTCCGCTAGTAACGTTTATAAAGATGCCACTCTTGAAAATGGAGTTAAGATTCGCGTCCCACTTTTTATTAATATTGGGGATATAATTATTGTTGATACAAGAGACGGAAGCTATACCAAAAGAGCCTGAAATCCCTTTCAATGAAAAAAATATACAAAAAATTAGCATCTGCTGAATATGTAAAGCTGTTGTCTTATCCCCCGTATTTTTACTTTTCCTTATCAGTATTTTTTTCTCAAATAGCATTTAATATGCTAAGTGTGGTTTTGATTTTTTTGATTTTTCATCTTACTTCTTCAAATTTTGCGGTTTCAATTCTTCTTCTTTCAATACTAGTTCCGCAAATATTATTAAGTTTCATAGGAGGTGTTTTGGCAGATATTGCAAACAAAAAAATAATTCTAATTTTAGGAAATTTATTTCGTGCAATCCCATTACTTTTTCTTTTCTTTAATACTAATTCTCCAATATATATCTACTTGTTAGCTCTTTTGATTTCAATAATTACTCAGTTTTATGTTCCAGCTGAAGCACCCTTAATTCCCGAAATTGTTAAGAAAAAAGGTTTAATTGTCGCAAATTCCATTTTTAGCATAAGTTTTTTTGGGTCTATTTTGATTGGCTATGTTTTGGCGGGGCCTGTGATAAATCAGGTAGGAAGAAACGGGGTATTTCTTTTCTTGGCAGCGCTTTTTTTGCTTGCGTCATTTTTTGCACTTTTTATTCCCAGTAAAAAAAGTATCAAAGCAAATTCTGGAAAAACTCAGGTAGAAACTATCAAAAGATCGTTAAGGCATGAGTTAAACGAGTCGTATTCTATTTTAAAAAAAACAAATAATTTAGGAAGCTCTTTTTTTTTGTTGAGCTTTTCTCAAGTAATAATACTCGTTTTGGCGACGCTTGTCCCAGGATATGCCAAAAGCATATTGGAAGTTCCAGCAGAAGATTTATCGTTGATTTTATTCGGACCAGCGGCAGTTGGCATGATTGTATCGGCCCTTTTAATAGGTGGAGTATTTAGAAAAAAGAACAAAAGAAAACTTATGAATATTGGCGTTTTAATATCGGGAGTGGCTTTAGTGCTTCTCCCTTTTACTTCAAGAAACATTTTGCATGAATTAATTACATTTATTAATTTTTTATTGCCTGGGCCTTGGCAGATGGACGTATTTCACTTTGTATTAATTTTAGCTTTTATGGCGGGATTTGCGAATGCTTTAATCTTTGTTCCGAGCCAAGCTATTATACAAGAAATTGTTCCAGAGAATTTTAGATCAAAAATTTATGGGCTTCTTTTTACTTTAATCGGAGTTTTTTCCTTGTTGCCAATTATTATTGCGGGTGGAGTAGCAGACATTTTTGGTGTTGGAAGAGTATTAACTAGCATTGGAATTCTTATTATTTTTATCGGATTAATTCGGGAAAATCTGATTTCGAAATTTTTATATTTTACTTTTATTACAAAACGTCAATAGCTGAATGGAAATTTTAATTGCGCCAATATTTATATTAATAAGTTTTTTTATCCTTTTTAGTCTTTCAAGACATGATTTTGTTTTAATACGTCAAAATATATCATTAACTCAAATTTTTGACTTGGCGCTTGTCAGTATTTTTTTTGCATTCATTACTGGAAGATTACTCTTTGTTTTGAATAATTTTGATCTAGATCTTCTTCATTTTGTCAGATTTTTTTACTTTATTAAATTTCCAGGGACATCAACTCTAGGTTTTTTTATAGGAGGAATTCTATCAATTTTGTTTTTTTTAAAAAAAAGAAAATCAATAAAGCGGATTTTTGATATTTTTATTCTTTCTTTTCTTCCAATTTATTCATTCAATATTATTTTCAGAAATTATCCGTCAAATATCATAATAATTCCTGTTGTTTTATTTATTTTTTCATGGATAATATTTTTTATATTTCTTGATTTCCATAATAAGTATAAAATTAAGGATGGCAATATCTCTCTTCTTATATTTATTTTATTAGCACTAGATTCTTTTGTTCTTCAAATCTATTCACAAAATGCCTATAGAATCTTTTTAGGACTTTCTGTTTTACAAATCATAAGCATTATTGTTGTATTGGTGTCTATCGTTTTAATGATCTTAGAAAGAAAGTGGAAGCATGGATAATATAAATCAATCACCTAAAATAGTATTTGAAGATCCTTATATTGCCGTTATTGATAAACCCGCGGGAATGATTGTAAATAATGCCGATACGTCAAAAAAAATGTATACACTTCAAGATTGGGTTTTTGAAAATATCAAAATTGAAAAAACAGAGGACATGTCAGTTTTTAATGCAAGGAATGGGATAGTCCATAGATTAGATAAAGAAACATCAGGGTTAATAATAATTGCAAAAAACGAGCAGTCTTTCAAAAATCTTCAAGAACAATTTAAAAGTGGAAATGTGTCAAAGGTTTATATTGCTCTTGTTCATGGTAAAGTCGTGCCAAATGAGGGAGAAATAAATGTTCCGATCGGAAGATTGCCTTGGAACAGGATGCGATTTGGGGTTTTAGCAGAGGGCAGGGAATCAAAAACACTGTATAAGGTGATAGGAGATTTTAGCGCAACAAATGCAAAAATAAGTGGCAATGAAAAAGATGAAAATACATATTCCTTGGTTGAAGTCTATCCAAAAACTGGCAGAACGCATCAAATTAGAGTTCATTTTAAACATTTAGGATATCCAATAGTTTCTGATAGTTTGTATGTTGGAAGAAAAATTTCTAAAAAGGATCGTAAGATTTTGAGCCGCCATTTTCTTCATGCGAAAAAAATATTTTTTCAACATCCCAATACACAAAAAAAAGTTTCATTTGAATCAGAACTACCACCCGAACTTGTTGATTTTATGAGGCTTCTTGGCTAAACTAATTATTGTATGGGTTCACTTTTTCTGACAGAAATTATTTTTATTATTACAGCTGCTTTTTTAGGCGGGTTTTTAGCAAGAAGCGCAAAACTTCCCCCAATATTGGGCTATATTACAAGCGGTGTAATTTTTGGAATAATAGGAAAAAATTTTTTTGAAAGTTATTCTTCTTTGGAAGCATTATCTCAAATTGGAATATCTCTTTTGCTTTTTACTCTTGGATTTGAGATTTCGCTTGACGCTTTAAAAAAAATCAACAAAAAAATCGTTTTGATAGGAATCAGTCAGGTAGTCCTAACCTCAATTATTTTTATTCCCGTGTTTTCTTTATTAGGGCTTAGGTTAGAAGTGGCTTTTCTTTTTTCAATTTTACTATCTTTTTCATCGACTGCTATTGTAATAAAGCTTTTGCAAGAAAAAGGATTGTTGAATGATTTCCCAGGAGACAACGTATTTATTTTCCTTTTGATTCAAGATTTGTTGATAATTCCAATTATTTTTTTACTCCCTTTTCTGTTTTCAGCAGAATCCTTTTCAATAGGAGCAACAGTCCAGTTTCTAATTTTGGCAATTAAGCCATTGCTGATTTTTATTGCTATTCTTGTAGTGGGAAAATATTTTTTATCTCGGATTTTGAATATTCTTTTTCGATATCCAACACACGAGCTCACAATTCTAGCGACCATATTCACAGCAGCTGTTTCAATAGGTCTTTTTACCTCAGTTGGACTTCCTCAAAGTATTGCTGCATTTCTTGCAGGAGTTTTAATTTCAGAACAAGGGAAAAATCTTGCCCCTCTTGCTGAAATAAGACCATTTCGTGATATCTTTTTGGTCCTGTTCTTTGTTGTAACAGGAATGCTTGTTAACTTTAGTTATGTCTTGTCGAATTTTTGGTTAATATTAGGCCTTTCGATATTAATAGTTCTAGCCAAATTTTTGTTATCTTATTTACTATTGCGATTTTCAAAGTATACGCCTTCATCAAGCGTATTTATTGCTTCTTATTTAGCCAATATAGGAGAATTCTCAATCGTTATTGGTCAAATAGCTCTAACCGCCCATTTTATTAGAAGCGACGAATACAATCTTTTGCTTTCTATTTTTATAGTGTCGTTATTTTTTATTCCTTTCTGGCTTAAATATTTTAGAGTTTTTGCAATAAAGCTATCAGAATTCAAAATTTTAAAAGGCTTCCTGGGGGAAGAGTCATATCTTTATAAAGGTTTTTCAAAGAGTGACTTTGAAGGACATGTTGTAGTTTGTGGATACGGTAGAGTAGGAAGTGAAGTAGGTAATCTTTTGGAATTTGGAAAGATCCCTCACGTGGTAATTGATTTCAATAGAAAGGTTGTGAATGAATTGAGCGGCTTAAATAGATTTGCCATTTATGGTGATCCATCAGACGATGAAGTTTTGGCATCGTCATTTATAGATAGGGCTAAGGTGCTTGTTGTGACCGTTCCTGATGGTTTTTCTCAGAAGAGGATAATTAGTACAGCTCTTAAGATAAATCCAAATTTGATAGTTCTTTGTAGGTCTCACATTGAGGATGATAGATATGGACTGCTCAATATGGGAGTTAATACCATTGTTGTCCCAGAGCTTGAGGCGGGTCTTAGAATTGGATCTGAGGTTTTGGACATATTCGGATCGAGCGCGTCTGAAATGCACGATTTTGTTAAAAAGATTCGTCGTCAGCGTTTGCTTTAAATGTATTTGCTTTTTGATTTAATGCCCGACTTAAAAAGGCCATGTTTAAAAATAAAAATCAGTCAATTAACTATCTCAAAATCTTTTTATTAATTGTTTTTGTAGGAGCACTTCTTTCAATCTTTTTTAAAGTTTTTAGAATCATTGATCAACATAAGTTAAAAGGGGATTCATACAACATTCTCTATCTGTCAAATGATGCATATGCTATGCAATTTAATACTCGTGAAAAGGTAATGAATGTAGTTCTTATTAAAAATGCAGGTAATCAGTTGTCAAAAAACTCTAGAATAAAAAATAGCTTGATCTTAGGAATCCCATTTGATGGAATGATAGACTCAAAAGATAATTTGGACTTATTCTTTTCAAATAAAAAAATAATGAGCTTAATTTTGAGTGGGGGAGGTAATCTCAATAACTTGAACGAATTTGATATAGCAAAGATATATTTTGGTTATAAATTTTCGGGTTTAAAAAAAACTATAAAAACTATAAATGACATTGAAGATGAAGGCGCAATAGAGCAGTACGCTAGCGATTTTTTTATAAATAAAAATATATTTAATAACAAGTCTAGCCTTGAGGTTGTAAACTCTACGGGGGTTAATGGTCTTGGCTCGTTGGTCAGTCAGATGCTTAAAAATGAAGGGTATAATGTTGTGTCTGTAACTTCAAGAGCTGCTTCTTCAGGCGGTTCAAAAATAGTAAATCGAACAATAGATTCGGCGTATTTTAAAAAACTTGCCATATTTTTTAATCTGCCTGAACAAAAAGAAGAGGGTATAGCTGTTGCCGATATTACAATCATTCTTCAGAATGATTGGGTTAAAAATAATAAGATTATTGACTAGACGATGATAGGAAGCTTGGTTGGTTCTTGAATTTTGGAGAGCACTTTACTTCCTTGATAAAAATTGTTATAGATTTTTCATCAACATACTTTACGCATGCTTGATACTCATTGCCTCCTTTAATAAACTTGACCATTCGCATTCCTATGTTGTCAGGTAACATTCCTAAGAATTTTTTATTAAGGTTTTGCGCAAAAACTTTAGATCTTTTTATAGTTAGAACCACCATATCACCTGGCTGAACTTGAGATAAAGTTTGTCTATCTGCTACATTTTTAAGATCGACTGTTTTGGTTTTCCCAGATTCTTCGATAAAAAGATCTTGTAAATTCCCGTTTTGATTAGACGGTATGGAAGAGTTTTCGAGAGTTATATTTTTTGATAACGTATCGAGTCTTTTTAGATTCCTCAGCGCAATGGGATTGGTTTTATCAATTTTGATAACTTTGTTATAGACTGTTTTTGCTTTTCTAAACTTCTTGAGTTTCATTGAAGAGAATGCGAGCCTATTTAAAGTGTCTAAGTCGTTTGGAGAGTCTTTAATGAGTTGTGCGTTAATTTTATAAGCTTGTTCCCAATTATTTTCAAGTGCGTATTTTATAGAAAGATTTTTTAAAGATTGTGAGGTTGGCATTTTAATTTATTGAGTGATGAGTGAAGAATATTTTAGAGTAGAAAATTGTAAATGTCAAGACAATAGAGTTATAATACTCTCTATGTCAGGACATTCAAAATGGGCAACAATTAAGAGACAGAAGGGAATCACCGATGCCAAGAAAGGCCAGCTTTTTACAAAGCTCTCAAATGCAATTACTATTGCTGTAAAAAGTGGAGGTGGAGTAGGGGACCCGGATAAAAATTTCAAATTAAGACTAATTGTAGATAATGCAAAAGCTGTTAACATGCCAAAAGATAGCATTAACCGCGCTATAGAAAAGGCGGCAGGAGCTGGCGGAGGAGAGGTTGATGAGTTGGTATACGAAGGGTTTGCACCAGGTGGAGTAGCAATAATTGTTGAAACAGTAACAGACAATAAGCAAAGGACAGTGGCTGTTGTTAAAAGTATGTTTGATAAGTATGGTGGAAATCTCGGAGCAATGGGTTCTGTTTCATATTTATTTGTTAAAAAAGGTGAAATAATTGTTAGGAAGAATGATAAAGATTTTGAGCAGTTGCTATCTTTAGGGCTGGAAGCAGGAGCAGAAGACGTCGTTGATGATCAAGAAGTCGCTTTTTTTTACACAGACGTTATAAAGATGCAAAAAGTAAAACAATTTCTTGAAGAGGCAAATATTTCAATTGAAAGCGCAGAGATTGGATATTTTCCTATACTAGGCATAACAGTTGATGAGCAGACTAATACTCGTGTAGATAATTTAGTCGAAAAACTGACAGAATTAGATGATGTACAGAGAGTGTATACAAACTTGGCTTGAGTTTTTGTTATACTCATAATGAATAAATTTAGAAATTGATGAATAATTCTCCGAGAATATTTTTAGGGATAGATCCAGGCACTGGTAGAACAGGGTGGGGTGTTGTTAAAAAAAAATATACAGATGGTAAGGTTGAGATTGAATACGTTGCTCATGGATGTATTGTTACAACACAAGACGATGTAATGCCCAAAAGACTACATAACCTTCATAAAGAGCTTGAAAAAATTATAAAAGAATTCAACCCTGAGTGTTTGATTGTTGAGCAGTTATTTTTTGGCAGAAACACTAAAACCGCGATCTCGGTTGGACAGGCTAGAGGGGTCATTATGATGTCAGCTGGAAAAAGAGATCTTCCCCTTTTTGAGTATACTAGTATTTCAGTGAAGTATTCATTGTCAGGTAACGGTAGGCTTGATAAAAAAGATATTCAAAAAATAGTTAAAAGTATACTTGGGAAAAATAAAGCAACTCTTTCTTTTAATACCAAGGATAGTGGATTTGATGATTCAGCAGATGCTCTTGCTATTGCAATTCATCATTCTTTTAAAATGCATGGATTTGTATCCCCAGCTTTTGTTCAGAAAGAACCTAAGAAAAAAGTGAAAAAGAGTAGAGTGAAGAAAAACTAATAGTCTATGAAGCTTCTAAGTTTTAAAATTCCGATCATTTTTAAGTTTAAAGAGATTTTAAATTTTAAAATGACAAAAGCTTTTGATTTTAAAAATGCGAAGATTCTTAATCTAAACAAAAGAGGGAAATTTGTTATTTCAGTATTAGTATTGTCTTCAGGGGTTTTTGTTTCCGAATTTTTCTCAGGGGGTAGTAGTCTTATTATTTTCTCTTTACTTTTAGCAACACTTACGGATATTTTGCTCTTTTTCATATTGAAAGAGGATATTAAGAAAACATTTTTTCTTCCCATTCTGGTTTTACCTTTTATCTATACGCTTGCATTTAGCCTATTTTATTCTGTTATTCCAGTAAGACTTCTGACAAGATTTCTTTTAACAGGGCTTTATGGCTTCGGTCTTTATTCGCTTTTTTTAACACAAAATATCTTTGCTGTATCAAGCATAAGGACTATTAATTTACTTAGAAGTGCAAGAATTGTATCATTTGTTTTAACAATTGTTGTACTTTTTCTTATCATTAATGTCAGTTTTGCACTTAGACCTCCGTTTTATGTTCTTTCAATGCTTGTTTTTGGATGGTCATTTCTTCTTAATTTTCAATCGATCTGGGCATATAGTTTAGACAAGAGTTTTATATACGAAACTTTTTTATCATCAATTCTTATATCTTTTTCTTTAAGCGAGCTGTCTCTGGTTTTAAGTATTTGGCCGGTTGATGCATCTATTTTCTCGATTTTTCTAACAGGCATATTTTATGCCTACTCAGGGCTGTCTCATGCATGGTTTGAGAGAAGGCTCTTTAAGGGTGTTCTTTGGGAATATGTTTGGGTGGGTTTTTTAGCAATATTAATTCTTTTTATATTCTCCAATTGGGGTATCTAAACGATTTTAATTGCAAAGATGTTTGAGGAGTAGAGGAGTAGCCACAAATATTTTTCTCTTACGCTCAAAAGTGATATAGTTTGATACAACCAAAAGATATCCTATAATAAATATGTTATTGTGGATAAGTATCTAGAAAAAGTGTTTCACGAAGCAGAGGAGTGACTTTTCACGCTTTGCTCACAATGCCCCTTCATTATTTGGGTCCTTTTCTACTGATGAGCAATTGTAGCCCAATTAGAATGCGCAAAAGTACGAAAAAAAATCGAACATACTTTTTAGAGTATTCTCCCCCGAGTAGTGTGTTCTATTTAAAGTAAGTGACTATGTGATCAATAATATATGGTTTTGAGGCTAAAAGTGATACTTTAGCTTGATTTAATAGGCTAAATCTGATCGAAATAAACATGCTGTCATGCAGAGCAATAGATTGCTAAGTTTCTAGCAAATGTTATAAATACGGCGTTATGCAAAGACCCCACTTTTCCCCGCCAAGAAGTAGTACGTGAATAAATAGATATACTCCGTTTGTACAAATGATAGGTGTTTGTGAGGATAAGGATATTCTGCTCTATGAGGCCGGTGGAATAGGTATATGTCTTATGTCGCACAATAATACTTTTACGACATGATGGAGGGACTTGAGAGTGAGGCTGATTTTGGTCTGTTGTGCGTTTTTTGGTAATTATTTTCTATTTGTCTTCTGTCTCCGTCTGTATATTTATTATCCCCTTTTCATCTTGCTGGGGAAATATTACACACTACTCTACTATGGGATGTAATGTTATTTTTCTTTAATTTTTATTTTTTTCATCCGTTTAATAACAATTTTAGTAAAGCTATGACAAAGAGACATACACATACTGCTCCCAGTATATAAAAGTGTCTAGAAACGCATCCTGAGAGGGCTTGAGTATGAATTAGCTTTGGTATATGAGGCTGTGTTTGTATCTAGTCAACATAAGGATGGGGCTTGTTTTTTCATTTGGCTTTTATCGAAATAGAAAGTTTTTCTTTGCGGACATCTATTTTTTCAAATAATTACTAATTGTAAAAAATTTAAAGATGATAATTCGATGATTTGACATTTTCATTTCTATGTCGCAAAATAAAGATACAGTCTATGTCGCAAAATATGAGAGAAAATAACTTAGAAAAATTAATCCAGCAATTTCTTGAATATCTTGAAATTGAAAAAAACTCTTCAAAGCTCACCATTAGAAATTACAGACTGTACTTAAAGAGGTTTCTAATTTGGCTTGAGACTAACCATCCCGGTAAAGGAACAAAGGATTTGAGCGTTGATATTATAAGAAGCTATAGGCTCTATTTGTCAAATTACGCCGATGAAAAAGGTCTAAGCCTAATGCGCGTTACTCAAAGCTATTACATAATTGCCCTTCGTTCTTTTTTGCGGTTTTTAGTAAGAAACGATTACGATACATTAAGTCCTGAAAAAATTGATTTGCCAAAAGGTGAGAGTAAATCATTAAAATTTCTTGAAAAAGGCCACCTAGACGAACTTTTCAATACAATTGAGACAGACAAGGAGGCAGGACTTCGTGATAGGGCAATTCTTGAGATGCTTTTTTCAACTGGCCTTCGAGTATCTGAGCTGACAAAGTTAAATCGCGATAATATAAATTTTGACACACGTGAATTTGGAGTAATTGGAAAAGGTGGCCGAGCTAGAGTTGTTTTTATGTCAGATCAAGCTTGTTTTTGGCTATCGAAATATTTTGAGGCTAGAAAAGATAATTTTAAACCCATTTTTATTAGATATTCAAAAGAAGTATTGACTGAAAATAATGGTGAGAAGATGAGGTTGACGTCAAGAAGCGTTGAGAGAATAATTGAGAAGTATGTTAAGCAAGCAAGGCTTCCGATAAAGGCTACTCCTCATACTCTGCGCCATTCTTTTGCTACTGATTTACTCTCAAACGGAGCTGACTTACGAAGCGTTCAGGAAATGTTAGGACATAAAAATATATCTACCACGCAAATATATACACACGTTACCAATCCTCAATTGAAAGAAGTACACAAAAAATTCCATCAGGGGAACCGAAGGTAGATATATTTTTTCTTTCTCTCATTCTATTCGTTCCAGATAAAAATATTTCAACTACTCAAATATATACGCATGTGACTAATCCGCAGCTCAAGGAGGTTCACAAAAAGTTTCATCAAGGAAACAAAAGATAATAGAAATTTCTTTCTTCTGCTCCGCTCTCGATAAACAGTGGGAAGTCGCGGTTTGGAGATATAGTAAAAAGCAAATATAAACTATAGGATAACTACTAATTCGTTTAAGTTTTTGAGTGCGGTCTTATAGTTTTCTGTTTTCCGAGGACTAGGATTAGCAAAGCCATTCGTATATACATTCCATTTCTTGTTTGCTTGAAATATACAGCTCGCGGGTCAGAATCTACTTCTTTTGAAATCTCATTCACGCGCGGCAAGGGATGCATTAAAATCATATTTTTATTGGCGTGTTTTTTGAGCATTTGCGCAGTCACTATGAAGCTGTTTTTAATTTTTTCGTAGTTTTTAAGTTCTTTTGGTGAAAATCTCTCTTTTTGTATTCTGGTCCAGTACCACACATGAGCGTCTTTTGGAATTTCGTCTTCTGTTGTAATTGTGTGGATTTTAAGCCCCTTATTTTCAAATTGTTTAATTTCATCTTCTGGAAGTCTTAAGTTTTTTGTTGATAGCAAGTACACTTCGTTACCTTGATAAAGAGCAAGACCGTCTAGTAAAGAATGCACAGTCCGTCCATTTTTAATATCTCCTACAAGCAATATCTTCAGATTTGATAGTTTTCCAAACTTTTCATAAATCGTATACATGTCAAGAAGTGCTTGTGTCGGGTGTTCTCCTATGCCGTCTCCTGCATTAATAATTGGTACGGTTGTTGCAGCAGTTGCCGCGTCCTGTGCTGCTTTTGTTTGTGGGTGTCTTAAGACGATTAAATCACAATATCCTTCCTCTGTTTTTATAGTGTCATATAAATCTTCTCCTTTAATAGCAGATGAGAATTGTGCTGGGTTTGGTGATCCAATAACACTTCCTCCAAGCTGCTTTATTGCTGCTTCAAAAGAGTCATGGGTTCGAGTTGAAGGCTCATAAAATAAAAGACTTATAATTTTTCCTGCAAGAATTTTCGATGAGCTTGCTTTCATTGCTATGTTGCGCATTTTAGGTACGGTTTCAAACAATATT
>Ga0210057_1000682_pt1 | contig 55255 bp, 46 predicted proteins | sample CryGeyCG2114_010_2_FD_183968 | JGI IMG/M metagenome (GOLD analysis project Ga0210057, IMG submission 183968) | Groundwater microbial communities from aquifer - Crystal Geyser CG10_big_fil_rev_8/21/14_0.10 (SPAdes) (version 2) | ecosystem: Environmental > Aquatic > Deep subsurface > Groundwater ...
AATTTTGCATAGTGTTTGCCTTCCGATTGGAGGAGAGAGTGTGACAAATGATATTGCTATAGGACTTCGAACGTCAGTTGATACTGCAGAGAAGATTAAAATAGAGTTTGGGTCTGTTCTTCCAGAAGAGATTCCAGAGAGAGAAATGATAGACCTTTCTACTGTAAGCAAGATTGATACTCAGACAGTAAGTAAGCGTTACATGGCAGAAATCATGCAAGCTCGTTACTTCGAGATTTTCTCTCTGGTTAATGAGGAGTTGAAGCGTATTGGTCGAGCAGGAATGCTTCCTGCTGGTGGACTCCTTACTGGTGCTGCTGTCAAAGCATCTGGTGTTCTCGATCTTGCACGAGATATTCTCGGGCTTCCTGTGCAAATGGGATTCCCAGTCGATATCGGAGGAGTTGTTGAAAAAGTCGATGATCCTGCTTATGCAACTGCCCTTGGCACACTTGTGTGGGGTATGCGTGAAGGTGATAGCGCTCAGCGTAGTGCTGGTGGCGTTCATATGAAGCGCGCAGTTTTACAAGCAAGTTCATGGTTTAAAAGTTTACTTCCTTAGGGCGTCTTTCCCTCATTTTGTCTTTCCCCCTTTATCATGTCAGATACACTTCGTTCACTTTTTAACGGCTCAAAGCCACAAGATAGTGGTAACACATCATCAAGCTCTCACTCTCAAGAGGTTCACCCAGATGTTTCGCCTGGTGCGGATATCCGTGTTATTGGAGCAGGAGGAGGAGGGAGCAATGCTATCAAACGTATGATTGATGCCGGTATCCAAGGTGTCGATTTTATTGCAGTTAATACAGATGTTCAGGCGTTGTACCACAACCCAGCAGCAAAGAAGCTGACAATTGGACGTGGTGTTACACGTGGCCTTGGTGCAGGTGCAAACCCAGATATTGGAAAGAAGTCTGCAGAAGAAAGTATGGAGGAGATTAAGAAAGCAATCGATGGTGCAGATATGGTCTTTATTACAGCAGGTCTTGGAGGTGGAACGGGAAGCGGGAGCGCTCCTGTTATCGCAGATGTTGCCCGTAGTATGGGAATTCTTACCGTTGGTGTTGTTACAAAGCCATTTAGCTTTGAAGGACTAAAGCGTAAGAAGCTTGCCGATGAGGCGCTTGAAAACTTGCGTGGAAAAGTGGATACGTTGATCACTATTCCGAATGACAAGATCTTATCTCTTATTGATAAGACAACACCTCTGACAGAGGCATTCCAAGTTGTGGATGAAGTGTTGCAGCATGCAATTGAGGGAATTTCAAACTTGATTCTCGTTCATGGACTTGTAAACGTGGACTTCGCTGACGTGAAATCCATCATGCAAGATGCTGGTACTGCGTTAATGGGTATTGGTTACGGAACAGGAGATAGCCGTGCCGCAGAAGCTGCTCGTGCTGCTATCGATAGCCCACTTCTCGAACTTTCTATTTCTGGTGCGAAGGGAATTCTCTTCAATATTACTGGTGGAAATGATCTTAGTATGTACGAAGTTGATGAGGCTGCTCGTATCATTACTGAAGCTGCAGATCCAGATGCAAACATTATTTTCGGTGCTGTTATTGATGAAAGTTCTACAGGAGAAGTAAAGTGTACTGTTGTTGCTACTGGTTTTGATGAAGTAGAAACCCCTGCATACCCAAGAATGAATATTGGTACAGGTGAAAGCCTAACAAAGAAGACATTTGGTATGCCATCATCAGAGTCTCATAGGCATGATGCTCCACGTGAGGAGTACAACCAAAATCCATCTCGTCAGCACTCTCCGTCACTCATGGAGGCAAAGTCTACAAAAGTAGATCTTGATGAGAGCGAGCTAGAGGTTCCAGCATTCATGAGAAAGCCAATCTCTAAATAACACGATATCGAAACAAAAAAGAGCATCCGGTGGGGGTGCTCTTTTTTTAATTCGTATGATGTCCTGTGCTTCCAAATCCTCCACGACTTTCTACCCTGTGGTCTTCTACTTCTTCCCACTCTGCTTGTTCTACTTTGACAAAAATACCCTGCGCAATGCGCTCGCCCCGTTCTACAATTATTGGTTTTTCAGAAATACTTTGTACTTGAACGAGTATTTCGTCATCTGGTCCGCAGTAGTCTTGGTCTATTACTCCAATACTATGAGGGCATACAAGAGCCTTCTTGCGGGGCAGGGAAGACCGTGGGACGATAAGGAGGGCATAACCCTTCGGTACCTCTACAACGACGTTACCAGGCACAAGGGCGATCTGCCCTGGCTCAATAGTTGTCGTTTCACGGGTGACAAAATCAAACCCTACTGCACCCTCTGTTTCATGGCGTGGTAGGACCAGTGTTTTATCGACACGTCGAATACGAATCTTCATACTAAGAGGATGCTATAAATATGATGGAAATGCAATGGCTACACTGCGTACCCGCTGGTATCTTTTACTACTTCACTAATAACTTTGTGTGCAGTTGTTGTCATATTACCAGTTGCCTTCAGGTCATTTGCGATATGCATAATCTCTTGGGCAGACATCGGCTTTGTTGGATCTTTGAGCACCTGGCGAACAATCATCGCAGAGAGAGATCCGCTCTTATCCTTTGTATTAAGCTTTAGAATTGTCGGCATCGTGATGAGCCCAGCTCTAAATAACCCAAGCATGAGCGGGGTTCCATTTTGGAATGAGGTATTACCAAGTTTTACGGCAGATCGGTCATCGTTCGCATTTGTGAGCAGCCAGTTATCCATACGCTTCTTTGTTGCGTTTACGAAATTTCGAAGCTCAGAACTATTTTCTCCAAAAGTTTTACTAAGGTTATCTACTCTCCCAGTGAGTTGTCCTAGGAAGTATTGTGCCTTTACTGGTTCGTTAAATTCTCCAGTAGATTGGAGTCCGAGAATTCCTCGGAACGCTTCTGTTCCAAGCAGAACCATCTCAGATCCTCGGTTATCGATACTAAAGAAGTCATCATCAGTATCTTTTGGACTAATACTCGTTTGGATGTTTCCCATTGTTTTTCTGTATTCCTTGTAGCGATCATCAAAAATAGAGAATTTTTGCCCTTTATACAGTACGGTTTGACTTGCCAATATTCTTGCAACGAGGCGATCCAGCTCTTGTGTGTTTTTTGGCATATTTGAGCCAAGCTTAGAGCGCAGATCTTCCTCGATAAGTCCGATTATTGTTCCAAGTTGACCTGATGTGCTTATTTCGCCACCTTTTTTTTGCCATTCTGCAATTTTGTCTCTGTCGATTTTTAGCCATGTTGATGTCCAAACTGGACTTGAGATTCCAATGTTTCCAAGGTCATCGAGGAGGTCTTTTGGAAAGTACTTTCTTGCATTTTGGTCATCACGTAGATATCGGAAGATTGTTGCTGTAATCCATGTTGACGTCTCTCCCTGTTTCCCTTTTTCCATTCCTCGCTTAAGAATTCCATATGCAGCCCAGTAATTTCCACGGGATAGTTCATCATGTAGCACTCGAATAAGTGGTGGAATATTTTCAGCAGTCGATACACGATCATATCCACGAGTTTTTTCTTTGTCCTGACCAGAACCATTCTTATTATCAATTTCACGCAAATATTCTTTTTGGTTTGCTTCTTCCCATGTATCTGGTAAGAAATTGGTAATTTTTATACCAAAAGCTGTTCCATTAATTGCATCTAAATCGTAGAGCCATGAATGGTCTGCAGCATATTCAAGCAATGCACGGAAGTGGTTTGGGTTAGCATTTTTTGTTTTGTGGATCATTTCGAGTACTTGTTCGAATGATGGTTTTTTCGCTTCAAGTCCTTGTTTATGCTCATCTCGTACACTGTCATTTGCACTTTCTGTTTGCCTGTTTAGCACTGTCGCTGTTTGTTTTCCGAGGGGAATCCATGAGAAGCTTGCGCCAAGCCCTTGTGCGAATCGAGCTTCTTTTAATTGAGTCCATTCTGCGTAACTCTTTTTGTATGCTTCAATGAATTTTTTTGTTCCATTGATCATATCATTAATGCTCATGCTATTTGCCCAGAATGATGACCAAGACATTCCTGGCTGCTGGTCATGTTCTTTTGATCCCTCTAGACCATTTGTGTATGTCTCTACAGCCTTTACGCTATTATCAATGGTTTTTAATTGTTCTTTTACAAAGGATTCAATGTTTTTAAAATCTTCCCCATTAAGTACTTTTTCTATGATGTCATCTCTTTCCATTTTTCTTTCAAGATCAGATATGGGCTTATCGTTAATTGCTGATAAATCAGCAGTGATACTTTTTGCATCAAAACCACTAATACTATCATCACTTTTTCCAGTTGCCTTTACATACCTTTTTTCGAACTGTTCTGGGGTGATTGCTCCTAGTTGAAATTGTATTACTGCTGTTGTCATTTCTTCGTAATTGTTTAAGTTATTTATTCCCATTTCAACGACAAGCATCGTCTTTTCAAAATCAGCCAAGTGTGTCTTTTTCTCAGTTCCTGATGTTCGTGCTCTAATGAGTTCTCGGATACCACTTTGCTGATGAATAAGGTCACGAAGTTTAGATTTCTTTTCTTGAATTTCATTTGCCAACCCTTCAAAATCTGTTGATTCTTTTTCCGTAGACTCTGCTTCTTCGGGGCTATTCATCGCACCATCTACCGCGCTGCGTGTCGCGTCGATTGTTTCATCGACACCTTCATTTTCAGCTGAAGTTTCAGGAGTTCCATCTGGGTTAAGCCCTGCACCTGCAAATGTTTCGTTTGTAGCGAGAGGATCTTCTTCAGGTTCTGCATTATTTGCATTCCCGGCAAAGCACAGCAAACGACGCTCTCGGATGTCCGAGGCTCGCTTTTTTGCAAAGTGCCGATGCCAATTGATAGGCAACATCTAGAGTTTACAGATGCGAATAATAGTGTCAAGTATCCTTTCCTTTCGATTATGTAATTCTGGTGTCAAAAGGGTGATTGTGTCGTGAATTTTGTATGGATCATTTTCTCCAATTTGAATTTTTGTTTCATATCCGTTCTTTTTTTCAATATGAAGTTCGTAGTATCCTTTTCCTTTAAGGATCCAGTAACCATCACATGCAGCCCACGCTACGAAATTTTCTTCTAGTGCGTATCCTTTTTTCCAAATACGCATATGTTTTTCTGTAGGTTCTTCTTCGTGTACGTAAAGATACAGTCCTGTCATAATGACTAACACAAGCGTAAAAGTCCACGCTGCTGTGTAGACACTGTATGTAAGAAATCCAACAATACATAGTGTCGCGATGATGTACCACAATCGTGTTCGTTCGTGATGCAGATGTTGTGGTGCTGTCCATTCGAGAATTGGTTCTTCAGTTGGGATGTGTGTGTTCATAGGATTTTTGTGTAATCGTTTAATTATAGCGGAAAACACTGTTTTACGACATCCCAGAGGACTTGCGCAATATATATTTTGATTCATAATACTACACAATTCTTCCTGTTGTTTTACTCCGATATTTGGTACTCTTTGTCCACTTTGGGGGCAATTAGCTCAGTTGGTTAGAGCGTTGCATTGACATTGCAGAGGTCACTGGTTCGAATCCAGTATTGCCCACCATCTATCAATTTGCTCGATAATCTATATGTTCTCCTTTTCCATGGAACGTCTTTTTTGTTTTAAGCCCTTTATTATTCATGATTAGTGCAGAGTTCCATTTCTTGAACTCTATTTTTATAATTGGATCATTTTATGATAGGTGCATGTTCAAAACTGTTTTCAATGTACTGTTTCCTCACTCACCAGCTCACTCACTGTTTGGACTGCATGTAACACAAGAGGAAATACGTTCTATTCATACCTATGCGCATAAAGATATTGGGATAGACGGCTTACCATATGAGATCATATCTGCAGTTGCTTATAGGCATGCGCCCCTATTACAACGAGCAATGTTTACGATTAAGTATCGACGAGATCCTTATTTGATTGGTGATATGGCGTCACTACTTTTTGATGTTATCAAAGAAGAGCTCCGACCGGGGATGGTACTTTGTCCAGTACCTCTTCATTGGAAACGCTTTCTCGATCGTGGATTTAACCAATCTGTATACATTGCTGAGCATCTGTCAGAAAAAACAAAGCTTCCGATGAGCCACTTGCTCCGTCGAAAAAGAGACACTGGACATCAAGCGTGGCGGTCAAGAGAGGAGAGACTTCATGCGATGCATGATGCATTTATTTTGAAAAAAATTCAAAATGTTCCACGTCATGTTGTTCTTATTGATGACATAACAACGACAGGTTCGACTCTTCATGAGTGTGCAAAGGTGTTAAATAATGCAGGCATTGAGCGCATAGATGCATGGGTAATTGCTCACGGGTAAATGCGCAGTATGCTACACGTTTGTGTGTTCCAAAATTTTTGTGAATGAACGCAACCCCAAGTAGTGTGGAAAACTTTTAAGTTTTCCACTGAGCGGGTACTATCGGACTCCGTCTAGTTTTTATTTTTGAAATTTACTTATGACAGTTCTCGTTTCCACCCTAGCATTTGTTCTACTTCTCTCGTTACTTATCCTCATTCATGAGTGGGGACATTTTGCCGCTGCACGAAAGTTTGGTGTTGTGGTTGAAGAGTTTGGTTTTGGCTTACCACCAAAAATGAAAAAAATTTTCAAGCAAGGTGGTACTGTATTTACAATAAACTGGATTCCTTTTGGTGGTTTTGTACGGCTAAAAGGTGAGAATGCATTAACAGAGAAAGATCGAAGAGCTAAAGGTAGTTTTGGTGCTGCTCCTATCCATGGAAGAGTTACTATCCTTCTTGCAGGAGTATTTATGAATCTTATGTTAGCACTTACAATTTTAACAGTTGGGTTTTCTGCAGCTGGTTGGATTCCGACATATTTATCGTATGATGAAATGAGGGTTGCAGGTGAAGCAGGTGAAATCAACGTCGACTTTAGTGTGTTAATTGACAGTGTTGTTGGTGGGAGTAATGCAGCAATTAGTGGCATTCCAGCAAAGAGCATTGTGCGAACAATTAATGGTGAAACAATTACATTTCCTGATGACATTCATTCCATTCAAGAAGGTAAGTCCCACGTAACGTATGTTGTTTCTCGTATTGAGGATGGAAAGGTTTTAGAAGATACAGAGAGGTATTCTGTTCAGCTAACAAATGGAAAGGCAGGTGTTGTCATCATTCCTTTTCCACAAAATCTTTCTGCTCCACATAGAGGGCCTGTACAATCGTTAATGCTTGCTCTTCGTGAAGCAAGAGTGATGACATCACAAACTGTTATAGGAATTGGGAAGTTGTTTGCATCACTTGCAAGTACAGGAAAGGTTCCAGAGGGAATCTCTGGTATTATCGGTATTGCTCAGCTCACACATGGTGCAGTGCAAGAGGGGCTTACGAATTACTTGAGGCTTGTTGCGCTTCTTAGTCTTAGTTTGGCGGTGCTTAATGTTCTCCCATTCCCAGCACTTGATGGAGGACGACTTCTTTTTGTCGTCGCAGAGTGGATTACTCGTCGCCCAGTGAATAGAACGTTTGAAATGACAACGAATGCTGTTGGTTTTGTTGTTCTTATCTTGCTTATCCTTGTGATTACCTTTAATGACATCATCAATCTCTTCTAGTCCTACACCTATAGGAAATCGGCAGGAGGAAGATCTTCAATTGTGGATCGATACTCTTAAAAAGTTGGAATCAAAATTGCAACGGAGCGAATTTATTACGTGGTTCCGAGATACTGCTGTTCTCTCGAGAGAAGAGGGAAAGATTGTTATTGGACTTCCATTGCCAATGGTTATGAACTGGCATCTAGAGCGTTATCAGGTACTTACGCTAGAGGCTATACAAGAATCGGATCCTTCTATTACGCAGGTTGTATATACAGTAGACGGAAGCTTAAAAGACAATCATGAGCGCACTGTTGATATTCTTGCGCATTTTCCAGAATCAAAGAAGCGAAAGCTCCCTGGTAAACAGGAAGTGAAAATGGCTGAAGGTATTGTGAGTAAAATTCTGAACCCTCGATACATGCTTGAAAACTTTATTGTTGGTTCAAACAATAGGCTTGCTCAAGCTGCATGTAGCGCAGTTGCAACTGCACCTGGTGGAAAATATAACCCACTCTTTTTATACGGAGGGGTTGGTCTTGGAAAGACGCACTTATTGCAGGGAACAGGAAACGCAATACTCCAAAAAAACCCTCGTGCGACAGTCGTGTATACAACATCTGAGGACTTTACGAACCAAGTTGTGGAGGCAATTCGCATGCAGAAAATGGATCAACTACGAAAGCGTTACCGCCAAGTTGATGTGTTAATCATCGATGATATTCAGTTCCTTGCGAACAAAGAACGGACACAGGAAGAGTTCTTCCACACATTCAACTCACTGTATGAAGCAGGGAAGCAAATCATCATTTCATCAGACCGTCCACCGGATGAATTGCAGTTGGAAGACAGGCTTGTCTCTCGTTTTGAACGAGGAATGATTGCAGATGTATCCGTTCCAGATTACGAAACGCGTTTGGCTATCCTTCAAGAGAAATCAAAAGAGTATGAACTCTTCATAGATATGCAGGTACTTCAGTTTATTGCAGAGCACACTACGAAAAATGTTCGTGAGCTCGAAGGTATTTTGATGCAAGCGGTTGCTCAGTACGAACTCGAGCAGCGAATGCCAACAATCAAAAGCATTGCAGACATTATGGGTAAGCTTAATAAGGATCCACATATAAGAGAGGAAGACATAGGCTTCGAAATGAAGGAGCAAAAACGTGCAACATTCCAAGATGTTATGGAGTCTGTGAGCAGGTATTATAGTGTTTCTATTGATGATCTCATCGGGAAATCCCGCGTTCGAGAGGTATTGATACCACGTCAGGTTGCTATGTTTATCGGGAAGAAATTCCTGAATATTAGCTTTGTACGGTTGGGTGAATCCTTCGGAAATCGTGATCACACAACGGTTATGAATGCTGTCGGAAAGATAGATAAGAGCCTCAATAGCGATTCTAACGTTTTGCGTGAAATCCACGCACTGACATCTGAGTTGGGTCTAAGATAATACACACTTTGCTTCACTGCTTCGATGCAGCACGCTACACTTGGCTCGATGGCTTCTGCTTCTGAACCACAGGTTGATGATTTATATACGTTGCGACACAGCTTAGCGCACGTTCTTGCACAGTCTGTTTTAAAGCTCTGGCCAGATACACAGATCACGATTGGGCCACCAATTGATACAGGATGTTACTACGATTTTCTTTTCAAACAGCCAATTTCAGATACAGATTTTAAGCAAATCGAAAAAGAGATGCGTGGCATTATTAATAAAGGGCAAACATTCGAGGTTGAAGTATTATCAACTGCGGATGCAATAGCGTATTGGAAGGAGCGAAATCAAAAATTCAAAGTAGAACTCATTGAAGATCTTGCAAAAAAAGGTGAGACAGAAGTAACGCACTATAAAAACCTCGATGCAAACGGGAATGAAATGTTTGTGGATTTATGTAAAGGCGGACATGTTGAGAACCTCAAAGAGCTTCCAGCAGATGGTTTCAAAATTATGTCACTTGCTGGTGCATACTGGAGAGGGGATGAAACGCGTGACCAGCTTACTCGTTTGTACATCGCAGCATTTCCCACAAAGGATGAACTCAAAGCACATTTGCAAATGCTTGAAGAAGCGAAGAAGCGAGATCATCGAAAGCTTGGTTCTGAAATGGATCTTTTTACCTTTAGTGAACTTGTCGGTCCTGGGCTTCCTCTGTGGACTCCGCGAGGAACATTACTTCGGAACCTTCTTGATGGATATGTTTGGGAGCTTCGTGAGGCTCGTGGATATAGTCGCGTAACGATTCCACACATTACAAAGAAGGAGCTTTATGAAACAAGTGGACACTGGCAGAAGTTTTCAGATCAGCTGTTTCATATTACAACTCGTGAAGGGCATGAGTTTGCAATGAAGCCAATGAACTGTCCACACCACACACAGATCTACGCGAGCTCGCAGCGCAGCTATAAGGATCTTCCACAGCGTTACGCAGAAACAACAACCTGTTACCGAGATGAGCAGTCTGGAGAGCTTCATGGGCTCTCACGTGTTCGTGCATTCTCTCAGGATGATGCACATGTTTTCTGTCGAATGAATCAGGTAAAAGAAGAGTTCTTAAAAATTTGGGATATTGTCGATACATTCTATGCAACAGTAGGCTTTGGCGAACTCGATGTTCGTTTATCTCTTCATGATCCTGATAATTTTGATAAATACCTTGGAACTCCAGAGTTATGGAAAAAGGCAGAAGATGCTATTCGAGAGCTTGCTACTGAGCGTGGATCAAAGTTTATTGAAGAACCAGGTGAGGCAGCATTCTACGGACCAAAGGTAGACTTCATGACAAAAGATTCCATTGGACGTGAGTGGCAGGTTGCAACTATCCAGCTCGACATTAATATGCCTGAAAATTTTGATCTTACCTGTATTAATGAACAAGGAGAAAAAGAGCGCATTGTGATGGTTCATGCTGCAATTATGGGTTCACTTGAAAGATTCTTCTCCATCTACCTAGAGCATGTTGCTGGAGTTTTCCCTTTGTGGCTTTCACCAGTACAGGCATACATTCTTCCTGTTGCAGATGTTCACGAGGAGTATGCTGCAGAGGTAGCGTTTTCGCTTAAAGAGAAGGGGATTCGTTCTCAGATTCTCGACAGTTCAGATTCACTTGGAAAACGTGTTCGTGAAGGTGAGAAGAAAAAAGTGCCATACTTATTGGTTCTTGGTGATAAGGAAAAGGATAGTAAAGGGGTTACAGTTCGCAACTTTAAGACAAAGGAGCAGGTTGAAGTAAGTCTGACTGACTTTATAGAAAAGACTGTTTCAGATATTAAGACTAGAAAGTTAGAGCCATCTATTGGCTAAGAATTTTCTTGAGTGTTTTAACTGTAATGTCGAGTTCTTCTTTTGTGGTACTAGCACCGAGGCTAAAGCGAATATTTTCAGATGCAGATGCACTGTCTCTTCCCATTGCCTCAAGGACATGACTTGGGCCACTCGATCCTGATGCGCATGCACTTCCTGTCGCAGCAGCAATTCCTGCTAGGTCTAGCTGTATGACAAGTGTTTCACCACTTCTTCCTGCAAAACGTATATTTGCATTATTGGGGAGGCGATTTAGCCGAGGTCCGTTGAGACTTACACCCGGAATACTTTCGAGTTCTGCTATGAAGTAATCACGAAGTTCTGTCAGACGTTTTTCTTCTTCTGGTTGCTTTGCGATCGAAAGCTCTAGTGCTTTTGCCATTCCGACTATTGCAGGTAAATTTTCACTTCCTGCACGAAGACCAAACTCTTGGCCTCCGCCGAGTATTTGTGCTGCGAGCTCGATATAATCTCGTACGATGAGTGCACCAATTCCTTTTGGTCCATAAAATTTATGAGCAGCTATTGTTGTCATATCTGGTAGTACAGGAATCGCAACCTGTCCTATTGGCTGAACTGCGTCAGTATGGAAGGTAATACCTTTTTCTTTGCAGATGGTATCACACTCCGCAATTGGTTGCATGGCACCTACTTCGTTATTTCCCCATTGAATGGAGATAAGTGCAGTATCATCTCGTAGAGCGTCGTTGAGTACGTCCATTTCAAGGACTCCTTCTGTATTCACTGGCAGAAGTGATAGAGACCATCCTTCACGCTGTAGGCGCTGCACTGCTTTGATGCTGCAGCTATGCTCTGTACTGAGTGCAATAATATGGCCAGTTTTTCCGTGTTGCTGTTTCCATTTTTCTGCGCGACCAAAGAGGGCAAGGGAGTTTGCTTCGCTTCCTGATGCAGTGAATATAACCTCATGTGGCTTTACGTTAAGTAGCTCTGCAATAGTGAGGCGAGCATTATCGAGTAGGTTTTTTGCTTCTCTTCCTTTACTGTGAGGTGATGACGGATTACCCCAATGTTCTCGCATGACAGGAAGCATTGCCTCGTAGACATGAGGATCCAAAGGAGACGTTGCTGCATGGTCTAGATATATCATTGTCTGGAGTATGAACGAGAGCGTTAGAATTAAGAATACATTTCATGATTAATTCTTTTGAAAAGATAGGGTAGAATATCCGTAATGTTTGAAGCATTTACTATTGGACCGGCGATTATCTGGACAAGGGCAGTCTTTCTGCTCATTGGTATATGGGTATCTGTTGAGTTCTTTCTCAGACTTGCAGAGAGTGCGAATCTTTCCCTTCAGCACTTTAAGGATAAATCATGGTACTTCCTTGCGGGCTTTGTATTTTTTGGAAGAATATTTGCCGTTATTGCTCAGTATAAAATTTATATAAGAGATCCACTTCGATTGTTTATTCTTTGGGATGGGTCGTTTAGTTTTATAGGAGCGGCATTTGGTATTGGTGTGGTTATCTACTTTGTTACACGCTCTCATCGTTCTACCTTTTTGCAGTGGCTTGATGTACTGCTTCCAGCAGCGCTCTTTGGCTCTGCATTTGATTGGTTCGGCCAATTTGCAGCAGGAAGAGCATATGGAAAGCCGACAGATATGCCGTGGAGTATTACGTATGACGCTATTAACGTTCGTTACACAGTCCCTATTCATCCTGTACAGCTTTATTACGCTTTCGCTTTCCTTATACTGACATTTGTTCTTCTTGTTATTCGAAAACATTCAAGGCGTGCAGGGGACGAGACATCTGTTGGTATTTTAATAGCAACGTTTTGTACGTTTATTTTTGAATACTTTAGAGGAGATTTCTCCATTCCTGTTTTTGCAACTCGTATGGATTTCATTGTTTTACTCACATTGTTTATTAGCCTTGGGATATTTGCGGCAGTAGAGCTGAAGCTCACTCAGAAAGCTCTTATTATTCAAGAGGCAATACTTATCGGCGTCTTTGGTGGTTATATGCTGATCCGAAAAATGTTGCCCTTTGCGACATTTGAATTGCGTTTCTCACAGTTTCTTGCGGTACTTTCTTTCCTCGCCGTCGTAGTGTACGTTGTGGTACATCGTCGTCGGTACCCCCACTTATAATGACAACTGCCCTTAGTTTTTTACAGCAATTTGCTCAGCCATGGTTTGTATTCCTTTCAGAAGATCCAACTCTTCGACTTCTTCAGTTTGGAATGCTCTTTGTCGGTGTCATTGTTATTTTTCTCGTTTTTTTCACGACAAGAGATATTTTACTTCGCACACATTCGTTTTGGATTATGTTTTTCTCGATTGTTCTCGTCGCACTTCTTCCTGTTATTGGATTCTTTTTATACTTGCTCATTCGTCCTGCTCGCACTATCAAGGAGCGAGAAGTTGAAGAGTTATTATTGCGCATTATTGCTGATAACACCTCATCAATTCGAAAGCAGCCTGGTGATACGAAAGCTGGCATTGTAAAAAAGAAGCCAGTAAATAAGAAAAAGACTACCCCTTCTGAAGATCTTTCCCTTTAATATTATGTCTGATTTTTTCGTCTATCTGTTTTGGCCAAATCCAGCAAATGCGAGTTACGATAGCCCAAAGGCATTGGTTCTCCTTGCCATTTGTTTGTTATTCATCACAGCGTCATTTGCTATCAAGCAATGGAGAAAGGGCCTAAAGAATGCACCAACAAAAAAACTTTCTCGCTCATGGTCATCTACAACTTTTTGGTTCGGACTCATTGGACTATTCCTTGTTGTATGTAGAGTAGAAGGAATTTCTTTTTTATCTATGCGTGTATGGTGGCTTGCATGGTTACTAGCACTTGCCTTGTACGGTTTTGTGCAGTTGAAAATGTTCAAAGCTCGTCATTACGAAGTGCTACCAAAGCAGAAGGTTGCAGCTACTGAACGTGATCGGTATCTACCAAAGAAGAAGAAAAAGTAGTGCTGACAAGCTGCATTTTTTTGAATCTATCAGGTGTTCCTATAGAATTACGTAGATCGTAGTTCTACGATCTTTCTTTCCTATGCGAGTTCTTACGCACAAAGGCGTTACTTGGCATGACGACCCAGCGCCGTCAGAGCAAGTCTTGTTAGAGTTGCAGGAAAAATATGGGTTTCATGAGCTCGATATTGAAGATTGTCTTAGTGAGCATGAGCGACCAAAAGTGGAAGAGTACGACACGTACTTGTTTCTTGTGTTTCATATTCCTTACCGTGCACGAAAGACAGGACGTATAGTTAAAGAAGAAGTAAATATCTTTATGGGACAGGATTTCTTCGTCACTCTTCATAGAGGTAAAATTCCCATTCTTGATAGGCTTTGGAGGGACCTTGAAAATTCCGAAAAGATGAGAGCAGAGTACCTACAGCATGGAACAGGATTCTTTCTCTATGAACTAATGCGTCATTTCTTCGAGGATGTTTTCCCGCTAGTAGATAGTATTCGTAAAGAACTTCGCCGTATGGAGGAAGTGCTATTTGAGAACGATGAAGAGGTGGATCTCTTAAGAGATATCATGACCGTGAAGCGAAACATTATTAGCATGCGTTCTATTTTGCTTCCACAGCGAACGCTAACAGCAACACTGGAGCACAAGAATAAGAAGTTTGTTCCAGAGGAACTAGGATTATACTTTGACGATATCCTTGATGCTATTGAGCGTCAGTGGGCTCTGCTTGATACAGCAAAAGAAATGATTGATGCATTACAAGATACACATGAGTCGTATCTGACTCATAAGACAAATGCAGTTATCCAGTTGCTCACTATTTTTTCGGTAACTATGCTACCCCTTACATTCATTACTGGTCTTTACGGTATGAATGTGGCATTGCCTTTTGCAAGTAGCTCTAATGCATTTTTAATTGTTATTGGTATTATGGGTGTTATTTTTACAACGATGTTAGTGTTTTTTGCTCGAAAGCATTGGTTATAGTGTAAAAACTCTCCTGTTTAAGTTTCTTGACATTGCAGTGTAAATCGTCGACCATACTCCTCCTATGCCACTCAAACATTTTACAGAAACTTTTTTGATTGTTGTTCTCGGAGCAGTTATTGCTTTAACAGGATTGCTTATTGCAACTCTTCCATCACTTCCTCATGGTGCATTGCCGTGGGTTGTGCTTTTCATACTCTCTGTTGCATATCCGTTGTCTTTACATTCAATGTTTCAGAAGAGGCGTGCAGATAATTTGTTTAGAAATCTTCATTGGTTCCCAGCGGGAATGCTTCTTGTATGGCTTCTTTTGCAAGGTATTGTTCTTGGGACGACACTTCATTTAGAGCAGGTAAGTTGGTTTACATGGGCATGGACACTTCCTGCAGTGATTGTTGGTTTCGTAATGATGATCATGTTCTGCCTAAAGGTTATTCGTCGACGTGTTCCACGATTGTCATTTTTGGCAGGTATTCTTGTTCCGTTTACAGCACTTGCACTTGTGAGTGAATATGGGCCTCATTTTGAAAAAGATATTACAGCCATGATGTGGGATAATAGTGTGATGAAGTCTTCAGACACGAGTTTTTTAACAGCATGGATGAAGACAGGCACAGGAGCAGAGAAGAATTTGGAACCATCTGAAAACAAGGCAGAGGAGGAGTGGCGTGAGCACTTGCGCATGCAGCAGCGCCGAGAAGAGCGCATTGCAAATCGTTTAGATGGAATAGATAGCTCATTATCACAATCATCAGATATTTCTTCTTCTTCCAATTCATCTGAAGAAATACAACAGCCTATGCTTTCTGGTACAGGTGAAGAGCTTCGTAATGTCGGTACAATGCCTGGTCATCTTCCAAGTTCTGGGTTTGGTTGGAATATGATTATCATTACAATGATTGCTGCCTACAGTGCAACTCTTCATAAGAGTTTTAAAAAAACTGCTTAAGTAGTACGATAGGGACATGACTACTATTTCGCGTATTCACGCACGACAAATTTTAGATAGCCGAGGAAACCCAACTGTTGAAGTAGACCTCGAATTAGATGATGGCACATTTGGACGCAGCGCAGTTCCTTCTGGTGCAAGTACGGGCACTCATGAGGCATTAGAGCTTCGCGATGGCGATAAGGCTATCTATCTTGGTAAGTCAGTACTAAAGGCCATTCAAAACGTTAATGGGCCAATTGCAGATGTTCTCAAGGGTAAGTCTATTGCAGATCAACGTACCATAGACCAGATTATGCTTGATCTTGATGCTACGCCAAATAAATCGTCTTTAGGTGCTAATGCAATTCTTGCTGTGTCGATGGCTGCGTGTCGTGCACGAGCTGGTGTTGAACACAAGCCATTATGGCAGTCGTTGGCAGATCAATTTGATGTGATCAATCCAACATTGCTTCCAATGCCAATGATGAATGTCATCAACGGTGGTCAACATGCAGATTCTGGACTGAGTTTTCAGGAGTGTATGATTATCCCAACAGGCATTGCAAATTTTTCAGATGCTATCCGTGCGGGTTCTGAGATTTTTCACACTCTTCAATCTTTATTGCAGGATGCAGGCTATACAGTATCTGTTGGTGATGAAGGCGGATTTGCACCACAGGTAAAAAGCGGAGAAGAGGCTTTTGATTTTCTCTTACAGGCAATTAACCGTGCAGGGTATACAGGCAAAGTTCAACTTGGGATTGATGCTGCTGCATCAGAATTCTATACAGATGGAAAATATGATGTTGATGGAAAGATGATGACATCATCAGAGCTCACCGATTATTACGTGTCATTATGTGATACATACCCACTCGTGAGTATTGAAGATAGTCACAGTGAAGACGATTGGGATGGTTTTGCAGATCTTACAGCAAAAATTGGAGCACATCGTCAACTTGTCGGTGATGATCTCCTTGTTACGAATGTTGAGCGTATTCAAAAAGCTATTGATGCAAAGACAGTGAATAGCGTTCTTATTAAGCTTAATCAAATAGGAACTGTCTCTGAAACTGTTGATGCAATAACACTTGCTCAGGCACATAATTTGACAGCTGTTGTTAGTCACCGAAGTGGAGAAACAGAGGACACGTTTATTGCCCATTTAGCAGTTGGGCTTCGTACGGGACAGATTAAAACAGGATCTCTTAGTCGTACAGACCGTGTGTGTAAGTATAACCAACTACTACGCATTGAAGAACAACTAGGAGACAGGGCAGAGTTTTGTAGTCCTTTTTAGGTTAATCATAGTTGCCACAGCAGGGGAGATATGCAATTATCACTCCTTATTTCCTAATTCTCGACTAATATTTGGGTTTATACAGAACATTGCTAAATATTAGAAAATATGTTATAATAATAAGTCAACATGCCACTCAATAAAGACCAGATATCGGCTGCACGAAGCGCAATAGAAGGGGCTGAACGCCTACTGATTGTTCCTCATGCAAATGTTGATCCTGATGGTCTTGGTTCTGCATTGGCTGCATTCTTGCTGTTTTCACAGCTTGGGAAGGAAATAACAGTAATTTGCCCGGACACAAAGCCAGAGAATCTTCGTTTCCTTCCTGGGTTTGAAAAGCTTGAACAGAATATCGATTCTTCTCAGAATTTTGTGATTACCATCAATCTTCACGATGGTGTTGAGGTCGATAAGCTTCGCTATACCGTTGAAGATCATCGAGTGAATATTATTGTGATGCCAAAGAAGGGGAAGATTTCTTCTCAACAAATCTCTTATGGCGATACAGGTCATCCATTTGATTTGATTGTTGCAGTGGATACTGCAGATTTACCACTAATGGGAGAGTTTTACACAGAGAACATTGATATGTTTTCAGAGGTGCCTATTTTGAATATCGATCATCATGTTAGTAACTCCAATTACGGGCAGCTACAACTTATCGATACAACGGCAGCGTCTGCTACAGAAGTTCTGTATGAGTGGTTTACACATGTTTCAGAATGGAAGGAGAAGATCACACCAGATATCGCGACACTTCTTTTGACAGGGCTTATTACCGATACAAGAAGTTTTCAAAATCCTAATACAACACCGCGGAGCTTGGAAGTTGCAGCAGAATTATTAGAGCGTGGTGCTCGTCAACAAGAAATTGTTCAGCATATCTATAAAACAAAACCACTTTCAACACTCAAAATTTGGGGAAGAGCACTAAACCAGATTCAAATGGATAAGGGCGCAGGAATTGTATGGTCGACGATCAGTAAAGAAGATCTTGCTGAAATGGAAGCTACAGCAAAGGAGACCTCAGGAATTTTAGATGAATTGATTTCAACAATACCAGATGCAGATATTCATGTTCTCTTTACAGAACTGGAGGATGGCTCTGGGCTCAAGGCAAGTGCAAGAAGCTCTGCCGCTGTCGATGTCAGTGCTCTTGCAGGAAAGCTCTTTGGCGGAGGCGGTCATAGTCGTGCTGCAGGGTTTAGAGTATCTGGGTTTGATAATTTTCAGTTGGCAGCACTTGATTGTGTCCAAAAGCTTAAGGAGGGAATGGCAAAACAGAAAGAGTCTGCTATATCTGGACCAATTGATGTTCAGGCACGCATTCCAGAGTCTGTACCATCAAATCCAAGTCCAACAATCTTTCCATCAATGGAGAAGCCAGTGACACCGACGAAGTCCACAGATATTGTTAGTGAGATCGCAGATAAGAAGAATACAGGCGCTCAGAAGGGGACAGATATTGTGCTGTAGATGTGAAGTCGCATATTTTGCTTGTAGATAGGCTTTTCTCCCTATAGACTCGTTTCGGCTATTTTTTCTTCGTACATTTCTATGCGTCTCGTACAGGTCGCCAAGGCTCTCGGCATGACAGGTCAACAGCTCCGTAAGGAGTTGGAAAATGTTGATTTCGGGGTCAAGCCAACCGATAGAGAGGTTGATGATGGCTTGGCACAGGGTGTTGTACGATATTTTGCTAAGCAAAAGGGGATTGAAGTGGATATGGAGGCACTATTTGGTATTCAGGACCAAGATGCTGCTTCTCAGAAATCTGAGCCTCAAAAAGAAGAAGAGGAGGCAGAAGAAGAGGTAGAGCAGGCTGCAACGACACAATCAAAGTCATCAGATTTGAATGTACTTCGTAAGCTTACATTGGAAGGTGTATCAAAAGAGGCAATTGCAAAGCAGGAGAATATGATGAAGACTACAAAAACAAAGAAAAAGGCTGCACCTGCAAGAAGAGAAGAAACACAAAAGAAAGCAGCGTCGGTTCATCAGGAGCAAATCAAAAAGAAGGAGGGAATTATCATGCTTCCAGATATGATTACGGTAAAAGAGTTTGCAGAAAAAACAGGTATTCAAGTACCCAAAGTAGTTGCTGCACTTATGTCTAATGGTGTGATGGCAAACATTACACAGAATATCGATTTTGAAACAGCGTCTATTATTTCTGCTGATCTCGGTGTCACTGTTCAAAAAGAAGAAGGTACTGCAGATGCAGAATCGCTTTTCAGTCGAAACCTTCAAGATCTTATAAAAGACGAGCCAGAAAATCTTTCCCCTCGTGCGCCAATCGTTGCGGTGATGGGGCACGTTGACCACGGAAAAACATCTATCCTCGATACTATTCGTAAGGCAGATGTTGTGAAAGGAGAGGCAGGAGGAATTACACAGCATATTGGTGCATACCAAGTAGAGCATAAGTCTGCAGGGTCTGATGAAATACATAAGATTTCATTCATCGATACACCAGGTCACGAAGCATTTACAGCTATGAGAGCGAGGGGTGCTCAGGTTACAGATATTGTTGTTCTTGTTGTTGCAGCTGATGAAGGGATAAAGCCAACAACTATTGAAGCTATTGATCATGCAAAGGATGCAGGGGTTTCAATCGTTGTTGCGATTAATAAAATGGATAAACCAAACGCAGACCCAGAAAAGGTAAAGGGAGAGCTTGCAGGGCATGGCCTTCAAGCTGAAGACTGGGGTGGTAAAACGCCAACAGTGCTGTGTAGTGCTCAAACAGGACAGGGTATAGAGGAGCTTCTGGATACATTAGTTCTTATGGGGGAAGAGGCAAAGCTTATGGGAAACCCAAACAGGTCTGGAATTGCGACAGTAGTAGAAAGTCATCTTAATCAGTCCCTTGGGCCACTTGCTACGATTATCGTAAATACTGGAACGCTCAAGGTAGGAGATCCATTCGTCTGTGGAGAAATATCTGGAAAGATTCGTACAATGATTGATGTTCATGGCAAGCGTCTTACCAGTGTTGGACCATCTGATGCAGTACAAATTGCAGGGCTCACAAAGGTGTCACGAGTAGGAGATATCTTGCAGGCTGTCACTTCTGAACAGAAAGCAAAACAGCTCCTTGAGGCGGTAAAACAAGAAGGACACCTCCGAAAGAAACGTAGCTTTGCAGATTTGGTTTCACGTCTCTCTGCAGGAAAACTAAAGCAATTAAAAATTGTGCTGAAGGCAGATGCGGAAGGGTCCCTTGATGCTATTGAAGAAACATTAATGAAAAAGACGACCGATGAGGTGACAGTCAAAGTTATTCACAGTGCTATTGGCGCAGTGACAGAGACAGATATTATGATGGCTTCTGCGAGTGATGGAATAGTTATTGCTTTCCATGCACCAGTCCCTGCGACCGCTCTTCGGGCTGCAGAGCACGAAGGTGTTCGTGTTCAGGAGTATGACATTATTTATAAGCTATTCGATGATATCGATAATCTACTTCTCGGACTTGTCGAAGCAGTTGAAAATGAGCAAATTCTTGGTCATCTTGAAATTAAAGGCGTCTTTATGACAAAGAGGTCAGAACAGGTGATTGGAGGAAAGGTTACCGATGGAACTATCAAGCGCCTACCATATCGCATTATGCGCGGTGGAGAGGAGGTAGGTACAGGCCGTATTACTTCTCTTCGTAGGGTTGAAAAAGATGTTAAAGAAGTGTCTGAGGGGACAGAGTGTGGGCTTCGTACAGATAGTAGTGTGCCACTCCTTGAAGGAGACATCCTTGAGGTATTTCTCAAAGAGCTAAAGAAGAAAATATAGCCCGTTTTACTGTATTTGCGCTACTGCATTTGGGTTCGCTTTTACATCTGCCAGCAGGTTTTCTGTTGTTCCTGGATCTTGTTCTAGGGCTTCAATAAAATCGAGTCCTGTGTTTCTATTTTTATCTTTGCTCATGCCAGAGAGTCCACTCAAAATATTATGTGCAAGTGATGAATTCATTCCATCAAATATTTCTACAACTTCAACGAGTTTCCTATCTTCACGTTCTTTTCCTTGTTTTTTTGGATGAGTGATCGATCGCATGTTTTCTTTTGTAATAGTTTCACCCTGTAGGCTGCTAAATTTTTTAAGCAATGCATTTTTCTGGCCACCTTTAAGGCTCATAAGCATTTCAGCTTTCTTTCGTGTGAGTCGGTTCTTACTAAATTTCGCGAATTTTGAATTGGTGAGTATATTAAATTTTGAATCTTTGCCTGCAAGAGCGACTATTCCACCGAGCATTAACAGTGTCATAACACGTATTTTCCCTTGGCGCATGTCGTTGATAGCGTTTATCGCAAAGAGTACGCCAAGCCCCATCATTGCAATAACTTGTAGCGAGCCCTTAAGGTTTTCAGGGTCTGTGCAGTATCGCTGTATCTGTTCTCTTTCTGCTATGCCACCGTATTTTGCAGAGAAGAACCGACCTTTTTTGCTCTGTGGCGGGTGAACTGTATCGAGTATTTCTTTTAATGTTTCTCTGTATTTAGCAAAGAATTCTGCTCGTTTTTTGAATTGTTCTGCTTTTTCGTTATCGCCCTCTGGGATCATTGCTTCGGTCCGTTTTGCATCAGAGACATATGCGAGATCATCTTTCAGAAGTGGCATATCAATAATAAGCTCATTCCCTGATAGTCCTGCATATGTTTCTTTTCCTTTTAGTGGCTTCATTCCCCATTTTGCGGTTCGTCGGATGCGTTGAAGAATTTCAGGAACTCTTTTTTGTTCGTTATCTCCTGATGATTCTACAAAACCATTATTTGTTTCTATACGGGCATGGCCTCCTGTTTGCCATAGCCTCACTCCTTGTGGGTTCAGAGAAGCAATTCTTTCTTGTGAGAGTACCCCATTGAGTTCTGTACGTACTTGCTCTGCAGTGCGACTCTCTTCTCGTTCCACAATTTCACCCACTGCAGTGTTTCGAAGCGTATCTGCACCCATTCTATGGGCGAGTTCAGCACGCTGCATTGTGTTTCCTTGATTAGCTTCATGCCTTTTAAGTGATTCTGGAGTAACCAGATTTTCAGCATTATTCTGAAGGCCGTTGTTTTGTACTTCAGCTGTGCTCATGAAAATACCTATGGTGTACTTGGTGGCGGACCGCCAGATTTATCTATTTCGCGTTTTAATTCCTTAGATATATTTTTGCCATGTTGATCTAATTCTTTCAAAACGTCTGCTGGTTTAAACGCACTTGCCTCATCTGCTGTCAGGCCTTGTGCTTGCAGGGCATTTTGCAGTGCACCACTATCCATTTGAGTTTTCAGATCAGCTTTGAAATCTACCATGTTCGTAATTTCACCTGTCGATGTATTGTATCCTTTGATTTTGTTACTGTGTGCAATATCTGCAAGAGCCTTGTTCATCGGAGATGAGCTACTCTTTAGCGCCTCAACAACTTTATTATCTGAGGATCCACTACCTCCTGAGCTACCACCCTTAATCGCTTCACCAAATGAAAGGTTATCAAGTCTATTAGAGAATGCACGAGGGGCTTTCTTCATTTGGTTGAGTGTCATACTCTTTCCGCCTCCTGTTGGAATAGGAATGCTCAACGGAATCTTGAGGGCAGCTGAACCAATACTGCTTCCGAAGTTCTTAATACCGTTTGTGACATTTACGTACGTTTCATCAATCTTCATTACAGCGAAAAACCCTGTCCAAATAACAAAGAATGTCATAAGAAGCCATAGTAACGACCATGCGTCATTGATACCGTGAATCATTGCACCTGTTTCAAGACATAATGGATTATCTGCTCCAAGCGTGAGGACACAGTCTTGTGTACCAACGGTACTAAGGAGAATGAATCCAATACACATAGGAACTGCAAGAGCCACAGGAAGGAATGCTGCTTTGACAAATTTCTTAAAGATTTCAAATGTGTTAAACCCTGGAGTGATCTTATCATCTGCTACAAAACCAATGAACATAAATGGCATAAATGCCACGGTAAACCAGATAATTGGAATACGAATAATAAACACAACAAGCATCGCCAGTAGTGGCAAAAAGAGCATTGCCATGAGTGCTACGACAAGCAAGATGTGCATTAGGAAGAAGAAGTAGCTTGTGAGCCGTTCCATCTCTGTAGCGGTCCCTGGTCCTGAGTTGGGATTAAGAACGCGTGGTAGTGATGACAGTCTTCCATAGCCAAGGACAAGTCCATTCAGCATTCCTGCGGATGTATATTGCCCTGGTCCACCAGGTGTACCAATGTCTTTATAATGAACACAGACGACATTTGCAACGTAGCCAATATATTCGTCTGGGTCGGGTGGATTTGCAGTTCCTGCAATGTGGTCTTTACATTTTTGTCCAAGCTTTATATTAATAACAGCTCTACATGGCTTCTTTGCACCAGTTTCATCTTCATATTCACAGTTGACTGGCTTCACTGCTCCATTGGAGTCTCGTACTTGCATCCCAGAAGGTATTTGATAAATGGTTGCAGTGAGAACGTTTGCGACGTCGATAATGAGACGTGGGAAAAACCACGAAAAGTTTACAAGAATGATTGCAAGGATGAACCGTTTATATTTTGATTGTACTACTTCTTTATTTCCTGTGACGACGGTAAAGATACCTGCGCCAACGAGCATGAAGGCAAATATAACGTTCATGAGATCTCGAGAGAATATCCAGATATCTCTTAGGGAACCAGTCATGACATTGTTTAAGAATCCAGGATCAAGCAGTGCTTGTAAGATATAAATAATTAAAAATGTGAGAAAATGCATGAAACTTAAAAGGATCACTGCTGCATTCGTTGTCACACTAAATACATTATTACTTCCGGTACCACCACCGACAGCACTGCTTTGTGCAAGTGCAGATTCTATTACGATGGTTTCCCCTCCAGAAATATGCATGATGGCACCAAGTGTGAGCCCTGCAATTATTCCAATAATGGTTTTTCTGTTTGTAAGCATCATAGTATTGTACCAAATTTTAGGCATTTTTACAATGGATCAGCCCATAGACAATAAATATGGATATATTCAAAAAAGTTATCTAAGAACACAATATTGGAACATTGATGAGTACTAAATGTGTACAGTTATATGCCAAATGTCAGTACTTATTTGTACTTTTTATCTCTATATAAACAAAAAATCAGAATACATAAATTATTCAAAAGACTGAGCACTTTTCTTGCACTATAGGCCTATTGTTGAGTACAGTTTGTGAACAAGATAAACCCCGCGTTTTCGTTATGTCATCTTCTGCTCTTAAAGCACTGTTTTCATCCCAGACGAGAGTTAAGCTTCTCTCGACATTCTTGTTACACCCAGATGAAGAGTTCTTTATACGGGAGCTAACAAGGCTTTTGAATGAACAGATCAACTCTATTCGACGAGAGCTTGAAAACCTCCGACGTATTGGACTCGTGCGTGCACGACATAAGAATCGCAAGAAGTATTATCGTATAGACGAAGATTTTCCTCTCTACCCAGAGCTTCGTAGTATGTTTGCAAAGGAGATTCAGGCAGATAGCCCAGTAGTATCTGGTATAAAGAAGCTTCCAAAGGTAGACCTTATTGTTCTTGCAGGTACGTTTGTTGGAACAGAGAGTAAGGTAGACTTGCTTGTTGTTGGAGACGTCAAAAAGGAGATGCTTGAAGCATTGTTATTGCAGGATCCAGGCCTAAAAAACATTAAATACTCTATTTTTGCTCAAGGTGACTTCCTCTATAGGCTTTCTCTTAAGGATCGCTTTATTTCCGATATTATTAACGATCCACGGCATCTTGTGGTTCATAACCAGATCGGCAAACAGATAGAAGAGGCCAAGAAATAGCCAAAATTTGGATATTTCACTATTTATGCTTTACACCGTTGAATGCGCCCATTAAGCTGCTCCGGAACATGACAAATGCTGTGTATAACTTTTCGGCCAAATTCCTACAAGCTCGACCTGAGGTTCGTCCTGGGTTCACTGTTCGTGTACATGAGCGTATCCAGGAAGGAGGAAAGGAGCGTATCCAGATATTCGAAGGTCTTGTTATTGCTGTCCATAAAGGTAGCACCCCTACAGATTCAACATTCACAGTTCGTCGTATTGCATCAGGAATAGGTGTAGAGCGTGTATTTTCATTGCATTCACCTAAAATTGAAAAGATTGAAGTAAAGAAGGTGGCTCGTGTTCGTCGTGCAAAGCTCTTCTTCCTTCGTGGACGTCGTGGAAAAGCTGCTCGTCTTTCAGAGCGCTTCACAACAGCAGATGAATTCTCTGTGGCAACACCAGTAGAAGATGAGGTACCAGAGGGTACAGAGGGTACAGAGGATACAGAGGGTACAGAGGGTACAGAGGGTACAGAGGGTACAGAGGGTACAGAGGGTACAGAGGTGAAGGCTCCAGAACAGGCTGAAGAGCCAAAAGAAGAGAAGAAGGAGGATTAATCACTAATATTCGCTATACTCTAGCTAATGCGTGTTTTGCTCATAGGAAACTTTGGCGTAGGAAACCTTGGTGACGAGGCTCTTAAGGAATACTTTCTTCATAGGTATCCACACGTAGACTGGAGAGTCCTTTCAAGCTCTCCTAAAGGTCCTACAGAGTTTTATAGACTACCAACAGGTATTCGCTCCTTTCTATCACTTCGATGGCTTAGAACGCTTAAAGAATACTATTATTGCGACGCAGTTGTGTACGGTGGGGGATCCCTCTTTACAGACGCAGAATCTGTATTTGCCTGTTTTTTGTGGTGGATCCATTCCATCCCGGCAAGAATCCTTCGAAAGCATATTTATCTTGTTTTTCAGGGTATTGGACCTTTTAGATCGCCACTTGCGCAATGGTTTTCAGACTCTGTTTGTCGTTCAGCACAGAGCATTTCTGTTCGAGATTCTCTTTCTTACTCTCGATTAAGAAGTAGGGGATTGAGTAAAAAATGTGTTCAAACTTGTGATCCTATATATTCTTTATTTAAAGCTAAAAAGTCTGGTTTAAGTTCAAAAAATTTACTCATTATTATACCACGAAATAATTCATCTGATTCTCTTATATCTACAGCACGTATATCGTATTTGTCAAAGGCTTGGGACGAGGTGAGAGTCATTTCAATGAAACCTGATGACAATTCAGAAATTAATTTTTGTCAAACACTGATTGACACAGAATTAAAAAGTGCGACTTTAATAAAAGTACGATCGCTAGATGAACTTTTGCTTAATATAGAAGAATCTGTTCTTATAGTATCTGAGAGATATCACGGTGCACTTGCAGGGTTGGCACTTGGTAAAAAAGTGGAAATTGTTTCACAGTCAGATGGTGACAAGTTGAGTAGTCTTTCTTTTGATGCAAAGCAAGATTGGGATTTCCTTCTAAAATCTGGTGAAGAACTCCTCGGTTTGTAGGAACTTTTCAATTAAGATAGTGCCGCTATGGATATCAGAAATTTTTGCATCATCGCTCATATAGACCACGGAAAATCTACCTTGGCTGATCGTATGATAGAGCTTACGGAAACGTTACAAAAAAGAGAAATGAAAGCACAGCTGCTCGACACAATGGATCTTGAACGCGAACGTGGTATTACGATTAAGTTACAGCCTGTTCGTATGAAGTATAAAGGGACACAGTTTAATTTGATTGATACACCTGGTCATACTGATTTCCGATATGAAGTAAGCCGGAGCTTGGCTGCATGTGAAGGAGCGGTATTACTTGTCGATGCATCACAGGGTATTCAGGCACAAACGCTCGCTGTTCTTTATATGGCGATGGAACATGATCTTACTATTATTCCTGTACTCAACAAGATTGATCTCCCTGCAGCAGATCCTGAAAGAGTTTCTGAAGAAGTGATTAAGCTCCTTGGATGTGCTAAGGAAGATATTCTTCTTATTTCCGCAAAGGATGGACGTGGGGTTGGAGAGGTTCTAGATGCTGTACATGATCGTATACCTGGTCCAAAGCTTGGACATGAATCTGATGTGGCTCGCGCGCTTATCTTCGATGCAGTGATGGACCCATACAGAGGAACTGTTGCGTATGTTCGTATGATGGATGGTTCTATTAAAAAAGGACAGAAAATCCATTTACTAGGGACAAAAATGGAATTCGAAGCAAATGATGTCGGCCACTTTGCTCCGACGTATGTTTCAGAGCCAAGCCTGAATGTTGGTGAGATTGGGTACATTGTTACTGGTGGTAAAGATGTTACACATGTTCGCACAGGCGATACCGTTGCATCTGCGATTCCCGCAGAGCCTCTTCCTGGATATAAAGAAGTGCAACCAATGGTTTTTGCCGGACTCTATCCTTCGGAGGCAGATGGGCACCCAACACTTCGTGATGCTCTTGAAAAACTGAGCCTTAATGATGCCGCACTGAGTATGGAGCCAGAAAGAAATGCTGCCCTCGGAAATGGATTCCGCTGCGGATTCCTTGGACTTCTTCATATGGATATTATTCAAGAGCGACTAGAGCGCGAGTATGACTGTGATCTCATCATTACTGCACCGAGTGTTCGCTATGAGGTAAAACTGCAGTCAAAGCAGCCTGCAGAAATTGTTCGGGCAAGCTTACTTAAAACAGATGAGCCTGATACTGCCGTCATTTCTAATCCTGCAGATTTTCCAGATCCGACATACATTGCAGATATCCGCGAACCATGGGTGAAACTTGAAATTGTCTGCCGAAAAGAGGATGTTGGGCCTTCTATGCAACTCGTTACTGATAGGCGTGGAGTGTATCAGTCGTTAGAATATTTGGATGCTGACAGAGCGTTGCTTCATTTTGAGGTGCCACTGCAAGGTATTGTTCTCGATTTTTTCGATAAACTAAAATCTACTACTGCTGGATATGCTTCTATGAGTTATGAACCTATTGGATATCGCTCTGGTGATTTGGTAAAACTTCAAATTCTCCTTCTTGGTGAGCCTTCAGATTCTTTAAGTACGATTGTTCATCGTTCTGAAGCACATGCAGTTGGTGGCATAGTATGTAAGAAGCTTAAAGAAGTTATTCCAAAGGCACAGTATCAAATCCCGATTCAGGCAGCGATTGGAGCCAAGGTTGTTGCAAGAGAAACATTATCTGCATTCCGTAAGGATGTAACTGCTGGGCTTTATGGAGGGGATATCACACGAAAGCAAAAGCAGCTCAAAAAGCAGAAGAAGGGAAAGAAGCGATTAAAACAAATGGGTAAAGTTACACTGACTCAAGAGGCGTTTTTGAGTGTTCTCAAGAGAGATTAATCATCATCACTCTCGGATGGGTTTTCTTTTTCTACTCTTTCAAGCAGTATTTTTTTTACAGACCCAATAAATGGTTCAAAAACGGTTTGAAGAATGCTTGCAGTTAGTGGCTGAAGCTTTTCGAAATCTGCAGATTTTTTTCTTTCTTTAAAGAATCGTTGCAAGACAAATGTTGTCAGTTGTAACACTGTTCCATCGATATTTCTATCGTCGATCATTAGCTTGAGTAGGATCTTTTCAGGGCCTTCAGCGAGAACCATCTGCATTCGTGTAATCCAATCTATTAATGCCCTGTTTGTTTCGGGGTCCATATCGCCCGATTGTGTTAGTGCCATGCTCTCGTTTACAGTTTCGTGTACATCTTTGACTACTGTTTCTTTAAGGTAATCGGTTACTGCTTGCAGACTTTCTTCATGTATTAGTGAAATAACTACAAGGATAAAGATACTTGGGCAGTCTCTTGCTACAAGCCGCGCAATAAGAGTGAATAGGTGAGCATTTTCTTCATCTTGTAAGAACTGCATAATAACTTTTGCAACTTGATCATCCTTCTTCTTACTTTTTTTCTCTTCTTTGCGGATTTGTGCCATGGCAGCACCTGCTGCGGCAAAGCGAGCTTTTGCATCTTCAGAGAGTGCTTCTGGAGCACCTCCAACACCTTCATCAGGCATGCCGATATCGAGTCCTCCTGTTTCAGACATACAGGAAGTGTAAAGCGGAATGTGAAAAATGAAAAATGAAAATAGTCTCTATTGCTGCTTTTTATGAAAAAGAGTCCGAGAGCTTGCATTGTGCAGGCTCTCGGACCGGAGGATTCCTGTGTGAAACAATCACACAGGAATGAAGGGGAAAGGATTTGAACCTTCAACCTCTCTGAGAAATTTCTCTTGGATCGCTAGCGCTGGCAGCACCTCCCATTTTGAAACTTCATAATCCAGAGCGCTCTCCCAATTGAGCTACCCCCTCAGAAATTACAAAAAGCCTACTCTTCTTTTTAGAGATATCGAGTAAAAACTTTGAAATTATGCAGCAACAGGCTCTATGTGCACAAAAGTGCATCGTTCACGCTTTCCGTTGAATTTTAGGAGTCTTTTCTGTGAAAATGTTACTTTTCCAGCGATGTCTGCATGAATAGTCCAATCCTTTCCAACATGTGTGTTTAAACCTGGGCGAAAAGAAAATCCCTTCTGGCGAACGATAATTTCTCCTGCATTGACAGCTTGCCCACCGAATCGCTTTACGCCACGGCGCTTCGCGTTACTATCTCTGCCGTTACTGGTAGACCCACCGGCCTTTTTATGTGCCATATTGACGAGATTTTACAGGGAATTAAGGGGTTTGCAAGAAAATTCATGGTTTTGCTTCTCGCAGTAAAATTTGGTTGCGGGGGCTGGATTCGAACCAGCGACCTCGAGGTTATGAGCCTCGCGAGCTACCAGGCTGCTCCACCCCGCGTAGCCGACGTATATTGCATACAATGGTCAAAATATGCAAGAAATTAATCTAAAGGTTCATTTTTAACTCTTCTATTTTGTCCTTATGGAAGAGATATAGCTTCCAGTGTTCTAAGACTGGCATTTGGCGCATGAGCTCAAAATAGGCTGCTTCTTTCTGTTCTATTTCTGCTTCATTCCCTTCTGAGAGACTGAAGGAGTTTTCTTCTTTATGAGTAATGATGAGTATATGTTCTCCAGGTCTGACGAGGTTAAGATTCTCTTTTGCGTACTTATCTTTGTATTGAGAGCTTTGAAAATACTCAAGGTTTCTGTGGCCATCTTCTATTTGTTCTTGCAGCACGCTATTTTGCGTTCCAATTTCTTCAAGGGTTTGCTCAAATAGTAGATTTCTGTAAAAAGATAGTGCAAATCCGAATGCCATAAAGCCAACAACTGTTAATCCAATGACAATGGTTAATTGTTTTGAGACCGGTTCTAGATTTTGATAAGCCATGATCCTGACAAGATTACAGCATTCTTCTTTTTTGATCTATTCCTAGATATTTTGTACTTGCCAACTCTATACTACTATTCATGAATATCTATTGTTCTGGTATCGGGGGTATTGGCCTTTCTGCTTATGCTGCATTGCAAAATGCTGATGGGCACCATGTGTCTGGAAGTGACCGAAGTGTTTCTGATATTACACGAGACCTCGAAGATCAGGGTATTTCTGTGTTCAACTCTCAGGATGGATCTCACATTCCATCTGATACAGACCTTTTTGTGTACTCTGAAGCGATTCCTGAAGATGCACCAGAGAGACTTCGTGCAGCAGAACTGGATATACGGCAATGTAATTACTTTCAGGCATTAGGGGAACTTTCGAGGGACTACACAGTTATTGCAGTATGTGGAACACATGGGAAGTCGTCTACCACTGCCATGGCGACAGTTATGCTCCTTGAAGCAGGTTTTGACCCTACAGTTGTTGTTGGTACAAAAATTCCACAGCTGGATAATCGAAATTGGAGAAAAGGAAAATCTCATATTTTTTTATTAGAAGCATGTGAGTACCGAGGTTCATTTTTAAATCTTTATCCTGATATTATCCTCATGACCAATGTTGATGGGGATCATTTCGATTCTTTTTCGTCTCTTGGCGATTATCACAATGTGTACAGGAAATTTATCGATCGCTTGCCAGAAGGTGGTACTGTGATCACACATGGAAATGATATTGAGTGTGTGCAGGTAACGACGAAGTTTATTGATGCGGATACATACTCTTTGCCAGCACTGAGTGTTCCAGGGCGTCATATGCAGGAAAATGCACAGCTCGTTGTTGCTTTAGCAGATCATCTATCTATTGATGGCTCTGTAGATTCCTTAAAAAAGTTTACGGGTACATGGCGGCGAATGGAGCGTAAAGGAGATACGAAGAGTGGCGTTACAGTTATTGATGACTATGCTCATCATCCAAAAGAAATTGCGGCAACTATTGCTGCTACAAGAGATGCATATCCAGACAGAAGAATTGTATGTTTATTTCAGCCACATACACATGATAGAACTATTCGATTTTATAATGATTTTCTAACAGCATTTGATGGAGCAGATATTGTTGTAATAACAGATGTCTACGATGCTCGAAGTAATATTGAAAATCAGCATGTTGATATCGAGAAATTTACGAGCGATATTCATACCGAGTCTCGGTATGGAGGAACGCTTGATGAAGCGAAAAATATTTTGTGTAGTACAATTTTACAACAAGGTGATGTACTTCTTGTTCTTGGTGCAGGGGACATTACTCGTATTGCGACAGCAATCATTGAAACAGAGTAGGAAAAGTGTCTATATGCTTTTTCCTTGAAGCTCCAATGTGTTTTCAATATAGATATCCATAGCGTTTGCAATAATCTTTGCTACTTCTGCACGGTTGATTTCATCATCAGGTCGGAAGTTTCCACCGCTATCAATGAGGCCATCAATAGCTGCAGTCTCAATGGCATTCGCATACTTGTGAGTTGGCAATACATCTGCAAATGTTTTTCCTTCAGCCCACTCTGTTCGAACGTTCAACGCTCGTAGGATGGTAGCGATAACCTCACCGCGCTTTGCAGGTCGACTAGGGTCAAGCCACTTGTCACGCCATACCTCCCACCAACTTTGTTCTGCTGAGGCGAAATAACCTTCAAACCATTGGTTTTGTGCTTTAGCGTTCTGTGTTGGAACACGTACCTTTGTTTCGTCGATTCCTGCAATCTTATGTGCAATCTTACTGAGCTGAGCAATAGTGACATTGTCGCTAGGTCCAAATGTTCCATTGTATTGATCGTTGCGGTCTTTGTATCCTCCAATAACCCCTGCTTTCGCAACTTTATAAACATAAGGTGCAAACCAGTCTGCAACTCGTATATCTTCAAAAACTACAGACTTGCCATCAATCATTACTGTCACGAACTCTATATTCTTTTGTGTGTTCTTTCCGTAGTCGGACTCCTTAAGTTTGTCACATACTACTTTTACCTGAAGGGTGATGCGACTATCTTTTACTAGTCGATCAGATTGTGTTGGAAGAGTTGGACATCCTTCGATTTGTTCAAAGTATGCTGCATATTGGCCCTCTGGGTATCCCTCAAATGATGCAGGTGTTTTTCCTGTCAGTTCTATATTATTTGGTCCTTTCATGCGGAATGGGATTCCTAATGGGTCACTACTAATTGAAACAGTTCCTATTCTTGTGTAGATATAGAATACTTTTAAAGAAATCTTTACGCCTTCTGAGATTGAAAAAGATGCCTGAGGTCTATCAAGCGTTTCTTTGAGGTCTCCGTTGTCGTACATTTCTATAGATGCATTTGCTCCTTCTGGAAGTGTTGTTGTAAATGTATAATTACCTGGCCCTAGGTTCTGGAAGGTAAATACAGTATCGTCACCTTCTGTTCGCTCATTCTTTGGACGAATAAGGGTCCAGTGTCCTGTAACATCCTTTGTATTTTTAGGTCCTATAAGCTCGAAGCTCATTTCCCCGTTTCCTACTAGTGGTGCATCCTCTTGTGCTAGTAATGGAGCTGGCTGCGCAAAAGATAAAAGAATAGCACATGCTGTTATTTTTGATACCGCAGAAATCTTCATAGAGTTGATTGGGAATTGAGTTCACCTATTTTGGCCCTACTTCTCTTAATTCGCAATTGACGCCACGGATTTCGTAAAGTCTTTTGGTGTCTCTATGCAAGTAATTTCTTTACAACCGTCAAAGCAACCCATCGAGATGTAGTTGCTAGGACGGAACCCTTCCCCGTACTCATTCGTTTCTATACCGTTTATACTTTAGATTGTTTAACGCGGTTTGTTGAAATCGTCATAAGAGCAGCTCCTACGAGTGCTGCGAGTGCGATCAGAAGATCGTATCGAAATCCTGTTTGTGGCATGTATGCAATTCCTACTCCGACAACACTGCTCCATGCTTCTGGGTATAGTGCTGCATCTGCTTCGTCACTTACTGCATGAGCAAGTAATACGATACGATCGCCAGCTTTTAGGTGATCTTTTGCACGTGCTTCAAATGTTGTTGTCCATACTTGTCCTGCGAAAAGTTCTGGAACATTCCATTGTATATTTTGTCCATCGATGATTCCTCCATCCATAAGAGAAAAAATTTCTACGCTTGATGGGTTAAACCTATCTGTAACATCAATATTGTGAAGTGTTCCACGTGTAAGGTTACGAATTGCGACAGTGAAACGAATGTTTCCACCAGGAATAACTTCTGAAAGGTTACTTGTCTGCAGGATGCGTGCATCAGGCATGTCACTATGTGCTGGCTCTGGAGCTTTCGGTGTTGGTATTTTCCCGCTTGCTGTTGGTTCTGTTGTTTTTCCAGCAAGGCTTATTGGGCGGTCTCCACAGTTGAAGTTTGAGTAGAAAATGAGTGAAGATCCTTCGATAAGCACTCGTTCTTGGCTTTTGCGCACTTCGCAGTCTCGAGTAACATCGTAGTGTACTCTGTACATCACAGGGTCCATATCATGAAAGACAGCAGGTGTTGTTCCACTGAATTTTCCACCATTCATATCAGACATGATAAATGGCACTCCAGATGGATTGCTTTGTACTTTAACAGTACCTGTGTAGGTGTATGTTGCTTTAAGGTGTAGTGATTCACCATCGTTAATGTCAAATGTCATAATTGTTGATGGGCTTTCTTGAAGAACAGACACTCCGCGTGTGAGTGAAAGTTTCGTTACTGCCTTTTCTGGAGCTCTTACAGCTACACGGTATGTACCAGCAGTAAGATCGTTCAGGATCTTTGTTTTTAGTGATGTTTTATACTCTGTTCCATCTGGTTTCGTGATAATCCATTGTCCTAATGTTGCATTTGGACTCTTTTGTTCTAGCGTAAGAGATCCTCCAGCAGCGCTAACGCCGTGTGCAGATGATAGTCCAGTTGCAAGAGCAATAGTGAGAACGCCTGTTTTGATGAATGAGAGAGAGTTCATTTTCCGTGAAGTGTTCTTTTGTACCATGACAAAGGGGGAATGACCAGAAATAATAGGGTGGTATTAAAACACCATACTATTGAAATGTCAACTATTGTATACTTTTTATAAGACAGAATAAAGCCCATTTGCCCATGAAATGCCTAAATCTGATAGTTTAGCGCTAATGAGAGATATGGCATTATGAGTGATTTTGAAGGAGGAATCAGTAGTAGTTTTTCCGATAATTGCATCTGAGAGGCCTTCTTTCTCTGCATCTTCTGCACTCATCTCAAGGAGGAATCCTGCAGTTTCCGAAAAGAGAAGTGTATCGGATGCTCCCTCAAGGGTATCAAGAGATATATCGAGCCCGATCTTACCGCCAATCTTTCTTTGAGGAAGCGTCATTTCAAAGAGTGCGAGTGCCATACCTCCGTCTGAAATATCGTGACACGAGCGAACGCAGCCAGATTGTATCAGCTCAAGTACGCGAACCATTTCTGTATTTGCCTGTGTAAGATCTGGTTTAGGAACAGAGTTACCGAGTAGGGCATCGGTATCTGCATTGGTCAGCTGTTCGAGAATTGCGTAGTACGCAGATCCACCGAGTTCTCGTTTACGATCACCGATAAGAACGATAACAGAGTCGTCATTCTTCAGTTGCATTGTTACTGCCTTGCGAGCATCTTTGAGAACACCTGTTGTAGAGACGATTGCTGTTGGGTCTATGGAAGAGCCATCTAGTTTTCCGTTATACAGTGATACGTTTCCAGAGATAACAGGGACAGGTTCACCTTCAAAGTGAATAGTCTTTGCAACATCTGCGATTCCCTGTACTCCTTGCTCGAGTTCTGCAAGTTGTTCTGGAATTTCTGGGTTCCCGTAATTCAAACAGTCTGTTAGAGCACGAGGTGTACCTCCAACAGCAACAACATTACGCATAGATTCCAGTGTTGCGTTGACCCCTTGCCAGTAGGCGCTAATGCGACCGTATCGTCCATTTCCATCACCAGCTATGGCGACACCTGTCCATCGGTCTTTCTCAGAAAGATCCCATCCAGGATGCGTGCCTTCGTGGACATGGCTTTCTAAGTCTTGCAAAGGAGCAATAACGCTTGCATCTGCTTCTCCTGCTTCAATGATTGTATTTCCGATAACATTTTTATCGAAGTGTCTGAAAGCAGGGGATTTTGATGCATAATTTGGATGCGAAATCATCGCTTCAAATACTTCTTGTATTGTAAATCGGTAAAGAGGATTGGGATATGGTAGACCAAATTCAATATTAATCTCATTACACATAATTTCAGGCTCTGTGTACGATGTTGCTTTTTCATTCGTTGGTCGTGTGTATTGTAGTCCACAGGTGAGAGCCTCTGCAGAGGCTTCACAGATTACTTCGCCTTTATACGTTGCTCTGTAGATCCCGTCTGTTGTTACTTTTCCAATAAGGCTTGCTCGGGCATTCTCGGCAACACTTGGTAGATCCCACACCTCATTAAAGTGCTTGAGGATGTGGTCGGTAAGCTCTGGATGGCATGTAATACAGAGTCTTTCCTGTGTTTCAGCACAAGCGATAACTTCAGCTGGAAGTCCTTCGAGGCCTACGTGAACGTTATCTATCTGGATATCTGCACCAAAGCCGAGGCCCACTACTTGTTCAACAGAAGCACAGACAACCCCTCCTGCTCCGAGATCTTTACAGCTAATCTTATCGAGCTTGTTATTTACAATTATCCAATCAAACAGTGCATAGAATGATGCAAAGATGTGACGCTTTAGGAATGGGTTTGGCTCCTGCACAGCACCCGAGTTTTGTTCATTTTTGTCTTCTTCCATGCTGGCAGATGAAAATGATGCTCCACCAAAACCAGATCTATCTGTTGGTTTTCCAACAAGAATAATGTCGTATCCAACTTCTCCTGCTTCTTTTGGACAGTAGCTGTGAATAATTTCATCTTCTCGAACAATACCAAGTGCGATAGCATTGACGAGGCAGTTGCTGTTATAGGAGCTATCGAAGAATGTATCTCCTCCGAGGTTTGGAATACCAAGTGGGTTTCCATATCCAGCAATCCCACGAATAACTTCGTTCGCAATACTTTTGCTTTCTTCTGTTTTGAGATCTCCTAGTCGAAGCAAGTCCATGCATCCAATAACGCGCGCACCCATACAGAGTACGTCTCGTACAGAACCGCCAATTCCCGTTGCAGCTCCTTCGTAGGGAACAATCTGACTTGGATGGTTATGAGATTCATGTGTTACAACAAACCCCCAGCGTTTACCTGGAGGACCATCGGTAATTGCTACAACTCCACTATCTTCGACAGGGCCGAGGATTATATGTTTTCCTTTCGTGATGAAGTTTTTCAAAAATCGACGACTCGATTTGTAGCTGCAGTGCTCGCTCCCTTGGATCCCCCAAATAACTGCTTCTGTAAGTGTAGGATCGCGGCCGAGTAGGTCGACTATTTTTTTTGCTTCATCAACAGTGAGTCCAATTTTGTATTCTTTGAGCATGGAAAGGATTTCGTCGTCACTCGCTGTAGAGAACGGGAGTACCGTTGTTTGTTTAGAAATGCTCATGCCAAGAGTATGCAGGATTCCTTTGCGAAGTGAAACGAAGAAAGTTTTACATTTTTAAATCGGCTCTTAGAAAGCCTTTTGGGGAGGCTCTCTTTAAGTGTAGATCACCGGTCTTTCTACCCTTCGCAAGCTTTACATACGTGTTTTAAGTTGAGTTGCTGCGCGGCATTCATGCTGTGCTGGTAATAAAGTGTCTTAATTCCTTGTTTCCATGCAGTTATATAGAGTTCATTAATATCTTTTACCGGGGTATCTGGATGAACAATAATATTCAAGGATTGGCCTTGGTCGATAAATTCTTGCCGTGTTGATGCTTGGTAAATGATGGAGAGCTGGTCGAGTTCTGGGTATGTCTTGAAAACTTCTTTCTCTTCATCGGACAAGAAATCGACATGCTGGACAGAGCCATCGTGGTCCCGAATATCTTTCCACACGTCTGTTGTGTTCTTTCCTTTTTCTTCAAGGAGTTTTTCGAGGAATGGGTTTTTGATGGTTGTCTTCATCTTTTGAATATCTTTGACGTAACAGTTGGACCAGACAGGCTCGATCCCTTGAGAGACTTGTCCAAGGATAAATGCAGAAGATGTTGTTGGGGCGACAGCCATGAGTGTTGTATTGCGACGACCGTATCCCTTGAGTACTTCTGGTTCGCCGAATTCTTCTGCCATTTTTGTTGATGCTGCGTACGCACGTTCTTTAACAAGTTTGAAGATCTCGTGGTTGAGCTTTGCTGCTTCTCGACTTTCAAACGTGATCATATTTGCCTGAAGGTACGAGTGCCACCCAAGCACACCGAGCCCGAGAGCTCTGTGGTTCTTTGCGAAGTTGTATGCTCGTTCCATGAAGAGGAATGTTCGTTGGTCATCACGCTTATCGGAGTCCCTGTATGCTTCTAGCTTTTCGAGGAACTCTGTCACGATTGCATCGAGGAAGTAGGTGAGTGTCTCAACGGCGTCTGTATCTTTCCATTCGTCGTAGTGCAAGATGTTAATAGAAGAGAGGACACAGACAAAGGATGCGTCTTCAGAACTTGGAAGCATGATCTCTGTACAGAGGTTACTTGCTCTGATCTTCATGTCTTTATCTTTATACACGTCGACTGTGTTGTTGTTGACGTTGTCTGTGAAGAAAATGTATGGGTAGCCAATTTCTCCACGTTTCTGGATGACTTTTGCCCAAAGAGCCCTCTTTTTATCATCTCCATCAATCATCTCTTGCATCCAAATGTCACCTACGCACACACCGTGTGTTAGCTTTTGAATAGGGTTTCCTTCTGTTCCAATTTCAAGAAATTCATCTGCATCTGGGTGTTCAATTGGAAGGTATGGTGCAAATTGCCCACGACGTGTTGCTCCTTGGCTGACGATGTCGACCATTTTATCAAATAGCTGCATGAAGTGCACAGCTCCTGATGATGATCCGTTATTCGTAATCTTTGCTCCTCGATGACGCAAATCGCCAAAGTACCCGGATGTTCCACCGCCGAGCTTAGACATCATTCCTACTTCTGCTTGCGTGTAGAGAATTTCTCCCATGTCATCTCCAATGTATGATCCAAAGCAGCTGATAGGAAGGCCACGCTTCTTTCCGAAATTTGACCATACAGGCGATGCAAGTGAGTAGTACCCTTTTGACATATAGTCGTAAAATTTATCTGCAAAGCCATCGATCTTATTTATTTCCTCCGCTCTATCGGCTATTTCGCGAATACGTTGTTCGGGTGTTGTTCCTTCGATGAGGTATCCGAGTTCTAAAAATTTTCTACTGTTATCGGTGAGCCATTCCATAGGTGGTGGGGAGGAGGAGAGGAATTAAAATAGGTCAGCACTTGTGACACTCTTGCTACGTTTGTTGTAGTTCACAGACCTCTTAACGAAGAAGTCGCCATGCTTTGTTCCAATGATCTCGTCGTCAAACCAATCTGATTCTGCGAGGAGTTTTTCATCGGTGTCGAATATAGGGTTTATGCCAATACTCTTTAGTGAGTTGTTAAGCCGGTTTTTAATGAATTCGAGAATGACATTCTTTGGAAGGAAATCGAGTTCTCCTTGTTCAAAGATCCAGTCAATGATTTTACTTTCAGCTTCGTATGCCTGTCTGCACATTGTCTGCACATGGTGATTATGTTCTTCATCGAACCAGCTTGGGTTCTCCTTCTTGATGATGTTAATAATCTCAATTCCAAAGTTCCCGTGGATCTGTTCTTCTTTTGACGTTGCTTCAACGACGTTTGAGATTCCCTTAAGGGTATCACGGTGCTTGTTGAATGCCATGATAATAAGAAACTGAGAGAAGAGCGACACATGTTCGATAAAGAGGGAGAAGAGAAGGATGGATTCTGCGTATTCCTCTTTGTCTTCACTTCGTGCATTTTTGAGTGCTAGTTCTAGGTAGTGTACTCGTTCCATCATAACTGGATTATCGATGATGCTTTCAAATTGCTCGTTAAGGCCAAGAATCTCTAGGAGATGGCTGTATGCATCGTGGTGACGTACTTCACTTTCTGCAAATGTTGCGCCTACTGCGCCGATTTCTGGTTTTGGCATTTTGTCGTAGATATTTCCCCAGAACGTTTTAACGGCAACTTCTATCTGGGAGATAGCAAGCATTGTATTGGTGATAGCACTTCGTTCTACGTCGTTAATGCCTACTTTGAAGTCTTGAATATCACTGGTGAAGTTAAATTCTGTATGTATCCAGTATGAGTGACGAATCGCATCGACGTACTCAAGAAGCTCCGAATACTCGTACGGCTTTAGACATAGTCGCTTTTTGAAGATGTCTCTCTTTCGGTCTGCTGCTCTATTTGCGCGGTACAAGATGTATACTTTTGCAACATTGTGGAAGTTGCTACTCATGAGGGATTCCTCTACAACGTCTTGGATTGTTTCAACATCAATTAATTTATTTTCAGATGCAATTTTGACAATATTGAGTAGCACAGTGTGTACAACAATCGTGATGTTATTCTGCATATATGGCTCAAGCTTTTCTTTCTCAGTTAGTTCAAATGTTGATCGAAATGCAGCTTCAATGGCATCTGCAATTCGCTTTTGATCAAAAGCAATAGCACTTCCGTTGCGTTTTTTTACAATGATAGATTTTTGAATAGCAGAGAGGATAGAGCCGTGATCTGTTTTGAATGCGGTAGACATATGTAAGAGGATGAAAAAGAAGCGGTGGAGGAATGCGTGTTCCGCGTAAGAGCGAGTATGGATTATCTGGTATCTCTATGCAAACTTCGACACAACATGTTGTGTGTATCTGTTTTTTCTCTTCAGTTACCCGTAACAGAGATTTTTGTAATTATTGCTGCAAATGTATTGTGGATATGTCGCAAGTAAAAAAGAGACTTGCTAGCAAAAGAAAGACGTAGTTTGTTATGATACAGCTATCAAAAAGATTCTTTCTCAGTTTGGCCAAAATCGTATTCTTGGTGGAACAGCTGTTCTCGCTGTTATGCAGTTTGGCGCGTCTCTTATGGGGCTTATTCGAGACAGAACACTTGCATCTACATTTCCAGGGCTCGATACAGTAGACGTCTATATTGCTGCATTCCGCCCGAGTGACCTCTTGTTTCAGATGATGATTATGGCTGGGTTCTCGGTTGCGATTGTCCCACTCCTTGCTCAGTATCATGCAGATGGAAAGCGAAAAGATATGCACGAGCTTCTGCATTCGGTTGTTGCCTTGGCGGCACTTGTGTTCGGAGTCGTCGGCCTTTTGATGGGGCTCTTTATGGAGACTATTGCTCCGTATCTTGTCTCGTTTACTGGAGAGTCGCTAGAGCTCTATATCCATTTTGCTCGATTGGCACTTCTTACAAACTTCTTGTTTGTTTTTGGGAATGCATTTGGCCAGTACTTAATTACCGTACAGAAGTATTGGGTTTATGGACTGACACCAATGATCTATACGCTTGGTACTATTCTTGGAACTATATTCCTTACTCCATTGTACGGAGCATACGGACCAATGTATGGAACACTAGGAGGGGCAATCGTGTATGTTGCATTGCGATTTTTCGCTGTATTTGCACATGGCAATTTTCAGATTTTCAGATTTTCAGATTTTCAATTTTTCCACCCAGACCTACGCCAAATCTTCTCTCTTATGTGGCCACGAATGATGGCACTTGGAATCCTTCAGGGAGAGCTTCTGCTTTTTGATAAAATTGCATCAGGGCTTGATGCTGGCTCTGTGACTATTAATGCATACGCGCGAAATTTTCAAGCTGTTGCAGTAGGTGTTGCTGGTATTGCCCTTGCTCAGTCTGCCTTTTCACTACTCAGTCAGGCAGCAGCGAAAAAACACCGAGAGCGGTATTATATTTATTTACGAAAGGGGACGCTGATGTTGCTTGCACTTACTATTCCTGGTGCTATTGTTCTCGTGCTTGTTGCACCAATTGCCGCACGCCTTGTAAGCCTTAGCCATGTTCTTCCAGTCTTTACTGCATGTCTCTTCTTTTACGCGATTAGCATTCCGTTTGAAAGTGTTAACCATTTGTTGCTCCGAGCATTTTACGCCACTAAGCACACTGTCACGCCAGCAATCTTTAGCGTCTTAAATGGCCTTACAGCCATTGGGGTTGCATGGGTTCTTGCGCCCAAACTCGGGGTGTATAGCTTAGCTGTTGCCTTTACATGCGGGCAGGTGATTCAGCTCATAGGACTCGCAGTCCTTCTTCCGAAGCGAGTAAAAACCGTTATGCAGTAAGAAGTAACTCTACTGTTGTAAAAATTTACAACACTATTTCTTCTTTGCCTGTGTGAAGTCTAGCTCTACTGGAGTCTCACGGTCGAAGATAAGAACGTTTACAGTAATCTTACCCTTGTTGATGTCTACAGCGTCTACAGTTCCTTCGTAGTTCTTGAATGGTCCATCAACGATGATGACAAGGTCTCCAACTTGGAAGTCTGATTTGAACTTCGCTTCTTGTTCTCCAACACGACGTTCAATAACACCGAATTCTTCAGGTGTAACAGGTACTGGAATATTTCCAGATCCAACGAATCCAGTAACGTTTGGTGTGTTACGGACGAGGTACCAAGAGTCTTCTGTAACGATCATGTTTACGAGTACGTATCCTGGGAAAAGCTTTTTTTCTTCTTCAATAGGCTCTCCTTTTCGGAAAGTGAGTTGCTTCTCTTTTGGAACTTGAACATCGAAAATGTAGTCTCCCATTCCCATGCTTTCAATACGCTGCTTTAGCGCATCACTTACAGCATCTTCGTATCCACTGTAGGTGTGAACAACGTACCAGTTTTTTCCTGCATTTGGATCCTGCTTTCCAGCCATGATATTAGTATGTAAGAGACAATAAGAACTTCACAACGAGTGAAAGACCGTAATCAATGAATCCAAAGACTACAGAGACAGCAGCTGTGAAAATAAGGACGATGACAGATAGGCGAACAGCTTGTTGACGTGTTGGCCACCTCACGTGCCGAAGCTCGGAGATAGCATCGTTGATGTATGTTGTAATACTCATAGGTTTTCTTCTTAAAAAAGCCCCACCGGGGTTATGGTATTATAATACTCCTATTTGAGGGGCATGCAAGTTTTTCCTTTATTAGAATCCGTAGCTTGGATGCTCTATTGCATGAACTTTGCTTAGAGGGAGGGCAACAACCCATACTCTCCCTAGGATACTGTCTTCGTCTACAAATGGGATAGATTCGTCATTTGCGTCTCTAAAACTACGACTATCGAGGCTAGCAACACGATTATCTCCTAGGAGGAAGTATTTTCCTTCAGGGACTCTGTATCGAATTTCATCAGTATTTCCAGCACTTGGTGGTGACCGGTATGTTTTTCCAGCATTTTTGTCGTTAAGGTAGCGCTCGTCGAGGTCAATTTCCTCTTCAGAGCCAGCAGGCCGGATGGACACAAATCCACCACTAATAATAACTTCATCGCCAGGAAGGCCAATTACTCGTTTTACGTATGGTCTTTTCGGGTTGTTTGGCGGTCTAAATACGACAACATCACCTCTATTTGGTGATCCTAGGTAGTAGGCAAGTTTGTTGATAACGATGTATTCCTCATGCTCTAGTGTCGACATCATCGATTTTCCTTCTACCTGAAAAGGGGAAATTAAAAACGTTCGAATTGTCGCTACAATAGCGACAATGATCACGATGTTTAGGAGAACATCGAACAGGTGAAACCAAAGGGTGTGTTTCTTGGCGCTCATCCGCCACAGTATACTCTGTTACCTTTTAAAATCTAGAGTGATACAGTGTTCTATTGTGAAAATAGGTTAGGGGGATATAGTATAGGGATAATGATTATTGGAAACCGTCTTTTTTATCGGCATATCGAGGATGATGAAGAATTGATTCTTGTTGTACATAAGCACTGGGTACTTGGGATTCAACATCTTTTATGGCCACTTTTTGGTTTTACTGCGGGGGTTCTTTTCTTGTATATGTTTCCATTTAAGGTGATTTATTACCTGTCTGCACTATGGGCTATTGCAGCTATGGTGTGGCTTCTTCGTAATTTTTACGATTACTATCTCGATGCATGGATTATTACAGACCAAGGGATTATTGATGTCGAGTGGCATGGTTGGTTTCACCGACAGTCTTCGCGGGTTCTGTATAGTGATATTCAAGGGTTAAGTTACGAAATAGAAGGAATTGTTGGAACAGTAATGCGTTATGGGACAATTAGTGTCGAAAAGATTTCGAATGGAATGGTTATCTCTCTTGATAGTGTGAAAAATCCTAAGGTTGTTGAGGGATTAGTTCTTAAAAAAATGGAGGAGTATCTTCATACTAAAAACCTTTCTGATGCAAAACACGTTCAAAATCTGTTATCTCAAATTGTTGCAAATGAGATTCAGTTAAACCAGTTTGACGATGACGATGACGATGACGATGATTACGACGACGACGATTGATGATTATTCTTTATGTTCTTATTGGCCTTGCTCTTCTCAGCATTTTGGTCGTGGCTTTTCGTATTGGGAGGAGAAAAACACTATCGTCTGTTACGTGTGCAAATATTTGGAAGTTATGGGAAAGAGTTGAAAGCCTTGATGATCATAATCAAAAAGTGATGGAGGCAGAAAAAGTAGTTGATGTGTTATTTAAAGAGCTTGATCTTCGAGGTTCTTTTGCAACAAAGCTTAAAGAGGTTGAGGCGTATATACCAGATAAGGAATATGTATGGGCTGCTCATAAGCTCCGAAATCAAATTGCACACGAGCCAGGATTTGATGCTCGCAGCCGCGATGCAAAACTTGCAGTAAAGGCTTTTTATAAAGTGATTCAAAAATACTGCTCGTAGTCTATACTCGCTCTATGAAACCATCTCTTGTTATTGTCGGACTCGGAAACCCTGGGGATAACTATAAGCGCACTCGTCATAATGTTGGCTTTATGGCAGTGGATCGCCTCAGTGAAGAGTTTGGAATAGGAGAATGGGAGGATAAACAGAAATTTTTGTCATATATTCAGGAAGCACGCGTAGGGGTAGCACCAGTGCTTTTAGTGAAGCCAAAAACATACATGAACTTATCTGGTGATGCAGTTCGCAAGATTGTTGATTTCTATAAAATTGATCCTGCTACGCAAATACTTATTTGTGTTGATGATATTGATATTCCACTAGCGGAGCTCCGTATGAGAAAATCTGGTGGACCAGGTACTCATAATGGTATGAAGTCTTTGGTTGATACTTTTGGTGAAGATTTTGCACGTCTTCGTATAGGACTTGGGCAGCCTCCTCAAGGAGAGGATTTGAGTGGGTGGGTATTAAGTGCAATGCAGGCAGATGAGCAAAAGGCCATCCAAGAGTCTTTCGACTCGCTTTCAGGCCTTATTTCAGATTTTATCCTTGGTTCCTAGAACAGGAATCGTCGTCCGAATGTTCCACCGAATCCTAGTCCCATGAAGATGGTTGTAAGCCATACTGTCATTGGTAGTGCAGGGTCAGTTGCAGGTGCTACTGGACTTGCTGCTTCAGTGCTAGGGGTCAGAAGGTTTGCAGTTCTTGCAATTCCTTTGATAAACCCTCCAAGTCCTGTTACTGGTGGACGAGGTACAACGATGGTGTGCGTGTCAGTTCGAGTGAGCCCTTCACCTCGTACTGTTGCAGTATTTCTTATTGATGACCCCTGTGTAACATTATCTTTGATTCGAACTCTGTAGCGAACGACAGTTGTAGAGTTTGCCCTCAGTGTTCCAAGGTCCCATCGGAGCTCTCCTCCTGCATCGCTTCCTCCTCCTGGATCTGCGATGGTCATCATGCTTTCTGGGTAGTCATCGTTCAGTGTTGCATTTTTAATATCACGGTTTCCAGTGTTTCGGATTGTGATGGTGTATGACGCGAACGATCCTGCAAGTGCTTCTGTTCGGTCGGCAGTTTTATCAATAGTGAGATCTGGCTGGCTTGGTGGAGTATCTTCATCGTCATCACCGCAGTTACGGTTTCGTACACGAGTGATTTCTGTATCCTCATCACCTCCAGAGACTGCTGCTCGGAGCCTGAGTGTATCTCCGTCACGAACCTCACTATCGACACGCACACGTACTCGTAGAGTTCGGCTGCTATTACGGCTTACTTTGATGTTATCCCATTCGACACGGTCTCCGCTTCGCTCTTTTCCGCCATCTGAAGAGCTTCTGTACTCAGTATCAGAGTCGAGGCTTGCAACAACGTCTACTGTTTCGTTTGAGTTGTTACTATTTGTAAGACGGATATCGTACTCGAGGTCATCGTCATTACAGACGTCAATTGGGTCTGGATCGTCATTAACGCTGATGGATACATCATCATTGTTATCATCATCGTCATCATTAACGTCGATTGTTGTGCTATCGTCGTCACATAGTCCTCCGCTGACACATGCCGTGTTTCGGATAATGTCACCATCATCTGTATTATTATTTACACGCACACTCATTCCGAGCGTCTTTGATGAACCTGCTGCAAGGGTGAATGTCCATGTCACAGTGCTTCCATTTCGCACACCACTATTGTCTGCAGAGAGGAAGTCTACATCGTTTGGAATGTTATCTGTCACAACAACGTTTGTTGCATCTTGTGATCCTGTATTTCGTACAGTAATAACATAGTTTAGTGTTTCATCTGGAACAGCACTTGTCTTGTTGTCAGTCTTATCGATAGTGAAATTCGGTGTTCCAACTGGGTCCTGACGGTTCTTGAATGTAACTGTTACACAATTACTTCCTTCATGGACAACAACACGTCCGTTTGTAGGGGTAACAAGCTGCTGAGTCCATCCATTTGGAATATCTTCTGACACAGTATGAGTTCCTACAGGAACGTTTGTGAATCGAGCATTTCCGTTACTATCATTGTGGACAGTATCGTCACTTCCGTTAAGGAAGAATGTGAACTGTGTGACAGGAGTAAGTGTTGTTCCATTACTGTTAAATGTTTCTTTCTGAATATCGATACAACCAACAATAGGCTCGTCTACGACAACAACTGTTGTATCTGCATCATCTGGTCCATTGGTGATTTCTACGATGTTGTAGACAAGGTCACCGTCTTCAGCGTCTGTATCAACAGTTACCTCTAGTGTGAATGCAACTGCTTCTCCCGCATCGATGTCACGTACCCATGTTACTTTTCCGCTCGCATAAGAGCCTCCGAGGTTCGCATCTTCAAACGTAACATTGAGTGGAAGTGTATCGATAATTTCTACATCTGTTGCATCTGTTCCTGATGTATTTGTGACAACAATGTCATAGATGAGAGTCTCACTTGGACGAGCGATTGTCTTGTGATCTGTCTTCGAGATAGTGAATGTTGGGTCGTTTTCTACAACAATAGTCGTGTCGTCATCACATGGACCGCCATCGATACATGCCTTGTTGTAGACGCTGTCTCCGTCGTTTGTATCACTATCAACTGTTACACCAAGGTGTAATGTAATGCTTTCCCCTGCAAGAAGGTCTGTAATCCATACAATAGTATTTCCAATGTGATTTGCAGAGTTTACACCGAGTGGTGAGCTCGCAGTGTTGAATGACACGTTATGTGGAAGTGTATCGATAATTTCGACATCTTCTGCATCAATATGTGATGTGTTTGTTACAACGATATCGTAGAAGTTTTGTTCACCTGGCTCGATAGTACTTCTGTTATCCGTCTTTTGAATGGTAAATGTTGGATGTTCAACAATAACAGTTGTTGTATCGGTGTCGCTATCTCCTCCTGTAATTGCAACGTGGTTGTAGAGAAATTCCCCATTTTCTGCATCGTTATTCACACGAGCTTGTACTGTAAGATGAATTGTTTCACCTGCATCGATGTCTAATTCCCACAGTATAGTATGTGTGGTGTTTTCGTAATCACCATTGAGGTTAGCGCTAATAAACGTTACATATGATGGCAGAGCATCAATGATTTCTACATCTGTAGCATCAAAGTTTGATTGGTTTGTAAGCTCAATTTCGTAATTGAGGATGTCTCCACGTTTTGCAGTTGTCCGATTATCAGTCTTACTGATGGTAAGTACAGGGTCTGAACAGAGAACATCTGTTCGTACAGGATTACTCCACTGTGGGTCCACTCCTGGGTGGTTAGACCAGACATCTGCGATGTTTGTGATAATGCTATCACATGGTGCAGTATCTTCGACCTTCAATGTAAGCGTGAATGTTTTACTTGCACCAGCATTCAAATCGAATTCTCCACAGATTACTTCGTCTGTTTGGCTTTCGTAGTAACAACTATTGTCATTTGCTCGAACGAAGGTTAGGTGGTCTGGCACAGGGTCGATCACACGGTTTCGTGTTGTGTTGAAACCAAGGTTGTTTGTTACAACAATGGTGTAGCTGATTTCATTTCCACGAACAATTGTTGATGGGCCAGATTTCACTACATCCAGGGTTTGAGTTGCACAGTTTACTGTTGATGCTGCACTGTCATCATTATTGCTAAGTAGTGGGTCGTGTGTTGTAGATTCCACTTCAGCCTCATTAATGATTGCTGCACTACACTCTGCAATGGAAGGGATATCAAAGACTATTCTTCCAGTGTCGTATGTATTTGCTTGTAGTGTTCCGATAGTACAGATGACACTACCTCCAGATACGTAACATGCACTATCAGACTGAGCACTGTTGAAGATAAGGTCTGTTCGGCTATTTGAGCTCTGGATTTTTACATCAGGAATTGCATCAATGATCTGAACATTTTGAGCTGTATCTGGCCCATTGTTATCCACTCGTAGTGTGTATTCGATTGTTGATCCGCGGAAGACTTGAGCAGGTGCTGTCTTTGAAATAGAGAGGTCTGCTTCTGGGTCTTGGCATTCCACATATGTCTGCACTTGGTTCGTATTTCCTGTGAGGTTACCGTTATCCATGAATACAACCTGTGCAGTGTTGTAGATATTTGCATTACATGTTGCGTAGGTGTTTATATCAAATACAAGTTTGTAGGTGTCATCATCATATGGATCAATCTCATCATCTCCACACTTCACATCGTTTCCAGACTTGAAACAACGGCTATCTGAAAGACCTGAGTTAAACGTTAATCCTGTTGGAATGGTATCAATTACCCATGTTCCACCAAGGGTTACTGTTCCTGTGTTTTCAATCTTAATCTCGTAAGTCAGACGGTCACCAACTTGTGCTGTACTTTTATTTACTGTCTTCGTTGCTGTGAACTCTGGTTGAGGAACTTCTACAGTTGTTGTGTCTGTATCGCTATCGCCTCCAGTAATAGCAACTGTATTGTATAAGACTGTGCCATTGTTCGTTGTATTTTTTACGCTAACAAGGACAGTGACTCTTTCTGTATCATTTCCATCAATATCAAGATTCCAACGTACTGTACGTGAAGCACCGTTATAGGTTCCACCTGCACTTGCACTTATAAAGGAAACTTGAGGTGGTAGAGTGTCGATAATTTCAATATTTGTAGCATCAAAGTTTGAGCTGTTTGTGATATCGATTTCATATTCAAGCATATCGCCACGAAGTGCAGTAGTTCGGTTGTCAGTTTTTGTAATACTGAGTACTGGATTGTTACAGAGAACATCTGTTCGTACAGCGTTACTCCACTGTGGGTCTACTCCTGGATGGTTAGACCAGACATCTGCGATGTTTGTGATAGTGCTACTACAAGCTATTGTATCTTTTACCTTAAATGTCAGAACAAATGTTCGAGATTTGCCGTCATCAAGGTCAAAGTGTCCACATACTACTTCGTTTGTTTGTCCTTCATATCGGCAGATACTGTCGTTTGCACGTAGGTATTGTAGGTTGTTTGGTACTGGGTCGATGAGTCGGTTATCGATAGCATCAAAACCAAGGTTGTTTGTTACAACAATGGTGTAGCTGATTTCATTTCCACGAACAATTGTTGATGGGCCAGATTTCACTACATCCAGGGTTTGAGTTGCACAGTTTACTGTTGAGGCTGCTTCATCATCATTGTTTCCAGAAATAGGGTCTGTCGTATCTGAAGATACAACTGCCTCATTGATAACAACGGCACTACATTCAGAGTTTCCTGGGATGTTAAAGACAATATTTAGGTTCTCAGTTGCATTGTTATTGATTGTACTGATGTTGCAGACAACATCATTTCCAGACGTATAACATCTATTATCAGACTGAGCATTGTTGAAGACAAGGTCTACTCGGCTGTTTGAGCTCTGAACTTTTACATCAGGAATTGCATCGGTGATCTGAACATTGTGAGCTGCATCAGGACCATTATTATGAATCTGAATACTGTAAGAGACTGTTGATCCGCGGAAGATCTGTGATGGTGCAGTTTTAGAGATAGACAAGTCTGCTACCCCTGTACCATTTCTTTCATCATCATCTGTTGGATCTGTACAACCAGAGTCAGCTGGATAGTCGATCTGACCATCACCATCATCATCCTTTCCATTATCACAGTCAGGACCTGATGAGTTTGTCTCAGTATCATCCTTTGCACTACTACATCCAGGATCGTTTGGATAGTCTGTTAAACCATCACCGTCATTATCAATACCATTGCTACAGACATAGATCTCTTCATCATCATCTGTTGGATCTGTACAACCAGAGTCAGCTGGATAGTCGATCTGACCATCACCATCATCATCCTTGCCATTATCACAGTCAGGACCTGATGAGTTTGTCTCAGTATCATCCTTTGCACTACTACATCCAGGATCGTTTGGATAGTCTGTTAAACCATCACCGTCATTATCAATACCATCGCTACAAATCGGTTGTTGTACTTCTGTGAGTTCTACTGGTTTACATCGGTAGAGCGCAATACTGTCTACGAGATCTATTGGGTGATTATCTTGGTTACGATTTGCATTAAAGTGGTCGTAGGTGATACCGGTAAGGAGTTCATCATTTCCACATGCACGAATGACGGTCCCCTGTGCATTCCCAGATTGCAAAGAAGGGATTGGTGGCTCGCTAGTAATAGGCCCTACTCCGTCATTAGAAACACTTCTACAGGTAATAGTTACACCATCTGTGTGGTCTGATATTCCAGAGCTATAGGTGAGTCCTTTGTATTTTACAGCTGATGCAGCAGTGCCTGATGGGCAAGTTACCCGTTCTTCATTACTTGAGTTTCCACTAAAATCACTCCCGATTCGTTGATCTTCTTCATTCGAGGAATCGACTGTACCGTCATCAAGAAGTGGGGAACATCCAATTCCGACTGCATCTACAGATTCTTGGTAGCTTCCGTTATCTGCTTCTTTGAAAAAAATAGAGGTAACTACATTACCATTATCACAGTCGAGGTCTTGCTCTAGAATACTTGGCGTAGCACTTGGGCTGAGGCTATCACCCAGCTGAGCAGGTTCGTTTGTCGAGCCAAGTGTTACAGTATTAATGGCATATGTACTATCGATTGGTGCAATTGGAATAGGGAATACTCCAGTTGAGAACTGTGTGATTACGAGGCCGAGTAAGGTGATATTGGCCCATAGGCGCTTGAATCTACGGTTTTCCATAAAAGTTTTTCCGGAAAAAGGAGGGTATTTATACCTAACAAACTGGTATTTGTCAATACTCTGAGTAAATGGTCAAGATTTGGTAATATAGCTTTAATATGCTAAATTTTCGCTCGTGAGCCCTACTAGAATACTTTTATGGATGTACAGGCCCATTGACGCTGCATCGATGGCGATTTTTCGCTTTTTCTTTGGTGCGATCATGGTGTGGGAAGTGACACGGTACTTTGATCATCATTGGATTGAGTCTTATTACACAAATAAAAACTTCTATTTCACATATCCAGGCTTTTCGTGGGTTCATCCATGGCCGAGTTTGGAGCTTATGCAGCTACACTTCATTATTATGGGGGTATTTGCAGCTATGGTCGCTGTGGGCTTATTGTACAGGGTTTCTGCAGTGTGTTTGGCGGTGATGTTTTCGTATATCTATTTGCTAGAGCAAGCGAGGTACTTAAACCACTTCTACTTCGTTATTCTTGTCGCTATTTCGATGATATTCATCCCAGCGAATAGAGTATGGTCACTCGATGCATGGATACGGCTAAAAAAGGGGGTATCTCAGTCGATTTTCATTCCTCAGTGGGGATTATGGGCGATTCGGGCTCAATTCGGGATTACATACTTCTATGGAGGCATCGCAAAGCTCAATGAAGATTGGTTGCACGGTTATCCACTATCTGACTGGATTTTTGATGAATCAGACCTATTTTTAATAGGTTCGTATGTCCATGAACGTTGGATGGGCCTTACACTGAGCTATGCAGGTCTTTTTTTGGATTTAGCACTTGTTCCACTTCTGTTGTGGCGAAAGACACGGTGGATAGGAATGACATGTGCATTAGCGTTTAACCTCATGAATGACCATATGTTTAGCATAGGCATTTTCCCATGGATGATGATGACGGGAACACTAACATTCTTTGAGTCCGATTGGCCTCGGTCTTTATGGGAGCGATGCACAAAGCAAAAAGAGACACGAATGGTTATCAGAATGCAAAGGGCTTCATTAAAGGCGAAAGCATCAGTGTTGTTAAAATTTACGACAGCTCAGAAGCTTCTTGCCCTATTTATGACGGTGTTTTTCGTGTTTCAATTCCTCTTTCCATTTCGACATTGGCTTTATCCGGGAGCAGTGCACTGGACAGAAGAAGGGCATATGTACAGCTGGCGCATGAAGCTTCGGAGCAAGAGTGGGCGTACCCACTTTCTTATTAGGGATCCAGACTCTGGTAGGGAATTTCAAATAGACCCAGAGGATTATCTAAACAGTCGCCAAGAACGAAAGATGTCCACACGGCCAGATATGATTTTACAATTCGCTCATTGGCTTCGAGACCAATATCAAAAGCAGGGGATGAAGAATGTCGAAGTGTATGCATTAGCATCAGCATCGTTGAATGGTCGTGAGTCGCAAGATCTTATCGACCCAACAGTAGATCTCGCAAAAGTGAAGTGGTCAATTTTTCATTCACCGTGGATTGTGCCTTTGCAGTCGGAAAAGATTCGATAATTCCTTGTATAGTTTTGGTATCTGCTATAAATTTAAATATGTGAAATTCCTTTTTGCTCCTCTTACGCGTCCAAAGGGGGTGATGTAACCTTCATCTTCGAAATAGTCTGCGTATGTATTGCAGTCGCAGTGGCTGCTGGCTCAGGTGGGCCAAACAAATGAGACTGCAATGAGACAGAAAGTTTAGGGTTCTTTGGGGGAATTTTTAGGAGGAGGTTGAGGGCAGGTGGGTCACTTGATAAAGTGTAGCCTTTGTAGGAGTTTTAGAATAAGCACAACTATGCTGACCAATTGTGTATCTCGTTTCTCTACCATCGTAGTATCTCGTTCATCATAAATATTGACCAAGTCATGATCTCTTAAGAACTCATCAATTGCTTTTTCAACATGGTTCGACTTATCAGTTCCGATATTAAATTTTTGTGTACTACTTGAATTTAATCTCTCCTCAGCAACAAGTAGCATCCTACTAGCCCTCATGAGCTTCAGTCCTCCACTTCCTCTGGGCAAATTGTTTTGTGTAAGAATGTAAGCAACTTTAATCGCTTTGAATGTATTCCACAAAAATCTTAACAAATAAAGTGAAGAGGTTACAAGAGCAGAACCGATGAAGGTAATAATTGCCCATTCGGTAACGCTCGTTGGATTAATTAGATTGAATGACATGTGGGTCTATTAACACAATTTTATCTGGCAAGCCGTCGCTCCTCCACTACGTTCCGGAGCTATGGCCTGCCAAGTATCTTCGCCCTCTTGCTTCGTGTTGCGCACTCGCACTCGGGTCGAATTCAACTTGGCTGAGTACGTGACATCCGGAACCAAATTGTAGCGGAATTTTTGGGGTCTTTGGGAGTCCTTTCATAAGGAGGCTGAGGGCACGTGGATCAGTGATAATAAAGACGATATTGGCGTACAGAAGAGGGCTCTATATATCTTTCGTACCAGCGATTCCTAGAAAGAAATACCAACATTCTTCTTGTAAAATAAAAGCTAGCCAAGCCAAATTTATCTGTTTTTGAGAAATCAATAGTTCCAATAATTTGATCATTTTGCAAGTAGTTTGAGAGTTGTTCAGTAGTAACCCTAAAAGGCTCCGATGCCCAGTATCCCTCCAAACAATTAGTGGCAACATAATGCTCTTTTTGGTACCTTCTTTGGGGATCTGAATAATCTATAGTCGCAATACAAAGCAGCTCTGCGTAGACTTTTTTAGGAGTTTCATTGAAAATTATTTCTAGATTCCTCATTTGCTCATTAAAGTTGAAGATCGACTCTTTTGCAGATAAGCTTAGGTGATTGCGCTCACAAAATGCACCAATACATTCGAAATTTTCTTCTAGGTAATTTTTAACCTGAATATATTGAGGATTTTGCGTAGTAAACTGTTTATCGGAAATTTTTAAAAAAACCTCAACATTCATATTCAAGTCTGAAACTAAATTATTCAAAGGCTTTGTCGTTAGGTTTGATCCGCTATAGGTAACTACTATTTGGTTTCCATAATCTAGGTTGAATTTTTGAACTTCGAATCTCAAAGTCTTGAAGCCCACAATGAGAGCAAACAAGCCTAATGTGGCAATGACTGTTTGTAGTGGTGCGGAATTTTGCTTGACCCAAAACCAGAATTTTTTCAGACTCCGAAGAATATTGAATTTAATAAATTTAATAAAGTAAGTGATTTTACACTCTATACACAGAAAATCTATAGGCTCATCTCATGTCTAATATTTCCTTCTTTTTAGCATTATATTTATCCAGTGAATCCACACATTCTTGCGCACTCATACATCCAATACCATCAAAAGTTGCATAATAAAGAATAATTTCTTTAGTGAACATGTCATACAATTTCCAAACGTACATATCTGGATCTGGTCCAAATTCTTCTCGCTGTAAAATACACGTATCCAATACTGGGCTGTAATAGTATTCAAATTCAATCCAACCATCATCCATATACATATTCTGATAATTCTCTTCGCCGAATTCTTCGCATTTAATTTTCTGCTCAACAGTTGATCTTTGCTCAACTGCTGGTTGTTGCTCTATGGCTTCTTGTTGAACCTTACTTGACTCTTCTTCATTTGATGAATCTAAAGAAGGTGCCTCTGTTGAAGTTGAACAGCCTACCAATGCAAGCATGCAAGTCAATGGAATCCCAACGGTCAAAAATTTAAACATATGTGAATCTTAGCAGAATTTCATGTCAAACTGATAATCAAGGGCACGTGGATCGCTTTACACGCGCAGTTATTGGCTGTGTAGTCGGGTCTGGTGTCAACCCCTTCGGGCAATTTTGGAGATTGTTGGGAGTTCCTTTACGAGGAGGATGGAGGCACATGGGTCTGATTTGGACTAATCGTATCGGGAGCAATCGACTGATCCTGTTGTTCGTGTCTCTCTTCAAGTCTCTCAAAAATTTTCTTTTGCCTTTCTATATACTCTTCCTCAGTTATACATCTTTCTTCGTATAAACTTTGATACAGAGCAAATGCTGAAGACTGGATACCCCAAATAGCATTTGCAACATCCCTAGGGGTTGAGAACTTATCTGTAAGACCATTAGTAAGCACTATTTTCAATCCTTCACTGATCCCTAGCGCATCTTGCATCCAGATTTTGACTTGAGCTTTTTGGCGTTTTTTTGCATTTTTTCCTTCAAGATACTGCCAGATAGCGACATACATCAATATCAGAGATATTATTGTTGAAATAATTGACCACCAGAATGTAAAAGTTGCCATATCGTTATATTAGCAAAATAAAGAGGCTTGTGGGTCTATTTACACGATTTTATCTGGCAAGCCGTCGCTCCTCCACTACGTTCCGGAGCTATGGCCTGCCAAGTATCTTCGCCCTCTTGCTTCGTGCTGCGCACTCGCACTCGGGTCGAATTCAACTTGGTGAAGTGTACCCCATTTGGTAGACACAGTAGAACCCCCTAACCCTCGACCTGGGACAACAGATAATCTCTGTATGCAACAGGGGTCATCCTGTTTCGGGTCCACTGCTTCCTTTCGCAATTATA
>Ga0210057_1000683_pt1 | contig 55214 bp, 85 predicted proteins | sample CryGeyCG2114_010_2_FD_183968 | JGI IMG/M metagenome (GOLD analysis project Ga0210057, IMG submission 183968) | Groundwater microbial communities from aquifer - Crystal Geyser CG10_big_fil_rev_8/21/14_0.10 (SPAdes) (version 2) | ecosystem: Environmental > Aquatic > Deep subsurface > Groundwater ...
AAAAATGATAAACAAGATCTGAAGAAATATTCACCAAATTTGACCTTGATTTGTCCCGGATATTTTCAAGAATTCTACAAAAGAGTGGCTTTATTGAATATCGCATCTCTCCATAAATAAAATCTCCTTCTATAAATGCCGAAACCAATTCATTATTTTTAGAATCTATTTCATTGTACTCGGGAACTTTCTTTTTGATTGTTTCTAAATAACTTGATTCATCAAAATTTTTTGCATCTTCACTTAAACTTCCTCCAAGAACCATTAAATATTTTATCTTTTTTCTTTCAAACTTTTTTAAAAATTTATTATATTTTTCGTCATTCCGTTTCATAATGATCTTCCTTTTATGAAATCTTTAAGTAAACTAACCACTTCATTTTTTTTGTAAGGGAGAAAATTAATTGAACCAGCATTTTTATGACCTCCACCATTAGTAAAAGCCTCGGGTAATTTCTTATTTAAAAAATTAATAAATTCATGAACTGAAAAATTAGCTTCATCAGTTGCTCTTAATGTGATTGCAGTATTCATTATCCCCGCAGTAACTAAACTTGTAACTTTTTTTTCAGTTTGGTAATCATCATGTATTAATCCCACTGCTCTTCCTGGTTTAGGGAAAAAACCAAATCCTGGGAAAGTTTGTTCAATTTCAATTGTTTGAATTGTAACCTTTCCAATTTTTTCTTGCTTTGCATTACTCTTTCCAATTTCAAGACCTTTTCTGTCCAAATCACGAATATAGGGGGCCATTAAACTAACAAGTTCTTTTTGCCTTGCTCGAGGTTCTCCAAATAAAACTTCTATATATTCACGAACTTCCATGAATCTAACTTTTGAAGAAACATAATCAATCACCAATGCAATATCTGAAAGAAGCTCTTTAGAATAACCTTCCTTTTCTGCAATTTTTAAATATTCGCTCATTACTTTAGGATTTCCAAGATCAATTCTATCGGCAAATCCTGCCATAGCCGGAATTTGAGCAATATTCTCAACATTTGGATTTATGAATCTTGCAAATTCACTACAAAGCATTCCAGCTGAAAAATGAGCTCCATCTTCCCCAACTAAAAATGGATTAATATGAACTAAAACTTCTTCACTTATAACATCTTTATTGAAACCGTGATGATCTACTACAATGAAATCAGCCCCATGAACTTTTCCTTGCTTTATTGCCATAAGATCTTCTAGACTAGAACCATTGTCTGCGATTATAATCAAGGGCATTTTATTTGAAAACTTTGCGACGTTTCTCAACGAATTTGCCATGTCTCTTATAGAATCATCAATCTCATAGAACGGAGCTTGACTTGGAGCTCTCAAGAAAAATTCCCAAGGCGCTTTAACAGAACTATGTTGTTTTACAATTAAAGGAAGTATTGCTCTTTCAAGTGAAAACCCAGAAGAATATCCATCTGCATCATTATGATGTCTTACAATTATTGGTCTATCTTGAATTATCGCAAGTCTAACCTGTGTTGCAGCTTCTATAAATCTCGACCTTAATTTTTCCAAAATTTGACTTTTCACTAAAAATTCAGGAGGCGTTACTTTTGCTCTTTCTTTTTCTAGAATTTTCAATTCTCTTAAAAATTCTTTATGTTCATAATCATTTAACTTTTTTACGAATTTAATTTCTCCTTCGATTTCACCTTGAAATTCCCCAATTGAAACAACTGCATTTATGGAGTCTCCTTCTACAATATCTGGATAAGCCCTAAGTCCTGGACCTATAAATCCCTTTAATGAAAGGTTGCCTGTTCCATCACTAACCACAAAAACAGTTGGTCCTCCAGTTTGAACAATTCGATTGATAATTCCAATTATTATAACATCTCCTTTAGAGTTCAAATCTACATTTTCTATAGAAACTTTTTTCGGCTCTGATCTACTAAACGATTTTGTTACAGGTTTTCTAAAATTATTATTTTGTTTTCCTTTGTTTTTTTTATCTTTCATTATCTAATCTTACAGACTAAAATATACTTATCTAATTAAAAAGCTTTGCATGAAACTAGAAATATTCTATCTATTACAAAGAGAAATGAAAAGGTGTATATAAACTTTTGGATTACTTTTTCACTAATTTTTCCAAATCTTTATAACTCACTTTCTCACTCTTTGAAGAAAAAAATTTCATATTATCCAAGCCAGAATCAAGAAATTCACAAAGAATTCCGTGATAAAACTTTCCAGTCAAAAGACTACGTCTCAAATTTTGAATAACTCGATTATCTTTTGAAAGATCTTCTAACTCTCCTCCACAACCAGAACAATAAAATTTTATCGGGTTGAGAGTTTTATACCTATCCATCTTAAAAACAAGAAGTTAAACTTAATAAGATTTTCCAAATCTCCTTATCAAAATCTTTATAAATGAACTTCTATAAAATAATTCATGGCATTCAAAATTAATATCGGTGAAAAGTCTGGCAAAACATACAAATTAGAAGCAAGCGCTCCGGGATTAATCGATAAAGAAATTGGAAACAAAATAAATGGAAAAGAGATAAAGGGCGATCTTGAAGGATACGAATTTGAAATAACGGGCGCTTCTGATTCTGCAGGTTTTCCTTTATTAAAAGAAGTTCCAGGTCAAATTCTTAAAGGAGTTTTATTAAAATATGGAAAGGGTATGCACAAAAAACCTCGTAGAGAAGGAAAAAAACCTGCAACCGATAAAAAACCAAGAGGACTTAGATTAAGAAAAACCGTAAGAGGAAGAGTAATCTCTGAAGCAGTTGTCCAAATTAATTTAAAAGTTTTAACCGTCGGTAAAAAACCCCTTTCTGAAGTTTTTGCTCCCACAATTGAAACTTCAAAAGCTGAGTAATTGTTACTATTCATTAGACACAACAGAATAGAAAGATTTATATATCAAATATTTCTAAATAAATTATGACAAACGATAAATATAACATTCCTTATAGAGAAAATGATAGCATAATTGGAAAACCCTTACAGACTAATCCAAAAATTCAACCAGAAAGATCGGAACTTTTGAAAAAAATTGTAAAAAGAGTTATACTTCCAATCTCAATAGTTGGAACAATCATTACTGGATCTCAAATAGAAAAAATAGAAACACTTTCCTTAAAATATCAAGGATGGTATCCTTCAAAAACAGAAGGAAGAAATGTAATTATTTTTGATGAGAATAAAATTGAATTAAGAGAAGGAAAAGATCCAGCGTATAAGATTTGGAACTACCCAGAAAGTTTGAATTTGGACACTTTAGAAATGCAAAAAAAATATAAAGTGACTCTTGAAAAACACAAGATTGGATTTTTATTCCCAGATAAAATCACTTCAATTGAATCAGAAGTATCAAAATAATTCCCGTAACCTTTTTTAACTTACTTTTTCTAAATTTTTAATGACAAATGAATTGCCAGAAATAAATGTGGGAGTTGTTGGGCACATAGATCACGGAAAGACTACCCTTTTATCAAGACTAACTGGAAAGTTTACAGATACGCATTCTGAAGAATTAAAACGTGGAATTACAATTAAATTGGGATATGCGGAATTAATAATACACCAAGACGGAGATAAATACACAACAGACAAAGGAAAACCAATTCGTTATGTTTCTTTCATCGACGCCCCTGGGCATGAAATGCTCATGGCAACAATGCTTTCTGGAGCAGCAATAATTGACTCTGCGATATTGGTCATAGCTGCAAATGAGGGAATAAAACCTCAAACAAAAGAACACTTTATGGCACTTCAAGCAAAAAAAATAAAAAATATTATTATTGTCCAAAATAAAATTGATTTAGTCTCAAGAGAGAAGGTTATAGAAAATTACAAAAAAATTAAAGAATTTGTAAAGGGAACTATCGCTGAAAATGCACCAATAATTCCAATTTCTGCACAGCAAAACGTAAACATAGACAAACTTTTAGAAGCATTAAGCGAAATTCCGATTCCAGAAAGAGACGAAACAAAAGATCCAATTTTCTTAATTGCCAGAAGTTTTGATATAAATAAACCTGGAACAGAAATTAAGAATCTTCACGGAGGAGTTTTGGGAGGCATCTTAAAACAAGGAAAATTAGAAGTAGGAGAAAAAATTGAAATAAAACCCGGAAGAACTGTTAAAAAAAATAATCAATATTCATATGAACCCATTACCACAAAAATTATTTCCCTTCACAAGGGAAACTCTCTAGTAAATGAAATTCTTCCCGGAGCAAGTATTTCAATAGAAACAGAATTAGATCCTTTCATGACAAAAACAGATTCTCTCACTGGTTCAGTAGTTTCGACCATAGGAAAATTACCTGAGATCACTTCAAAAGTAAAAATAAAGATAGAACTTTTCAAAGAAGTTTTAGGAGAAGAACAAAAAGAAAAAGTAACTAATTTGAAAACAAAAGAAATGCTCATGCTATCTGTTAACACGACTATTACAGTTGGAACTGTAGAAAAAATTTCAGATGATCTAATTGAAATGAATTTGAATATTCCTATTGTAGCTCTAAAAGGGGATAATGTTGGTGTCGCAAGAAACATAAACGGACACTGGAGATTAATCGGATTTGGAGAAATTGTAGATTAATGGACGAATCTGACTAAAACTTTATAACTTAATTCGACATTTTAAATTTATGACACTATATTCACATTCTAGATTACAATCATTTGAACAATGCAAATACAAATACAAATTAAAGTATTTGAATAAGATTCCCCCTCCAATAAAAAAATCAGTCGAATCTCATCTCGGGGAATGTGTTCATGATGCCCTTGAATGGTTCTATCAGAAAGTTATAAATGGAAAAGTTCCTGAATTGGATGAATTAATAGAAAAATATTCTTCATCATGGAGTGAAAAAGACGATGAAAAAATGTTAATCGTTAAAAATTTGCCAAAACAAGATTATTTTAATAAAGGAGTGAAATTTCTAATTGATTATTACATTAAAAATAAACCCTTTAACGACGGAACTCTTGAAACCGAAAAGAAAATTTGGATTAATTTGGAAAAAGATTTTCCTCACAAGGTGATTGGATATATTGATCGATTAGTCTATAATAAAAAAGAAGATTTATACGAAATTCACGATTACAAAACTGCAAATGCACTTCCAGCTAAAATAAAATTTGAAAAAGACAGACAACTCGCACTTTATTCAATTGCAATAAAAGAGTTATATGGAAATGAAAAACCAATCACATTAATCTGGCATTATTTAAACCACAACATGAGGATAACTTCAACAAGAACTAATGATGAACTGGAAAAATTAAAAAAAGAAATAATAAATTTAATCAATAAAATAGAAAAAACAAAAGAATTTCCCCCTAACAAATCTATTCTTTGTGATTGGTGTGAGTATAAACCATACTGTAAAATATGGGGAAATTCTATCCCTAAAGAATTTCTTCAAAAACAAACAAAACTTGATTTTGATGAAAAAACCATGAAAGAAGAATTTCCAACCACTTCTAAATATATAGTTGATTAAATTTAAAGAAAACTTTATATATTCATATGATTGCCTTTTCATATGAATAAAGAAAATTTAAAATGTAATTCTTATCATACATTTTTCAAGAATTTATCTAATGGAGTAAAAACTCAAATTATAACCTCGTTAAAAGAAAAACCAATGTCTGTAAATGAATTGGTAAAAGAACTAGATCTTGAACAATCCAAACTTTCTCATTCTTTAGCAAATTTAAGGTTTTGCAATCTTGTAATCTGTAAACAAGTTGGGAAAAAAAGAATTTATTCTTTAAATAAAAAGACTATTCTTCCCATTTTAAACATAATAGACAAACATCGACAAAATGGGTGTGAAGGATGTAAATTGAGAAAATGAAATCTGTTTATCTTGATAATGCAGCGACGACAAAATTAGATAAGAAAATTCTTAAAACAATGCAACCTTATTTTAAAGAGTTCTACGGAAACCCTTCTTCAGTTCATATTAAAGGGCAAGAAACTAAAAAAGCAATTGAAAATGCAAGAAAAATTATTGCTGATTCAATGAATGTTAAACCAGAAGAAATTTACTTTACTTCTGGAGGTACAGAAAGCAATAATTGGGCAGTTAAAGGACTTTTTTTTCAAAATTTTCCAAAGAAGAACCATTTAATTATCTCAAAAATTGAACATGATTGCATTCTAAACGCTGCAAAATGGATAGAAACCAAAGGAGGGAAAGTAACTTATCTTGATGTAAACTCTGAAGGATTCATAAATTTAGATCAATTAAAAAAATCTATTACAGAAAAAACTTTTCTTGTTTCAATTATGCAAGCAAATAACGAAATTGGAACAATCCAAAATCTTGAAGAGATAGGAAAAATTTGCAAGGAAAAAAATGTACTCTTTCATACTGACGCTGCTCAAAGTTATACAAAAATTCCCCTAGATGCAAAAAAAATGAATCTTAATTTAATCACAATAAACTCACATAAGATTTACGGACCGAAAGGAGTAGGTGCACTTTTTATAAAAGAAGGCACAAAAATTGAAGCATTGATCCATGGAGGAGGACATGAAAGAAATTTAAGGAGCGGAACTGAAAATGTTTATGGAATTGTCGGATTTGGGAAAGCAGTAGAACTCTCAAAAAAAATTGACTATAAAAAAATCTCAAAGCTAAGAGATAAACTTCTTGAAGAAATTTTAAAGAACCTCTCTGAAACAAAACTTAATGGTCCAAAAGGAGAAAAAAGACTTCCTAATAACGTAAACATTATCTTCAAAAATTGCGAGGGCGAAGCATTGGGAGCATATCTAGAAAATAAAGGTATTTACGTTTCTACTGGTTCAGCTTGCATGTCAAATACAAATGCCCAAAGTCATGTCTTAAAAGCAATAAAAATTCCTGGAAAAGATCAGGATTCATCAATAAGATTTACCTTAGGTAAAGAAACAACTGAAAAAGAGATTCAATATGTTCTAAAAATTCTTCCTGAAATTGTAGAAAAAATGAGAAGAATAAATGGTTTAAAATGAAAAAAGAACTGATCAATAAAAAAATGAGTATTTTGGAGATTATAGATAAAAAGCCAGATGCTATTGAGATTTTACTTGAATTTGGACTTGGTTGTGTTGGCTGTGCATTTTCAGAAGTAGAAAATTTAGAGCAAGGTGCACTGAGTCATGGAATGACTAAAAAAGAAATAGATCAATTAGTGGAAGAAATAAATAAACTTTAAACATTACTCCACAAAGTTTATATATGAAAAATTTTTCAAGTTTATATGGAAGAAGAAAATTGTTGTTGTGAAAAATGCGAAGAAGAAGTTTTAACTATTAATCATTTGGCCCCAACCTTCAAAGCAGAAGCTTTTCACGAAGGAAAAATAAAAAAAATCTCTTTGAAAGATTATCAGGGGAAATGGGTTATAATCTTCTTTTATCCTGCTGACTTTACTTTCGTTTGCCCAACTGAACTTGGAGAGATGGCAAACCAATATGAAAAGTTTAAAGAACTTGGGTGTGAAATTCTTTCAGTTTCAACAGACACTCCTTTTGTCCACAAAGCTTGGCATGATGCAAGTAAAACAATTAAAAAAATAAAATTCCCCATGGTGGCAGATCCAACCCATGAGATTTCATATAAATATCAAACTCTTATTTCTGAAGAAGGAGTTGCTCTAAGAGGTTCATTTTTAATTGATCCTGATGGAATTTTGAAAGCTTATGAAGTTCATGACAATTCTCTTGGAAGAAACGTAGAAGAATTACTTAGAAAACTTGAAGCTGCAATATTTGTGAGAAATAACGGAGGAGAAGTTTGCCCTGCAAATTGGAAACCCGGATCAAAAACATTAAAACCCGGACTTGACCTAGTTGGAAAGATTTAAGATTAATCCCCTCCAAAAACAAACATAGATTCCAAAAAAGACCTTCTCTTCATAAAAAATTGTTATAATTAAAATTTATAAAATTAATTCTTTTTGAAAATATTCTTTCTAACTAAAGAACTTATCCCGTAACCTTTAAATATGAACCGCTTTTCATATGTTTAATAGGAGGTTTAAGGAAAAATGCCAAAAATAAAGATGAAAGGAAAGGAAGTCACAATTCCAAAAGATGGAAACTCCTCTTCTAAATTCGAAGAATTGGGAATCGCTCTTAGTTGTTGTGGAGGAATTTGCGGAACATGCAAGATAAAAGTTTTAAAAGGCATAGAAAATATTAATCCAAAAACTGAAGAGGAAATGGAATTTCAACTAGAAAAAAATGAAAGACTAGCATGCCAATGCCACAAAATAAAAGGAGATATTGAAATAGATTATGAAGAGTGGTAAACTTAAAGAAATTTATTCTAAATCGAATAAAGAAGATTTAAAATTCAAAAGTCCAGAAGGATTAACTAAAGAATTAGTTATACAAATTTCAAAAGACAAAAAAGAACCTGAATGGATGTTAAAAAAAAGGCTCGAATGTTTTAAAATTTTTAAAGAAAAAAAGCTACCTGCTTGGGGGCCAGATTTGACAAATTTGGATTTAAATAAAATTCATTATTACATCAAACCAAATGCCAAAAATAACTCACGTTCATGGGATGATGTTCCAAAAGAGATATATGATACATTTAATCGTCTTGGAATTCCTAAAGCCGAAAAAAATGCCTTGGGAGGAGTTGGAGCACAATATGAAAGCGAAACAATCTATCACAATTTAAAAAAAGATTTAAAAGAAAAGGGGGTAATCTTTACTGACTGCGATACTGCCTTAAAAGAAAATGAAGAATTGATGAAAAAATATTTTATGACTACTTGTATTTCCCCTAATCTTCATAAATTTTCAGCACTCCACGGAGCAGTTTGGAGTGGAGGAACTTTTATCTATATTCCAAAAAATCTGAAAGTAGAAATTCCCTTACAAGCATATTTTAGAATGAATTCAAAAAAAGGCGGACAATTCGAACACACTTTAATAATTGCTGATGAAGGAAGTGAACTACATTATATTGAAGGTTGCTCCGCTCCAAAATATGAAGAAAATTCCTTACATGCCGGAGGAGTTGAAATTCATGTATTAAAAAATGCAAGAGTTAGATATTCCAGTATTGAAAATTGGTCCAAGAATACTTACAACTTAAACACAAAACGAGCATTGGTCCACGAAAATGGAATAATTGAATGGGTAAATGGGAATCTCGGAAGCAAAATCACTATGCTTTATCCTTGCAGCGTATTAGTGGGGAAAAATTCAAAATCAGACTATATTGGAATTGCCTATGCTGGTAAAGATCAATATCAAGATACTGGATGTAAAGTTTATCATTTGAACAAAAATACCTCTTCAACAATTCTTTCAAAAGGGATAAGTTTAGATGGAGGAACAAGTTCTTATCGGGGATTGGTAAGAATAAATAAAGGATCAATAAATTCAAAATCAAACGTAAAATGCGATGGACTTATGTTAGATGGTAAAAGTAAAGCAATGACTTTTCCCTCAATGGATATCCGTGAAAATCAAGTAGAAGTTTCACATGAAGCGACAGTAGGAAAAATCGGTGAAGAAGATCTATTTTACCTAATGTCAAGAGGGCTATCTGAACACGAGGCAACAAAACTTATCGTTGCAGGATTTATCGAACCCGTTGTAAAAGCACTTCCATTGGAATATGCTGTAGAATTAAATAAATTAATTGAGTTAGAAATAGAAAATTCTGTTTGTTGATTAGAAAATGAAATCTAAAGAAGTAAAAGCAATTGCAAACGATTTGGTTCATTTAATTAGTTGGAAAAGTCCACTCGTCCTCCTTCCAATTCAGCCAGATAAGAAATATGAAATCAACCTTTTAACTGGAAAATTGAATGTTAATTTTAAAGACAGCATAACAGAATACTTAATTGAAAAACATAAATGGTTTTTGAATAGAATTAAAGATCTAAATGGTAAATTGGAAGATTTCAAAGAAGCACTAATTACTATATTAATAAGAAAAGAAAAAGTAACAATCAATTACAAAACTAAAAAATTTGAATCTGAAAGGATTTACTAAAAATGAAAACAGATTCAATATACAAAGAAGAATTGATGGATATTTATAGTGAAAAATTAAATTTTGGAAAATTAAAAAATAAGACAAATTCTGGAACTTTAAAAAATCCTGGATGTGAAGATGAATTCACTCTTGAATTAGATATTAAAAAAGGAAAAATTAATGATGCAAAATTTCACGGAACAGGGTGTGTTATAAGTACGGTCTCTGTATCAGTTTTGACTGAAAAAATAAAGGGAATGGATTTGGAGAATGCAAAAAAACTAACAAAGAAAGATCTAGATCATCTTCTAGGAATAGAAATAATTCCGACACGAATTAAATGTGAACTTCTAAGTTTAGAAATTTTAAAAAGAATAAAATGAAAAAGAAACTCCTTGAAATAAAAAATCTTCACGTTGAAGTAGAAGGAAAAGAAATTTTGAAAGGAATAAATTTGAACCTAGATTTAGGAAAAATAAATGCCTTGATGGGCCCTAATGGTTCAGGAAAATCAACCCTAGTAAATACAATTATGGGACATCCAAGGTATAAGATCACCCAAGGAAAAATTGTATTTAAAGGAAAAGAAATCTCAAAATTCTCTCCAGATAAAAGAGCAAAATTAGGAATATTTCTTTCATTTCAATATCCTAGAGAAATTTCAGGAATAAGCGTATCAAAATTTTTAAAAACGGCTTCAAAAGAGTTAAACCAAAAATTTTCTATCTTTGACTTCAAAAAAAATTTGAAAGAAAAAACGAATCTTCTAGGAATATCCAATGAGATGACTGAAAGATACTTGAATGAGGGATTTTCTGGCGGAGAAAAAAAGAAAAATGAAATATTACAAATGCTTGTATTAAATCCCAATTTAATTATGTTAGATGAAACAGATTCGGGATTAGATGTAGATTCTCTAAAGATAGTAGCAAAAGGGGTTAATGAAATTATGAATCAAAAAAAATGCACTTTAATTATCACACATTATAAAAGAATTTTGGAACACATAAAACCAAATAAAATTTTCATAATGCTAAATGGAAAAATTGTATTAGAAGGTGGCAAAGAGATAGTTGATCAACTTGAAGAAAAAGGATATAACTGGATAGAGGAAAATTAGTTCTCAGGATTCGTTGAAAAAATATTTAGATATGAATTTTTACTTAATTGTAATTATTTCCAGATTAATTTAGAAAAGATTACTAAAGTAAATACTTTCTTGAAAAAAATGACAAAATTAATTTAAAATATATTGAAAAGATTGTTAAAAATGATTAAGGATTTGAAGAAGTAAAATCATATCTATGACATCCTCCGTGCCCTAAAGGGCACGGCGTCCCATCGTCTTCAATGAAATGAATGATGCAACTCTTGATTTTTTATGTATTCAAAAACAGTTTCGTAATTTGAACCTATTGAGCAACAGAAATAACCCTCATTCCAAAAGTGTCCCTTTGGATATCTCTTCCTCAAATTAGGACACAACCTGAAAACTAAATAACTTGAACCGCCCTTTATTATCTGCAAAAGTTTTGAGTCGCTCATTGTCCTAGGGCAATCAACAATCATGTGCACATGATTATTCATGACTTTCAAGATATTTATCTCAATTTTATGGTTTTTGAAAGATTCCTTTATTGCAACCTCGCAATAAGTTTTTATCAAATCTTTTCCCATCATCTTGTATCTGTACTTCGTCGTTATCTGAACATGCTTGTAGTTATTACCGACGCTGTGACCATATGAATTATACATTTTAGCCCTCCGAAAGATTTATTTATTTAGATAAAGTATCCACTAAGTGGATATACATTCAAGTAGCCGACAATCACGGCTACTCTTTTTTTAGTGAATCAAAATAGAAAAATGTTTTTCATCAGACGCCATTCATCCTTCAGCTAAAGCAGAAGGATTTCTGGCTAAACTTTAAAATTTCTGGAAATAGTGAAGAAACAATAACAAGAACTCAAATGGAAAAAAGATTTTATAATAAGATTTTATATGAATCATTAAAGTAATGCAAAATATGAAAAAATAATTCATAAGTCCACAAGGTTTATTAAAGAACCTTTAACTAAATTAATTATGGCAAAAGTTTCAGTTATATTAGGTTCTGTTCGTGAAGGACGAGAAGGAATTAAAGCAGCAAAATTTATAGTGAAAAGACTAAAAGAAAGAGGCCATGAAGCAATATTAATTGACCCCTTAGAATATGAACTTCCGCTACTAAAAAATAAATTTGCGTACCTTGAAGACGAAGAAAAAACTGAAAATATGGAAAAACTTCAAGAAATTTTTTCTTCTTCGGAAGGCTTCGTAATTGTAAGTGCTGAATACAATCACGGAGTCCCGCCAGCACTAAAAAACATTGTTGACTACTTTATGAATGAATTCTTTTTCAAACCTTCAGCAATAGTAACTTACTCGATGGGCCCGTTTGGAGGAGTAAGAGTGATGATGCAATGGCGACCTATTTTAGCTGAACTTGGAATGCCTTCAATTCCAACAACACTTCCAATTCCATCAATTCAGAATACATTTGACGAAGAAGGAAATCCAAAAGACTCTTCATATAACGAGAAAACAAAAAAATTCTTTGATGAATTCGATTGGTATATTGACACTTTCAAAGCTGGCCGTGAAAACGGAATTCCTTATTAATTAAATCTTCGCTCTTCTTAACAAATTAGCATTTGTAACGACGGTTATTGATGAAAGTGCCATTGCAATCTCTGCAAAGACTGGGTGTAAAACTCCGCCGACAGCAAGGGGAATTGCAACTATATTATAAGCGAAAGCCCAGAATAAATTTTGCTTTATTTTTGAAAATGTTGCCTTGCTTAATTCTATTGCCTGACAAACTCCCATTAAAGAGCCGTTTGTTAAAACAATATCTCCAGCTTCTATCGCAATATCCGTCCCAGTTCCCATAGCAACCCCAACATTTGCTTGTTTTAATGCTGGAGCATCATTAATGCCATCTCCAACAAAAGAAACATTCTCTCCATTTTTTGCCTGAAGTTCTTTGACTTTTTCAGATTTGTCTTCAGGCAAAACATTAGCAATAACCTTCTTAATTCCAACTTCTTTTGCAATTGCTTCAGCTGTTCTTTCATTGTCGCCAGTAATCATAACCGTATAATATCCCTTTTTATGAAGGTATTCTAAAGCCTTTACAGAATCTTCTTTTATTGAATCAGCAACAGCAATAATCCCTAAAACCTTTTTATTTTTTTCAGAAGATAAAATCATAACTGTCTTTCCATCATTTTCAAGATTTTCAATTTTTTTAATAAATCCCTTAAGACTGACTTTGTTTTCATCCATCAACCTCCTATTTCCAATTAAATACTTCTTTCCTAAAATATTTCCTTCAATTCCACGTCCACGAAGAACCTTAAAATTTTTAACAGGCTTGTAGTTTCTTAAATTTGAATATATAACAATTGCTCTAGATAACGGGTGCTCCGACAATTTTTCCAAACTTCCCGCAATTTCTAAAAACGCTTTTTCCTTTACCTCTTTTGATACCCCAATATTTGTAACTTCAGGTTTTCCTTTTGTTATTGTTCCTGTTTTATCAAACACAATAACCTTCACATTCTTCATTGTTTGAATTGCTTCCCCTTTTCTTATCAAAATTCCTCTTTTTGCACCCATTCCTGAACCAACAGTAAGAGCTATCGGAGTCGCCAAACCCAAAGCACACGGACAGGATATAACTAAAACAGCTATGCTTGCTCCAAATGCAGAACTAAAATTTCCAAAAATACTCCAACCTATAAATGTCAGAATAGCCAACCCCAAAACAGAAGGAACAAAAATATTTGTAATTTTATCTGCAAGTTTTTGAATTGGAACTTTACTTCCCTGTGCTTCTTCAACAAGATTGACGATATGAGCCAAGAACGTATCAGAACCCACTTTTGTTGCTTTAATATATAAAATTCCATCCTGATTTATTGTAGCTCCAATAACATTACTTCCTTTATTTTTGTCTGTGGGTAAACTTTCTCCTGTAACCATTGATTCATCAACCGAACTTTCTCCCTTAACAACAACACCATCGGTAGGAATTTTTTCTCCTGGTTTAACAACAATTATATCTCCCACTTTAACTTCTAAAATAGGAATTTCAATTTCCTCTTTTCCCCTAATAACTCTTGCGTTTTTCGCACCTAACTCTAAAAGTTTTCTTATTTCTTGCCCCGCCCTACCACGAGCCTTAGCTTCAATATACTTCCCTGTAACAAAAATTGACATTATCATTGCAGAAATTCCAGAATAATCTTGAAATCCAAAAAATAAACTTAAAAATCCTGTAAAGTAAGCAGCAAATGTTCCCAATCCGATTAAAGAGTCCATATTAAAATAAAAACTTATAAAACCCCTAAATCCTGATTTTAAAGTTGAGAAACCTACTATAAAAATAACTGGAAAAGCAAATAAAAGTGAAAGCCAGATCATTGACTCTTTAGAAAAAATCATAACATCAAAAACAAAAGGCAAGACATACATTAAAATAATAATTGGAATGGTTAAAATCCATCCCCAAGTAAGCCTTTTTTTCCACATAGATATTTCTTTTTCTTCAGGGCTTTCACTATAATCATGATTATTCATATTACTCATTTCATGTTTCATTTTTTTATTCATTTTAATTTTATATCTATTCAATTGAAATTGTTTTATATCCTGCACGAGAAACCGCTTTCTTCAAATCTTCATCGGAAATTTTCACTTTATCATTAATTTCAACAATTGCTTTCCGCGTCATCATACTTACAGCAACAGATTCAACTCCAGAAATTTTTTTTAAACTTCTTTCAATGTTTGTTGCACACGAAGCACAATACATTCCATCAATAGTTATTTTTTTCTTCATTTTTATTTTACCTCCTGCAATTTATTTAGTTTTATACATACTTTTGAAATTAAATAATTACATGAATTATTTTTATTGCACCAGTTTTCACATTTTTTTGCAACTCCCTTGTTTCTATAAAACAATCCGCACCTTTCACATTTGAAAACTATTTCTCCCTCTAAATTTGTTTTCTTAACCATTATTTTTTCTTTCCTAAATTTTCCAATTGTCTGATTAACCAGACTATAAATAAAACAAGTGCAACAATTACAAGAATCCAAATTGTACTCATAAAAATCCACATAAATGAAAAACCACTGCCAAACATCCAATTCATCATCCCATAATTGTTAAAGCCCATCATTTCAAATCCACTAAAGAGGAAAATTGCAAGAAACACAGCAATAATTACTATTTCTTTATTTTTCATTTTTTCTTATTTTTGATTTTTTAGAATATGAATACAAAATTCAGTCATATGTTTATCAATTAGTTCCATTAGTGGCAAGATTGTTTTTTCATTTAATTTATAATTTCTAAACTTTCCATTAATTTCTGAAACAACGAAACCACAATTTTTCAATCGAGCAAGATCATGTGACACTACAGTTTGGTCTGCACCAATAATTTCAACAATTTCAGAAACGTTTCTCATTTTTTTTCGTAATAAATTTATTATTTTTAATCTAGATTCTGAGAATAAAGTTCCAAAAAAGATTTTATAGGCTCCATAAATTTCATTCTCTTCAAATCCTTCAGAGTGGCATGATTTTAATATGTTTTTATTTATCATATGAAGATTAAATACATACCCTATTTAAACTTTTCGATAAAATTTCATTTGTGTTACCCCAAACATATTTCACCCCATAAAATAACAATCTAAAATAATTATAAATTTCATTGAGAATTTTGTTATTTCAAATTGGATATAATCTAAAATGATTGTCCCCAGTATTCTTAGTTTAAAGTTTTTTTCCTATTTCCTTTTTTTCATACAAACCTAATAAATTATATAAGAATTAATTTTCGGTTCTTACAACATATGCCACTTGGCCGCACACAATAAAATTTTATCTAATTCCCAGAAATCTGCCTATAACTAATAAAAAGAATCAACGCAATTAAAACCTGTATTTCAATTCCCTGAAAAGGCAAAGTTCCAAAACTAAAGCTTATTCCTATAAGTCCAAATATCAATGGGAAAATTCCTGTAATACATAATGGACAAACACCAACAATCAAACCTCCAATTGTTCCGACACTTGATGTTCCCGCACCTTTGCACTTTTTTCTTTCTTTATATTTTATATAAATTAAAATTCCATTAACAGAAACCAAAAAACCAATTACTAGTGTTAAAGATAATGAAATTCCAAGTTTGAACCAATTAACACTACTAAAATAAATCGCAATTAATGGAATTGTATTATAAAATCCGCTTAACAAAATATTTAAAATTAAATAAAATATAAATATACTAATTAACCAATAAATATAAGGTTTTTTAAAAATTTCTTTCATTTTACTTGACAATTAACTTACCATAACCCATCCCCATTGAACAAGCAAAATTATAAATTCCTTTGGAAAGTGCGGGTAGTTCTAAAGTATCTTTTGGGGTTTTTAAATATTTAACATATCTTTTTCCATCAAGATTGAAAACTACAGACCTCAAACAACCAGTAACAGAACTGTCAGCACTTAGAGAGATAGGTTTTCCTGCCTCTACAAAAGCATCTTTATAATTATATCTATCCTGATTTAAAACAACTTTTTGAATTTCTCCTGAACCAAAATTTCCACCATCTACCTTATTTGAAACACCAGAATCTCTAATTAAAAAAGATCCTAACCCAAATACTAAAAGAACAATCATAAAGATTGTAAAACCATTTTTCATCCGAATAAAATGCTCCTTGGTCCGTAAACCATAAAAAATATTGTTATTGCCGTAAGAATTAAACTAATGAAAATGATCAAACTATAATCTTCTTTAACTTGCCTTTCGCTTTCTTTAGTTTCCTTGTAAATCATAAAATTTAATAAGAAAATAATCACTGAAGAAATTAAAAATACAATTAATCCCGCAACTTTTAAATTATCATTTATCATCATAACAGCAGTCATCGCACCCATTATTCCCCCCATAAACCCCGCCATCAATCCTTCCATAATTCCCATTATTCCGCAGCACTTTCCGTTCCACACACCAATAAAAATTCCAATTCCCATTCCAAAAACACTTCCCCATAACATTCCGTTAGTAGATCCTATAAAAAATCCGGGAAGAAACCCTGCAATCATTCCCGTCGTCATTCCAACCATCATTCCAGACATGCAAGTGAGATTTTTGTAAGCTCTGACTTGTCTAATCGAAGGCAAAACAATTGCATAACTTAATATTGCAAAAAAAAGATAAAAACTATATTTGGAAATAAAGTTTTCAATATATTGTAACTTAAAATAATAAAGCAAAATAAACAACCCAAATGAAAAAAAAAGCGAATAAAATATTGCTTTGATTAGTTCACCTTCAACTCGGTTATTTCCATTAAGTTCTTTTGTAAATTCTTTTAAAGTCATTTTTGTTTAATCCAAATTATATTTATAAATCCTTTGGTAGAATTAGTTTCTCGTATGAAATTTGATTCATATTTAAATTTATCTAATCAGGCTAAAAACCAACAATCCAACTACGATTAATACAATTATCCAAACTAACCATGAAGATTTTTTATTATCATGATTTCCACAACAACTCATTTTATTTTTACCTCCCTATAATTTTTCACTAAATTTAAAACATTTCTTAATTTGTTTTTAACTTTTTTTGTTATTTTTTTAAGTTCCTTATTTTTAATTAAATTCATTAATTTTACTGGATCAATTATCGAGATAATTGTTTTTTTATTTAAGACGTAAACAATTAAATTGCAAGGCAAAAATAATCCAATTTCTTTTTCTGCCTGCAATGCATTATAAGCAAAAGGGGGGTTACAAACACCTAAAATAACATATTCACTATAATCAACATTCAACTTATTTTTTAGAGTATCTTTAACATTAATTTCTGTTAAAACTCCAAAACCCTCTTTTTCAAGATTTTCTTTAACTATTTTAACTGCTTTTTCAAATTCCAAATTAACTTCAGTTCTAAATCCATAATTCATTTTAATTTACATCTTCCAAAAATTGATTTACTTGTAAAATAGAGTGAAGTTATCAAAACCAGAATTCCTAAGGATTGCAATTCTAATCCCTTAAATGGGAAATATGTTAATGCCAAAGGTAAACCTATCAACCCAAACAAAAATGCTCCACACGTAGGACATCCAACACCAAACGCAGCAATTCCTGAACCTATAAAGCCAAAAAACCCTTTTTTATTTGACTTTTTAAAATTATTAAACTGAAATAAAATCATTGAAAATAAAATTGCGGATAAAAAACTCATTAAAATTATACTTACTATACTTAAAGTGACAAATAACGCTCCAGACATCATAATTGAAATCCAAATGTTCTGATTTGCAACTTGAACAACTAAAAGATAATATAAAATTCCAAAAGAGATAATTCCAAAAACCGAAGAAATCCAAACATAATTCCAATTATTAAAAACAAATTTTATACTTTCAAAAGTTTTCTTGGCTTCAATTTTAAAACCCATTTTATTTCAAACACTTCGCATAGATATTTGGATGGTGACTCATATGTTCATACCATGATTCCGGAGTATACCCTGATTCTGGAGAACAAATATCTTCCCCTATTTTCCCTGAATCCCGAATTGCATAGGTTATTCCTGGAAAAAATGTTAAAACCAAAAGTCCTAAAACCAAAATTCCTACAACAACATACAAAATTATTTTTTTATTCATTATTTAAAAACCTCCTTTCTTTCATCCCATTTTTATGTTTAACCATCAAAGTTATTCCTAAAACATTGGAAAGAATTCCAAAAACCAAAAACCAAGATTGATATTTAACTAAAAAAATTGCTAAACCTGAAACTCCTGCGATTGGGATTATATTCAATAAAAAATGACTGCAACATGCAATCATGCTTCCGCCAGAAATCGCTCCAGTTGTTGCAACTGAACCAGTTAATTTTGCATGATTTTTTATTGAAACAAACAAACCAATTTGAATTCCAAAGCCTATGACTAACGGAAAAATAAGATACCACAAACTTCTTAGGTTCATTAAAGCAAAGTTAAAACCCTGAAAAATTGAAATTATCCCAAGATAAAACCCGATTAACCCCAGACCTGCTAAAACTCCCAATAAAACAGATTTTTCTTTAGAAGACATTTCATGAACTTCTTTATTTTTATCACTTTTTTTATTTCCGCAACAATCCATCTTAAAAATTCCTACAACACTCCACCAATTTATTTGCAAATTTTCTAAAGGTTATGTTTTTCCTAAAAAAGAAGATAAATCCAAAAAAAAGCCAAAGAATTCCAAGAAAAATCAAAACTTCATTTGAATAAGTAAATCCTTCCAAAAGAGTATATCCAAGAACAATTAGAGTTAAAATTAAAGGTAACTTAAAAATTTCCATAGCTTTAAATTTTTTATTAATTAAATAAAATAATCCTAAAGTGCTTTCTCCAATTAAAATCGCAATGATAATTTTATTCTGAAATAAATTTAAAGAGTTTAAAATCAAAAGTAAAACCCAGGTTAAAAAAATAGATGCGCATACTACACAAAATTCTTTTTTTGAATTTTTAGAAACTAATTCTTTAATTCCAAGAAAAATAAAAAATAAAAAAGAAATTCCTAAAACAACTAAAAATAATAAATCCATTTTAAACAATTAATTGAATAATTCCTCCAAATATTATTAAAAGTGAAACTGTGACAATTGAACCTTGAAAAGAAATTTTCTTTCCCTTTCTCATTGAAGTTATTTTTTTACTTAAAGTTGGACTTAAAAACACTAAAAGCCCTCCAAAAAAACCACTACCAAGAGAATAGTTAACTGCAAATGTTCTTCCATAATCCCCAATAAAAGGGAGATAAAGTGGACCTATTGCAGTAAAAATTGGAAGTAAAGGAATAAAGGTTAATAAAAAAACTAAAATAATAACTAAAGCGTCCTGAAACTTGAAATATTTTTTCTTGATTATTCTCGCAAACCACAATCCCATTGACATTGCAACCCCTCCAATTAACAAGGCAATAACAACCTTACTAAATCCTAAAGATACTGCTCCTGCTGCAGCTGCTCCTGCACCAATTGTACAAAGTGGACAATGTGCACTTACAAATTCAGAAAAAGAGAGCACAAACAAAAAACCAAAAAAAAACAAAGATATTTTTTTTGTTTGTGATGGAATAAATCTATTTTCCATTTTAAATCCTCATAAATTCAAATGTGCTACCATCATTATTTACCCCATAAACTACAAAATCTCCAATTTTTGAACCAGGCATTCCAGGACTTCCAGTAGGCATTCCGGGCATTCCAATCCCTAAAATATTAGGTTGTTCAGTTAAAAGTTTGTTAATAGCTTCAACTGGAACGTGCCCCTCAACAAAATATTTTCCCACAATCGTTGTGTGACAACTTTCTAAAAATGAGGGAATTTTATGCTCTTCCATAAATCTAGTATTGTCTGGAATAGTTATCACATTTACATTTGAACTTCCCTTACTTTTGAAATATGAAGTATAGACTTCGCAACATCCACAAGTAGATGTTTTGTAAATAGTCATTTCTTCTCCAAACTTATCAAGACTTTGGGATCCTTTAACTGCGCTTGTTAAGAAAAAAACAACTAAAACTACAAATAAGATTCCTCCAACTAAATATAAATTTTTTTTCTTCATTTTATTTATTAAAATAGGTAAAATCTAACAACCCCCGACCATTCCTCCAGAGGAAACTGCTGCTGTTTTTGCTGCTTGAGCTGTAGCTCCAACTGCTTGAACACTTCCTGAAGCACCAGCTTGAAAAACTAAGAACAAAGCTATAATAAACAGAACTCCAATCATTCCCCACAAAAAAAGTTTTCTATCCATTTTATTTTTTACCTCCTTTTAAATTTTTAATCATCCACACAATAAACAAAATTAATGAAATTACAACTAAAACATAAATTAACAAAGGATAGAAACCCATTCCATATCCATTCATCATGTTTCCCTCATAAACTGCATTAGCATTAATAGGAGCCAAATTAGTCTGGGTTACTTCATCATGACCTGAACCACAAGCTAAAGTAAAGGGCAAAAATGCCAAGACGAATAAAATAATAAAAAAAGATTTCATCTTAGCATCCTCCGACCATAGAACCTCCTGAAGTTTGACCTTGTTCAATTCCCCTATAGAGATTTGAAGCAAGATTTATGTAATTAGTTGAATCAATTCCATTTGCTTCTAAAGCTTGTGCTTTTTGTTCATGAATATCTGGAAAAAATAAAACTTTCCATTTTCCAAGTTCAGATAGAATAGCATCATTTGTCATATCTGGATGATTTCTCAAAAGATATTTTGCTAATCCTCTCATTGCAAAACTATGTGCACATCCGCACGCTCTTTCTCCATTATTAAATATTATCGAATTTGCACCACAGCAATATTCACAGCTAATAGATCCAGCAATTGTTATGTATCTTGCCATCTCTTCTGAGCTTAATTCCATATCTTCGTATTGAGCGAGTTTTCGAATTGTTGTATCAGCTAATTTTGGATTGCTAGCACTAACATCATTATAACTAACTCCCATATCATTTCCATAAATAGCAGGAATCCCTGTTGGAATAATTTCAGAAGCAGAAACAGTTCCGATTCCTCCACTAGTTCCAGAAGAAACCTTTCCAAGATTAAATCCAATTACTAAAACCAGAATTACGATTAATCCGATCTGGATATAAAGTTCTTTATCGATTTGCCCTCCTTTTCTTTTTTCTGTTTTGGTTTTGTTTGCCATGAAAAATCAAAAGAAAGGTTTTATTTAACCGCTTTGGAGAAACTAGTTTCACATCCACAATATATAAAAACCCATAAAATTTCTTTTATCGATGGAAAACAAAAAAGTTGGATGGTTAATTCTTGGAATTGCCGTTGTTATGGGAATTGTTTCTTGGATTTTTAATCAATCCCTAAATAGCATAATTGCACAAACTTGTCTTGAAGGCCCAAGTTGTATTATGCATCAAACTTCCAACACTCAACTCGCACTAAGTCTTGCAATAGTTTTGGTTATTGCAGTGATTGGATTATATATAATGTTTTCAAAACCCGATGAAAGAATTGTAATAAAGAAAATAAAAGGAAAGGAAAAGAAAAAAGTTTTTGATTTATCAAAATTAGACAAAGATGAAAAAAATGTTGTTGAAATTTTAATTAATGAAGAAAATGCAATGTTTCAAAAAGATTTAATGGAAAAATTAGAAATTGGAAAAGTTAAAATGACTCGTTTACTTGACAAACTTGAAGCAAAACAATTTATTATAAGAAAGAGACGGGGAATGAATAATCTAGTTGTTTTAAAAGAAGAGTAATCAGTTTCAACAAACCTTTTATAATAAACAATCTCCTCAAAAAGTTATATAAACAACAATTTAAAAAAGTTTAACTCGAAGTCCATTAACTTTAAATATTGAAAAAAATTCACAAGTTTATAAAAATAAAAAGGAGGAAAATATAAATGAGCGACAAAATCGAAATAAAAAAAGACACTTTTTTTAAAGGAACAATTGCGGTTCTAGCTATTATTTTGATAATCTCTATTTTCACAGGAGGTTTTGGATTTGAGACAAGCCCAAAAGAGATCATAACAGATGATGGAGGAAACACTGCACAACCAGTTAATATGAATGTTTTCTTATCTAATTCGGATTTATACCCCTCCATAGGACCATCAAATGCTAAAGTTACTGTAGTAGAATTTGCAGACTTTCAATGTATTTGGTGTGCATTTGCCTCTGGACTCCCAAATTGGGCTACTCCTAGCACAACAAACCCAACTGCAAAACAAATGATAGGACAAGGAGGAGACATGTTGGGATCGATGGGAAAAGTTGAAGATTTAGCAAAACAAGGAAAAATAAGATTTGTATATATTCCTGTGAGTTTTTTTGGAGAAGAATCTACTTATACTGCTCAAGCAGGATATTGTGCAGCTGACCAAGAAAAGTTCTGGGAAATGCATGATGCAATTTACAAGGCGAGTGGAGATGGACCTACCGAAAATGATGGAAAATATAGCAAAGCAAATCTTATAAAAATTGCAAAAGAAATCTCTGGATTAGATAACACAAAATTTAGTGAATGTCTAAACAACGATGCAACATTAGAAAAAGTTCAACAGTCTATGACTGATGTAAGAAGTTTTGGGGTAAAAGGAACACCAACAGTTTATGTCAACGGACAATCAATTTCCCCTTCATGGGCTTCAATACAATCAGCAATAAATTCCGCATAGATTTATTTTTAATTTTTTAATTTTTTTTATTAACTTCTTGAAATGAGATAAAAATCTTTTCAAGCAGAAATTATTTTCACTTCTTCTAAAACTTTAACCGCATCTTTTTCATTTAAGCTAGTTTTCTTAGCAAGTTCTGAAGGAGAAAAGTCAAGTAAATCTTTTGCCACAACAATTTTTAATTGATAAATTTCATTGAGAACTCTTTCAGAAAGATTTTTCAAAATTGTAATTGGATAAAGTTTCTTTTCTTCAATTAATTTTTCAAGATTTTCATCTTTTGGAAATTTCCATGCAGTCACTCTAAGACCAACTCCTTTTGCGTATTCAATTGCATCTTCTGAGCATCTTGTATTAGTAACTAACCACGGACTATCAAAATGATGTTTCCCTAAATCCAAAAATCTTGCATAAGTATACATTGCGGGATGGAGCTTTGTTATAGTTCCAGCCTCGTTATGATATTTGCATTCAATCATCCATTTTTTATCCTTAATTGCAACAATGTCCACTTCATGAATTATTCTCTTTCCTCTGATTTTATTTCCGGTGGTCGTCTTAAATCCATAATATTCTAAAACTCTAGCAAAAAAGCTTTCAAAGGGAAATCCAGAAGGACCAAGAGACAAAATTGCTCGCTTAAGACCATAACGCTGTGAAACTCCTGGTTCTTTTTTCAAAAAATTTAATAATGTAATTAAAATTTCATTGGTCGAAACATCTTTGGTATACCTTTTCTTTATGAATTTGACTGCTTCTTTAGCAAGACTCTTTGAACCTCCTGCTTCACGAATAGAATAATAAATTTTCTTTCCGCTAAACTTTTCCTTTTCTCCAGAAGACTTTATTACTTGCATGAATAAACAAAGAAGAAGAAAGTTATAAATTTAATTAAAACAAAACTCATCCTTTCCATTTAAATAAATTGCAATTAAAGCAATAATGAAACCAATATCTCGAATAGTTATCTCATTCCAACCTAAAGAAAATATAATTAATAATAATCTTATAATACCCCAAATTGAAATATTTATAAGAATGAGTGAACATAAAATTGAAGACCTAGAAAAACTCTTTGGAGAAGTCAAAGAGAATTTGTCTAAATGGAAAAAAGAAAATTCTTTTGAAACTCCAATTAATTTAAAAATAATTCCTATGAAAGGAAAGTTTGAAGTTAATATTTAAAAAGATAGACTTCACGTCTACTTCCTAAATTAAAAAAAATAAATTTATTCTAATTTGAAAACTACACTAACACTTGCAGAGATATCCTGATCTCCAGGTTGAATACTTGATTCTACTTGTTTCAAAGTTGAAGTATCTGCAACAGCACCGTAAGCCATCCAAGGATAATATCCAAAATCGTTCACGCTTACTGAAACCAGCTTTCCAACTTTTTTACCCAATCCTTCTGCAACAGCATCCGCTTTGATTCTTGCATCTTCTGAAGCTTGCTTCATTGCTTCTGCTTTATACTTATTTTGAGATTCTTGAGTTAGTTCAAAATTAATATTGCTCACTGAAGCTCCAGAATCTAACGCGATTGCAATAACTCTTGAAGCCTTTTCAGAATCTTTAGCATCTATTTTTACCGAAAGCATATGGACTGCTCTGTATCCATTGTCTTTTCTAACACCGTTATTATAACTATAGTCTTGATAAATGTTAAAACTTTTTGTCACAATTTCCTCACGACTAAGACCTTCTTCTTTAACAAGAGAATCTATCAATTTATTAAGAATAATTGCATTTTGATCATTAGCTTCTGCACTTGTTTTTGCTAAGTTTTTAATGTTTATATAAACTCCAATTAAATCTGGCATTGCTTTAATCGTAGCTGTCCCTTGAACGTTTACTGTATTTTGAGTTGAACTCCCAGCAGGCCCAAAAGCTAACAAAAACCCTAAAGCAACAATTAGAATAACTCCTGAAATTATTGAAGTAATAATTATTGAATTGTTTCTTTCCATGTTTTTATCCTCCTTTTTAATTTTATATTTAAGTTATAGACTAAAAGTATGATTAAAATCAAGATTAAAATTATAAATAAGAGATAAAATAAGATTACATAAATTTCTCCCTGAATACATGGTCCAACTTCCCAACCAATATAAATGCAAAGATTATTTTTCATAAACAAATATAATATCCAAAATAAAGCAAAATCAATTAACCAAGTTAAAATTAAAAATTTATTAATTTTCTTCATAAATTATAATTTCCTCCAATTTACCATTGCAAAAATTAACAAAGCTAAAATTCCCCCAGATAAAAACCATCCCCAAACCGCATTAGCTTGAATCACATTTGACATCCCATTTGAAAGTTCTGGGACATTTTCCAAAATCATTTTTTGAGAATTTTGAATGACATAATCTTGAGCAACATTATTTTGAAGATTTCCACTTTTTATTGTATCAAAAACCCAAACCGCAAATGTTCCAGTAAGTGTTAAAATAAATCCTGGAAGAAGCGATTTCAATTTTTCGCTTGTTCCCCTATTTGGAGAAATTAAAATAGACTTATTCGAAAGTTCGTACATCACAATTTTTTTACCTTTCTTACTCCAAAAAAAGTTTTTCTTTTTTTCCACAAAACCGCTTTTAAGAAGTTTTCCAATGTTGTATTCAACGGTACTTGCAGGTATTCTAAGAGCATCCACAATATCTTTTTCACTTGCCTCACTGTGTTCAGCTAAATAATCAATAATCTTTTTAGAAGTTTTATTTCCTAAGACATCTGCCAAATGTTTTATTTTTGGATCATCCATTGAAATAATAATATACTTATTTTCAGTCATAAAATACTTAATTGAAACTTATTTATAAACAATTTGAAGACTTCAAGAGTAATTGAAACTATTAAAAATAAAAATGTTTAATTTACAAAAACTATTATAAATCTCTCTTTCCTAAAATAAAATAAACAAAGAATGAATTTAATTCTTTCTCATTGGATCAGAAAAGATGAACAAAATAAACATAAGAAAAACAAAAAAAGAAGATTTGAAGATAATTTCAAAAATTTACAGAGATGAATTTTCAAAACCTCCATATAATGAAAATTGGACAGAAAAGAAATCAATTAATAAAATGAGATTTTTCCTAAAATTCTATGATTTATACTCCGTAATATTTAAAAAACAAGTGATAGGATTTGCATGTATAAATAAAAATTTTATGTGTCCAGGAGAAGTTGCATTTTGGGAAGAATTTGCAATAAAAAAAGAATTTCAAAATGAGGGAATTGGCACATTTGTATTAAATGAAATTTTTAAAATCTACAAGAAAAAGGGATATAAAAAATTTATGGGAATTGTAAATCTTAATTCCAAAGCAAGTAAACTTTACAAAAAATTAAATATCTTGCCAAGCAAAAAAAATATTTTGATAGAAAAAAATTTAAGATAAAATTAGTTATTTACTTTTTCAAATTATCAAAAATAGAATTCAAAGTCATTTTTCTTTTATTTCTAGAATTAAAAATGGGTAAATGAAGATCAAATTCAAGATCCCCAAAAACTCTTTTAAAATTTTTAAAATCACTGAAAACATAGGGATTCTTCTTTATCTCTTCAAGATAATAAAAAAGAGAAGTGATACTTGCAGGATTTAAATTTGCTTCTCCAAAAACATAAGAACTTCCTTTTTTGTATAAAAAAAGACTTGAATTTTTCAAACTCCACTGAGAATACCTTAATGAAAATCCATTTTTCCATAAAAATTTTCCTTCACGCTGAACATACAATAACCTGGGAACACTTTCAATTGCAGTATAACTTGGATTTAGATCCCCCTCAAAATTCAGAAGATCTTCTTCCTGAGAGTTAGCAATAGAGGAATATTCTTTTATAAGGTAAAAAGGCCCATCATAAAATATTTGATTAGCAAGAGTAATCTCTGGTTGATTATTCGATTTCTTCTGTGAATATTTTAATTTCCCATTCTTTAAAAAAACAAAATCTGCAGGATGAATTTCAGTTTCAACACGAATCTCTCCTTTAAGAATTTTATAAAAACCAGTAAAATTGGTATCAAAAGAATCTAACGAGTATAAACTTTGGAAATCTTCCTTTGAATTAAAATCTTTTTTGTATTCTCCAGCAAAATTAACAAATTTTTCATCTGATTTCTGGTAACCTCATTCTTCAGGAAAATATCTAAAATTGCTTACAAGATTTATATTTTTTCCAAATTCTGCCCAAAGATTATCATTCATTAATTTAAAACAAAACAGACTCGTTTATAAAAATTATTTTAGTGGGGAAGGTATTTATTTTACTTCAATTTCCCCTCTAAAAGAATTTGCCCCTTCACAAGTTATCTTTTTACCTACAAAATTCAAAGGACGAGAAAATAAAGGGCAATTTGTCACAAAGGTTTCAAATTCTCCTCCTTCTCCGGCAGGATGAATTTTATACTTTTCATTTAATGCCATAATATCTGTGATAAAATTTTTATCAATCTTTCTAAAAACCCAACTTTCACTAAAGGGATATGCAAATACTCCAGTCAAAATGATTTCAAATTTATTATCGACCAACTCTTTCAGGTATTCCTTTTCATCTTTTTGCCAAAGAGGATTAACACATTCTATTTTAAGCTCATCACAAATTTTTTGTATTCTGGAAGCCTGATAAACTGATTTTATCGCCCCAGTTATAATTCCTTGAATTTTATACTTTTTTTTAGCTTTTTGAATTAGATTTTTCAAATCTTCAAGTTCATCTTCTTTTTTACCTTCTGTTTTTCCAATAATTAAAGGTAAACCCATAACTTCTGCTTGAATTTTGGTTTTATCAATTGATGGGGTATGGAACATGTAACTTTCTTTATTCTTTGAATGAACCGAGATCAAACAAATAATTTCATGTCCAACACATTTCGCTAGATAAGTTGCATAAACTGAATCTTTTCCTCCTGAAAAAAGCACACCAAGTTTCATATTAAAATCAAAGATAAAGAGTTTTTATTTCTTACGAATAAATTTAGGGGTATCAACAATAACTCCATCACATTGTGTAATAAATGGAATTAATGAATCTAATTTTGATTCAAAAGGAGGCTTTTCTAAACTAAATTTTTCAAGATTATTTAATTTAACCTCTTTTTTTGTTTCATCTCTTTTTGATTCGAAAGAATCTGAAAATTCATAAATTCTGTGTGTAAGCGCTAAAGAACTTGCAACCATTAAACCCGCTAGCCCAAGTTTTGTTTTCTGTGAAAAATTTTGAACAACTTTTGGTAATCGATTCGTATTTTCAAAACCAAGAAGATCTTTCATAGTATCTGTAAAAAAACCCTCGATTATTCCAACAAAATATGCTAACGGAAGAGTACCTAATGTGGTAGGAATTACCTTGGATAAATCTCCTCCAAATTTGATTCCATAAGGAACTGAATTTGTTAAAGGACCCAAAACAGAGTTATACATTCCATCATGATTTCCAAAAGATTTTTTCTTAAAATAATTTCTACTAAAGATTCTTCCTTTATCCACAAAATAAGCAACTCCTCCAATAACTGGTAAAAGACTCCATCTCAAAACTTTAGATTCATCAGAATTCATTTCAGTTAAAACTTGCATAAAATCTGGAAGAGATCTCATTAATTTGGGTAAAACACTTTCATAAAAAGCATACAAAGGTGTCGCTACTATCGCTGCTCCCAAACCACATGCTGAAAAATCTCTAAAAAAAAGATTCCATTTATGATCATAATAATCTTTCAAATCTTCCTTTACTTGATTTAATTTTTCAAATTTTTTACTAATCATAAAGAAATAAAAAAAATTCCGCTTATAAAGACTCTTGTTCTAAATCTTCTTCAATAGAAATTTCAATTTCAGGACCAAAAATTTCGCTTTCATCTGTTAAAATTTCACCTTCTTCAATGGTCTCTTCACTCCAATCTCCATCTTTAAGATCTGCATATAGATTTGGATTTTCTTTCAAAAAAATATGTTTGAGCCATATATGTATCTCTTCAAAATGGGCTTCTTGTTCAAGCCAAAGTTTACCATTATTCTCGAGCTGCAAAATAGGAAAAAATGAAAGCGCCCTTTCTTCTCTTCCAATCCCAACAATTTCGGTATAAGGAACTTTCTTATGGGATTTATTTTTTTCGAAATGATCCATTATTTTTGAATGCAAATTTAAAAGTTTATTTTTTATGTTATACTTCTTTTTAGGTAAACTAATTCCAGACTCACGAAGAGCGTTATTATCAACAATTACTTTTTTTATACGTCTATTTTCGGTTATAATTGCTTTGTTTAAAGATTCTATAAGTTCATTCAGTGTAACTTTTCTAAATCTAGGCATAGGACTTCTAAGAACAAGTTCAGGAATTTCTTCATCAAGCTCTATTCTTTCTAAAACGCTCTTTTTTGATTCCTTTTCTCCAAAAAGAATATCATCAATACTCTTCATATATTGACTCAAAATAAGTTCTGATTTGATTCTTAAAAGCAAAGCCGCCGCGAGTAAAACTTTACTCGAAACAAAAAAGTCTGTTTCTTCATATTGTTGAATTTTTTCTAAGAATCCTTGAGTTAACAAAGTAATATCAATATCCCATGGATCAAGTTGATCTGTATTTATCAAATCATAAATGATTTCTTTCCAACCAATCTCACGATTAAACAAAAGATTATGAACTTCTTCTTGTCCAACACTCGGCTTCATCCCCTCTTTCATAAGAAAAAATAAGGGATCCTATTTTATAAATTTATTATCAAAATTTAGAAATTTATTTGAAGGAATGTCATTTCATGAGAGTAACAGAACAGAAAGATTTAAATAGTATTGGGACCATCTTTTAGAATCACCTCTTTTACCCAGGAGAGGACGCAAAGCTATCTAATTTTATTTGGCTTTGAAGAATCTCCTAGGTTTCTTATTCATAAAAGTCATATTTTATATATTTCAATCTCCTTAAATTAGAGTGAAAAACATAGAACTTTGGGTTACCGATATTGAAGATACTTTTATTGTTCTTGATAGAATTCAATTTTCAGAGATTAGTGAAAATTCTATTATAAAATATTTCAAAAAGGAGATTCCAAATGAATCCGCAGAAGAAATAAAGATGAAAATAAAAAATTATCTTTATGAAAAATACAACAAATGCAATCATAACATAGAGATCAATTTAATTTATCAGAATATTCTTTCGAATATAAATTCAGCAAGATTAGAATTAATACACTTTTAAAAATTATTTTTTCTTAATTTCTTTAGGAACTACGGATTTTCCAAACTCAGCATAATGACATTTTCCACAATAAAGCCTCTCCTTTGCTTTCATTAAGAAGATTCCTGGGCCACATCTCGGACAAAATCTTTCTTTCTTTAAAGTTACACCTTCAACTTTGTACATAGAATATTTCTTACTTGTAGGTTTATTTTTATGAGGTTTCTTTCCTTTCTTTACTACTTTTTTCTTTCCCATTATTGCGCATCCTCTTCTTTAATTTCTTCTGAAGATTTTTTTGCTTCTTCTGCAACTTTCTTAGCTTCTGCTTTAGCCTTAACTTCTTCTTCGGCTTGCTTTTTTTCTTTTTCTATTTCTTGCTTTGTCTTCTTCACAACCCTCTTAAATTCCTCTTTAGACCCATAAAGATTAACAACAACATCAAAAATTTGAGCTCCAAATTTTCCACTTATTTTTTTTATTCTTAATAATTCTGGATTGAAAGAAAATTTTTCCTTAAGAATTGCTTTAACTTCTTCATGACTTGGAACTGCTTGAGATCTTATTTCAAAATGAAGTTCTTTTCTTGAAAAGAGAGGATTTTCAACTTCAGAGATTTTTTTTATTTCCATTTTATCTTGTCTTTACTGCAAACTTTCCGTTTGAGCTTAAATTTATTTTTTTGGCAATTTCAGATTTTTCATGATTTAAAATATAAATTTTTCCTTTGTATGAATCCGTTGATTCTTTTGAATCACAATGAGGACATTTATCTCCTTCATATATCGTCTTACAAATTTTACATGCTTTATCTTTTATTTTTGCCATTATTTTTTACCTTTACCTGTTTTTGCTTTACCTTCTTTAGATTTTCCTTCTTCTTTTTTAGTTACCTTTTTATTCTCAGATTCTCTCTTTGCCTTATCTTCTTTTATCCAGTCTATCTTTCCAAGTCCTGGTTGTCTCATTGTCAATCCAATTTTTGGTTCATCTCCTTTGTGAGAGATTGCAACAATTCTTGCAACGCAAAGATCCCCTTCTTTCAAGACTCTTCCACTTGATTTTCCTGAAAGACTCCCTGACTCACTAAAACTAACATAATCATCCATAGTTTGACTAATGTGAATCATTCCCCTCATTGAACCAAGATCAATAAATGCTCCAAAATTAGTAATCTCTGAAACTTTTCCATAAACATGCTCTTGAAGTTCTGGCTTCCAAACGAGAAGTTTGAAATCACATCTATAATATGCAGCACCATCACCAGGAATTATAACTCCTTCACCAACATTCAAAACTTCTACAACCGCAACAACTTTCCCAAGCTCTTTTTCATAATACTCAGCATAAGTCTCATCCAACTGTTCTCGAACAGAATCCGAAGTAGGCAACCCAAAAAGTTTTGGGTCAACTCTTACATAATCTTCAACTTCCGTTAAGTAAAACATTTTAATCGAAATTTAAAGCAAAAATTGGTTTAAAAAGCTTTTCCTAAAAATCAAACTTTTAACTGTATCTTTTTTAACTTTTTAAATGACAAATTATCATAACAATCCTATTGTAACTCCAATTTCTTTAAATTTCTTATCACAATTTTCCTATTTCTAACAGATTTTTTTAAAGCTTTGTCAACAGTTGCAAGTAAGAATTCTGGATTTTTTTCAAGATATGCTTTTATTCCAGTATCAACATATTTTCCTGGACAATTAACCTCTTTGTATGTTTCAGATTTTATCAACTTTAATGCAAGAACTGCTTCATCTCGAACCTTAAGTGCCTTTGTTGAATCTCTTATTCTTTTAATTTCTAGCTTAACCTCTTTAGGAATCAAGATTGTATGCCCCTTATCCAAAAGTTCCTCATAAAAATCAAGCTTATTTCTAACACAGCTCAAAATAAAACTTGTATCCAATACTACTTTTGTCATAAACAAAATTAGGATATTATATATAAAAACCTGTCTCCAAAACTTTATAACTGTTTTTACCTTCAATGTTTAATGAAAGAGAGTAAAAACCTTCTTCGGATTTTAGAACAATCATTCAATGCATTCAAAAGTAAAGATTCCCTCAAGCTAAAAAAATTAAGTAATGAAACCGTTCATACTTCTTCTTTAACTCAAGATTCAAGTAATATTTTAATTGCAGTTGTAATTTATTCACTTGGAAAACTTCTCGAAAGGGAAAATTATTTTAATCTTCCAGGATGGAAGAATTTTGAGTCTCTGACTACTTCGGCTTTAAAAATTTCAATAGAAGATTTAAAACAAAATAAGGAAGAAAAATTCACTCAAGATTTTATTCAAATAAGAAAGGCAATTGGAAAAATTTCTGGAAAATTAAAAAAATATATTGAAGAAGTTTTTGAAAAATCGGAGATTACAAAAGCTTCAAGAATCTATGAACACGGAATTTCTCTTGGACAAACTTCAAAACTTTTGGGGATAACTATCTATGATTTAGCAAATTATACTGGACAAACTGGAATTTCTGAAGTTTCATTGAATCAAACAATAAATGAAAAAGAAAGGGTAAAAATGTTGGAGGATATGTTTATATGATTTTAAAAGCACAAGAATTCGCAAGACAAAAACATGAGAACCAAGTTAGAAAATTTCTTGGAGAACCATATCACAGCCACGTAGAAAAAGTTGCAGAAATAATAAAAGAGCACAAACAAAGCCACAAAATAAACGAACTCATTTCGGCATCACTTCTTCACGATACTCTTGAAAACACAAATACCACAGAAAAAGAATTAAGAGAAAATTTTGGAGAGTTGATTACTTCTTTAGTAAAAGAATTAACCACAGAAAAAAAAGAATCAGAACTTCTTGGAAAAAAAGAATACCTTGCAAAAAAACTTAGTGATCCGGGTAGAATGACCAATTGGGGACTTGTAATAAAACTTGCGGATAGATTAGACAATGTTTCAGATTTGCAAAATGCATCGATTGAATTTAGAGAAAGATATTTAGAAGAAACTAAATATATTCTAAATGCTCTAGAAGAAAAAAGAATTTTGACTGAGACTCAAAAAAAATTAGTTAAAAAAATTAAAGAGGCCTGTTTATGAAACAAAACGTTTTAATTTTCGATTCTAGTGCTCTAATCAGCATCGCGATGAACGGACTTTTGAATGAACTTGAAAAGCTAAAACAAATTTTTCCTGGAAAATTCATAATTCCCAAAGAAGTTAAATTTGAGATTGTAAATCATCCTCTTGAAACAAAAAGATTTGAGCTTGAAGCTTTAAGATTAAATCAACTTTTAAAAAAAGGAATTTTGGAAATGCCAGAATCAATTGAGATTTCTTCAGCTGAAATTTCAACAGAATCGGAAAGACTTTTGAAAATTGCAAATAGCACTTTTTTTGAAAGGAAAAAAAGAGAAATTCATTTAATTGACTATGGAGAATCAGCCTGTTTGGCTCTAAGCAAAATCTTAGAAAAAAAAGGAGTAAAAAATTTGATTTTAATAGATGAAAGAACAACAAGACTTTTATCAGAAAAACCTGAAAATCTAAAAAGATTATTAGTCAAAAAGATACACACAGAGATTACGCTGAATAAAGAAAATCTTAAATATTTTTCTGGAATAAAAATTGCACGTTCAGCTGAATTGATGTTCCTAGCATACAAGAAAGGAATTATAGAAATAAAAGATAAAAAAACCCTCGACGCTATTCTTTATGCACTTAAATACAAAGGTTGTGCAATTTCATCAGAAGAGATTGAAACCTTAGAAAAAATGGCATGAAAGATAAAAAAATTATTCCTTCTTCAGAAAAACAGCAACATTTTTTGAAAAACAAAGAAATTTTAAAAAAAGAAATTGAAATTGCGAAGCTGGCAAAAAAAGATAATGTATTAGAAATTGGGGCTGGAGATGGAAGATTAACAATCCTAATCGATAAAAAAGTAAACTCAGTAACTTCTTTTGAAAATGATCCATCCCTAAAACCAGTTTTAGAAAATCTTAAGTTAAAGAACACAAAATTTGTATTTGAAGATGCACTTAAATTTTCTTGGAAAGAATATGATAAAATTGTCTCAAATATTCCATACTCCCTTTCTGAACCGGTTATTATGAAAGCAATCAAAGAGGAAATTAAAGAATTAATTTTAATCATTGGAGAAAATTTTGCAACACTTCTAAAAGAAAAAACGAGCAAAATTGGAGTTCTAGCTAACTTATATTTTAAAATAGAGTATATAGAAAAAATAGATAAAAAAGAATTTGAACCATCTCCGAGAGTAAATTCATTCTTAATACACTTAACAAGAAAGAAACCAAATGAAATTGAACTTGTCCTCCAAGCAATTTTAGAAAAAGAATCAAAAACAAAGAACGCAATAATCAAAACTCTCCAAAATTACGGAAAAACAAAAAATCAAGCTCGTGACATAATTAAAGAGATGGGATTAAACGTTGACTCGCTCGATAAAAAGACTAAGACATTATCAACAAAATTTATTGAAAAATTAAAAGATGGTTTGAACAAGTTTTTCTAAAAATGGGCCTGGGGAGAATCGAACTCCCTTCTTCGGCTCTGGAGGCCAACATAATACCAGTATACTACAGACCCATTAAACATTAAGAGAATTTAGTGTTTTTAATGATTTTGTTTGAAAAAACCTTTCTTATTCATTATTTGTTTGTAACTATTAAATTAATACAAAAGAAAAGTTTATAAAATTAAATCCTAATCTTTATTTATGACACATTTAGAAATAATGCTAGAAACGAAAGAAGAAAAAAATTTAGTAAAAGAAATAGATAAACTTCCCTATATAAGTTTTCCTTACACAAATGAAAATTTAGAAGCAATTATTAAAGGGATGCAAATTAATTCGGAAGATTATGTTTTAGGCATTATGGGTTCAGGACAGCAAGGTTTGGCAATGATTGAAAAAGGTGCAAAAGCAGATCTTATTGATTATGACTTCACTCAAATAGAATATTTTCGAAAAATGCTTCGATTTTTAAAAAATAATAAAAATTCATATGAAAGTTGTAAAAAAATTTTAATGAGTTGGGAAGGCCCATCAAAAAATTATTTTTCTTTAAATGAGAGAATTTTTAACATAAGAAAAAATCTAGACAATTTAAAAATTTTAGAGAAGGGAGATATTTTCAGTTTAAAAACAGAATTTTCTAGGTATAATAAAGTTTATCTTTCCAATTCTACAGATTATAAATGTCAGGATTATTTAAAAAATCAAAAAAAATTTATTCAATTTGGAAAAAATTTCAATCAAAAAACCACATTTTATCTTTCCAGATCAGTTTTCGAAAGCAACAGAAAATTAAAAAAAGAGGGATTTAGAATCAACGAAGACTTAACCAAAAAATCCAATAAAATTGAAATGGGTTGGAAACCTCAAATAATAGTTAAGGATGATGAACAAATAAGTCTTATTCAGAGAATCATCAAAAAAATAAAACCCTTAATCTAAAAATTTTTAGGAAAAATCTTTTCTTTTAACTTGACAATTTCTTCTGTAATAATTTCATTTTTAAGTTTAAAATCTGTAAATAAATCATCAGGATAATCCTTAGCATATAAAACCTCATCACAGAATTCAATTCCTTTTTTAGAAAAGAAGAATAATTTTTCTAAGTCCCCTTTAAGAGATGGTTTTTCTTCAAGAAAGATCACACCATCATCAACTAGTGAAGTATAAAGTTCCTTTAACTTCAACACCATATCTATTTCATTACTTAGATTATACATCTCTCTTATAGAAAAAAATAATATAAAAAGATTATTACAATTGTTCATCATCATGAACTTTTACCACATCAGTTACATAATCTTCAGATTGCAATTTTAAAATTCTAACACCTTGGGCAGCTCTTCCCATAATTCTAATATTTTTCAAACTCATCCTAATCACTTGGCCCTTCGCTGTAGTTATAATTATTGAATCACTATCGTTAACTGAAATTGCATTAACTACATTTCCAGTTTTTTCATTTATCTTCAAATTGATAACTCCTTTTCCAGCCCTTGCCGTCTTTCTATAATCTTCAACCGCAGTTCTTTTTCCATAACCATTCTTGGTGATTGTAAATATAGCTTCAGTTTCCAAAACTTCAAGTGAAACAACTTCATCCTTTTCAGATAATTTTATTCCAGTAACACCATAACTTGAACGACCCATTGAACGAACTTCCTTTGAATTAAATCTAATTGCCTTTCCATCCTTAGTTGCAAGACTTATCTCTTGTCCTTCTTTAACAATTTCCACTCCTATAAGATCATCAGAATTATCTAAAGGCAAATTAATTGCTTTCAATCCAGAAACACGAGGATTAGAAAAATAAGAAAGTGAAATCTTTTTTACAACACCCTTCTTAGTTGCCATAATCAAAAAGTCATCAAAATTTTTAACAGAAATTACTTTTGTTACCCTCTCTTCTTTTAATCCTAAAAGATTTATCAAAGCCTTTCCTTTTCCATATCTTTCAGACTCAGGAATATCATAAGTTTTCAACCATAAAACCCTTCCTCTTGAAGTGAAAAACATAAGATAATCATGAGTGGAGCAAGTGAGAATCTGTTTTGTAAAATCTCCCGTCGTGAAATTGTTTCCAATAACTCCCTTACCACCTCTTTTCTGTTCCTTGTAAGTCTGAACATCCATTCTTTTAGCATAACCCTTATCTGTAATTGAAATTACCACTTCTTTATCTTGAACCAAATCTTTTTCCAAAATCTCTGAAAACCCTCTCTTAAAAATTTGTGTTCTACGAGGATCACCATATTTTTCCTTAAGTTCCAAAACTTCTTTCTTTATAATTTTCAAAACTTCATTCATGTCTCCTAAAATTTTCTCATATTCCTTTATTCTTCTTTCAAGTTCCTTAAATTCATCTTTAAGTTTATCATTTTCTAAAGAAGTTAACTGTCTCAAACGAAGCTCAAGTATTGATTTTACTTGAATCTCACTAAATTTGAATTTTGCCTTTAACTCTTCTGAAGAATCTTTTCCAAATCTAATTATTTTTATAACTGCATCCAAATTGTCTAAAGCTTTCAAAAGACCTCCAACAATTTCTTGTCTTAATTTTGATTTTTTTAATTCAAATTTAGTTCTATTTCCAATTATTATCTTTCTATACTCAACATAGTTCTCTAAAACATCAACTAACCCCAAAACTCTTGGTTTCCCTTTAACTAGAGCAAGGAAGTTTACATTAAATGAATCTTGCAATCGAGTATACTTGTATAAAGCATTTATTACAAATTTTGAATTTACTCCTTTTTTTAGTTCCAAAATAATTCTAATTTTTCCTTTATTTGATTCGTCCCTCAATTCAGAAACATCTTTTATTTTTTTATCTCTAACCAAATTTGCAATTTGTGTAATCAAAGTTGATTTATTTACCATGTAAGGAATTTCCGTAATTACAATTGTATCCTTTTTCTTTGATTCTTCAACACTTGTTTTCCCACGAATAACAACTTTACCTCTTCCAGTTTCGTATAATTCCTTCATATCTCCTTGAATTAATCCTCCAGTAGGAAAGTCTGGACCTGGAATAACTTCGAGGAGTTCCTTCAAAGTAATTTTTGGATTTTCTATATAAGCTGAAATTGCATCACAAACTTCTCTCAAATTGTGTGGAGGAATATTTGTAGCCATTCCCACCGCAATACCTGTTGCACCATTAAGCATCAAAGCAGGAAGCTTTCCAGGAAGTAAAGCTGGCTCTTGCATAGAATTATCAAAATTAGGTAAGAACTCCACAGTATCTTTCTCAAGGTCTTCTAGAAGCTCCTCAGCAACTTTCTCCATCTTTGCTTCAGTATACCTGTAAGCCGCTGGAGGATCACCATCAATTGAACCAAAGTTACCTTGACCATAAACTAAAGGATAACGAAGTGAAAAGTCCTGCGCCATACGAACCATCGCCTCATAAACTGCAGTATCACCGTGAGGGTGATATTTACCAATCACATCTCCCACAATCCTTGCCGATTTTTTAGTTTGAGTGTTTGGTTTCAAACCCATTTGTTGCATTGAATACAAAATTCTTCTCTGAACAGGTTTCATACCATCTTCAATTGAAGGAATTGCACGTGAAACAATTACACTCATGGCATAATCCAAATAAGATTTTTTCATTTCACTTGAAATTTCTGAATCAAAAATACCTTTTTCATTTTTAGAAGGTTCGGCAGATTTCATAAAAGATTCTCCAACCTGAATCTTATCAGAATCCTGTTCCACTTGAGTCTCATCACTTTCTTCTTCGTTTCCTTCTTCATTCATTCCTTCATCCTCCTCATAATCATCATCTTTTTTCTTTGCCATTTTTATTCTTCCTCCTCGGATTCTTCATCAAAGTTAATCAGTAATTCACTTTCATCGTCAAGAGGAAGTGTGACATTTCCACTTTTTTTCTCTCTTAGCTCTTCAAGAGAAGAAATCCAATAGTTTATGTCTTCCTCAGTTAAAAAAATCTCAGTAACTTCTATGTCTACTTCTTCCATATTTTCAATTTCAATTTCTTCATACCCTTCTCCACGAAATTTCCCTTCCATCTTAAGCTACTTCCTCCCCTTTAGCATCTAAATATTTCATAAATTCTTCCTCATCCAATTCTTCTTCATTTGGATTTTTTCCTTTCCATTTACATTTAGAACATTCCCAAACTCCAATTTCTCCAATTGCAACTCTAACATCTTTCTTACACTTTGGACATTTTCTAACTTTGAAAAGTTTTCCAATTTTTTTTACTTTTGGGGACTCTTTACCTTTCAATATCCAATCTGGAGTTTGTATCTTTGATTTTTTTACCATTTTAATCTCAACTCCTTAATTTTATCTATCAAATCTTCTGAATCTTTAAATTGAATAGTTTCGTCAAACATTTCAGGAAGATAAGTATTCTTCACATTTTTATTAATCATTAAAATGATTCTTTTATTTTTAGCAAGAGAATATCCAATTTCAATTAACATCCCCTCACTTTTGTTCTCATTCCGAACAATCGCTAAAAAAACATCATTTTTATCAATTAAATTAAAGGCATGTTTAAATTTCTCTTTTTTAGTTTTACTTTGAAAAGAATCTGCCTCACACAAAGTGCAATAAGGATGATATCCCTTTTCTTTTAATAAATTAATAATTTCTAAACTTTCTTTCTTAATCTTTTCAAAATCACATCCAGTCACTGCTTGCCCAATAAATATTTTCTCATCCATTTTAAATATCCAGAGCTGCTTCATGCGCATTTTCTGCAATGAAGTCTTTCCTCCCTTGAACATCGTCTCCCATAAGCATAGAAAAAACTTGATCTGCTTCAACGGCATCTTCAATAAAAACTTTTTTTATTTTTCTTGTCTTGGGATTCATTGTCGTATCCCAAAGTTGCTCTGAACTCATCTCACCAAGACCTTTAAAACGAGTTATATTTGAATTTTCAATTCCGGCAGTTTCTTTTTTCAATTCATCTTCGGAATAAACATAATGATCCTTTTTCTTTCTTATTCTAAAAAGAGGGGGCATTGCAATATAGATGTGACCATTTTCAATTAAATTTGGCATGAATCTAAAAAAGAATGTTAAAAGCAAAGTCTTAATATGCTCTCCATCCACATCCGCATCAGTCATAATTATTATTCTTTTATATCTAAGTTTGCTCAAATCAAATTCTTCACCTACGCCAGCTCCAATTGCAGTAATCATATTTGTAATTTCTTCACTAGAAAGAACTCTCGAAATATTTGCTTTCTCAACATTCAAGATTTTACCTTTAAGTCCTAATATTGCTTGAGTCTCTTTACTTCTTGCATTCTTCGCACTTCCACCTGCCGATTCTCCCTCAACAAGATAGAGCTCAGAATCTTCTGATTTTTTACTTGAACAATCAGCCAATTTTCCAGGAAGTCCTCCAAGTGAAAATAAATTTTTACGTCTAACGAGATCTTTTGCTTTTTTTGCAGCAAGTCTAGCTTTAGCCGAATCAAGAATTTTCTGTAATATAACTTTTGCAACACTTGGATTTTCTTCAAGGAACTCTGAAAGCGAAAGAGTGACTGCAGAATCTACATATCCTTTAACTTCAGAATTTCCAAGTTTACTTTTAGTTTGACCTTCAAATTGAGGATCTGGAATTTTTATACTAATTATAGCAGTAATTCCTTCACGAACATCATCCCCCATAAGAGTATCTCCATTTTTCAAAAGATTTTTCTTTTTAACATAATCATTAATAACTCTCGTCAAAGCAGTTTTCAATCCTGAAACATGAGTTCCACCTTCAATAGTATTAATTGTATTAACAAACCCAAAAATATTTTCTTGGTAGCTAGTAGTATACTGGATTCCAATTTCAAGAGACATATTATCTATTTCTTTTTTAAAATAAATTGGTTTTGGATGAAGAACCTCCTTAGATTTATTTATCCACCTAACAAATTCCATAACTCCTCCTTCCGCATGAAACTCCTCACTCTTACCTCTTATTTCATCTTCCAAAAGAATCTTTAAACCAGCATTAAGAAAAGCAACTTCCCTAAATCTTGTCTCTAAAATTTTGTAATCAAAAACTAAAGTTGAAAAAATTTGCGGATCTGGGAAAAATTTTACAAAAGTTCCAGATTCCTTTTCACCACATTTCCCAACAACTTTTAATTTTGTCTGAGGTAATCCTCTTGAATATTCTTGTTCGTAAATTTTTCCATCTCTTTTAATTCGAATAAATAACTTTTCAGCAAGAGCATTCACACAACTAACCCCTACTCCATGTAATCCTCCAGAAACTTTATAGGAATCTTTATCAAATTTTCCTCCTGCATGCAGTTTAGTTAAAGCAACTTCTACTGCAGGAACTTTATAAATAGAATGTATTTCTGTTGGAATTCCTCTTCCATCATCTTCAACTGAGCAAGATCCATCTTTATGAATGATCACTTTAATAATAGAACAATAACCAGCTAAAGCTTCATCAACAGAATTATCAAGAAGTTCATAAACTAAATGATGCAATCCTTGTTTGTCTGTTCCTCCAATGTACATTGCAGGTCTCTTTCTTACTCCTTCAAGACCTTCTAAAACTCGAATATTCTCTGCACCATATTTTTTTTGATCCGCACTTTCAGCCATTTTTTCAAGATTATTTTAACGATTTTTGTTATTTTCTTGCCAAAAAAGCAAGGATAATTTCAAATGAATTTTATCTTATTTTGAATCCCGTTTTAAGGTAAAATTCATTATCTTTTTACCACCTAAAAAAGGGGGTTTAGTTTATAAATCTTTATATCTAAAAATGCACTTTCTCGACGAGATAAAGCAAAGAAGACCAAAAATCAAAGATAAAATTGAAAATCAATTTTTGAATAAAATTTTTAAGAAAAATAGGATAAAATAAGACTAATTTTTATGAAAAAAACTACCCAAAAAGATTTGAAAAGTGATTAAATATTCTTTCCAAAAGAGATAGTTAATTTATATTTCTAAAAGTCTTTTCTAAATTTATAAAAAATAAACCTCTAAATGTTTTATAAAAACTATTACTAATTAAAACCTATTTTTTACGTTTTTTAGTTTTTATCTTATTTTTCGGATTAAATTTCAAGTTTGTAGAAAGCCAACGAACTTTTCTTCTTCCCATAGCCATATTCTTTCTACATTTAGAAGAGCATAAATAGTTTACAGTTCCATCTTTCATAACTAAAGTTAATCCTCTTGGAAACTCATAACTTTTTTCGCAATAAACACATTTAGGCATTTTGAGTTCCCCCAGAATTTGTTCCCTTTCTTTCTGCAGTAACATAATATTTTTTTGGTTCAGAATATCCCACCAAAAGTGTGTTTACAGTATTATCTTTAAAAGTTATTTTATAATCTTCTCTTTTTTCAAATCTCTCTTTTAATTTTCTTACTGCGAATTCATCCAAATCACTAAAAGACTTTATTTTTCCAAAAGGGATATTTTCAATCTCATTTATCACATCCAAAAGTCCTAAGTTACCAAAAGTTTTATTTAAACTTAGCATATTAATTATAATTCCCCTTTGTAATATTTGATTTGATTCTTCTTGCTTCAATTTCAGTTTCTCTAAGCATTAAAACATCTCCTACTCTAACTGCCCCACGAACATTTCGCCTCATCGATCTTCCTTTATCTCTTCCTTCTTCAACCAAAACTTTAACTTGAGTAATTTCTCCTCTAAAACCAGTTCTACCAAGAATTTCTTTGACTGTTGCCGGAACCGCCTCGCCTACAATTTTTTCGCTTCCTCTTGAAGCCTCAGACTTTCCCTGTTTTTGGTTTTGATTTTGATTTTTTGCCATACTTTAAATTACTAAAATAATTTATTTTATCGAAGCGATGTCTTTACTAGCGTCACCTGCATCTATAATAGCAATAGAAGAAGCTGAAACCGGAAGACCTACAGCAATCCCAAGTTTCTGTTTGCTATCTACTTCAAGGTAAGGAATTCCTTTTTCTTTGCATAAGAGGGGCAAGTGTGCCACAATTTCCTTAGGCTCAACATCAGTTGCGTAAACAACAAGTTTAGCAACTCCTCTTTCAATAGATTTGGTTACTTCGTTTGTCCCCTTCTCGATCTTTCCCGTTCGCTTAGCTTTTTCAACAATTTGATATCCGTCCATTTTAATTTGTCGTCGTATTTAATTAATCGAAAGAAGTTAACTCTTCATTTGAACCTGAAAAGTGTTCATCCGATTATTATTAAGACAAATTTCAGTTTATAAAGTTTTCTTAAGAGGTTAGAAAATTGGATTTATTTCAATTAAAATTATAAATAATGATTTCCCATTAATATTATGAAAAAAAATAAAAGAAACATTCTTGCTTTCTTAATCTTCATTGGACTTTTGGTCTTATGGATCTTTATGTTCAAGTATATTAATCCTCAAGCAATTGTAGCTAAACTAGGTGCAACAAATGGATATAACATTTTATTTCTTCTTGGAATGATCGGGGGAGCCTCGACATTCACTGCACCATCATATTTTATTGCACTTACTACCCTTTCCATTGGAGGTCTTAATCCTTTTTTATTGGGACTTGCAGGAGGACTAGGAATTACAATTGGGGACACCATAATCTTCTTCATAGGACTTTCAGCAGGAAAAAAAGCTCCAGACAAATTTAAAGAGAGAGTGCAAAAATTAGAAAAACGTTTGGAAAAGAAACCAAAGTGGGTGGTAAATTTAATTTTGTATTCTTATATTGGATTTACTCCTCTTCCGAATGAGATTGCAACAATTTCTATGGGACTAATTGGACATAAAAAAAGAATAATTCTTTTTATCCTTCTTTTAGGGAATATTACAAGTGGCATTCTTGGATCAATTCTAATTCGTTATGGGGTAAATTTATTTAATATTTAATCTTTCCAACTGACTTCTACTTCATCAGTTCTCTGTCTTGGTTTTATATCTAAATCTTGTGCTTTTTTTCCAGAAAATTTTATCCCTGATTTGAACATAATCTCTCCTAAATAAGCAATCATTGCACCATTATCCACTAACAAACTTTTTTCAGGACAAAAAGATTTTGCGCCTCTTTCTTCACACATTCTTTTTGCCATATCTTGAAGTCGAGAATTGCATGCAACTCCTCCCCCCAAAAGAAGCTCTTTTTTTTCTAGATGAGCCAACGCTCTTTCAGCAGTTTCTAAAAGCATTGCAAAAACAGTTTCTTCCATAGAAAAACTCAAATCTTCAAGAGATCCCTCTTTTTTTTCTAATTTTTGTTTTAGATTAGTTAAAATTCCAGAAAATGAAACATCCATTCCTTTAACTGAATAGGGAAGTTCAATATAATTTTTTCCATCTCTTGCAAATTTTTCTATTTTTGGTCCTCCTGGAAAACCTAAATTTGCATAACGTGCAAAATTATCAATAAAATTACCAACTCCCATATCAAGAGTCTCTCCAAAGATTCTATATTTTCCTGCAGCATAACTTATCACTTGGGTATTTGCTCCAGAACAATAAAGCAAAACTGGGTCTTTAGATCCGGTAATTCTTCCAATCTCCAAATGTGCTACACAATGATTAACCGGAACAATAGGCTTTCCAAGTTTTTTTGAAAGATTTTTTGCAAATTTCATTCCTTCAATTAAACAAGGAGGAAGTCCTGGACCTTGACTAAAAGCAATTGCATCAATTTTTATTTCTGAAATTTCCGCTTCTTTTAATGCTTCTAAATAAATATTTTCACAGACCTCTCTATGGTGCTTAGCTGAATCCATAGGAATAATTCCCCCTCGCTCCGTGGTGTACATATCTCGCTTATTTGCAATTACTTTTCCATTCTTTACAATTCCAACTCCAAAAGTATGAGCAGTTGATTCAACACCTAAAACAATTACCATTAAGAGATAAAACAAAAAGAACTTTTAAAATTAACTTTAAAAGTTAAAAAGAAAAAGTGACTAAAAAATAAAAAAAATAAAAGGTAAACCCCTATAAGCACCTCGTTTACCCAGATTTATTATAAAAATTTACTAGAAAAAAATTTATCTTTTTTTCTTTACAGCTTTCTTCTTAACTGGCTTTTTAGCAACTTTCTTTTTCTTTTTGCCACCCCTAGCCATCTTAGCTTCACAAACATTTCCCTTAGCGTCTATATAATAAAGATGTCCTGGTTGTCTTTGAATAGCGTTTTTTAAAATAACTTTTCCCATTTTAACACCTCCTTTTTATTGATTATAAATTCCCATTAGGGATATTTTAATAGAATAAAACAAAACTCCTATTTAAATCTTTCTTTAAATCGACGGAAATTCCAAAAAATTGTAGGTTTTATTAATAGGAATCTCAATCAGCTTGACAAACTTTTCCGACGGTGAAATCCCAAATTTAAACGGTTTAACTAATTCTGAACCAATAATCTTATTCTCAGAATTTAACCAGATTGCAAAGAAAGGAAAAAATACAAAGAAAGAATGAATCTTAAACGAAACCGGTTTTTTGAATTCGAAAAGCAAAGCTCTAGCTTTTTCACGACGCTGGAACATTAATCCAATGCCTTCTTTCCAGAAAGGAACCTTAAAAACTTCAAGATTTCTTTTTTTTCCTTTGAAAGTCAAACCAATCAATTTTTTTTTCATCTTTAATACACTCATTATACGCTCTATAGCATTGTTCAACATTTTTTTCACAAACAACATTATGATTTTTGAAACCCCCACCAAAACTTTCTGGAATATGCATAAGCTCATGAATCATCACTTTTATTTTTTCTTCTTGATCCATTTTATTAAATTTTTCTCCAAGAAATTCGAGAGCATAAAACGCGGGAGTATCCATTGCTTGCTGCATAAGCTTTCCTAATGCATGACATCTTGCAATTGTACGTTTAGTTGAAGAACCATAACTTCTAAAACATTTAACTCTTCCCATTTTTATATGGGGAAAAATTCTCATTGCAATATCTTCTGCCAAAAGCTGTAGACTAGGAGAAAATTCATATTTCATCTTTAAATTCCCAAAAATTTAATTTGCCATTCACAAATGGACCATCAATTCTCTTTAGATCTCCTAAAATAAAGCCATATTTTCCAAAAGAAGAATCAGCTAAATGTTTGCTTTTATCTTTTTCGTGTTCAAAATTGTTTTCATATTTTTTAACATCAATCAATTTAGCACTTCCAACAATTTTCCCTAAAGGCAAAACTTCAAAGCCAAATTTTTTCATGGAAAAATTATCTGGAATTTTAGAAGAATGAATTAAAAAATCTCCTCTAAAATGAGTATTCCAACGACGGAGCTCTATTGTTTTTATTCCAGAAACCACTAATTCTGCAAAAGGCTGTTTTAAAGATAAAGCTTTCATCATGAATAAAATGAAAGTATGTTAATAAAATTAATCCTCAACTTCGACAATTTTATTTCTTGAAGTGAACCCATGAATAACCTTAACTTTTGACTTAAAATAATTTTTCAGAAATTTTTCAAGAGAATCATTTGCTTTTCCATCAATAGGTTTTTCTTTTATCCAAACTTCAAATTCACATTCAGAGATTTTCAAAATTTTTTCCTGAGAAGAACTAGGATGAATTTTAATTTTTAATCGCATTTATTTTAACCCACGCTTTCTTATAATCCTCAATTGTTGGGATATAATTGTATGAACTATCTCCCAAATCCATAAAATGAAGCATTAGATACTTTTCATCATTTGATAGTCCATCTTTCATACGATCAAAATGTTTTTCGACTTTTGAGATCAATTCTGAATCTTTTTTAAGTTGAGAGGTCCAATTAAAAGGATTAAAATTTCCAGTAGCAATAGCAAAAGCCATGTAAACTCCTAAACAAAAAGTTAACATTCTCGTCCCAGAATTTTTCAAAAGAGAATGTCCTATTTTTGTCTCCAAATCATTCTTCATAAGGATAGATCTTTCTCGTTGTTTATATTCTTTATTGTATTGAGAATGGTTATTTATTAAAAGCTATTTGATTTTTCCCGCTTGAAATAAAATTTCATAAGCTACAAGCTCATGAACCTCAAGATTATCTTGGTCTTTTAAGCTGTCTTTATTAATTCCTATAGTTTTTTCAAGATCATTCATTTCAAGTCCCAAATCAATTTTTCCATTTTTATTATAATCAAAATAGTTTTCAACTTTTTCAATTTTAGATTTTAATAAAGAATTATATTCTGGAGAAAAATAAAAAGGAGTTTCAATTTCTTTTGGAATTAAATTAATCAAAGAACTTGTAAAACACAAAGTTAAAAAAAGGTCTTTAGAATTTTCTAAAATAAAATTTTTCAAGTCTATTTTTTCTATCTTTCTCTCCATTTTATCTTGTAATTATTTCTAAAGCATCTCTTGGTTTAAGTTTATAATCTTTTCCTAGGATCATTTTTGTTTTAGCGTTTATTGCCTTAATAAAATTTTTTCCAAAGTCAGTATGCAAAAAATATGCAAAATCTAAAGCAGTTGAACCTGGAGGAAGTAAAAAACAATCTGGTAAAATATTTCCCTTACTATCTCCTAGCTTATTTGCCCCAGCAGGGAAAATTGGAAGATATCTTAATAAATCAAAAACAGCCGTATTTAAAATTTTTTGGACCCCTGTTCCAAATTCAAATTTTGAAAGAACATTTTCTCTAATTTCTTCTAAAGCTCTTTTTTGTTTTTCATTTAAATCTTTCAAAATTTTAAAGTCTTTTTCTCCAGGAGTATATTCAATTAACCCTGCTTTACTTGCTTGACGAAGAGCAAGCTCTGAATCAGCTGAACAAGGAATTATGAGCAAATTTGGAAATTCTTTTTTTAATTTTTCATAATTTTCAAAACCATTTTCAATATCCACTTTATTTGCAGCAAGAATCATTGGCTTTGAAATTTTTCGAAGTTCAAAAGAAAAATTTCTTAATTCGAATTCACTCCATTGACTTGATTTTGGTGAAGCATTAATTTTCAACAAAACTTCTTTTACTTGATCTTCCTTTACTTTTAATCCTGAAAATTGCTTTGCAACTGCTTCGCTTAATTTTCTTCTTTCAATATCAACTTTTCGAGAAAAAGAAGGCCAAATTTTCATTAAGATCTTGAAATACCATTTATTTAATTCATCTTCTAAAAATCGTACGTCGTCAGCAGGATTATGATTCTTTACTGGTTTTCCCTCGGAATCAGTTGTTCCGGAAATGTCTACAAGGTGTATAAAAGCATCCGCTTGACGCAAATCATCTAAAAATTGATTTCCCAATCCTTTTCCTTCTGAAGCCCCAGGAACAAGACCTGCAACATCCATTAAATCAATAGGAACAAATCGATTTCCATTCAAACAAAATCCATGATTTGGATTACATTTAACATTAAATTCTTTTTCTATACAATCCACCTTAACATAACCAACTCCGTGATTTGCTTTTATTGTAGTGAAAGGATAGCTAGCAATTTCAACCTCCGCCAAAGTCGCTGCTTTAAAAAAAGTACTCTTTCCTACAGAAGGTTTTCCCACTAGTCCAATTAGCATATATACAAGCAAAAAAAGAAGTTTATATTTCTTGTTATAAAAGACTATTCTAAATCATCAGGTAATTTGGGAACTTCATTTGGAATTTGTTTACTTAACTTTCTACTTTCTTTTTCATACTTTTTAGATTTTTTAGTAAATTCAAATTGATGTTTCAATTTTTTTTCTTTGTAATATCTATAAATTAAATACGCTGCAATAATTATAATAATCATTAAAATAAACCATGAAATTGCTGAAATTTCTTCCACAACAAAAGTATCATAACTAGAAGCACTTACATTCTTATAACTAACCTGCGAATAAAACAAATAATCTCCAATTGAAATATTGCTTGGCAAATCTAAAAAGAAAACATTGTTATAATATTGCTCAATAGCAAAGTCTTCTTTTTTAATTGTATAAACATTCTGATTAAAATCAATTATTTTATATTCTAAGTGAACATCAAAATTTCTTAAATCCCCTTTATTAATTAAACTAATATTCGCTCGAACTCTTCCTCCTGGGGGAATATACTTTTTTAACATTTCAGTTCTAATATCAAAAAGTGCATCCGCTTCTTTAACTTGTAAAATTACATTTGCCTCCTTGGTTAATTGAGAAGATCTGAAAAAAATCTTTCCGATATAAACATCTGCCGGTCTTGCACTAGAAACATAAATATCCAATCTTAAATTTTTTGATTCTCCTGGAGAAAGTGAAAATTGTAATACTTCTGGAAAAATAAAATTTTCAAGACCAGTGATTGAAATAGTAATAGTTAATGGATTCGTTCCGTTATTTGTCACATTAACAAATTTTTGATAATATGTTCCTTTCTCCATTTGTAATTGAATAAAATTTGGATCAATCTTAAAGTCATATCCCGGAGGAGTCGTCGGAGTTGTGGGGGTTGTTGGAGTTGTTGGAGTTATCGTTCCTCCACCTCCACCTCCCCCTCCGCCAGGAGGAGAAGTTGCACAATCGGCAGGACAAGTAGATGAAGTCTCACCAGATTCGCAAACTCCATTTCCGCAAGTTGTTGAACTTGGAGTTTCTCTAAGATAATAAACTCCGCTCAAAGAAGGTGTGCTAAATTTATAGATGTTAGAAGAATAACTAATAAAAACACAATTTGTACAAAGAACTGCATCATGATAAATTAATGGAACAGAATAAGTAATTCCATATAAAGAAATGTTTGCAGATTTATTAATTCCAGGAAGATTAGAATTTTGTAGATTAATCAAATTGTCAGAAATGTTTAAGTCTATATCAAAATTGACAATTAGATCTCCTCCAGCCATTGTAACTAAATCTAAATTTTCATTAAAATCAATTCTACCATGACTCGTATTTTCTAAAACAACTGAAGGCATATCTCTAAGCATACTTTCACTTAACCCAGTAAAATTTGATGTAGAACCATCATAAGTATCTCTTATCACCTGAAAAGCCCTTATAGTTACATTTGAAGGATAAGTCTGTTCTATTGCAAATCCTGTTATTGCGAAAATAAATCCTATATTTAAAAGAAGTATCAAACCGAATAAAATTTTATTCAATTTCTTTTTATCAAACCTAATTTCCAAACCTCTCATCAAAACTAAAATGAAAAATACTTTTTAATTATTTCCGAAGACTACTTTTTATTCTTTTTGATATTTTTCTTGTAAATCTTCCAAAGAAGCACAAGTAATGCAATAATTCCTACAAGTGCATAGACTAATGAATAATTTCTAGAATGGGCAATACATTTAACTTTAACTCTTAAAGGAGCTGAAATTGACATAGAAGTTGCTGAACCTCCACTTCCTCCAGAAAGAACTGTCGCTTCATTTACCTCAAAAACTTCAACTTCTCCAGAATAAATTTTCATCTCTTCACTACATTCTTGTTTACATAAAAATTTACCAAAAACTAAACAATCTTGATTGTAGACCGAAGGAGTTTTAAAACAAAATTTTATAGGAATTGAAGAATTACTAAAAGTATATTTAGGGATGCTCTCAACTTTTACATCTGTAGAATCAACAATCTCCTGCAATGAATCAGAAAGACCAATCTGAACATAAGAATCACTTGGCCACGGATTATAAACTCCATAAGTCAAACAAACATTTGAATCTTCTGGTATCAAAGCTGATTCTTGTTCCCATTTAAGTCCAATTCCCGCCGAGACCATCGGTAAAACTAAAAGAAAAATTACAGATAAACTAATCACGCTCTGTTTTAATCCCATACTCTAAATTAAATAAATCCTCTTTTTAATTATTTTCATTTTATTAACATCCCTGCCCCGCCTGAACTCCTTCAAACGAAACTGAATTATTATAACTTCCACTTGCTTGTGCCGACGGAACATCTAACCAAAATCTCCAGTAACTTGAATTACCACGACCAATGCTATTGATCGCTTTAACATAGCCAGTGGTCATAGAAATTTCATTTGATAAACTAGGATGAGTCGAATTCGTTAAATTTGAAGCATAATAAGTTTCATTTCCTAACCCAATAACATCCAAAGCAGGACTCGTAAGACCTTCATTTGCTTTTACACAAAAATCAACAGCAGAATTACTATCGGCAGAAACATCAATTGTATAATTAGTTCCTAAAGAATATGTTGAACTATCATTATTATGAGTTGCATTAACATTCGTTGCGGGTAAAACCGCAACAGCACCAAAATTTATCCCCTCGTATAAATTCGTTCCTAATGAAGTTGAATAATATGTACTAATTGACACATTAGAAGTAGTACTCCCCGAAGTAATATTTCCCGTCATAGGAAAACTCTCTAAAAAGAATAAAGCAAAAGAAATAGTCACAACTAAAACCAAAAAAACATTAAAATTTCTTTCAGAACCAACTCTTTTTCTCATTTTGATTTCACTCCTTTTTAAAGATAATTCCCTTTTTAAATTATTCGATGATCAAAGAGGTATAATTTTTAACAACCAGTTCCAGTAATTATCCCATTAAATGAAATTGTATTATTATAGCTTCCACTTGGTTGTGCAACGGGGATGTCCAACCAAAATCTCCAGTATTTATTTGACCCGGCAGAAACAGCGATGCTAGAAAGAGAATACTCTGTAGTCAATGGAACTTGTGCCTCGGGAATAGGCGAAGTTATATTTGTTACACTTGAATTGGAATAAGTTTCATTTCCTAACCCAATAACATCCAAAGCAGGACTCGTAAGACCTTCATTTGCTTTTACACAAAAATCAACTGGAGAATTGCTATCGGCAGAAACAGAAAGATAAAAAGTTGATCCACTATCAGCTCCATCATAATTATGAGTTGCATTAATGTCTGTCGAAGGCAAAAAAGAAACATTTCCAAATTGAATTCCATCAGAAAGATTTTGACTAAAGTCCACTGAAATATAATTTAAAATGCTCACATTTGATGGAGTTGAACCTTCTGATACATTTCCAGTTAAACTTCCTAGATTTTCAAAAATCAAAAGTATTAAACAAATTACAAGAATTAATATCAACAACGAATTTTTTTGTTGTTTAAAAAAATGTTTCATAATCTAAATTGTCTAACTAATTTTAAATACTTTGTTTTTTGTTTAATTTAAATTTCTAAGGAGTTTCACCATTTCTGACTGCTCTAAATTGTAATGCATTTGAATAAATTCCGGCGGATTGAGTAGAGGGAGCATCAAGATAAAATTTCATGTAGATTACAGAATTATCCCCTAAAGCATCACCAATCAAAGAATAATTTATAGTCATTGTGGTTTTATTTGATCCAGAAACTGTTGGATCGGTTGAATTAAAAGTGTAAGTTTCATTTCCAAGACCCAAAACATCAAGAGACTCAGTATACAAATCTCCATCTGCTTTTACATACAAATCCACCAAAGTATTCGTCGCTGAAATATTTATCATATACCAAGTAGAAGAGTTCAAATTATTTCCAACAGCATCTAGATCATTAACCGGAAGATATAAGACATTCCACCTTATCTCGGAAGTGAGATTATCAGAAAGCAAAATAGAAATTGCTGCACTATTTAAAATTGTAAAATTTGTTGAATTAGTTCCCCAATTATTACTTGTATCATTACAATAATAAGTAAGATCATGCGGCCCAGGACCAAGATTTGGAGAATCCCAAAAATAACTATCATTTAGTCGATTCATTGTTACATTTGAATCAAAATCCAAGCTGTATAAACATGCAGAAATATTTTCATTTTCAGAAACACTTACATTAAAATCAACATCTAAGGTAGGATAATTGATTGAAGAATTTGGACTTATGATTGTAACATTTGGATTTGTAATGTCAATTATTGTCAAATCATTTGAATTTATGAATTGAGTTGAATTATAGGGGTCACTTACACTAACTGAACATTTCCAGACATCTCCTAAAGTTAAATTCCCATTTAGAAGCAAAGAATTGACATGAGTGTTATTTGAAATAGAACTGTGATTAACTAAAAATTGATAGGACTCATTTTTGTACCATTTTACCGACACATTTAACGTTGGGCTATCTTGATCAACAACATCAAAAGAACAATTTAAATTTGTATTACTTTCATTTCTTCCGTTAAGAGAGGTTAAAAGAGGTACAGGATTAAAAGGCCCAACATTAAATTTGAAAAAAAATCCTTCAAGCTCAGGAGAAGGAGTAATCACTATTCCAGTACTTCCACCAGAATTAATTGAAAATATATCTGCTGATACCAAAATTCCAAGCGTGAGAATTAGAAAGATAAAAACTCCTAAAACTTTTTTTAGTCTCATTTTTTTCCCCCAATTATTTTTTTTAAACTAGGATAAACCTTTTTCGCAAAGTTAACTACTTTATCCGCATACTCTTCATCAAAAAGTTTCCCGTAATAGTTTATTGAATTTCTATTGCGCCTTAATTCATTCATAAAAGAAATTTCATTCTCTGAGAAATTTAGTTCTTTCAGATAAGAAACTTCCGCTTCGTGAGAAAAATTTCCAGAGGAAGAGTATCCATCCAAAAAAAGTTTTGCCCTAATTAATTCCATCAGTAGGTCATAACAATCTTTAATTATTGAATTCGCATTATCTTTATCTATTCCTATTAAATCTAAACGTTTATTTAACCCTCTAAAAGTTCTATCTGATTCTTCGACTAAAAATTCTGACTTTTGAAAATCTGGTTTTATTTTCCTTATAATTCCTGCATTGATAAAATAATTAAATTCCTTGGGAAGATTCATAGTTCAACCCCCCCAGAGAGAATTATCCCATTTAAGATATTATTTTTTAAATTTTTATGGATTTCTTCCCAAGATTTGTAAAAATTGATTATAATTTCTCTTTCGAGAACTTTTTCAAACTTAACAAGATTAATATTTTTTCCTTTTGTTCCAATAATAGCTATATCAATATCTGAATTTCTATCGTCTTTCTCTCCAAAAAAAACATCTTCCCCCCTAGAGTAACTTCCAAAAAGAATAATAGTGCAACCAGGAAATTCACTTTTAAAAAATTCATCTATCTTAGATTCGTAGATTAATTTTAGATTTTCAATTCTCTTAAAATTAATTGCCTCCTCGCTATCCCGATTAAATCCAATTGATGTAAGGTTCATAGTTTGAGATTTTTCAATTTTTATTACTTCTTCTTTTTCTAATTCTGAAATAGAATTAGCAATAGCTGTAGGAGAGACATTCAACAATTTTGCAATTCCTCTTAAATTAAAATTTTGCCCAGCTTTAATACATAAAATCCTAAAAATTCTTTGCTGCAGTCTTGTCCACTTTACTTTATACATATCCATTTTAATTTATAGGTATCAAGATTAGTTTATATATCCTCTCTTTTACATTTCTTAAACAAAAAAGAACTTTTTATATTTAATTAACACCATCTCTTAATTCCAAGGCTGCATAAGTCTTGTTTCATAAGTTCTGTATCATTTTTTAATTTTAAATTTTCATCTTTCAAATTTGAATTTTCTTTTTGTAAAGTAAGAATATTTCCTTTAATATCAAAAACTTGCATAGTTAAGTTATTTATTGATAAATTTGTCTTTTTATTAAGGCCTTTAATTGCTTCAACTAGCAAAGGAGTTACCGCCCCATAATCCACCCCTGTTGCATAAAGTTTTTTTGTGCCATCTTTATCTAAATAATAATTAGATTTGTTAGACAAGTCGGTTTCAAAACCAACCACTTCTGGAAGTACATTTCCAACTTCTTCAGCAATGAAACCAATATCATGCTGTCCACCACGATCTTTATTCCAATTATAATAAACTCCCCTCAATGCCATAACTTTTTCTAAAGCATCATTTATCTCGGTAATATTATTTTTCCACCTCATTGAAGAAGATGTTCCATAGTCCGTTCCAGTCCCCTGAGCATAAAAATCATAACTTGTTCCAACACCAAGTACTCCATAAATTCCATTACCATAAACTCCAATACTACTTCCATTACCATAAACTCCAATACTACTTCCATCCCCATAAATTCCAGTATTGACAATACCTGCTCCTCCAACACTTAATTGAGAAATAGGAGACGCAGTTCCAATTCCAACTTTACCGTCACCTCTAACTACAAAGGGATAAGCTCCATTATTTCCATCATAGGCTTTAATGTAATAACCACTACTATTCATTGCACTAGCACGTAAAAACAATAAAGAATTATTTAGAGTTAATGAACCAGTTGCACTTTCTGTAATTTTTAAAATTTCACCATTAGTAGTTCCTCCATTTATTTCTACTTTAGCTTGAGGATCAACTGTCCCAATTCCAACA
>Ga0210057_1000687_pt1 | contig 55060 bp, 58 predicted proteins | sample CryGeyCG2114_010_2_FD_183968 | JGI IMG/M metagenome (GOLD analysis project Ga0210057, IMG submission 183968) | Groundwater microbial communities from aquifer - Crystal Geyser CG10_big_fil_rev_8/21/14_0.10 (SPAdes) (version 2) | ecosystem: Environmental > Aquatic > Deep subsurface > Groundwater ...
AGCAAGATAGTTTACAAATGTTTCAATCGAGATTTCACGATCAGCCGCTTTTGATATGTACCAGGGGGGACACACGTAATGAGTGTTAGTATTGAATCTTCGGCCTTAGGATCAAGCACCCATGTGTCTTTTGGATCAACTATGAATATATCATACACTACAAATGTGTACGTAAATCCACCAATCTGAGCTTGAATTTCATCCCCTCTATCAATTGATGGCAAGTAGGTAAATATGGACTTTGGATCATTGTCTTTATACAGTTGGGGAAGTGTTGAATGGCCCAGTACCACAGCATTCCCTGCCTCTCCAGGATATATGTCATCTCCATATTGTACGAGCGATTTGTCCAATGCATCACTCGCAACTTTTACTTTTGTCTCAACTAGATTAAGCTTCGGGATTGATACAGTATATTCATCAATAGTACGACGGTTAGTGATATGTTGTGGTCGTTGCGGGAACCATTCGCCAGCGTGTGTAAAATCTCTCAGATAACTTGAATAATAGGGAGACAAACTATTTTCGTACACATTCATTCCCTTTTTAAGTGAGGATGCAAGAACACTTTTTGGTACTGGAGTCACATTTTGATATGCAGATACAAATTCACCTACCTGAAAAAGCAAAATCGGAGCAAACGTCCAAAGGAGCGTAACGGTACCTAAAAATATAAAAATATACGAAACAAAGAGTACACTTTCTTTTTTTTTCAACTTGGTGTTTTTTCTGTACCCGTAACGCATCTAGTCTGAGAATTGAAAATTGATACGTGATGATGTAAAAGGCATAATGGACAATGGAATTGGATGAGTTTTTATAGAATAACTCATTATAGTATGCTCTCCATTCAAGAGTATTCGTGCACTAGATACGGTCTTTCCAGTAAGTTTTTGTCCTATTCCCACCCTATCAATAAATTTCTGTATTTTGCCGCTAATTATGGCAGAGTACGACCATGCAGGATCTTTCCCCTTTTCGAGTTTCGTTTTTTGTATTGAAAACGTGTCTTTCACAAATTCTTTATCTTTCAGTTTTTGTTGCTGTACGTATGTGCGCAGACGAGCGTCAGATGTATAGTTGACAGAAAAACTACCTTTTTCCGTTGCATTTACTGTCCTCACTTCTTCACCAACTTTTGCAGAATAGTCTTTTCGAGCTCCTTGTGCTGTTGCAGTTTGCTCAAATAGTATATCGTCACTCGCATGGGCTTTGCGAAAGGCCGTTTTTACTTCACGTAAAAATGATTGCTTTATAAGATTGTCGAGCTTCTTTTTATCTTCGTTCGAAAATACAATCACAACTTTTTTAAATCCTCCTGAAAAATCTTGACTTGAAACGGCGTATACTTCTGATTGTGATATCCCATCAATAGTAAGCTTGCTATTTTTTTCAATATTTCCATCTGTTCCAACACTCTGAGCGGTAACATCTGCTGGTCTTTTGCCATCTTGAACAGGAACCCCTGATGCCGATGCAATGGCAACATCATCATTAAGCAAAAAAACAGTTCCTTTTGAATCGACCAATTCTGTGCCTGCGGCTATATTTTTAGTTTCAAACGTCCTATTGTAAAGAGTTACTGCACCTTTTGCCTTTTCTCCGATCACATCTTCTCCTGTTGCAGTTGTTTGTACTTCTGACGTATATGAGCCAGTATAGACACTCGATACACTACTCCCTTTGCCAACTGGAAAACTAATAGTCGTCGAAAAATTCTCTTTATTGGTAACGATTGTAATAGTTGCAGAATGGAAAAATACAAAATATACAACAATAACCGCTACAGCAATCGATACACCCATGATTCCATAGACCCACCCATTTCGTACAATACTCATACCATCTATGGTGCTTAGAATACGTTCTTTAAATCCAGATAAGATAGAAAATATACGTGTAGCGATGGTATTTTTCTGAGGATCTACATTCAAACTTTCAGCCCCAGTATGTAGCTTTGTCGCATAATCATCGCTAGTGCCAAAACCAGGAGCTGGCGGCAACGCAACTAACGAGATATCTTGCGTGTTCTTACTATCAAATTCTTTATTACCCGTTTCTACATTTATTTCTTCTTTATCTGTCTGTATGTCCTCGTTCACTTGCGAAACGTCGTCTGTCTTTGCGTGCGTGTAGATATAAACACCATAATCTGGAATGTCTTGTGGGTTTATATATGTCGCATTTCCAGATAATGAAAGCTGATTTTGTATCCAAGCTACGATATGTTTTTTCTGCGATTGCGTATGAATATTATTTTTTAGTTCCTCTTCATCTTGAACTCGTGCAATACTTGTTAGATCAGTCTGCTTAGTATTTTCAAACGAATACAACTTATAATCATACGCAGTTTCTTCTAAAAATACCCAATGCGCATGCTTGTCTCCATATTGTGCAGAAAAAAATTCTGCACTGGTTACATAACCTAGGTTCGTTAAGTCGAGCTCTTTGAACACATGAGCTATAGATTTGCGAGTGTCTTCCTTAACAGTGCTCGATTCCGAAAGAAAAAATGAACTGACGATCAATACTGTGTCCTGAAGGTAGATATCTTTGCCAAGATCTTTTTCGCAATTGGTGATAACAAGCTCAACTTTATCTGCTAAGTCTTTTAAGTACGAATCTATAGATTCTATGTATAACGTTGAGCGGTGATCGGGATGTGCCTCTTCAAATGCAAAACCATATACTTTTGCGTCCGTTAGGAAAAGCATAAACACGTATCCTTCTGTCTTTTTACTCTTTTTGGGAAGAAATGGAATACCTAACATACAAAAATGATAGCACAATTAGCAATTGCACTACTACTGGTTATGCACAAACACAACCCACGCAAACCAACAAGAATCAAATCAATGAATCGGACTTATTTCTTTCTAATTGGTGTAACCCCTGCTATTTCGCCATTCTCTAGATTAAGCACGTTTACAATTTCTGAGTTTGATGGCAAAACAAACTTGGTGTTGTGCGCTAGTACGTTTTCTGAAACTTGCATCTTGCGCCACATTTGTGCTTTTTCTGTAAAAAATTTGTTTGCTGCATTTGCAATGTTTGTTATCGCTGTTGCTTCAGCTTCCGCTTGCAAAACCTGTGCCTGCGCCTTACCTTCTGCTTCCAAAATATACGACTGACGTACGCCTTCGGCTTGCAATATAGATGCACGCTTTTCACGTTCGGCTTTCATCTGCTTACTCATTGCATCTGTGATATCTGCGGGTGGATCAATGCGCTGTACTTCAACACGAGTAACCTTTACACCCCATCCATGGGTCGCTTCGTCCAACGTTGTTCTTAAGTCTGCATTTACATTATCCCTCGCAATAAGTGTTTGATCTAACGTTTTATCACCAATCAAATTACGAAGATTCGTTTGCGCCAGTGTCGTTGCTGCAAAAGTAAAGTCTGCAACTTCAAATTCGGCTTTGACGGGATCAATTACTCTATAATAAATAACTGCGTCTACAACCACAGACACGTTATCTTGTGTAATCACTTGCAAAGGCTCAACTTCTATGACCTGTTCACGAACATCAACGGTGATTACCGAGTCTATAAATGGCATTACCATACTAATGCCTGAATCAATCATATGACTATATCTACCCAATCGAGTCACTATTCCTTTTTCATATGGTTGGATAATGATGACGCCTCTAAACAGAGCAACAATACCGATTATTAAAAGAAATACAAGTATGACTGGCATATAAAAATTATTTTTGTTCCATCGGAACAACTGTTAATGATACTCCCTCTATTGAAATCACTTCGACTGGAGTATTTTCTGCGACAGCGTGTAATGAAACCGCCCTCCAAACTTCGCCATCTACAACAACACTCCCTGCCTTTTTTGCAGAGATTGCAGACGTAGTAACGGCAGTTTTTCCAATTAACGAATCTATGCCAATTTTTTGTGTGGTGATAAGAAGTTTTTTTCGAATCGATGAACGGAACAAGATGAAATATAACACAATAATAACAATTGCGCTTATTACTCCATATTCCCAGGAACGAGAGTAAAAATGGACGAGTCCACCAGCAACCAGTGAAAACCCAACCAAAGCAACGTCAAAACCACTAGCAGCACCCATAAGTAACTCAAGAAATATAAGGACAATGCCAAGAATCATAAGCCAAGTACGCTCAATTAGAATTGCATCCATACGTTTAGTATAGCATACAACAAAAGACTCGTACAAGAAAAGTAGTACAAATTTACAAAACTTCCTGGTATATAATGAAAGGCATGATTGGAAATTACTTCGCTTGGTTGCCTCAAATTGCTCTATGGTATAGCGCCTTAACTGCCATTGGCTTGAGTGTGCTCCCCATAACGAGCTATCTATTTCAACGATTTGAAGATAAAGGATACCCGTTTTCAAAAATGCTTGGAGTTAGTATTCTCTCATACGCTGTTTTTGTACTAGTACGGTATGCTCACGTACCCTTCTCACTATCCACTATAGCATGGTGCTTAACAATAGTAACTCTGTTTAGCTGGGGCTTATTTGTGCGCTACAAAAATAAGATAACATTACCGTCAATCAAAACTATTGTTTTATATGAAGGTGCTTTTTTTATTGCGCTCGCTTTTTGGAGTTATGTGCGTGGAAATGAACCTGCACTTCGATCTTTAGAAAAATATATGGATCTTGGATTCATATATAGTGCATTTCGCAGCACTTCTCTACCTCCTCAAGATATGTGGTATGCACAAACAGCCAATCATGGCGCCTATTTCATTAACTACTACTATTTTGGCCACTATATAACTGCTCTCGTATCAAAACTTACCGGGATAGTACCGAATATAGCTTTTAACTTAATGCTCGCATCTGTTTTTGCGCTGGCGATTACCAGTTCATTTACACTCGGGTTTCATGCATATTCGCTCTTTTTCCCAAAAACAAAAAGATATATTGCGCTCTATACGGGTTTTCTTACTGCATTCTTCTTAAATTTTGGTGGTAATTTACAAACTATATATCTTTTCACAAATGGCTATCCTCCTGGAACACCAATTCCATTCTGGAAGATTCTGTCACATTACAATCCGGTGGCATATTGGTATCCCAATGCTACACGGTTTATACCTTTTACTATTCACGAATTCCCCACTTACTCTCATGTTGTTTCAGATCTCCATGGGCATGTTTTAAATATACCAGTCGTGCTTCTTATTATCGGTCTTTTTATGGCATTTATATATACTCCTCAAGCAAGATTTCGTATTATCGTTGAGATATTTTTTGCATATCTACTCTCGATTGCGTATATGACCAATGCTACTGATCTTCTGGTCTATGGCGGGTTCTTGTTTTTTCTTTATGCTGTCGGATACAAAAACATAGTTACCGTCTTAATGCATTTCATTCCGACCATTGGCATTGCGGTACTACTTACGTATCCCTTCTCTTCTGTCTTTGACTCTTTTGTTTCAGCAATAGGCATCAATTGTGCGCCACAATGGCTCGTAAATATGGGCAGGCTCGGTATATTTCTTGGAGAAGCAAATAAATGCCAATCAAGCCCATTTTGGATGTTATTTATACTTTGGGGATTTTTTTGGATTATATTCGCAGGATTTATAGCCTTCATTTTTACACGAAAAAAAATAAAGGTTTCTGAAGATACATTATATTTTGTTTTCTTTATATTTACCTATTCTTTACTTCTCACTTTGACTGCTGAATTTATTTACTTTAAAGATATTTATCCTGCTCATTTTAGAGCAAATACTATGTTCAAGCTCGGCTACCAAGCCTATACTATGATGACTATCGTTGGTGTACCACTCATGGTACGTTTTATACGGTATGCAAAAGAAAAGTTTACTTTGCCTGTTGTGTTGTACACAGCGCTACTTCTGATTTGTGCACTTTTTGTCAGCGTTTACGGATACTATGCAATCCATTCTTTTTATGGTGATCTTAAACGCTTTACAACTCTCGATGGATCATATTGGATTCAGAAAGAATATCCTAAAATGAAAAAGGTTATCGACTTTCTAAAACAGAATGATAAAAATGAAAAGCTCACCTACAGCATTCTTGAAGCAAACGGCGACTCATATACCGATTATAATATGGTCTCTGCAAATACTGGAATTCCAACCATCATAGGGTGGGGAGTGCATGAGTGGTTATGGCGTGGAGATTACACCACAATTGTAGCGCCACGAGCAAATGAAGTATTGAAGGTTTATACTGACCCCACGAGTAAAGAGGCAAAACAGATTCTACGTAAGTATCAGGTACGCTATGTTCTCATTACCCAGTTCGAGCGTGAAAAATTTCCCTCGCTAAACGTACGAAAGTTTTATACAATAGGACGTGTAGCATATCGTACTGGTGATACATATATATTCAAAGTAAATAAATGAGCAAAAAAATATTCTTTCAAGATGTTCCCCAAGAAGTAGGTAAGAAAGTAGATTTATATGGTTGGGTGTATAGTATCCGTGCTCATGGGAAAATAACTTTCTTAGATGTTCGCGATCACACGGGGATCCTACAAGTTGTCGTACCTCCCGATGGTATTCACCCTACATTTTCTCCAGAAGATGTCGTACATATTAGAGGAACCGTAGCCCCTCGACCTGCACATCTAGTGAATAAAAAAATAAAGACTGGTGCCATCGAAGTACAAGCCGAAGAATCTGAGATAATCTCGCATTCACAAACACCTCCATTTCCACTCGAAACAACTGGGTACGAAATTGGTGAAGATATTCGCCTTGAATATCGCTATTTGGACTTGCGCAGACAGCGTATGCAAAGAAATATTCTTCTTCGTTCTCGTTTTGTGCAAGAGATTCGATCCTACCTTGTAAAAAGAAGCTTTACAGAAATAGATACCCCCATACTTACGAAGAGTACACCTGAAGGTGCACGCGATTTTATAATACCTTCTCGTTTACAAAAAGGTAAATTTTATGCTCTACCCCAATCCCCACAACAATATAAGCAGCTATTAATGGTTGCTGGTTTCGAACGATATTTTCAAATCGCTCGCTGTTTTCGTGACGAAGCTCAGAGAGCAGATAGAGCGTATGGAGAATTCACCCAGTTAGATATGGAAATGTCATTTGTTGAACAAAATGACATACTGGAACTTGTCGAAGATATGTTCACTACTGTTGTTAAAAAATTGTTCCCTGAAAAGAATATAGCTCAATCTCCGTGGCCACGCATTCCCCATGCGATAGCGCTAAAAAAATATGGGACCGATAAACCAGACTTGCGCAAAAATAAAAAAGATCCTAACGAACTAGCATTTTGTTGGACTGTAGATTTTCCACTTTTTACAAAACAGTCACAGGATGATTTTTTCCATGGTTCAGGTCGTGCAACATTTGCTCCTTCACATCACATGTTTACATCTCCTCATCCTGAGGATATAGGTTTACTTGATACTGACCCACTAAAAGCTCGTGGGCTTCAACATGATCTTGTATTGAATGGGTATGAAATCGGTGGAGGTAGTATTCGCATACACAAGCCAGACATACAACAAAAAATATTTGATCTTATCGGTTTTTCCGAAAAGCAAAAACAGGAATTTGCTCATATGCTCACTGCCTTTACATACGGAGTTCCACCACACGGAGGAGTAGCACCGGGTATCGATAGAGCGCTCATGGCACTTTTGGGTGAACCTTCTGTTCGTGAAGTTGTACCATTCCCAACTTCGGCGAGTGGAAAAACTGCAGTTATGAGTGCGCCGGGCGAAGTCACAGCAGAACAGTTAGCTGAATTAGGCATTCGCACAGTAGATGAATAAGGTTGTAACGAAATTGAAATATTTTCTTTATGCCCTCTGTATACTTTTTTTTGTATTTTACCCCGGTAGAAATATTATCCTTTCGCTTTATGTTCAAGATCCAAATGCGTTTGTACAAAAACAGCGCTATCAATTTACGCCCCTGCCACTTGCGCGCATTACAGCCAAAGAAGAGTTGCCGTATATAACTGCAGGCTCATATTTAGTCGTTGATGCGCTCTCATTTACTCCGGTATTGTGGAAAAATGAGAAAACAGCTCGCCTACCAGCATCAACTGTCAAAATGGCAACTGCGCTTACCGCCTATGCTCAATATCCGTTAGACTCGAGTCTAACGGTACGTACTACAATCGATCAAGAGGTACTCATGGGCTTAGTATCTGGAGATAAGGTGAGCACATTAAATCTACTCTATGGGACACTCGTATCGTCTGCAAATGATGCAGCATATACGCTCGCAGAGAACGATCCAAACGAAGTATCGGGCTTTGTAAAAAAAATGAATATCCTTGCGCAGAATCTACACATGTCTGACACATACTTTACCAACCCAATTGGTTTTGACACTGTAGGAGAAAAAACGACTGCACACGATTTAGCATTATTAGCACAATCATTCAGTAAAGTACCACTACTTATGAATATTGTATCAACGAGAGATATCGTTCCGAGTAATCAAACCTATACACGGTGGTATCCTCTCACAAATATTAATCAACTTGTATCGACCATTCCAGGGGTTGGAGGTATTAAAACTGGCTACACAGAAGGTGCAGGAGAAAATTTAGTCACATACTATCGAGCACAAGGAACGCATCCGTTTATAATTGTCGTTATGGGAAGTGAGGATAGGTTTTCGGATACGCGCCTTCTCATATCGTACCTTGATGCTCAATTGAAGTATTATTCTCTTCAACCAGTCTCTGTCCAACTATAAGACACGAATTTCAACAAGCTGCAACGATTACTACGGAGTCGGTTTTTGAGTAGTTTCATCAAGTAAATATTCGTCTCTTACCGCAGATGTATATCCAACATAATTATCGCTCCCTAAAAATACAAAGACAGGTTGGATGTATTCCTGATAGCTTTCGGGATCGTAATAGGCAAGATAAAAATCACGTATCTTTATAGGAAGTACATAATTTGGAGCTAAGGAAACAGTTGTGACTTGCCCTGATTCTAACCGATTCCAAGCTTCGGTAGGAGAGATAAGTGGGTAGAGAGATCCTCCGTCGTCTATAGTAGTAAAGGTTTTATACGACATCTCAGCCGTTTCCCCATCTGGGCCAACGGGAGCCAAAACTACATAATTTTGACTGGAAAAAAACTTTGGAGAAACAAATGGCAGCTGCGCGTCTTGTCTAAAATAATCTACTCGTACTGCCTGCGGAACTTCGCTGTCTTGTGCTGGCACCCAACTAAGCGTCGCGTAGTCGTATCGCAAATAAACAAGATTTTTCTTACCGGTAGCTATATTTTCTGGATATGAATCCTGACTTGATAGTGCACTCGTCGCCCGGTTAGTTAGTGTGTCTTGGGCAGTTGCAATGTCTGCTGAGGGGCTCGCTGATAATAGTTCTTGTAGCTTATTTGCAGGTTTTAAGGAAAAATAATAGTGAAATGTGCGAGTATTTATATTAAGGATTGCAGTGTCGTTCTCATACTTCACCCACGCATCATCGATACGAGTATAGGGTGTTATTTCAACATCAAAACCAAAATTTATTGCTATTTGTTCGACTCTCTTAAGATACACCAAGGTGATATCGGGTAACTGTACATAGTACACCGATGCACTTGATGTGGCGCTTGGATAAGCTCCGTCTATAGTGTCCAAAACGAATGAAAGTTTCTCTGTTTGCAGCGGCTCTTCAAAAACTACTTTTTGAATAGATCCAAATTTTGGATTCAAACCATTCGCTTCTGGCTTATTCGGTTTTCCACTCGCAATTGAAAGTGTAAAGACTATGAGTGCGTAGAATACAATGACTATAGCAAAAAAAAGCCCAGCAACTTTTCCATATGTACGAACATTATATGAAAGCTCTGACAGTGTCATTGTAACAGTATAGCAACTCAACAAACTTTGGTATATACTTGCCACATGGTTCGAACACGTATTGCTCCATCTCCAACTGGATCAGATTTGCATATAGGCAATTTATACACTGCCCTAATTAACTGGATATGGGCACGTAAAAATAAAGGACAATTTATTGTCCGTATAGAAGATACAGATAGAACAAGACTTGTAAAAGGTTCTGAAGAAAATATCTTAAATAGCCTCGATTCATTCGGTCTCACTCCCGATGAAGGCACGCGCATAGGCGGACCGTACGCACCATACCGCCAATCCGAAAGACTTCATACGTATCATGAATATACAAAAGAACTGCTCGCACATAAACATGCCTATTATTGTTTCTGCACTCAAGAGAGATTATCAACGCTTCGCGCACTGCAACAAAAAGAGAAAAAGCAGCCAAAATATGATAGACATTGTCTTTCATTAACTGAGGACGAAATAGCAGAAGAATTAAACAATAAGACTCCCTACGTAGTACGTTTACGTGTACCAGAAGGTGAAACGACTGTTTCAGACATTATCCGAGGGCCAATTACTATACAAAATGACATTCTCGATGATCAAGTGCTCTTAAAATCTGACGGATACCCTACCTATCACTTAGCTGTGGTAATTGATGACCATCTTATGAAAATTACGCATATAATTCGTGGTGAAGAATGGCTTTCCTCAACACCGAAACATGTGATTTTATATAAAGCCTTTGGATGGGAACTGCCCCTATTTGCCCATTCACCCATCTTGAGAAATCCTGATAAAAGCAAGCTTTCTAAACGTAAAAACCCAGTCTGGGCTTCATGGTACTTAGCACAAGGATATTTACCCGAAGCAGTCCTGAACTATTTTGCACTTATGGGTTGGAGCCACCCTCAACAGAAAGAAATCTTTTCTTTAGAAGAATTCATACAGGTTTTCGAACTGAAGGATTTGCAACCAGTTGGACCTGTCTTTGATGTCACAAAGCTTGAATGGATGAATGGGATGTATATTCGCACATTGAAAACCGAAAAGGTAACGATAAAAATCGTTGAGTACGAAAAGAAATACAACAAGAGAGAGGTTGATCCAAGCCTCGTAGAAAAAACTATACCACTTATTCAAGAGAGAATAAAAAAACTTTCAGATTATTGGACACTCTGTTCTTTCTTTTTTCAAAAACCAGACAGTTATGAAGTAAGTCTTACCGATAAAAAAGAAGTATTAAAAGATGTTACAAACGAGATTGACAAGATAGATACGTGGAACGCGACGTCTATTGGTACTCACATGGAAAAGATAGCTCAAAAACATGGCTTATCAAACAGCGCATTTTTTATGATGCTTCGCGTAGCGATAACCGGTAAAAAGATTTCCCCTCCATTAAACGAATCTATGGAGCTTCTCGGCAAAATAGAATGCATTTCCAGAATAAAAAAAGCATTGCTCACTCAATAACACACATCCCTGCAATATTGTATTTTTTTTATTTTCTGTCATACTTATCTAACTATGCAAAACAAAGCAAACATCATCGCACTACTCGGTTTTGCAGTACTACTTTCTGCAGTTTTCTATTCACTGTTAAACAGAAATACAGCTAGTGGTAGCACAAGTCTCATACAGCAAAAAAGAACTATTACGGTATACGGAACTGCAAAACAGAACAATAAAAATACACTCGCGTCATTCTCTTTGCAAGTGGAGGGTAAAAACGCAGACAAGACAAAAGCTGCAAATGATGCAGCACAAAAAATGACTACAATTTTAAATTGGCTTAAAACCAACGGAATTGCTGAAAAAGATTTAAAAACAAGTCGTGTTTCCGAACATCAAGAACAGATTCCATATCAAGAGGGTAATAGAGAAATATATCTCACTCGTCCTGGAGATTGGATAGTTGCTTCATCGCTTGAAATAACCATAAGAGACACAAATAAAGTCGAATCTGTTCAAACGTATCTCGTAAATAGTGATGCAAAAAATGTGACTGGTCCTAACTTTCGTCAAGATGATACAAAATCGGCAGATCATGATCTTTTAACCCTTGCAGTTACAGATGCGCGAACAAAGGCAGAAAAAATCGCAAAAGCGCAAAAAGTACGTATAGGTAAGATACTTTCTATTACGGAAGGTTTCTCATATACTCCGTACCAGGGATACGATCTCGTCAATACTGCAGCAAGTATGATGAGTATGGAAAAAACGACGATGCCAGCACAAGAGGGAAGCTCACTTGAATCCGCCACCGCAACAGTGGTATTTGAAATTAACTAGTTTACTTATTCTCTAATTGCGAATGATTTGCAATTATCCGAGTATTTCTTGTTGATGATGGTTCGCTTCAATACGAAGATCTAAAAAGACTTTCTTATTTGTCGAACGCTCGAGCTCTTTTCGCGCAGCCATACCTATCTCTTTTACCATTCTACCCTGGCGTCCAACAAGCATGGCTCTGTATCGCTTATCGACTGTATAGACAACTGCCTTTATGTATAAACTGCCATTATCACGCTCTTTTATTTCTTCTACAGCTACTCCAACTTTATAGGGCACCTCTTCTCGTGTAAAAAGATACACTTTTTCACGAATGATCTCTTGTAAAAATAGTCTGCTATTCATATTTAAAGCAGGAGTGACGCTATCAGTCATATCAACGAGCGGATACTCTCTATCGACTCTACTGAATACATCTTCTATGAATGGCTTTATATGTTTGTCTTTGAGTGCAGATATTTTATAGGTCGCTGTAACCTCATCTTGTATAAACGCATACTCTGCCATATGTTTTGTTTCGAGGTCTATCTTGTTAAATACAAGGATCACCGGCTTGTTGATTTTACGAACAATTCCTAAAACGCGCCCTTCTTCAAAGCTTCGTGCGCGTGTTGGATCTACCATATACACAACTACGTCAAATTCTTCATCCAATGTTGCTAATGTTTTCCTGTTCACTTCGCGGGAAAGTATATCTTCTGCTTTCTTAAATATTCCCGGTGTGTCAATAAAAATAAGCTGTCCTCTTTCGTCTTCTAAAACAGCACGAATAGGGAAACGAGTAGTTTGCGGTTTTGGCGAAGTTATACTCACCTTTTGCCCAACTAAAGTATTAAGGAGTGTTGACTTACCTACGTTTGGCCTACCTATCAAAAGAACAATTCCAGCCTTCTTCATTAATGCTGCACGCTCACTGTTAAGCTCTTTCTACCCTTCATACGCCTTCTTTTCAAAACAAGTCTTCCTTTGGCAGAACTATTTCTTTGCCTAAAACCATGGGTACGGGCACGCTTGATTTTTGATGTTTTATTACCTCGATATGTCATATGTTTTTTGAACTAATAATTGATGTATTTTTCCCATAAAACTCTTGATAAACAGCCTCTGTCACAAATGGTATGAACGGGTGAAGCAGCTTAAGCGTATCACTATAGGCTTCTTCAAGTTCCGTTTGTGCCTCTATAGTACCATTTTTTAGGCTTTCTTTCAATGCTTCTATATAGACATCTGCTAGCCTATGCCACGCAAATTCATACAGTGCATCAAATGCGCGCGATAACTTATATTCCTCCATATAGGTATGATACTTAGTACTGAGTACGGCTATCTCTTTCTTAAGTTTTGTAATCATTTTCTGATCTTTACTATTCAGTTTCTTAATCTTTACACTCTCTTTCGCTCCATTATCTTTACGAAGATTGAGATTCTCGCTTTTGGAGAGATGTATGAATCGTCCTATATTCCATATTTTATTCGCAAAGTTGCGCATAGCACGGACCTTATCTTCAGCTAATATTACTTTTCCACCCTGAGAAACTCCAAACAAAAGCGATGCGCGAAATGCATCTGCCCCATACTTATCGACAAGGTCTATAGGATTCACTACATTCCCTTTGCTTTTACTCATTTTAAGCCCTTTTGCGTCTGCAACCATTGACCATAAATACACGTGTTGAAACGGGACTGTTCCACGTATATACAAACTAAACATTATCATTCGCGATACCCAAAAGGGGAGTATGTCAGACAGTGTTCCCAACATATTCGTTGGAAAACGAGTTGAATATTCACTATCTTTGATTGTTACCAATGGCCACTGTCCCGAAGAAAACCATGTATCAAGAGTATCTGTTTCGGGTAAATATTCATATCCATCCAGAGGTTTATCTTTCGATACCACGTATGTCGGTGCACTTTCTCCTATATCTGCATTCACTGTTTGTAAGCCCTTTTCTATTGTTTCAACAGTTATTCCCTTTTTCAAAAAAGAATCAACCGTGCCTTGCATAAAACGCTTTTGATCGTCAAGCCATGTCACAAATATATTATCGGCAGTCTTCTCAACTCTATACCAAACGGGAATACGAATTCCCCATGCGATCTGCCGACTTATTGGCCAGTCATGCATTGTGGCATACCACGCAAGTATTTGTGTTTTATATTTCTTCGGGAAAAATGCAACCTTGTTTTCCTTCACCGCTTGTGATGCCTGTTTTTTAAGATCTTTCACTCGTATAAACCAATTAGGAATAACTGTTGGCTCAAGATCACGAGCACATTTATAACATACCGAAACCGCATGTGAGTATTCTGCATTAATCTTCTCTATACTCCCATGCGCCATCAAGTCTTTTGCGATGACCTCACGAGCAGGTCTTACTTTCATACCAGCATACTTACCGGCAGGTTCTGTTGCTTTTCCTCGCAAATCAAATGCCTTGATTATGGGTAATGCGTGTTTTTTTGCTGCGTTAAAATCGTTTGCATCATGCGCTGGTGTAAGTTTCACGATTCCGGTACCAAATTCCGAATCAACAAACGAATCTGCAAGTATCACCATTTGTTTATTAGTAAGTGGGTTAAGCACTTTTTTACCAATTAGATGTTTATTTTTTTTATCTTTTGGGTTCACCGCCAGATGCGTATCGACAAAAATAGTTTCCGGCCTTACTGTGGCTACCGTAATATATCCTCTGTCATCAACATAGTTGTATCGCACATAATACAAAGGATCTATACGATCTACGTGCTTTACTTCTAGCTCTGCGAGCGAAGTGCCGCAGTGCGTACAATAGTTCACGATGTAATCATCACGATATACCAAGTTTTCTTTTTCCATGCGTTTAAACGTTTCAAATACTCGATCGAGTACGTGGTCATCAAGAGTAAAAACACTTCTCTCCCAATCTGCTAAAAACCCAAGTTTTTTAAATTGTTGGTATATCAACCCTGAATTTTCCTGTACAAATGTGTGAATGTTATCGTATAAGGTTTTTCTATCAAAATCCATGCGCGATTTTTTTTGCTTGGCTAGATGCTTCTCGTATACATACTGTGTTTCAAATCCTGCATGATCCATACCTGGGATCCACACTGAGCTAAATCCTTGCAAACGCTTATAACGAGTTAGAATATCATCGATCACATACATGCCATGACCTGCGTGGAGCGACGCATTTGCATTCGGTGGAGGCATAAGGATAGTGTATGGCTTCCCAGTTTTTGGCGCTTTATTCAAGCCGCCCTTTTCCCAAAATGCGTATAAACGCTCTTCGTGCTCTTTTGGTACATACTGTTTATCCATAGTTTGTATTATACACGATTATAGTCGCTTCACTATTGTGAGCAGGTTTTTAGTACACGCATTACCAGTGCGGTATAATAGTCGGATGGAAATAGTGAAACTTACGGAGAAAAACCGAAAAGAAGTTGTGCAAAAAATGTACGACGCACTCACACATGATGAACTCGTCGTTTTTCCCTCAGATACAGTGTATGGTCTTGCTGTAAACGCACTATCAAAAAAAGCTGTCGATACACTCCTCACTTTTAAAGATAGGCCAAAAGGTAAAGCAATTTCTATAGCAGTACCCACCATACACTCACTCAGTAACTACGCAGCTATTAACCCTTCACAACAAAACCTTATTGAAACGCTTTTGCCTGGTCCATTTACTCTCGCTTTATCTTCTTTGCACAATACTGATCTACGTTTAGAAGCAGAAGACGGCACAATAGGCATACGTATCCCCAATAATCAACTCGTTTGCGATATAACTAATAAAGTATTATTTCCGATAACTGCAACAAGCGCAAATATAAGCGGTAAAGGCCCACATTATTCAATTAAAGCTCTTTTGAACACACTGTCACAGACTAAACGAAACCTGCTTTCTCTCATAATAGATGCTGGTACGCTACCTCATAACGAACCATCAACCGTGCTGCATATGGCTAAAGATTCACTTAAAACAGTGAGAATGGGCTCGCTTACTCTTAAGAATCACAGAACTCTCCAAAGTAATGGAGTGAAGGAAACTATGCGTATAGCAGAAATGCTGATACGTAAATATCAGCGTACGGCAGAATCTAAACCGCTGCTTTTTATTTTAAAGGGGGAATTAGGCACAGGGAAAACTATCTTTGCAAAAGGAGTCGGAGCGCATCTTAAAGTATTAGAAACAATAGTTTCACCTACGTATGTGATATGTCATGAATATGACACTCCCAATGCACGCTATAAAAAACTCTATCATTTAGACCTTTACAATATTCAATCTGAAGAAGAGCTGCGTGCGCTGGGCATTCCTGATATAGTAACTCGAAACAGTATTACGATCATTGAGTGGGGAGAGCGACTAGGTTCGCTTATCCCTTTTCTATCAAAGAAATCAATAAAAATTGTACTCATTATACTGACTGATAAAGGACAAGATAATCGACAGTTAGATATGTATGAAGTACAAAATATTTGAGTTCTACTATATATGCCACTATGATAATTCATCTATTAGTTGATACATTTAGATTCATCTATGAATATTCTTGCTATTGATACTAGTGCAGACGAAACCAGCGTTGCAATAACTAATAAGCAGAACGTTTTAAGCAGTGTGATTTTTTCGCAAATCGCTGCACATAAACCATACGGTGGAGTACTACCGTCTTTAGCAAAGCGTGAACACTATAGTAAAATAGCGCCTGCTATTATACGTGCGATGAAAAAAGCACAGATGCGCTTTACCGACATTAAAGCTATTGCCGTTACGGTTGGTCCTGGGCTTCCTCCCGCGCTCGAGGTTGGCGTTTCAAGTGCAAAATTACTCGCACTACTGTACAAAAAACCACTTATACCAGTCGATCATATAGAGGGCCATATATACTCCCCTTTTGTACAAAACAAGCATGGTAATCCACCGCGAGAATTTATTTTTCCTTTTCTATCGTTGGTCGTGTCTGGCGGTCATACTCAATTAGTTTTAGTAAAAAATCACATTCAATACACAATACTGGGTAGTACACTTGACGATGCTGCAGGAGAGGCATTAGACAAGGCGGGACGGATGCTAGGCTTAGGTTATCCAGCAGGTGCAGCAATAGAGAGATTGGCAAAACGTACTGATTCCCACGCATACACACTACCTATACCAATGAAAAAATTACCCGGGCTTGATTTTTCATATTCTGGGCTAAAAACAGCGTTTAAACACGTTGTCTACGCTATGACCGAGCAAGAACGCACATCGAATATCCATGAGCTTGCAACAAGTTTTCAAGACGCAGTTTTTCAATCGCTTCTCTTGAAGTTAGAACGTGTATTGAAAACACATATGGATATACCGCTTGTGGTACTTGGTGGAGGTGTCTCTGCGAACAAAACACTCTGTCAACAATTTCGAACGCTTGTTCGCTCTTACAAAAGAAAACCACTAACCGTTGCTTATCCATATTTGTCAGGTGATAACGCTGCAATGATAGGAGTGGTTGCCTGGTATAAATACAAAAAAGGCATCATGCTAAACGATACGCACGCAATACAAAATGTTGAGAGAATACCGCGAGCAAATTTAAATGCTTTTGTTACTTAAGGGCAAAAACTGATTTACATTAGCATTCGGTAGCGGCGTTAATAGTGGAGCATGCGAAGCTAGATATCTTCCAAGCAATATCCGAACATAATCAGCAACTGCAGCGTTTTCAAAAATATTTCTCGCGTCTTTGAGCACTTGTTGGAATTGTTGATCACACACATAACCATATAAATCAGCTATTTGTTGTGGTTGTTCCCAGTTAATAGATGATGACAAACCTAGAGGTCCTCTCTCTGGAGACATTATTTTTGCTTAACGAGCTTATAGCTTGGGATAATTTCCTGTACAGCCCCGTTTTCGTCTTCTATAGTACGCTGATTATACGTACTCACATATTGTTCAAGGTACGCACTTAACATATCTTGCGCGCTTCGCATATCTTCTTTCAAAGATTGTATTTTCGCTTTAGTTTCTGCTACGGAGGGGATTTTTGACAACTTTTCTTCGATCAGTTTTCTTTTTTTGGTTATTACTTGAATCTCATCTTGCAGCTTCTTATATTCTTCATCATTTGCAAAGGTGTCTTTGAACATACTGGTTTCTTCTCTCAGCTTTCCCTTTATTTCTTCAATCTCACGTACATATTTTAAGACAAGTTCATCTATCTTCAGCGCTTGCTGAGCAGCTACTGGGGCTTGAACGTCTGTTTGATTATTTTGTATATTGTCGTCCATACGAGTCATAAGTGTAACGGAATATAAATTAGTGTCAAGTAGCAACTTACCTTTAAATAATTCCCAATTTTCTTGCAACAGTAGTTGCTTTTTCGACAAAATACTCTATGTCTACCGTTTGGTGCGCGGCACTTATCTGGACACGTATCTCGTCGCGTCCCGGCGGTACAACTGGATAATTTATGTTCGTTACTAATATCCCTTCTTCAAACAATCCTTCAGTGAGCGCCTTGGTTTTTGCCGCGTCTCCAATGAGTATCGGCTGTATTGGGTGGCTCGAATCTGCGGCAAAAGCAAAGCCCGCTTGTTTCATTTCTTTTTTAAACAATCGAATATTTTCAGAAAGGTTTGATAAGAGACGCTTGCCTTCGGGCCCATCAACGAGTTCAACTGCTGCTCGAGCTGCACCAGCTGTACCAGGGGAAATTGAATTCGAATAGATATACGTTGCAGCCGATTCCCGTAAATAGTTAATTATCGTCTGATTACCCACTACGTACCCTCCATCTGCACCAAACCCTTTACCAAGTGTCCCTACGGTAAGATCAGCAGATATGTCAAATAGTTCGCTAGTTCCACGTCCTGTTTGTCCACACGCCGCAATCCCGTGACAATCGTCAACAATGAGAAACACACCTTCTTGATAGAGTTTGTCGAATTCGTCTACAACCTCACGAACTGCCTTTAGTTGCTGATACTCTCCCAACATACTAAAGACGCCATCCGTTACCACAATAACTCGTTTGAATTTTCCTTCATTCATTTTGAGTACTTTCGCCAAGTCCTGTGCATCCATATGTTTAAATATTTGCTTCTGTTCGCTCTGTAATCCTGCTAATCGAATACCGTCTATAATGCTACGGTGATTGAGTGCATCAGAAACAACCAGTACATCATCACTTACTAAAGAATCCTTGCTCTGCCCCTTCAGCATACAAAACAGCACGGCCAAATTTGCAGCAAATGCAGATGAAAACACCATCGCATCGTCTTGTTTATGAAACGCAGCGATTGAATGCTCTAGATCGCGATGAATTTTGAGTGTTCCCGATATAAATCGAACAGCGCCCGGACCTGTGCCATATTTCTCAGACGCAGCAACTTCGGCTTCATGTAAGACCGGTGAAAATCGTAATCCCAAATAGTCATTTGAGTTAAAAATACGCACCTCTTTACCATCGATAAGTGCTTTTGGAGAATCCTCACGCGTAAAACCATCTATTATTTTTTCAGCACGTTTTGCTGTCTTTGCAGTATCTATACGGACTACTTCTCTTTGTAAAATATCTAAAAATTGTTTTCTCATGTAGTAATGAAAATTTATAACTGTAACTTCTTCTTCAAATTTTCAAGCATTACCGTAACCAATCTTTGCAGATCATATTCGTGCTTCCATCCCCACTCATTTCGCGCGCGGGAGTCGTCTATCGATTGAGGCCATGAATCTGCAATTTTCTGCCTATGATCTGGCTCATATGTACAGGTAAAACTGGGTAATTTCTTTTGTATTTCTATAACAAGTTCGCGTGGCGTAAAATTAATCGCAGAGAAATTATAACTAGTTCGTACAGTTATATTGCTCGATTGAGCTTCCATAAGATCTATGGTCCCTTTTACCGCATCATCTATATACATCATTGGAAGTCGTGAATCTTCCTTGAGAAAACACGTATATCTATTTTCTTTTAATGCGCCATAAAAAATGTGCACAGAGTATTCTGTTGTACCATCGCCAGGTGGCGCCTTATATGCTATAAGCCCGGGATAGCGTAAACTACGAACGTCTAATCCATAGCGTAAAAAATAGTACTGACATAAAAGTTCTCCCGTTACTTTCGTTACCCCATAAATAGTAGTCGGTTCAAGTATTGTATGTTGTGGCGTATCGATTTTTGGAGTTGATGGTCCAAATGCAGCTATTGAGCTTGGCCAAAAAACCTTCATTTTGTGCTCTACTGCAAGGTCGAGCACGTTCCGTAAGCCTTCCACATTTACATTCCACGCTCGTGGCGGATCTTTCTCTCCACCTACAGAAAGAAGCCCCGCTAAATGATACATTTCAGCAATCTCATGTTTTTCGAGAATCTCTTTGAGACGTGCCCTGTCAGTAACGTCACCCTTTTCTTGAATGGTGCCATTGTCTGCAGAAACTGCATGGGCCATGCTCACTATCCGAGCACTGGGAAATCTACGCTTCAGTTCTATAGTAAGATCTGTCCCAACCAATCCAAAAGCTCCGGTGATGAGTATATTTTTCATCTTACGAAGTATAGTATGATTTGATCTGAAATAGGATATAGATCGTTATGGAGCTCATTACAAGCACTCCAAACATACTTCCCACAAAAATGCCGTGCATTATGCCAAGTAGTGCAGTATAAAATAACAGCTTCCATGACTTTCTCTTTCTGCTAAATAAACCTTGTACTGCCATTATTTGTAGTGCTAAAATTCCTGCTGATAAAATCAAGGCAGCAGTAATACCACTTACCTTTGAACCAAAAATATAAGCAAATGGTGATACTAATGAAGCCAAACCAAACAATGAAAAAAATATAGGCAGATTGAGCAGTATTACAAGACCGATATACCATGGCATAACATTCACAATAAATTCTTTCCAGGAACTGGGTAACGACGGAGCCTTCTGAACATACCCCTCAATCGTTTTTTCAACTCGATCCATATAATCTGAGAAGTTTTGTGGTGCCATGTATAGTATCCCTATACTACAGAGTTTATTTGAACTTGTCAATTTATATATTCTCACGTATTTCCCGTACGCAGCTGGAAGGGTACATTCGCAAGCTCCTTTGCAACAGCATTGACATGATTCTGTGTTGCAGCATTCACTTTGGACAGCGGATATGTGCCATACATTTCTATCCATTTATGAACGCCATACGTTCCATACGGTAATAGCTCAACAGATTCAATTGATTTTAATTTTGAAACAAATACAGAGAAAGGTTGTAATGCAGAAAGAGTATCGGTTATGCCGGGAATAACAAGATAGCGTATACGCAATTTTGGTTTTCTATCTAATAGAGTATCAAGATGACGTATATTTGCCAGTATGTGTTTATTAGAAAAGCCGGTGAGATATTCATGTTTTTTCACCTCCATATGTTTCACCGACACCATCCACAAATCGACGTATGGCAAAATGGATTCTATTACTTTGGTTGAAGTCATGAGCGAAGTATCGATAACGATATGAACATTCTGATTGTGTAGACGCCGTATAAATGCCAATAAAAATTCTGGCTGATATGTAGGGTCTCCTCCACTAACCGTAACGCCGCCATCTTTACCTGAAACACCCCAATATTCTTTGTTTTTTAACACTCGCTTACATAGTTCATCTACTGTATACTCCGATCCGCCACGAGGCGCCACACAATCTACGTTATGGCAAAATTTACATCGCAATGGACAGCCCTGAAAAAAAACTACCGTGCGTAACCCTGGACCATCGAGTGTCCCAAGCGTTTCTACAGAATGGATATATCCGCGATTAAAGATTTTCATGAAAGGTGCGCGCGATAACTTCCTCCTGTTGTTCACTGCTGAGTCGATTGAACAAGACGGCATAACCACTCACGCGTATAGTGAGTTGAGGGTACTGTTCTGGATGCTTTTGTGCTTCGCGCAGCGTCTCTTTCTGCATTACGTTGACGTTAAGGTGATGTCCATGTTTTCCTACGAAATAGCCATCAAATAGTTGCACAAGATTATTTAACCGCTCCGGTACAGTTCTTCCAAGCGAATGAGGTACAAATGACATAGTATTAGAAATACCATCTAAACAATCTTTGTATGGTAATTTCGCAACAGAATTGAGCGCAGAAATCGCACCACACGTATCTCTGCCGTGCAAAGGGTTTGCTCCAGGTGCAAATGGAGCTCCAGAGCTTCTGCCATCTGGGGTTTCTCCCGTCATAGATCCATACACTACATTTGAAGTAATGGTAAGGATAGATAAAGTAGGAATTGACCTACGATAAGTACTATATCGACGAAGTGCACGCATAAACTCGTGAATAACGGCAATAGCAATCGAATCGACACGGTCATCGTCATTGCCAAATGTAGGATAGGTACCTGTACGAATAAAATGTTCAGCTACTCCTCTTCTATTCCAAACAGGTTTAACACGCGCATATTTAATCGCACTGAGAGAATCTGCTACTACCGATAAACCAGCCAGCCCAAACGCCATAAATCTGCGAACTTGAACGTCGTGAAGAGCCATTTGGGCAGATTCATAGTTATATCGATCGTGCATGTAGTGAATAATATTCATGGTATCGACATAATTTTTTGCTAACCAATCTAAAAGTTGTGTAAACTGCTTCCATACATCTTCATAGTGTAAGTACATACCGCTCTTTATTGATTTCATTCCAGGAACAATAGTATCTCCTCCATCATTGTTGCCATGAGGCTCTTCTTTACCTCCGTTTATAGCAAGTAAGAATACCTTCGCAAGGTTAGCTCGCGCGCCAAAATACTGCATATCCTTCCCTATACTCATCCCCGATACACAGCACGCTATTGCATAGTCATCATCAAAATACTCCCGCATAAGATCATCGTTTTCATACTGAATTGAGCTGGTATTTATAGACTGTTTTGCACAATACTTCTTCCATGCAGAGGGTAATCCTTTACTCCATAGTACGGTTAAGTTCGGTTCTGGGGCTGGACCTAAGGTTGTCAACGTATGTAAAAGTCTAAACGAAGTTTTGGTCACAAGTGACTTATTTTTTATCGTGCTTCCACCCAACGCTAATGTTACCCACGTTGGATCACCAGCAAATAGGGCATCATATTCAGGGTGACGCAGATGGCGTACTAACCGAAGTTTTATAACAAAATCATCAAGAATTTCTTGTATTTCTTGCTCTGAATAGAGCCCTCCTCGTAAATCTCGTTCAAAGTAACAATCTAAAAATGCATCAATCCTACCTAATGACATAGCGGCACCGTCTTGCTCTTTGACAGCCGCTAGATATGCAAAATAAAGCCACTGTACAGCCTCTTTGCTATCCATTGCTGGCACTGAAATATCGTATCCATAACTGTTTGCCATGGTTGTAAGGCCTCTGAACGCTTGTATTTGCAGAAAGACTTCTCTGCGAAGTTGAATAGTATCGTCATCGAGAGTGGTACTATCGTTCTCTAAATATCTTAGACGTTCTTCTATAAGTTTCTTAGTTCCATAAAGTGGGACTCTTCTATAATCACCGATGATTCTACCTCGCCCATAGTTATCGGGTAGGCCAGTAATAATGTGTTTACTACGAAGTAACTTTTGCAAAGGAGTGTAGGCACTGAACACTGCATCATTATGAGTAGTGCACTCATTTGTATATGTATCAATAATATGTTGAGGAATGTGATATCCGTATGCCTCAGCCGCTTTTTGTACAAGTTGTATACCACCTTTCGGTTTAATTGCACGTTTCAGTGGTTTATCAGTCTGTAGACCGACGATAATTTCATTTTTCTTATCGATATAACCTGGCAGGTGAGAAAGAATAGTAGAGGGAGTTTCTACATCTAGATCGAGAATGCCTTTCTTCTGTTCTTCTCGCATAAGCAGCAATACTTTCTCCCATAATTTTTTGGTGCGTTGCGTCGCAGAAGAAAGAAATTGTTCATCGCCACTATATGAAACTGTATTTCTGGTAATAAAATTATGCACATCTATAGTATCTGTCCAAGAGCCTCGTACAAAGTCTGCATTCACGAGTTTATGTTTGTGCACAACGTAAAGTATAGCTCACACACACTCATGAAGCAAATATGGATCGTTAGAGTGCCATAAAATAGAACAAATGTACAAAAGTATCTGGATGATTCGTAAAGTGCCAATGGCAGGAATCGAACCTGCGACCGATCGCTTATGAAACGATTGCTCTACCCCTGAGCTACATTGGCATTAAAGTCAATTTTACCACATACGCATAGGTATCCTACCTTTAAGGTAGGATACCTTACAAGACTACTTTACCATGTTTAAATATAACTCCCTCTTCCTTCAATTTTCTCATTTGTTCTTGTTTGCCACCAAAGGCATACCCCGTTGCAAGTGACCCATCCGAACGTACCACACGATGGCACGGATATTTTTGTGGATCTGGATTATTATGAAGGATAGTGCCAACAGCACGCGCACTAGTTTTTAACCGTTCTGCAATTGTGCCATAGGTAGTAACTTTTCCTTTTGGAATACGAGCAATGAAATCATAAACTTCTTTACTTTTATTGTGTAGTTTCTTCATAAATGGTTTTTGAAACTTTTAACATCTCTTTTTTTGAAATATCTTTGACAGCGCTCAGCCGTATACCGTCGGTGTGTCCATCATTATCAAAACGAGGAATAATCCGTATGTGTGCATGGGGGACTTCGTACCCAAGTGTTAAAAAATTTACTGAATGACTGCTCACAACTTTTTGAGTTGCCAACGCAATCTTTTTTGCCGCTTGCCAAAAATGCCCAAAATTGGGAACGTCATATACCCATTGGTAATGTTTTTTTGGAATAAGCAAACTGTTCCCAATGTTTAATGGCCTTATATCTAAAAATCCGTAAAAATTTGTGTCTTCATAAACGCAGTAACTTGAAATTTCGTGCTTCACAATTTTGCAAAATATGCATTCTTTATTCATGTAATCCCGTTAAACTTATAACACTGTTTACTATTGCATCTGCATTTATTCCTTCATACGCCAATAGATCATCCATACTGCCGCTTCTAGGCCGTTTTCGTACGGCAAGTTGAATAATATGAATTGGTAAACCGGAGAGCTCATTTTGTACCGCTTCTCCCAGACCGCCACACACATAGTGATCTTCTACAGTTATGACACATCGAGCTTCTCGGGCATGTAACCGAAGCGTTGTACTATCTAAAGGTTTAATACTATAACAGTCCATGACCGTTATGTAGACACCTAACTTTTGTAATCTTTTTTGTGCCAAAAGTGCCTCATGCAAGGTAATACCCGCAGCAACAACGAGTGCATCTGAAGCAGCGCCTGGAGAAAAGATATGCGATCCTCCAATGTAAAATATATTTTTGTTGTCATATAATACTTTTGTTTTTTCCCGAGTCATACGTAAATAGGAAATACCAACATGCTTGTACATAGCTTTCACAAGTTGACTAGTAGATACAGCATCAGATGGGTACAGTACTACACTTTCATTAATACTGCGCATCATTGCTATATCTTCTAGTGCCATTTGCGAAGGACCATCTTTTCCTATCGAAACTCCAACGTGTGAACCCACAAGCTTTATGTTGGCGTTTGAGTATTGTGCCATGCGTATCTGATCAAATGCACGCGTGAAAAACGAGCCAAAAGTAGATACAAATGGCTTATACCCTAACCTACTCATTCCGACTGATGCACTCACCATATTTTGCTCTGCAATAAACATTTCAAAAAAACGCGTTGGAAAACTTCTTTTAAATTCTTCCGAGAATGTTGAATTTGACATTTCAGCGTCGAGCGCAACTATATCCATATAACGTCTACCCAAGGCATTGAGCGCATATCCGTACGCTTCACGAACAGACATCTTTTCTCCTTTCCTATAGGTAGTGAACAGCTGTTCACTACTGCTCTTTTGTTCATTTTTAAGCCGTACTTTATGAGGTTTATGTATACCTTCATTTACAACGGACTCTATATCTCCCAACTCCTTTAGAACCGCTCTGAGTTCTTGGACATCTAAGGCTTTGCCATGCCAATTATCCTTATCTTCAAGCAGTGAAACACCTTTTCCCTTTATAGTTTTGGCAATTATCAATGAAGGTTTATTTTTCTGTGAAAGAACATTCTTATACGCAGACTGCACTTGCTGAATGCTGTGGCCATCGTTAACTACGATCGTGCTCCATCCAAAAGCTTCAGCGCGTGCGGCATATGTTTTAAGATCCCATCCAAGCATAGTTTCTCCTCTCTGCCCAAGCCTATTTACATCTACGATACCTATGAGGTGAGAAAGTTTATAGTATGAAGCAAGTTCCATAGCTTCCCAAACCTGCCCCTCAGCCATCTCAGAATCGCCCAACAAAACATATATGTATGGTTCAGGAGTAACACCGCGCAAACGATTAGCCAATGCCATACCAAGACCGATGGATAATCCCTGACCCAAGCTGCCAGTGGCTGCTTCGGTATAGGTAAACCGCATACTTGGGTGGCCTTCAAGTGATGAATCAAATGTGCGCAGTTTCAATAAATCGTCTTCTGATAACTCACCTATCGCAGCATAAAGCGCATAGAGCAAAGGAGATGCATGACCCTTTGAAAAAATCAGTCGGTCATTTGCAACATTTTTTGTATTTTGCAGGTCATAGCGGTAAAAATTAAAAAAAAGTGTCGCCATAAGCTCAACCGCAGATAAAGAAGATGATGCGTGCCCAGAACCAGCGGCAGTTGTAGAGACGAGTATGTAGTAGCGCAGAAGTTTTGAAATTGCGATGAGTTTTTTTTCGTTCATTTATTTAGGCGCTCAATTGTTCAATTTCTTCCAAAAGTGCGTGTCGTCGTATATATCCAATGTCTAACGTTTCTAAAACAGCAGGATTTTGGGTTATATCCTGTATCATCACAATATTTTCCTTCAGCAACTGTTGCATATGAATAAGTGAAATAGAAGAAAGTACGGTAATAGGATAGCACCTTTTTTCCTCAATCATTTCTTGTAAATTGTTTCTTACAGGATATCCCCAACCGGTAATACGCATGGCGCGACATTCGCTAAACGCTATGGCATCTCCAGTAAGTTTTGTATTGGTAAAAAGCCAGGGTTCATATGTGCCAGTCGACCCTTTTTTACCCTGTTTTAGATCCTCGCCGCGCGCATACACGTAAAGTGCTGTTTTTATATCTGATCGGATACCGCTATGATTATGGTATTTACACTCGACGAAATAGGTATCTGTGTCTTTTGTAGCCAACACATCAACTTCGTGCTTTACGCATTGGCCCAATACGTACGTATCTATTTCTGTTTTGTATCCATGTTTTTCAAGGAGGCGTGCCACAAAACGCTCAAATGGAAACCCAGTTGGGCCGAGACGCATTATGGCATTCTTCAAATTAAAACGACACACTCCCTGAGGATATGAGTGCATTAAGAATTCAACAATATGTCTATGTATTTCTTGAGTTGTAATGTTCTGCCTCGCAATACTCTGCACATGGTTCAAGACTCGTTCAGTCATATATGAAGGAATCCCAGCACGCTCTATAGCATGTCGAACCTTATTTGCACTGAAATGTTCTATTGTCCCATCCGATTTCACGACAAGTATCTTCGACATAAAAACAGTATAGCAAGTGCGACGTGCTTTATTTTTTCTTCTGCAGTGAACGAAAAAAGTATAGTGTGCCACTTATGAGAAATGACATAAGCGCCACCCATGTTGCAAAGCAAAATATTCCCATGACCCAACTATGGTTTGGAAATGCAAATCTATATCCCGCTGCTCCACCCATCATAGGATATCCCAGCCCATGGGTTAAACCACTCATCCAAGTACCATCTGTATTGGCATCAACCAAACAACCGTCTGCAGACTTCCCCATACGAATATGCATATCTCTTGTTATGTCTTTCCCCATCCGATCTTCCGCTGCTTTATCTGCTTCTTCTCCCATCATACCACTCATATATTTGTCGCCCAGGTTTTCGTAATACGAATCTGGTTTATCGCATTTTGCGCTACTGGTTGTTGCCTCCGGCGATTTCGACCCATATCCCCCCATCATCCCTTGTGCTCGAACATTTGTTGCACCTACAATAAAGCTGGCAATAATCACTACTCCAATCAGTTTTAATAGGTTCATATTTTTTTATTTTTTAATTTTTAATAACTCACTTCATTATACTCCACAGCCTCCTGCAGATTCGGGTATCTGTTGTACAAGATTGTTTTGTTTGAGCCAGTTTTTGATATTCTGCCACCCCGTAGCAGAAGAGTAGTCTTTGCTCAAAATAGTTTTGGCGTCAATATCTTTAAAACTTTTCCCTCTTTTCGCTTGGAAATATACAGCTAGATCAAAATAGTTTTGCGGAAACCAGTATGCACTCACATATTTCCCTGCTTCATACATTTGTTTTTCTGAAGCTCCCTGCGAAGCCATAAGTTCTAGCATACCGAGCAATGCCATACCATGATTGCAATCAGGAAAAGCCGTAGAATTATTGCAACACGGCCGGTAAATATTTGCGCTCACCGTCTCCACTCGCTTTTGTTGCAATGGAGAAAGGGATATAAACTCTCCTTTTGCATAATAATCCATAACGTTGCCCCCTGACGAAAGTGACCATCCACCGGTGGATGCAAAACCAGATACCTGTCCTTGCCCATACTTCACCATATCTCCATCACTAAGTATGTCATTCTTATTGCCAAGCCCTATGCCCCAGAAAAAATTGAGTAAAAAATAAGCATTTTCCGAAGATATATGAATTGGAGCATTACTTCCCTCAGTTAGAATGTTCAATTGTTCTTCGGTCAACGGTACATTTGCCTGATCATATACCCGCTTAAATTTAGCAAGGTCTATAACACCTTGTGCTATTGCTTTCGGACCTATACTGCCATACTTTGCTGGCAGAGTATAACCTTGAGATGGATTAATTTCTTCCATTATTTTTTCTGAGGAAGTATCACTTTTTTGCAAAGTTACTTTTTTTACAGGAGTAACGCTTTTTTGAAAGTTTACGTGTAAAAACTTCGGTAAGTGTGGTAGTGCGTATACTATACCCACGAACAGCAATAGAGGAGTTACCCATACATAGCTTTTATACATTGCTTTCAGCCATGGTTTCTTTTTTAGCGACATGGTAGGGTGCGCTTTGCATTTTCCTGTTATAACCTCTGAGTACCTTTTCAGTGCCCACAACATCACTATGATAGATAGTAGTTTTATTTCAAGGCCTCCAAATGGAAGAGCGGTAAGAGATGCTGCAATCCCCAATAATGGTAATAGCACTGCCCCACATACCGTGCATCCTGTTGCCGCAGCTGAAAAAAGAAAAGATGAAAAGATGTGAAGTGCAGATCCGCGTACTTCTTTCTTCTCTACGAATGCATAGGTTGCATACGTTATACCGAGTGCAATCAGAATAGCGTTGAGAACACTCGACAGTATTTGCATCAAAACATATATAACCATATTAGATTCCAAAAAAATATTCCACGTAGTCGTTTGTAAAAGTACAAAGTAATAGATAAAAATGATGTTTAATGTCGCAGATATGGATACAACCCAACTCCAAGCGTGCATAAACACAATTGAAAATGCATTCTTAAACGTACTATACCATTCTTGACTCTTTTTAAAACCTTTTTCTGTATCTTTTTTCATAATATGGGATCAATTTTTTTAATTTGTATAAATATCTAAACAGTGCTGCGAGCAAAACACATGCATTTTCCCTTCCCGAACTACTGTGTATGTATCCTTATAAACACTCATACCGCAAATAGGATCTTTGCCTATTGGATATTTTTTTTGTCGTATCAAGCGTATGAATAATAATAATAAAGTAGCAAAAACGAATATATCTATGAATGAATTATGAAATATACTGGAAATATTGTATATCACCATACGTAGAGATGAGCTCTTATCACTTTCGCCCAACATTACTATTTTTCCTTGAAAGTTCATAATAGCTATCCATATACCACTCAAAATAAAAATAACTGAGCCAAGTAGTCTAAAGAATACATACCCTTTCTTTTGAATACGAAGGACTGTTGTTGTAGAAATGTGTTGATACACGAAAGAAAGTAAAAAAAGTGGAAACACGATCCCAAAAATATATGCACCAGCAACAATAATTGCTTGAAATGTTGATGGAGCTAGAGATGTGAGTGTAACTGCTGCAAACAATACTGGCGCACAACACGAAGAGGTTAACCCAGACATAACGCCGAGTGCATATACAGATGCAGCATCGGTTTTTTGTTTCTGTTTTTGTACAAACGAAAAATATACTGGTAACTTTACTTCGCCATACGTCATTATGCCTATACCTATCAAAAGTGCTGCCCCCACATAGTAAAAAGATGCGTGGTATACATCAAAAAAAGAAACTATAAATTTAAAACCTAATGCAATAGGAACAAGTACACTTGCCAAACCTAATGCAAATATCACTGTATATAGCATCACTTGCTCACTTTTTTTGAAAATTGTACCTAAATATGAAGGAAGCAAAAATGTTATACAGCACGGTGCAAAAAGTGCCAATACACCAGCTAAGAACGAACCAGTAAGAGAAATACCGAGAAAAAAATTAGTCGACATATGCGTGGATAGTAAAATACTGCTCTGGCCTTAATGGATCGTTTGTGTGCACAACTACTGCCCGCTCTACTGCACCTTTAACCGGCATGAGTGACGGCTTATAGATAAGCACAAGCTGGGCAGATTTTCCTGGTTGTAAAGTAAGTGAATAGTTTGATGTATCGTGCATCCCAAAAAGCGCAGATTTCTCCTTATCTGTGGTGAGCTGACCAAAAGTACACATACATGTCGAGCTAATCTCAAACAAATGTAGTGGCTTTGTGCCTTTATTTTTTATTTGAAATACCGTTCTGCTGGTATCTTTCAATTTTACGTGACCAACGTCTACTTTTTCTGTATTAAAACTTAACTTCGGCTTTTCTCTATCCTCAGAAGAATAGAGTGGGTATGTATCGTTTTTTTCGGTATTTGCAGACACTTTGTATATACTATAAGTAACTATACCAAGGAGGACAAAGACAAGAACAATCCAAGTGATTATTTTTTTTGACTCCATTTTGTTATTTACTTACTTTGAAAACTTTTATTATCTCATCAATCTTTGTCTCTACTTCCGTATTACTCCGTAGCGCATCTGATACACAGTGACGGAGATGATTTTCAAGAATTTTTTGCTCAGCCTCTCTTAGAGCACTCCTTACTGCTTTCGACTGTTGAAGAATATCGATACAATACAAGTCTTCTTCTACCATAAGTAGAACCTTATCCAAATGACCCCGAATTATCTTCAGTCTATGCAACAAGTTTTTTTTATAACTATCTGTTTCGTGTGCCATTAAAATTTAGATATACTCATAATCCTATCCCCTACCATAGGATTATAGACAGCATATTATTTTTGTCAAGTCGCAAACTTACCTTTCTATAAGTGTCTTTTCAAGGTATACTTAAGCACATGCAGAATATTGCAAAAATTATACGACTGTCAAAACCATTACATACATTGGCATATCTATTAGCCTGTCTCATTTTAATAGGTGCCGTCCTCGATTTAATAAGCCCCATCCTCTCGAAATATGCGGTTGATATAATTGGTGCGAAAATAAGCGGACACGGAGGTACTATTAACTCACTCATTCAATTGGTAGTAGCAATTTTTGCTATGAGCCTAATATCTACTATTGTGGGTACATTAACAGATCGTTTGGGCGACCACTTCGCAGGTAAACTCAGACAATTTCTTACTGAAAAATTTTACTATAAAATTCTGACTCTGCCGCAAACGTACTTTGATTCTGAAATATCCGGGAAAATAGTAAATCAATTGAATCGCGGAATTGTAACAATACAGAGTTTTGCAAATACAGCTTCAAATTTTATGCTTCCCACCATTGTTCAAACGGTTTTCACTATAGCACTTATGGCTTACTACAACCTTAGCATAGCACTCTTCACTGCGCTCATATTCCCTATATATCTTACTCTTAGTTATTATTCCACAAAAAAATGGGGTGTTGAAGAAGTTAAAAAAAACAAAATAGAAGATTATACGCGTGGTCGTATCCGAGAAGTGATTGGAAATATGCGACTTGTAAAAGGATTTAATACACAAGCAAGAGAATACAAAACGGTATCTAAAAAACTGATAGATATCAATGCAATTTATGCTCGTCAGAGTACGACATTTCATATATTCGATTTTTTAAGGAATTTAAGTCTTATATCTGTACTCGGAATAGTAACGTACATAGTTTTTTATCAAACATTCAATGGATTACTCACTTTAGGAGAAATGGTGCTAATAATTCAACTTTTAAACCAAGCGAGGCGTCCACTATTTGCTATGTCGTTTATTCTCACACAAATACAAACAGCAGAGAGTGGTTCGAAAGAATTTTTGGAAATACTTGACCTCCCTTCGACAGAACAGTTTGAAAAACCATATTCATATAATTATGTGAAGCGTCCGACTATACAATTTCGCAATGTCAGTTTTTCTTATCAAGATTCAAACATAGTGTTAAAAAATATATCTTTTACTATTAACAAAAATGAAAAGATAGCACTTGTCGGTCACAGTGGTGTTGGAAAGACAACTCTCATAAATCTTATTTTAAAGCTATACGAACCAACCGAAGGTTCAATATTGTTAGACAATAAGGAATATAGTCAACTAACCCATAATTTTATCCGACACAACATGTCACTCGTCTTTCAAGAAAGCGAACTCTTCTCAACAACCATACAAGAGAACGTTGCATATGGAAAGCCAGATGCATCGGAAAAATCCATTATGCAGGCACTCAAGCTGGCAAATGCATATGACTTTACTATGAAATTGCCTAAGAAGCTACACTCTGCAATTGGAGAACGTGGAGTACGTTTGTCTGGTGGGCAGAAACAGCGTATACAAATTGCCCGTGCCATACTCGCCAACGCACCTATATTAATTCTCGACGAAGCAACAAGCAATCTCGACTCTCACTCAGAACGTGAAGTTCAAGCAGGGCTTGAAAATCTTATGAAAGAAAAATTGGTAATCATGATAGCGCATAGGCTATCTACAATTCAAAGTGTTGACAGAATTATAGTCCTCGATGAAGATGGTATTGCAGATCAAGGTAGTCCAAAAGATTTAGCAAAACGACCTGGTATTTATTCAGATTTACTCAAATACCAGCTTGAGGGAAACAAGAAATTGCTTCAAGAGTACGATATTTATTAAACCAACCTATCTTCATCAACGCTCTCTTCTCCGTTCGATAGCTCAAAATTGCGAATCTCTGGTAATGACGCACCCATGAAACCCTGCAAATCGCCATGCATTCCAACCGTATTATGCACTACTTGTTCTATTTGTTTCTCTCTCTTTGCCCACATCTTTGTAAAGGCACGTTTTTCACGATCAAGGTCCTCTTTCATCTGGACAAACGAATCAACGATGCTTTCAACTCTCTGCTTAAACTCAATACCCGTGAGATATTGATATAAAAGCTCTGTCTTCTCATTTTTGCCAACCTGTGCTTGTTGTGCAGCCGCAACTTTAATAAGACTTGAGCGCAATGTAGTAGAAACGGCAAGGGCAGTTTCATAGCTTGAAATCCAAACAGCATCTTTCACTCCAAAATACTTTATATCCTTTGGTAACACGTTACTTACGATCACAGCCAGTTCTGCCTTTACAGCTCTCTGATCTTCTTTTAGTTTTGCTATCCAAGTATCTGTCCACGCTTTTGTCCGCTTCGATTCCCATACAATAGTGCCACATTTTCGACCACTCCTGTTGCGTACTATCTGTAGTATGTCAGCTCCACGCACACCCTTCGGAACCTCACGCACCTCGTCGTATATAAATTCTGTGCGGAGCATTTCTTCAAGTTCTAGCTCAAGTACTTCCCCCTGCATTTGCTGTGAACCTTGCTCTAACTTTCTCCGTAAGTCTTCATTTGCGCGTCGTGCATCTTCAAGCTGTTTTTCCCGCTCCATATTCTTAAGTTTGTTTTCTTCACGTATTTGTTTAGCAACATCTTCCTGTATCTGTTTACGCTCCGTATCTAATTTTTTCTCTATAGTAAGCTCTAGTTCCTTTCGCTCGTTTTCTAGTCTTCTCTTTTCTTTGCGCAAATCTAACTCTGCTTTCCGTTTTTCATCAAGCTCCTTGTCACGATCAAGAATCTCTTGTTTAAGCGCAGATAACTCTTGGCGATTTTTATCAACCGCCGCGGTTTTTGCCTTTTCCCACATTTCTTTTTTGATTTGCTCTGCTTGACGAGTCAGGTTTTTTTGCAGCTGTTCTTTTTCTTTCTCCCACTCCTGTCTATCTTGTTCGAATTTGCGCTTATACTGCTCCTCGAGTTGATGTGAAAATGCCTGAGAAAGCTCTATTTCTCTATGACAGTGTGGACAGGTGATTATTGAAGCAGACATAGTGGGATTATAACTCAATCGATAAAAAAAAACCGGATAGTCTGAAAAGTTATTTCAGCTTTTTACTTTTCTTTCTTTCTACTTTTATGGTGCACTCAGTCAATAGAGCGGTCAACGCACCAAGAGCAGCTAACACTGGCGCTATAACAGCAGCAGCTATCCCCAACGTTAATGGAAATTCTACAATAACGTTATCTTTACTATCCAAAATAGAAATACGGCGTACATTCCCTTCTTGAATAAGACTTTTGACCTTTGTGACAAGCTGTTCACCACGTACCCTGAATTCATCTGGCTGCGTATACGGCTTTCTTTTGCTGGTGCTTTTTTTTGGCGGCATAATATTTTTGATAATTAGTTACAGATATAATACCACAAGAAAATATAGAATAAAACTTTTTGACAAAAGGAACGCTATGTCTTACTCGAACTCAAGTATGCGCCGTAGGGTATGAGCGATAGAGCAGTTATTCCTGCGACAACATAAAACAAAAGTGGAAATCCATAGCGCATGGCAATAAATCCACCTAAACTTGCCGAAAGTGCCATTCCGGTGAATACAGCAGCATCAAGCATTGCCCACTCTGTTGATTCCCTGTGTTTATCTAAATGAGTTGAAAATAATGAGTTTTTTGCTGGTGAAGCGATTCCCAAACCTACACCCATAACGGCAAAAAATATAAAAATCATCCATATAGTAGTACTTAGTGCAAAACCAATATAAGAAATGCTAACAATGGATATGCCCGTCATTGTTAATACTATTTTTGTTCTATCGCTAACCTTCGCTATTTTCATTCCGCTAACAATTTCAAATAAAACACGAAAAATAAGATAGGTGCTATAACTTGAAGCAGCAATCTCTACACTTCCTCCTGAGATGTTGTTGGTAACAAAAACTGCAAATATAGGAACTACAGCGTTGTATGCAGAAAACAGAATAGTCTCTGCAGTAATGTACACCCTAATCAATGGATTAATCTGAAAATGAGTTGGTAGTCTACCAATAAAAACACCTCGAAGCATATATTTAACTCAATTTATAACGTTATTTTTTGAACTGTACGACCTTTTGTATCAAAAATAATATATGTTGATACACCGGTCTTATATCCCTGAATTTCCCCTGGATTTAATAATCTTGTAGTCCCCACTTTCTCATCTCTATATTCGTGATCATGTCCGTGGATACATACGTCAAACTCACCCGATAGTCCCGCAAGCTCACTGATTCGAGGATAATGATTCATAAAAAAACGAACTCCATCAACAGCCGTCTCATAGATATCGCCCATAAGCGTAATCGTTTCAGAAGTATCCATAAGTCGTGTGAGGGCAACTTTTTCTCCTTCATTATTCCCAAATACCATAAATACTTTCCCCTTAAATTGCTCGAGTATCGATACACCAGGAGGAGAAATGAGATCACCTACAAAAAAAAGTTGCCTACATTTGTTTTTATTTGCCGACTCCACCGCTTGTTTAAGCTTATCCCAATTATCGTGTGAATCTGACATGATTGCTACTTTCATGAGAGACTCCTTAGCTCGTTAGTGTATTGAGAAACCAGTTTGTAATTGAGAGGACTATCCCGAAAATAAATGCCGTTATAAAGGTATCTACCCCAAAACCAGGAACAAGTATGCTCGTAAAATATATGAGCAACGTATTGATAACTAACGTAAACAAACCAAACGTTAGTACCGTTATGGGCAGCGTCAGTATTACCAGAAGCGGACGAATAAGTGTATTTAATATACCCAGTACAACTGCAACTGCAAGTGCGGTAAGAAAATTTTCAACATGAACCCCTGGAATAATATACGCAGAAAGCAACACAGCAAGTGCTCGCGTAAGTAGTATCATAATCCCTCTCATATAATTATGGTACCATATAACTCGATTTTATAACATATACATTCTGTATAATCCTATAGTATAATTCTTTTATGAAATCTGCAGATACCGAACTCATAGACTACGATTCTTTAAGAAGGTATATTACTGCACACGCTTTCCCAAACAGTGATCCAGCATTCGCCAAAATAGTTGTAGATAGAATCTTTGCACAGCGAGGTTCAAATTCTTTGCGTTTACCTGACGATGAATTACCTTTAATGGCTCTTGCTGATATAGATACCTATCTACATGAGTATTTTCACTTACGAGATACACTCCGATCTAAAACGCTGCAATTGCTTACTGGAATCATTGATACGGTTGGGCGCATTTCTATAAAACCTACTTGGATGGAGAATCTCGCACTCTGTGCATGCGATGTTCTGGGAACGGTAGCTACTGAGACATGTACTACTTTCATCCACGATGGCGTACTAATATCTTCATCCCAAAACATAGAAGATAGAGACATTAATGAAATGCTTTCCAGGGAGCCTATATACTCACGTATCGACTATACACGAAAAGGTCTATTATATGTTACTCCTCATCAATCTGAAACTATTTTTATACATCAACCAGATAGTGCATATTTTAGTAGTAGGAATGTACCAAAACTCTCAAATACACTTCTACAAATTGTGCGAAAAACAGGTGATGACTGGCAGTCCATATGGTTCACAGAGCCTGTTATGCATGTAGGGACATCTCCTCGCATTAATGCGATATTTGATCAAGTCGGAGATGATCACCATGGTCGCTTATTACAACTTTCTGTTTTTGAATAGATACGTTGCATCTGCTGTTACAGTAACGTATAGTAACCGTATGCATTTCAACAAGCTTTCAAAAGATGAAGAAAACATAATTATATCTAAAGGTACAGAACCACCGTTTAGTGGCAAATTCGATACTTTTTTTAGAGAGGGTGTCTATCACTGTCGCAGGTGCAATACCCCGCTGTACTTATCAACAAGCAAGTTTCACTCTGGTTGTGGATGGCCAAGTTTTGATCAAGAGATTGAAGGCGCTGTCAAGCATGTTCCAGATTCCGATGGTATACGTACAGAAATACAATGTTCAACGTGCAAGGCTCACCTTGGACACGTTTTCCTTGGTGAACATTTCACAAAAAAAAATACACGCCACTGTGTAAATTCCTTATCATTACAGTTTGTACCAAAAAAATGAGCAAAGAAATAGCTATATTTGGCACAGGCTGCTTTTGGTGTTCTGAAGCTTTGTTTAGTAGATTAATGGGGGTTATTTCGGTAACTCCTGGATATGCGGGAGGATATGTACCTCATCCTACATACGAGCAAATTTGTTCTGGAAACACAGGCCATGCTGAAGTAATACGCATAGAATTTAATCCAAGCAAAATAGACTACACAACACTGCTCGATATATTTTTTCACGTACACAACCCTACAACAAATAATAGACAAGACAACGATGTTGGAACTCAATATCGTTCAATTATTTTGTACACAAATAAGACACAGGAAAAAGAGGCAAAGAGAATAATGGAAAAATTGAACAAAGATGAGTTTCTAGGGCATATTGTAACAGAAGTTAAACCATTAATAAAATTCTACGAGGCAGAAAGTTACCACAAAGATTACTATACTAAAAATGCTTACCAACCCTATTGCCAAGTAATTATCTCACCAAAACTTGCATCACTCAAAAAAAAGTATTCAGATATCTACCAAGATGATGAACATAGTCAGTAGAGTATTTAGATTTAGATGGGTGTATATATTGATACTTGCTTTCGTACTTGCAGTCACCTTGACGTGGCCACTTTCTGCACATCTCTCGACATATTATTCTGATGCATCCGACCATACCTATGGTGGATGGACAATGTGGCACATCTCAGAGGCTCTGAAAAATGGTTTGCTATTTAATACGCAGCAATTTTTTAGAGGTAATCAATTTTATCCTTATTCCAACTCATTCGCCTACTCAGACCATATGTTCTTCCCCGGTCTCGTACTATTTACTCCCATTCTAGCTGTCACGAAACAAATTATTTTATCTCTCAATGTAGTCATTGTATTATCTTTCATTCTGACATTTATTACTTCATTTATAACAATTAGGTATTTCGTAAAAAATACTCTTGCGTCGCTTGTTGGAGCGATCATATTCACATATAATCCGCTTGCTTTTGCAAAATTTCCTCATCATGTTAATCTGTTACAGCGATATTTTTTACCGCTTGTTTTTCTTTGGGGTTATCGATATACATCCAATCCATCCTGGCGGAGGGCATTTTTGTTCTACGGTTTTTTTACCTTGAATTGGCTCACCTCAGTGTATTATGGTGTATTTACTCTCATTTTTATACCAATTTTTTGTATACCAATTTTTATAAGCAAACTAAAAAAGGGGCTGCCTTATATACATAAACTCCTAATAACAAGCATTACTATAATTATTTATGTACCGTTACTCTATTTTGTAACAAAGCCATACTTGACATACTCAAAAAAAGAGAATGTAACTCGCAGAATAATTGAGGTTGTATACTTTTCTGCACGCGGTATAGATTGGGTATCCACGGATCCGAGAAATATACTCTATGTACGAGATCATACGCATGTGAATGATAATCGCTTTCCAAAAGATGCGGGGGGCTTCAACTATAGTGAACATACGTTGTTTCTCAATATTGCTCCATCACTGTTGTTTATATTTGGGATTCTCTATATTTTAGTAACTAGTAAAAAAGCGCTCAACAAAAACGTAATAATAGGCTTTGGTGTTATATTTGTCATGAGCGCCTTGTTGACTTTTGGACCAATCTATACTGGCTGGAACGAACCTTCAAATTCAACGAAGCACCCCTTACTTTACTATTATCTCTATAATATGTTCTTCCCATTACGCGCACTACGTGTGCCAACTCGCTTTCAATTTATTTTTTATATTCCTTTCTCTCTCACATGCGCATACGGCATGCTGTTGATCAAAAACAATATACAAAAATATTCACACTATCTCATAATATGCATAATACTTATGAGTGCTATTGCTGCGGAAAATTATATCCAGGTTCCCTTTACACAGCGGTCACTACGTATCACCCAAATACAGACATACATGAAAACAAGCCCGAGAATTTTCAATAAACTTATAAAGTCTACCACTATCCATTTACCTATGTATGCAAGAGACGTTCAATTTAAAGAAATGGGGTACGTAAACTGGGCTCTGTATACCCATGAAAAAACGGTTAATGGCTACAGCGCTTTCGTACCATTTGAATATCAAAGCATGTTAGAGAAAAGCCGTACAATTACGGTTAGCTTTATTCGCTATCTGGGAAATATAGGAGTCCATTACGTTATTGTGCATCTTGATGCGCTTACACCAAAGCAACGTGAAAAAATACTAACTAATACATATGCGAAAACACTTACAATTTATAAAGATATAAATACTATTATTCTCAGCACTAGTAAAGAACCTTCAATTGCTACCATATGCTCCAAAGCCGAAGTGTCTCTCTCTATCGATTTTCCAAATGCAGTGCCACAGTTGAGTTTATTTCCATACACCCTCACAATAAAAAATAAAAGGGAGTGCGCCATACAGAATTTATATGATGAGCGATATCTACCAATTCATCTTCAAATTGGTGAAAAGAAGATTTCGTCCGATATCATAGTTCCCCTCGTGATTGAACCCAATTCAATAGCCACAATGTCTGGAACATTAAGACAAGAGCCATCATACATTTATATTTCCCCAGGAAAGCATACAGGAGTTGTTACGTTTCCTCGATATAATAAAAGCATTAATTTTGCTATACTCGTTCATTAAGTCGCTATGAAAACATACTTCGTTACGGGTGCTTCTGGATTTATCGGTTCGTGTATGGTCAGACGGCTTGTAAAAGAAAAACAAAATGTCCATATTTTACTTAGACCCAACGCAAATATATGGAGAATCCGTGATATTTTACCTAATGTAAAAGTACATACTGCAGATTTCTCAAGCAAAAAGAGACTAACCGATATTATAAATATCGCTAACCCTACTGTAATTTACCACTTCGCAACATATGGAGCCTATCCTAGTCAGCAAGATGGCAGTAGTGCAATAAAAACTAACATCGAAGGGACATGGAATCTATTAAAAGCTACAGAGAAATGCGATTACGATTTATTCGTAAACACAGGCAGTTCATCTGAATATGGATTTAAGAATAAACCAATGAAAGAAACAGATACACTTGCACCTGCTAGTTACTATGCAACAACGAAAGCTGCTCAAACACTCATGTGTACCTATGAAGCAAAAAAACTTAATAAACCTATAGTTACCATTCGACCATTTTCAGTATATGGACCATATGAGGAACCATCACGTTTTTTACCTCAACTTATGCTTAGTATGTTCACGCAAAAAACAATGAAACTAGTCGATCCATCTATTGCACGGGATTTTATATACATTGACGATATCCTTAATGCCTACAGGTCTATTTCAGCACTCAAAAAATTTCCGGGAGAGGTCTTTAATATTGGCAGCGGCATACAATCAACTCTAAGAGAGGTTGTAAATACTGCTTTCAAAATTACAAACTCGCCAACTATTTGCAGCTGGGGATCAATGCAAAAACGTATGTGGGATACAACATCGTGGGTAGCAGATATTTCGAAATCGAAAAAACTTTTACAATGGGAACCACATACAAAGCTTTCGGATGGTATTCTTAGCTTTTGGAGATGGTATAAAATTAATCATACTCTCTATACTCATGTATAAAACGAAGTGTCCGCTCTGTGGCTCAATAGAGAATTACAAAGTAATGTATCGTGCGAATTTTAATAAATCCGACTTGAGCATTAAGACATTTTCAGCACGTAGACTTCCTGATCGTATACACTACCAAATAGTACAATGCAAATCAGACGGGCTCGTTCGTTCAAACCCAATCATGGACATAAAAATACTGGAATCTCTTTATAATAAAAGTAAGTTCACGTATACAAATGAGCTTGAACAACTTACAACTACATACTTACACGAAATTCTCCCTGTACTTTCTGGACATACAAAATCGTCAATTCTTGAGATAGGCTGTGGGAATGGATTCATATTATCCGCTCTTCAAAAAATAGGATTCAAACAAGTATTTGGTATTGAACCAAGTAGAAATGCAATCGCACAAGCAGAACCTAACATTCGTAACAACATTACAAGAGGTCTCTTAAAAAGAGATACATTTCCTAAAAAGTCCTTTGATTATATACTTTGTTTTCAGACGCTCGACCATATCCCTGATCCAAATACATTTTTGACTATCTGTCATTCTTTACTAAATACAGGTGGAATAATTTTATTATTCCAGCATAATGTACAAAGTATCTCAGCTCGGCTATTAAAGGAGAAAAGCCCGATTATAGATATAGAACACACATTTCTATATTCTCCTGACACGCTAAAAAAGCTTATGGAAAAAAACTCATTTTCTGTGCTTTCTCTACACAAACCATTCAATTATGTTTCTTTGCGTCATATTTTACACCTATCGCCATTCCCTAATTCCATTAAGAAATGGGTTCTCTCGAACCAATCTAAATTTGTGCAGAATATACTAAAAACATCCCTCTGGTTACCACTGGGAAATATCTGTATAATTGCACAAAAACATGCTTAACGTAACTCAAAAGAAACTTCGCTCGCGTATCATTGATATATCTCATCTGTGGCACACGTCTCACTTGGGTTCGTGCTTAACTGCAGTAGACGCAATATGGGCTATTTATTCGATAAAAAAATCTCATGAGCCATTTGTTCTATCAAATGGGCATGCAGGAGTTGCACAGTATGCTGTACTTGAATCCCTTGGTATTTTACCATCGAAAATTCTTGAAAAGTTATTCGTTCACCCTGACCGATGTGACCAATATGGAATAAACGTATCAACTGGCAGTCTCGGACAAGGTCTCCCTATTGCTATTGGCATGGCACTTGCTGATAAAAACAAACACGTGTACTGCATGATTTCAGATGGAGAATGTTTTGAAGGTAGCATGTGGGAAAGTTTTCGAGTTATCCGTGAGATAAACATGACGAATATAACCATAATTCTTAATGCAAATGGATGGGGGGCATACCAAGAGATTGAATTGACCAAACTATATGCACAAATAAAAGGTTTTGGACTACGTATAGAACACGTTGACGGTCACGACATACCCAGTCTTACTCGAGAGATTCAAAAAAAGAGACTACAACCAACAGTTATTATTTCGCGTACAGAAAATGAACAGCTTCCCTTTTTAAAGGGACAGGATGCACATTACTATGTAATGACAGAGAGCGATTACCTATTGGCCAAAAAAAAATACTCTTAACATGAAGTATATGAAGCGCATATTTGCAGATGAACTCTATACTGCAATGAAAAGCAATCCAAACATTTGGGTTGTGACTGGCGATTTAGGGTACAAAATGTGGGACGAAATTCGCAATGCATTTCCTGAACGATTTATAAATGTCGGAGCTGCAGAACAAGTTATGATGGGAATTGGTGTTGGATTAGCACTGAAGGGAAAGATACCATTTGTCTATTCAATCTCCAGCTTCGTATTGTATCGTGCTTTCGAAACTATCAGAAATTATATTCATCACGAACGTATCCCTGTAAAAATAATTGGCTCTGGTAGAGATAAAGATTATGAACGTGACGGGTTTTCACACTGGGCACTTGAAGACAAAGAGGTGCTCCGAGTGTTACACAATATCAATGGCTATTGGCCGATAAAAGACGAAGAGATACCGCTTCTAGTACAGGAAGTCGTTAATAATAATGCTCCATGTTATATCAATCTTGAACGATAAAAATGCGCGCACCAACAATCTCTGCCATCATAGCATGCTATAAAGATGAACAAGCGATTGAGGTTATGCATAAAAGACTCAGCGCGGTCTTAAAAGGATTAAAAATACCATATGAAATTATATTCGTGAATGACGGCAGCCCTGACAAGACCGAAACTATCTTACATACCCTCGTAAATAGAGATTCACACGTTATTGCGGTACACCATTCACGGAATTTCAGCTCTCAAATGGCTTTCTTAAGCGGAATGCACTTATCAAAAGGAAAGGCTGTTGTCCTTCTGGATGGCGATTTACAAGATCCACCTGAGCTCATAACAACATTCTATGAACAATGGAAGAAAGGGTACGAAGTGGTATATGGTGTCAGGACAAAACGCCAAGCTCCAATATTTATGCAGATAGCTTATAAATTATTTTATCGTATCTTTAAGCGCTTAGCGTTCATAAATATCCCAAATGATGCTGGAGATTTCTCGTTATTGGATAGACGCGTTGTTGATATTCTAACTTCATTTCCTGAACGAGATTATTTTTTAAGAGGATTACGAGCATGGGTAGGTTTTCGTCAAAAAGGAGTTGCTTATACACGACCAGAGCGCCAATTTGGCAAGACGACCAATAATTTGAACAATAACATCAAATGGGCACTTAAGGCCATCTTCTCTTTCTCGACAGCACCTCTCGAATTTATTATGCTACTGTCATGTATTATGTTCGGACTATTTTTAGTTGGTATCAGCACTACAGTTCTATGGAAGCTAGCTCACCCACACGATTCCGTATTTGCCGCAAACATATTGCTCGCAATTATTGCTGCATGCTCAATACAGCTTTTTGCAATTGGCATTATCGGACAATATATAGGCAAAATAATTGAGGAAGTTAAACAACGACCGCATTATATAGTGAAAAAAATTGAGCGAAAAACACGTTCATGAAAAAATACCTGACCATTGGTCTCGTTGGTGCCTGTGTATATGCGTTAATCCAATTGCTCTTACTGATTAATTTTCCGCAGGTATGGCCTGATGAAACATGGTATGCAGACGTAGCATTCAATCTATTACACCACAGTACGTATGGTTCAACATTATTAGGTAATGTGCTGAGTAGTAATACTACTATAACAATGTATCCTCCCCTTCTATTTCATATATATGCAATACTCTATAAGATATTTGGATTCGGGCCATATGTGCAACGGATATTTGCTTTCATTGCAGGATTGGGTGTTCTGTATATGAGCATATACCTCCTCGGCAGGAAGATTCTTAAACTTGACCCACGTGCCCTACTATTTATGGCATTGTTTTTCTTCACTAACTTTACATTTATGCGATCCTCTCATTTTGGTAGACCAGAGATATATATACTCTTGCTCCATTCAATAGCATACGTACTTATACTTGGTCCAGAGAAATGGTGGAAATACAGTGTGGCAGGACTATGTATCGGTCTATCTATACTGTTGCAGCCATACGGAGTCATGGGTGGCTTCATAATCGGAATATATTTATATTTTCAACCTATAGATAAGAAGCGTCTAATCATTCCTTCACTCCTTTTTATTATTCCTATTATTATATGTATATTGTGGTGGCTATCTGCTCTTCACTTTAATATTGGCCAATTTACAAAAGGGATGTATACGCAATCACTGAGGAAACAACTCGAGACAAGTCTTTTTTATCAAATAATGCACGACGCTGACAGACTAAAAGCGTATGTACAGTTATCGCTGTTTCTCGGTTCGACTCTTGTGCTACTGTTTGCCCTGTTTGAACCGACAACAGTACATTTGTTCATAGTCGTGGGTTTAGTTGTTTCGTGGATCTTTATACTTGTTGGAAAGCAATTTTGGTACGAAATCTACGCAGTCCCATTTTTACTGCTCGGCTACGGAAATATTTTATCTGAGAAAATACAAAAAAAATCTAAAAATTTTCTAAAAATTCTGGCCATTTTTGCACTTATGAGCCTTGCAAGTATTACTTTAGTATGGCGCACAATCAGACAGTATGGAGGTTCAAGTTTTTCATACGACACCTATGTAAAAAGCGTGGCACGCTCGATACCCTCACATAGTACAGTACTCATTTCAAGTATTCCAGACCCGTATTATGCTCTTAAAAAGAATCCAACTATACGCATATATCAATTCTTGGGATTGCCGGGTTTCAAAGAGATATACATACACATGCTCGATGATTCTGACTACGTTATATACAATGGCAGTTATGATTATGTATACGGAGATTTTTTACCTCAGTACTTAGAAAAAAATCAGAAAGAAACCTTCAGCATATATAACGGCCCCGATCAGTATCAGGGTGTTGTCGTGAAACTCGTGCCTAAGAACAAACGTAAAAAAATTTAGTCTCTTCTCAGTTTTTGCTTCCCGTTTCTATCTGCCCCTGGTTCATGACCAAGAGCTTCCCCATTTCTTTTAAGAATTTTTGTGCATGTACCTTGCTCATACCGATACGTGATACCACACGTACTTGGTTCGTCGGTCCAACTGTTTGTGCTATATCAAGCACTACACCATCTTCGTTTACCATCATGAAAATATTATCAGTATATAAAATGGGAGTTGTGTCCAAATTTATATTAACAGCCATATCAGTCTTCTTTTTTTGATCCATTCATTATTTGTAATTATTAACAGTTTCATTATACCTGCTGCTTCATGCGCGTGCGTGATAAAATAAGTGTATACGGGATGTAGTTCAGATGGCTAGAACGTACGCATGGGGTGCGTAAGGTCGCCGGTTCAAGTCCGGCCATCCCGACCAAACGAGTCACCGGTTTCCGCCTTCTTTAAAACTGCGGCGGATTAACTGACAGTAATTACTCGCATACGCTCGTAAACTGTCAGTTGAACAAGTCCGGCCATCCCGACACGAGAGATGCATAACGAGCGTAGTAAAAAAATCTGTTTCTTGTGAAGGCCCCGAAGGCAGGCCTTCACCTATAGTTCAATCTTATTCCATAGGAACATTGTGTTGATCCCATGTTTCTTTGCTTACAAATTTTGTGACCTTGCGACCATCTGCTAGTGTCCCGCGAAGTGCATATCGTACTTGTACAGAACCAGATTTGGTCGTTCTTTCATACTTCGTCTTTCGTAGTTTGTCATCTGCTACTTCGACTGAAGCTTTATTTTTTACATCGTAGAATGATACTGCCATTTATTTTCATCTCCTTTCAGTTCAATTGTGCCAACTTTGTGCGTAATTTGCAATACATGCTTTACATGTTCCAATATATTCGTTACTATACTACAGATCATGAAAAAAGAAGTAGCATATTTATTACTTGCTGGATCTGCGCTTATCGTTATAGTGCTTTTTGGATGGAATAATCTTTTCACACAAAAACCGACAACAACAAGCCAAACTTCTCAAATACCAGTTAAACCGACAGAAGAAATGACAAACAATAACAATGCTAAACAGCCCCCAATGACCATCGACGTTACCAAAACATATATCGCCACACTTAAAACGGCCGAAGGTGACATCACTATTAGTTTGGACGCAAAAGATACGCCTATTGCTGTAAATAACTTTATATATTTAGCAAGAAAAGGGTTTTATGCAAATACTATCTTCCATCGTGTCATAAATGGATTCATGATCCAGGGCGGAGATCCTCAAGGTGATGGAACGGGTGGACCAGGGTACACTTTTGCCGATGAACCAATTACCGGAAATTACACCAGAGGAACAGTAGCTATGGCTAATAGCGGACCAAACACAAATGGAAGTCAGTTTTTTATTATGCACGCCGACACAGATCTTCCAAAGTCATATGTTATCTTCGGCCACGTGTTGGAGGGTATGGACGTCGTTGATAAAATAGCAACTGCACCTATGCAAAGTGGCGGAGAGGGGTCTTCTCCCGTTAACCCAGTGCATATACAATCAGTTGCTATCGATGAGAAGTGACCTCTTCAACCGTATCTCTTGTAGAATGTAAGGCAACAGACGGCGTACTGCTCCCAGGATTATTATATGAACCTACTACTCCCACAAAGAAAGCATGTCTGTACATTCACGGTAACGGAAGCTCGTCTGTCTTCTACTCCCCTTCGAAACAAAATTCACTCGGCCAACTACTAAATAAAGAACATATTGCCTATTTCCCTTTCAACAATAGAGGTGCTCACTACATAAAAAAATTGCGAAAAAATACCGATCCTGAAACAAGAATTCTCGCTGGGATGGCGTACGAACAAATAAAAGATTGCATTTATGACATTGATGGCGCTTTAAATTTTTTACGAAAAAGAGGGTATACCACTTTTTATCTAGCGGGTTCATCTACAGGCGCAAATAAAATCTGTGTGTACAACTACTATACATCTACAAACCCATGCGCAGGGTACATACTCATTTCAGGAGGCGATGACACTGGCCTTTTTTATAATGCACTTGGTGAAAAAAAATACAATGAGGCGCTCAAAAAATCGTACAACGCAATCAGAAAAGGAAAAGGAAATACCTATGCACCACTTGAGTATACTGACGGCATGATACTAACGTACACATCTCTCTACGACACTCTTAATCCAGATGGTGACTATAATATATTCCCATACAACGAACACTTCAATGCCCTGCATTTATCGAAAAAAGGCATGTTTCGAGAATTTCGTTCCATTACCCTACCAACACTTGTTGTGTATGGAGAAAATGATGAATACTGTTATGGTATGGTTCCAGAAATAGTCGCACTTCTCAAGAAAAAAGTATTAAATTCTACCCAATTCACATTCAATACCATTTCACAAGCAAATCATGGGTTTGATGGAAAAGAAGATGCACTACATAGAGTGATGATACAGTGGCTCAAAAAAAACTAGTTTTATCTATCATTTCTTGTGTTTACACCCTCACTACGTTATACTGTACGTGTATACTTCCCAAGTGCGGAGTAGTGTACGGCGCACAAAAGGCTCATAACCTTTTAGACTGGGTTCGACTCCCAGCTCCGCAACCAATTGTATCTATGAAAAAATTTCTATTATCCATCATAGTTCCAGTACACAACGAGGAAAAGAATATTCCTCTACTAGTAGAGCGCCTTACTCGAGCCGTTAAAGACTATTCATATGAAGTGTTGTTCATTGATGATGGTTCTACTGATAATACTGTTTCCATACTAAAGAGTTATATATCTACAAACAAACAATTAAAAATATTTTCATTTACCCGTAATTTTGGTCATCAGAATGCGTTATTTTGTGGATACCAAAAAGCAAAAGGAGATTGTGTTGTTAGTATAGATGCAGATTTGCAAGACCCTCCAGAAATTATCCCAGCTATGATAGAAAAGTGGGAAAAAGGCGCTCAGATAGTGTATGCACGACGTAAAAAAAGGAAAGACACTCTGTTTAAAAAATTGACCGCATACATATTTTATCGCGTTCTCAATATACTTTCCGATGTTCGTATCCCCACCGATGTTGGAGACTTCCGACTTCTCGATAAAACTGTAGTCTCTTTTATTAAAGATTTATCAGAACATAATAAATATATCCGAGGTCTTGTTTCGTGGGGTGGGTTTACTTGGGATCAAGTAGACTATAACCGCGACGAACGCACTGCAGGCGTAACGCATTATACATTCTCAAAAATGCTTAATCTCGCGCTCGACGGATTAACTTCGTTCTCTATAAAACCGCTTCGCGTCGCTATGTATATCGGCTTTGTTACGGCAATACTGGGGATTTTAGGCATTACCTACGCGCTCTATAGACGTATATTCTTACCTCATGAATTCTGGATTACTGGATGGACTACTCTCTTTATCGCAGTACTTTTTATGGGTGGAATCCAACTAATCACCATCGGAATTATTGGTGAATATATTGGTAAAACGTATCAAGAATCTCAAAATAGGCCTCCCTACCTCCTAAAAGAAACCATCAATGCATGAAAAGTAATGATGTTTTTTTTAGATCCCTCAGTAAAGAATTCGAACAATTTGCCAACAAGCACATTGTACTTGTTGGTGGTTGCTTTGATATTCTCCACTTTGGACACATCTCGTTTCTTAAACAGGCAAAAAAGGCCGGAGATTTTTTGGTCGTAGCACTTGAAAATGATGATTTTATACGTTCACAAAAAAAGAGAGAACCATTTCACACGCTCCAAGAAAGATCCACAATACTAAAAGAGATCCGTGCAGTAGATTCAGTCGTTTCCTTACCAATCCTATCTGGATATGAAGACTATTTATCTTTGGTACAGGCCATACGCCCAAATGTAATAGCTGTTACCGAAAACGATCCTTATCTTTCACAAAAACGTAAACAGGCTCGTAGTATACACGCAAAAGTTAAAATAGTTATATCAAGGAACTCTAAGCACGCAACAACTTCCATCCTACAACATCTTAAAAAACAGAGTAATACATAGGCAAACAGGTGTGTGTACACTATATTACTTGCCTCTTGATGAAAAGTATTAATCTATGAATAATATCGCCTTGGAACAAACCTCTTGCCACTTATTAAAAAATGTGTCATCATTAGAATGATGATTATAATAAGCCTGCTCCATAATCGTCTGCAGATAGTGTCGAGCACATCTTCCTTACTTGGAAAAAAACAAGAACTACACGCAAGTGTCAATATTCCAATGGATAAGGCAGAGAATTTCGATATTGATATATGGGCTTTGTACTTAAAAAAGCTACTTGAAGACAGTGGATTGCCAAAAACAAGGAAGCTGAATGCGCAGATTATACTTGCAGAGCGTTTTTTTGACTTTGCTCGACTAGATATACCGCTCGATATTCCATCAGAGGCAGTAAGCGACTATGTAGAAAATCAGCTGCACACGCTTTTCACTACAATTTCTCCTACAGATTCTCATAAATACGTTCTTTCTACTGTCCGAGGTAAAACAACCGCAAACATATATGTATTAACGAGTCAAAACAAACAGACTATTGACACTCTTTTAGATTTTTTCGACATAAATGCACAGGCTTTTTATCCCGAATCGCTCCTTTTATTTGAAACATTCAACCACACATTAAACACAACAAAGAAAGAGCGCGTATTTTTTCTTGAATTTGAGCCACAAACAAGCACAGGACTATACTTTGATGCTAATGGGCTTGTAGAAAATACCGTGCTAATAATAAGTTCTGCAGATATAGAAAAGGATCTTAAAGCACTCAATAAGAGCGATAATAAACCGACTCGCCTCGTCTTAAGTGGTACAAAATCGCTCGATATTCGTCAAGATAGTTTTACAAAAACAATTGGAATATGGACAAATCCATTACACAGAATTCTTGCAGATTCTGAGCTCTCAACAATTGCTCAACAATACTTACTTGAAACAAGCATAGTTACTTATGCGCGAGAGATTGTATTACTGTCACATTTGGGCAAAAAGACTTCGAATGAAATTGCACTCATCCCAAATCAGTTAGTAAAAAAGCCACAGCAAATGCGTGCTCCTTCGAGTACTCATGTAAAAAAAGTTGTAACAATTACTATACTGCTTGGGCTCTCTGCAGGTATTAGTTTTTTCATTCTACGAACAGCTCTTACACACCCTATTTCATTGAGTGTTCCCACTGTAAAGATGCCTCAGTTGCTCAGTACAAAACCCACCGTAACACCGCTACCTAAACCGACTCAGGCATTAAAGCCTTCGCCTACGCCGAGTTTAGCAGCTAAAGACATACCTCTAATACTTGAAAATGGCGAAGGATCTGCGGGGCTTGCGAATACATACAAACTTAGACTCGAAGAAAAAGGGTATACCATAACGCGGTTAGACAATGCAGATAACTATGAATATAGTAAAACAGTCATTCAAACAAATTCAAAAGCTATATTCGATCGTATAGCTAAAGACCTAGCATCCTATCTTTCAGGCAAACCAACGTATGAAAAAATATCATCCGCAACTACTACAATAGTACTGGGGGCTGATTCAAAATAGAGATACATTAAAAACTAATCCGTAATATACCCATCATCGCTCCTCTTATCAGTAACAAGGCTGTATAATACACATATGATCTCACCTGAAACAGCAGAAAAATATACACAACTCACTCAAAAATTTGCTATGGCCCAAAAGAAAGAGAGGCTTGCAGTACTGACAAAACAGATGGAAGACCCTACCCTATGGCAAGACATCGCACGTGCAAAAGATATCACACAAGAGCAGCACCGATTACAAACTAAAATAGAAGAAATTGAAATGATGCAGCTTCTCTATGAAGAGGGAGAAGAAGGTGAACTTGCACAACTACTCGATAAATATGAGACACTCCTTTTATTTTCCGGTCAATATGATGAACATCATGTCATATTTACCATTCATGCAGGCCAGGGCGGAACCGAAGCAATGGATTGGACACAGATGCTATGGAGAATGTACGATAAATATTTTCATCTCAAAGGATGGAAAGTGGAAATGGTAGACGAAATAGCAGGAGAAGAAGCAGGGATTAAAACTATGACTGTCAATGTACATGGCGAGTACGCATACGGTCATCTCAAAGCTGAAGCTGGGACTCATCGACTCGTTCGCCTATCACCATTTAATGCGAGTAACTTACGCCAAACCTCCTTTGCGCTTGTTGAAGTTTTTCCAATATTGAAGGAGACTGTAGTAGACATTAAAGAGTCAGACCTCATGTGGCAATTCTTTCACAGTGGTGGTCATGGAGGCCAGAATGTCAATAAAGTTGCAACCGCAGTACGCCTAACACATGTGCCAAGCGGCACTATTGTAACATGCCAGCAAGAACGTTCACAGCAACAAAATCGACAATTTGCATTGCAAATATTACGTGGAAAATTATGGCAGCAGGAAGAATCAAGAAGAATGAAGAAAGAAGATACATTCAAAAAAAATACTATGGCAAGCTGGGGTACTCAAATTCGTTCCTACGTTCTTCATCCTTACCGCATGGTTAAAGATCTTCGTACAGATCATGAAACAAGCAATCCTGATAGAGTTTTAAATGGCGATATAGACGATTTTATAAAAGCGTATTTGCTAAAATTTTCATAACTGGTTACAATACATACAATGACACAACCAACATTTCACACATTAGAACCCCAAAAGCAGCATGAGCCAGTTATAAAGCGTAAGCCTGCTTCTGTTTTGCCTCTAGTAGTTGTGATAATCTTTGCATGTGTTGCAGGTAGCGTATCGGGGGTTGCCGTAGCAAAGTATAGAGCGAGCTCCTCCTCTCCAACAGACGGAGTAAAGATGAAACAAGGAACAGGCGAAAACAAAAATGCATTTGGTACAAAAAATGATAAACGATTCCCCGACAGTGCAGAAGGTACGCTTAAAAAAGGTGGAATCGAAGGTGAAGGTACACACCACTTAGAGAGAAAAGGTGGCCCCTCACAGAACGTGTATCTTACATCATCTGCAGTAAATTTAGATCAGTTTGTCAATAAAAAAGTAAAGGTGTGGGGTAAAACATACTCCGCACAGACCGCCGGATGGCTTATGGATATAGGCTATTTGGAACTACAATAGTATGATACGGTTCGAACACGTTTCAATGCAGTATTCGTCAGGAACGTTTGCCCTGCACGATATTTCCTTCACAATAGAACAAGGTCAGTTTGTGTTTCTCATTGGCCCTTCTGGTGCGGGAAAAACGAGTTTGCTTCGTCTCATAATGCGTCAGCTTCTACCAGACGAAGGGTCTGTATTCGTTGAAGACGAAGAAATATCGGCGCAAAATTTTAAATCATCAGACGAGCTCAGAAAAAAAATTGGCACTGTTTTCCAAGATTTTAAAATTATCCAAGATCGTAATACTTTAGAAAACGTCATGGTAGGCCTAGAAATTATGCATTACAAAAGCCCAAAGGAAGAAGCGATGAATGCGCTCACACTGGCTGGTATTGAAAAAAAGGCAGGGTTTTTTCCATTACAACTCTCTGCAGGTGAACAACAACGCCTCGCAATAGCACGTGCAATTGCAGGAGGTCGTCAGCTTATATTGGCCGATGAACCTACTGGCAATGTGGATCCTGTAACCATGTGGGAAATAGTACATCTGTTTAGGAAGATCCACGACGACAAGCGGACGATTATTTTTGCTACTCATAACGCAGAAATAGTAAATGCACTGAAGCAGCGAGTTATTACAGTAAAGAAAGGTAAGATTGTCAAAGATAAGCAGAAAGGTAGTTATAGTTTAGATTTATAACATGAATATATTCTCTGCAATTAGAAGAACACCATATCAGTCGTTGATGGTTTTGGGAACACTCATATTTAGCTTTACTATGCTCTTTATATTTGCTGGATCAATTTTGCTCCTCACTAAGATAGTTGGGTACATAAAAACACAACCTCAGGCAACGGTCTATTTCATAAAAGATACTCAAAAATCAACCATTTTCAAGCTGCGCGATGATCTAGTCAATACTGGCCAAACCCGCGACGTTCGTTATGTTTCACAAGAACAAGCATTGTCATACTACAAAGAACTCAATAAAAATGATCCTGAAATTTTGGAAATGGTAAGTAAAGAAGCACTTCCACAATCACTAGAGATTTATGCGAAAGATCCCTCTAAACTTGAAGGGCTCGCAAAACTGGCAAAAAAAAATCCCGCTGTTGAAAATGTGGATTACGAAAAGGACATAGTAGACAACCTCATACGCATTACCAATAGTATTACCGCTGGAGCACTCGTCTTTTTAGGTTCGCAATTTTTAGTTGTGTTTTTTGTACTTTTTATGACTACAACGTTTAAAATTATGCGCAGAAAACAAGAAATTGATATTCTACGGTTACTTGGTGCCTCAAAATATTTTGTCGCCCGACCAATACTCAAGGAAGGACTATTTATCAATGTGCTGGCGAGTATTGTAAGTATCGCTATCTTTGCGGGTGGGTATATGTACCTATTCCCCAACATACGTACCTTTCTTTTTGGAATACCAACGCTCGAGCTTATAGAAAACTTGCCCATTTCAATAACTATATGGCCTGCAAATATATACTTTTTTGCTCTGTTTGGGCTCTCAACTATGATAATAGGAGGGATAATTACCACGATCAGCACTTTCATTGCCGCATCGAAATACATACAATAAGAATATGAAGTTCCCTGTTTCTACGAAGTTGTCATCAGCCTTCGTAGCATTGTTCATCGTTTTTATTTCGCTCTCGTTTCTCTTCATGCCGCCACAGATATGGGGAGCAACGTGTGAAAGAAAAGATTCGGCTAGCCAAGAAGAGCTACAGTCAATCATTGATGCCTGCACAAAACAGGTAAACGAACTTGGGCAACAAAGAAACACACTCACAAAGCAAATTCAATATATGGATTCGCAAATTTATCTGACCGAGTTAAATATTCAAGAAAATCAACAATCAGTAGAAAGAATAAAAAAGGAAATCACTTCGCTCGGAGAACGGATTGGAGAGCTGAATTCTACGCTCACCCATATATCTGAAACAACCACTGATAAAATAAGGGCTATGTATAAGAGACAAAGAAGAAACCCTATGCTTTCAACAATTGCATCGAACAATCTCACCACACTCCTTCGATCTGTGCAGTATTTGAAACGTACTCAAGAAAATGACCGGAACATACTTCTTCGTCTGCAAGATACAAAGGTTAATTTCAATGAACAAAAAACGCTCAGAGAAGAAAAAGAAAAAGAG